>WNGG01021479.1_pt1 | contig 11541 bp, 7 predicted proteins | sample 5400661 | NCBI WGS metagenome assembly WNGG01 (sample SAMN13153372, study PRJNA577476) | soil metagenome | isolation source: 100 cm soil or saprolite under Garry oak tree replicate 1 | place: USA:California | collected 2016-06-15 | reverse complement strand
ATCGCCCGTTGAAACAACCCAGATAGCCCCCACCATCTTGAGCTTGCTCCGGCTGGACCCCGGCGCGCTGCAAGCGGTGCAGATCGAGCACACGGCGGTGCTGCCTGATACGCGGGTGGCCGCATCGCCTGACTGACCCGAGCGGGCTGTTGCTCAGGGGCTGAGGCCCCGGCCTGGCCGGGGCCCTCATGGCCTGGCCGGGGCCCTCACGACGTGGGCGGTCGGCGCAGTGTCAGGATGGCGATGTCGTCTCTGGCCTGCTCATTGCCAACCATCGTCCCCATCACGGACGCGCAGACGGCATCGGGCGGCCCTGCGCTCACGGCCTTGCACAGCCTCCCGAGCCCGTCGTCGAGGGGCTGGTCCCGCCGCTCTACCAGGCCATCGGTGTAGAGGCACAGCAAAGTGCTCCGCGGGATGGCCATGCTCGTAACGTGCCGGTGGGTGTCGCTGGCCACGCCAATGAGAAGGTCTACGGCAATGTCGGCCAGCGTCCCCGGCTGCCCAGGTGCCGCCACAACCGGGGGAAGGTGCCCAGCCGACGAGAAGTTCACGCGGTGCAGGTCCGGATCGAACACCGCGTAAAGCACGGTGGCCATGGCATCGGGCTCGAAGTGCTGCATCTTATGGTCGAGCCTGCGCAGAACTTCCGACGGATCAGCCGTTTCCAGCGCGTACGCTCGCACAACGCTGCGCATCCGGCCCATGACGACGGCCGCCTTGAGGCCGGCACCTGCCACATCACCTATCACCACGCACATCTCGCCGGACGGGAGGGTGAAGGCGTCATACCAGTCGCCCCCGACTTCGCCCTCGCCAGGGACATAACGCGCGGCCATCTCTATGCCAGGAACGACGGGAAGCGCTGACGGAACCAGGCTCCGCTGAAGTGCGACGGCGGCCTCGCGGTCGGACCGTGACATCAGCGACTGCAACGCCGTGGCAGCACGGTCGGCCGCCAGCTGAAGCAGGTCGGCGTCCTCGCCGGTGAAGCTGCGGCTGCCCAGCGAGCCAACGTGCAAGACGCCGATCACCATCCCGTGGGCAACCAGTGGCACGCCGATCAGCGAGCGGATGCCCTTGTCCAACAGGATTGGGTTGAGCACTGTGGTGTGATCGACGTGGTTGAGGATCACCGGATGGCGCTCGGCGGCGATACGCCCGGCGAAGCCCTTGCCGACCGGGATGTGCACGCTCTGGCGCACCTCTTCCTCAAGCCCGCTCGCTGCCGTAGCGATTAGCTGGCCGGATGCGCGGTCCAGCAGCAACACGGCCGCGGTGTCCCCCTGCAGGATCGCTTTCAGCCGGTTGAGCAGCTCTGCAAGCAGATCCTCGGCATCAAGATGAGATAGCGCCGCATCCGTAATCGCCTTGATATCCCGGAGCTTGTCACCCCCGCCCGACCCGGGGCTGGGCCGCGTTGTCACGCTCCTAGCCTAGCGGTAGGCCCCACAAATGTGATCACACCGGTGTGGCCGGCAGCGTGGGCGTGGGCGTGGCGGTCTCGCCAATGCCGCTGGGTGAACCCTGCGATGATATGTCTGCCGTTTCGCTGCGTCATCCCGAGCGGGGCGAGGCAAGCAGGGAGGCTGGGGTATGCGCAGACGTGGGCTGCGGCGGAGGCGGGCTGTCACGGTTGTGGTGGTGCTGGTGCTGGTTGCCGCCCTGGGTGCGGCTGGGGCCGGTTACGTGCTGCTGCGCACCATCGGCAGCCCCCGGCAGACTGCGGCTAGTTACTTGCGCGCCTGGCAGTCCGGCAAGTACCCGGCCATGGGCGAGGTCAGCGTGGACGTGCCCGTGTCAGGGCTGGCGGGGCCGCTGAAGCAAGCCGCAGCGGACCTCGGCATGCGCCGTATGCAGGTTTCGCTCGGCCAGGTGACATCGAAGGGTGCGTCGGCGCAGGCATGGTTCACGGCCACCGCTGATCTTGCCAGCGGGCACACCTGGACCTACCGGGGGAGACTGCGGCTGGTGAAGCGGGACCGCCGCTGGTGGGTGGACTGGAGCCCGGCGGCTATCTACCCAGGGCTGCGGGCAGGGGAGCGGTTCGTTCTGCACGCTGCGTGGCCGGCCAGGGCACAAGTGCTGGCAGCCGATGGCACCCTGCTGAGCTCACCCACCGTGATAGCGCAGTCGGGGTCCATCTCGCTGCTGACTGGCAATGTGGTCAAGGCCACCGCGGCACAGGCCAAGGCGCTGGGGGCGCCTTATCAGGCCGGCGACTTGATCGGCCAGGGCGGGATCGAGCAGGCGTACCAGGCCCGCCTGGCTGGCCAGCCGTCCCTGTCAATCGGGATCGAGGGGCCAGGCCATCAGCTCGCAGCAACCGTTGCCCGGTTCGCTGCGTCACCCGGCAGGCCGGTCCGGACAAGCATCGACATGCACGTCCAGCTGGCCGCATCGCAGGCTGTCTCGTCCGCCGCGACCGCAAAGCCAGTCGACCTGGTGGCGATTCAGCCCTCCACCGGCAGGGTGCTTGCCGTGGTGCAGCGCCCAGGCGGATTCGACCGCTCGCTCGAGGGAGGGTTCCCTCCTGGGTCAACCTTCAAGGTGATAACCGCCTCTGCGCTTGCGCAGGCGGGGATGCGTCCTGCCAGCACGGTGCAGTGCCCCGGGCAGGTGGACATAGGCGGCAGGACGTTCCACAACTTCGACAATGAGCACTTCGGCACCACGAGCCTGCAGAACGCTTTCGCGGTGTCGTGCAACACCACCTTCGCCATGCTGGCCTCGCAGCGGCTGGGCGGGCACGCACTGGCATCCATGGCGCGCGCATTCGGCTTGAACACCAAGCCCGCCCTCGGCATCCCCGGCAGCCTCGGGCGGTTCACCACCCCCCGCGCACCGGTCGATGTGGCGGCCGACGCCTTCGGCCAGGGAACCGACCTCGTCAACCCGCTCAGCCAGGCAACGGTGGCGGCCGCGATCGAAGACGGCAGCTGGCGGCCACCGCTGCTGGTGACGAACCCCGCACCCGCGCAGGCCACCCGACCGCACCAGCTCAGCCTTACGATCCTGGACACGCTGCGCCCGATGATGCGGGCGGTGGTTACCAGCGGCACCGCATCGCACGTTGGCTTCCCATCCGGGGTCTATGGAAAAACCGGGACAGCGGAGTACGGATCAGGTTCCAACCCGCCGACCCATGCCTGGTTCATCGGCTACCGCGGGGATCTGGCCTTCGCGGTGCTGGTCGAGGGCGGAGGGACCGGTGCCGACGCCTCCGGGCCGATCGCCAACGCGTTCCTGCGAAAATTCTGACTTGCCCACCGTCCGGCCGCAGGCATTACCCGGGCAGGAACTCGCGGGCCGCGCGTACGAGCAGGGCAAGCTTGGTGCGCTGCGCGTCGGGCGTTACCGCGTTGCCAGCGACCGAAGTGGCAAAACCGCATTGCGGGCTGAGCGCGAGGCGGTCGGCATCCACCAGCGAGCTCGCCTGGCTGAGCCGGCCTTCGATCTCTGCCAGGGACTCGATCCGCGAGGTCTTCGTCGTGACGAGCCCAAGCACAACGACTTTGTCGTCTGGCACCAGCCGGAGCGGGTCGAACGTGCCGGATCGGTCGTCGTCGTACTCGAGCAGCAGCCGGTCGGCGTGAACGCCCCCGAAGACGGGAGCCGCGATCGCGTCGTACCCACCGGAGACGAGCCACCGGCTCAGCTGATTTCCGCGGCACAGGTGGAATCCGAACGTGGCGGGGCGCCCAGCCTCGATCACTGCGTTGTCCAGTTCGATCCCGTAAGCAAGCCAGCGCTCCAGCGGCCAGCCGCGTTCTTCGTAGAATGCGCGCCACGTGGGGTCGATGAGCAGCGGATAGTGCGGCGCGTCGAGCTGGATGTAGGTGCAGCCGAGCCGCACGAGTTCCCTCACCTCGTCGCACAGCACCTCGACGACGTCGGCCAGGAAGGCATCGAGGCTCGGGTACGCCCCGGCGGACCGCTGTGGCGACCACAGATTGGCAAACAGGGTCGGGCTCGGCAGGGTGACCTTCGTCGGCAAGCTCGTGCAGCCACGCAGAAACGCGAACTCTTCGGCCGCGAGGTTGCGGCGCTTGCGCAGGGGTGCGGTCACGGCGAGTTCCGCGGGGCGGGCGATCGTGATGTCTCCGACCTCAGCCGAGTGCCAGGCACCCCACAGCCAGGCATTGATGTCCACGCCGGTGAAGCCGTCGCAGGCGGCAGTGAGCTCGCTCTGGAATGACTCGCGCCGCATCTCGCCGTCGTTGACAATCGGCAGGTCGAGTTCCTCCTGCATCCCGACGACCTCGCGCACCGCGTAGTCCTCGACCGCCTTGAAACCTGCGGGCGCGATTTCACCCCGCGCTCGGGCGTCACGGGCGTTACGCAGGTACTGCGGTCGGAGCAGGCTCCCCACATGCTCAACACGCGCGATGGGCGTCACAACATCAGCCTCCCACAGCCAGCCTCGCTCCAGGTACCACGACTCACCGGGTCCTGAACGCGGGGGGACGCTTGGCCTGCCGTCACGAGAAATCGCGCAGCAGCGGCCACGCCCTCGCGCGGCAGGGCGGGCTCATCTGCGCCGAGGGAAATCTGTGAAGCGAAATTGGCTGATGCCGGGGGGGCATTCTTCAAGCCGATCCTTCGCAGAGTTCACGACGTGAAATGTCGCGAAGGTATGCGCTCCGGACAGCTGTCATTGTGCAGGCGAAAACGCTCCCAGCAAGGATCGGGCATTAGTCGTACCTTGTCAGTACGACAGCGCAAAGATTCGCTACAGTAATGTCTGGGAGTATCGGGACGATTAGGCTTGACATCAACCGATCCGCGCGGTGGAAGGCGCCTTCAGGTGCCCTTGGTCGACACGGCACCGCTCGCTGATTGACTCGCTGCGCCTGCGGGCAGGTAACGTCGCTGATGAGGGCGTGAGCGGCGGGGTCCTCGACCTGCTGGCCTGTGGTCGGCACCTGGGCGAAGACATTGTGAGGCGAGCGCGGCATCTTAGCTTAGGGCTGCTCGCTGCTGCCAGAAAGGGTGATCTCCAGCCAAACCCAGTGTCCGATCCGCCGTGTATCTGGCTGGTCGGCTACTTTGTGAGCGACACGGTCTGGGCGCTTCCAAACGGTAGCATCTACTGCAAGAAGTGGGACTGAGGAGACACAGTGAGTGCTGAGGTGCACGAGGGACTCGGCCGGAGACTGCAGGACGAACTGCAGCAGGCATACCCGAAGCACGCGTCTGTGGCCTGGCGGAACGTGAAGCAGTGGCTGGCGGGAGACGTCCCACTGGTCCCAGGCCCAGCGCTGCGTGACTTCCTTGAGTACGCGCCCGTCGAGCTAATCTATGAATCATTCTGGCGCAGCCTCCCATTCGGGACCGGCGGGGTCCGCGGCACCGTGGGGTTCGGCCCGAACCGCATTAATCCTACTGTCGTTGCTCTTACGATCCAGGCTCACTGCGATTATCTCAATGATCTCTTTGCCAGTGACCGGGGCGATGGGCTGGAACGAGCGGTCGTTATTGCCAATGATGTCCGTGAGTTTCACGACCTCGCCGGTGTGCTCAAGTTCCTCCAGCACAATCCTTACCACTCCGCAACAGGCGACCCGAGCCAGCGCGTCACCTCCCGGAACCTGGCGTACCTGGCCGCCGGTGTGTACGCGAAGAACGGCTATCTCGTGTACATGCTCAAGCCAGGAGATGATGATGCTTTCCTCACCACGCCCGAACTGTCCTTCTTGATACGGTGGCTTCATGCTGCGGGCGGCATCAACCTCTCCGCCTCGCATAACCCGCCGGATGACAATGGTGTAAAGGTCTATGATGAGAAAGGTGGGCAGTATCTCCCTCCCGACGACCAGGATCTTACCGACCGGACGCAGAACATCCGGGAAGCCGCACATATGCCTTACCAGGACGCTGTTGCGGCCGGGCTTGTCAAGGATGTGCCCAGCGAGGCTCTCGACGATTACATGTCGATGTACGTGAATCGCGCTGGCCGGCACGGCCTTGCTTCGGAGAAGGCCACAAGGGTTCTGTTCACGCCGCTCGGCGGCTGTGGCGGCCGGACCGTTCACGTCGGGCTGGAAAAGCTGGGGTATACCGTCCATATGCCGGATCGGGAAGGCCCAAAGGGCACCGGTCCTGACGGCAGTCACGGAACGTTCGGGGCGATACCTATGAGGATCGCCAACCCGGAGGTACCCGAATCTACGAGGCAATCAAAGGTTGCTGCGCATGCATTCGGGGCCACCCTCGTGCTCGCCTCCGACCCCGATGCGGACCGTCTCGGCGTTGAGGTTGACCACGACGGTGCGTGGCGGCACCTGACGGGGAACCAGATAGCCACCATTCTGGCGTATTACCTGCTGCTTGACCCGGCAGGCCCGAAGCTGCGTGGTGCGGTCTACGAGACAGCTGTGACCACTCTCGCGGTCAGCGAAATTGCGCGCCAGGCGGGGTGCCAGCACATACGAGACGATTTGCTCGTAGGTTTCAAATACATTGGGCATGAGATTCGTGAGTACCAGAAGGATCATCCGGACGCGAGCGACGAAGAACTCCTTGCATTCGCCACGGAAGAGTCACACGGCTATCTGGACACCCCGAGAATCCGCGACAAGGACGCCATGTCAGGGGCACTTTACCTGGCGAAGTTGCACGAGCGCCTTTCCGCCACGAATGAGACGCTCGTCGATTATCTCACGAAGCTATACGAACAGGTTGGCCAGTTCGGGGACGCCGGCCGGTCGATAGTCATTCCTGGGAGTCGTGGCTTCCAGGCAATCCAGGATGTGATGGATGAACTCCGCGCATCTCCGCCGCGTAGTCTTGGCGGGATACCCATCCTGGAGATGAAAGACCGCCGGGACCCGGTCTATGGTGCAGTAAAGAGCGACACGGACTGGGTCGCACGCAACCTGCTGATCTTCTCGTTCGCCGAGGGCCGGATCTCGTTCCGGCCGAGCGGAACCGAGCCGAAGCTCAAGTTTTATGTGCAAACGAACGGAGCCCCCGTCGGCGGTGACGCGCAGGACTACGCGGTGGGTGCCGCTGCCCGCGTGTACCACCATCTCCTCGGCATCCTGAGCAAGGTGTACCAGAAGGTCGAGCTTGACGACGTGTTCGCCTCGCTTCCCGATGTCATCCCGCTTGATGCGAAGGTTGAATTGCGGGGCACTGTTTCCGCGAAGCTGCACACCCGCGTGAGCAAGGATGACTTCCGGGTCGAGGAGACGGCGCGGTGGCTGGAAGAGCGGGTCGGGTCGCTCGTGCAAGGTGAGTCGGCGTGGGAGGTCACTGAGGGGGCACTGCGATCGGCGGCGAGTCAGTGGGGGGCGGTCGAGGCCCAAAGGGTCGACTCAGTATTCGCTCACCTGCGGGAGAATCCACGGTGATGTCCGTGAAGAGCATATAATCGTGCCCCTTAATTTTGCCCGGCGCGCTGCGGGCGCCTCGGAGGTTAGGACTTAGAATGCTGCTCCGCTTCGGAACTGATGGTGTGAGAGGGCAGGCGAACACCGAACTCACCGCCGAATTCGCTGTCCTGCTTGGCCGCGCGTCTGCTGTGATTCTGAGTCGCGGGCAGTGGCTTATCGGCTGGGACACGCGCATGTCCTCGGAGATGCTGGCTGGGGCCTTCTGCGCCGGTGTTGCGTCCGCTGGCGGAAACATCACAGCACTGGGCGAAACGCCCACTGCCGCGGTGGCCATGTCGTGTCGCAAGCGTGAGATGCCGGGGGCGATGATCACTGCGTCGCACAATTCGTTCGAGGACAACGGAATCAAGATTTTTGGCCCGGATGGTGTCAAACTGCCCGAAGATGTCGAGCGTGACATCGAAGCACTTATGCAGGCAGGCGGGGGGCCGGTCTCTAGTGGGACCGTTGGGCGTATCCGATGGCAATCCCCGAAGCAGCTCCGGGAAGAGCACACGAACTGGCTCGTCGAGCGGGCAGCCGCGATCGACGCGAGGGGCCTGCGGATCGCGCTCGACTGCGCCAACGGCGCCGCTTTCAAAGTGGCCCCAATGGTCACCAAGGCGACTGGCGCGACAGTGACACCGCTGGCCTGCGATCCCGATGGCAGCAACATCAATCTCAACTGCGGCTCCACATATCTCAATACCCTGAAAGGCGAAGTCATACAGCATGGCCTGGATTTTGGGCTCGCGCTGGATGGGGATGCTGACCGGCTCCTCGCCGTCGATGCCCGGGGCAAAAAGATCGACGGGGACGAGATAATCGCGATCCTCGCCCATCACCTGATGAAGCACAGCACCCTCGCCAGACGGGGAGTGGTTGTCACCAGCTGGAGCAATCGAGGGCTCATTAAAAGCCTGCAGGACGCTGGAATGGAAGTCAAAGTTTGCAACGTCGGCGACAAGTTCGTCGCGGAAGCAATGAAGCAGACAGGCTTCGTTCTTGGCGGAGAGCAGTCCGGTCACATCATAATGAGCGATCTCCTGCCGGTGGGCGACGGGGTATCGACGGCGATCGAGCTCATCGCCGCGGTGGTCGAAGCTGGCCGGCCGTTGGGTGAGGTGGCCGCGCGCTCGATGAGAAAGTTTCCTCAGCTACAGAAGAACATTACCGTCACCTCGTCTCCCGCTCTTGTCGTCAGCGAGCTGGAGGAGGAGCGGAAGGTAATTAGCAGTTCACTTGGAAAGAGCGGGCGCCTGGTTCTCCGCCCAAGCGGCACAGAATTGGTCGTTCGGGTTATGGCCGAAGCTGAGGACGCGGCAAGGCTGCCGGCGGCGATAGGGCGAATGGAGAAGCGGCTCAAGCCCTATTCGAAGCAGGCAGCAGGTCGCGCGGCTGGCGAAGGATGACCGTCTGAGCACTGCCCGCGGCTGGGTGCTGCGGAGAGCGGTGGGCCATCTGGCGGCTGGTGCTGAGCAACAGCTGACAGCCGTGGCGGGAGGCCTCCTGTATACCCTGGCAGGATGGGTAAGGTCTTCGACGGGATCGACGAGGCCTTGGCCTCATGGATCACAGCGCAGCCTGTTTGGTTTGTCGCGACCGCACCGCTGGCCTCCGATGGGCACATCAACGTCTCTGCCCGTGGGTCCGGCAGCCTGTCCATCCTGGCCCCGCACCGGGTTGGCTGGGTCGATTACACCGGAAGCGGCGTGGAAACGATCGCGCATCTGCGCGAGAACGGCCGCATCTGCCTGATGTTCGCGTCCTTCGATCGCCGGCCCCGGATCGTGCGCCTGCACGGCTCCGGCATCGTCGCTCTGCCAGGTGAACCGGCGTACGACGAGGTGCTGGCCCGGCACCCGGCGCACCCGAGTACCCGGGCGGTGATCGTCGTGGACGTGAAAAGGGTGAGCGATTCGTGCGGTCACGGGATGCCGGTCATGGAGTTGGCCGGGGAACGCGGCCTGCTACGGCTGACAGCGGAGAGGAAGGGGCCCGAGGGTATGGCCGCCTACCGGGCGATGAACAACACCACCAGCATCGACGGTCTGCCAGGTCTGTGACCGCAAACCACCCCTATCCGTGACCGCCGGCCTGCCAGAGTGAGCAAGCTACGTGGACTCCCGGTCCGGGCGTTCGGAAGTTTTCCCAGTTCAGATGCTTGCTGGCGCGCGCCTGGCAGGATTCGAACCCGCGACCCGCTGCTTAGAAGTTCGTTTCGCGCAGGGAGGCGACCTGCGCGTGCCCAGGTCAGAGGCCGTTCGCGATGCCCGTGGGTTACCGCTAGCGACCGCAGTTCTCGGCTCGTTCTGGCACGGATATGGCACGCCCGCTTGGATGCAAACGACTGGCGGCGCTCCATGGACGAGCAATAGCCCAGACCAGCATTCCACAGACGAAAACGGCGCCGCTGGGCAGCATGAGACCGATGACCGTGAGCAACGTGCCAGTAAGCAGGAGTGCATACCGTCGGCGAGCCCGCATGATCCGTGCGAGCCGCATGACACCGATGACCGTGAGCAGCGCTCCAGTGCGAAGCCACCAGCGGATCCGCCCGCCGCGTGCGAGCCAGGTGCAGCCCCGATCTCCGGACCTACTGGCCGGGGCGGCGGAGGAACTCCACACCACTAGATTCCGGCGATGCGACCGCATTCTCATGGCAGGCTCCTCCGGAGAAGACGGCACCAGCCAGTCAACCCGAGTGTATCTGCAAATGTAACCCCCCGGCGTATGTCCATCGGCGCCCCCTTAACGGCTCCGGACCTGCCGTTTACAAGATCGCTGAGGCATGCAGGCCGGAGCGTGACTGCCCTGGTGGAGAGGGCTGGCACGGTGCATCGTGGTCCGCTGCCGTCCGGGGCCTTGGCTGCATTTTTGGCTGCACGTACCGCCTTACCCCTAGTTCGCTACGACTCGCTTATGCGAACGGATTTGAGCATTGCCTGAACTGCGAGCTTGTCCTGGCGCGGGCCCGGGCCGCGCATGCACGCGGTCATGGTGTACCAGTTGCCGGGATCGCCTCGCATGATTTTGGCCGTGATTGTCTCGTCCCGCCGATGTCGGCGCAGGCGCCGGGCGCACTCTTTGTCACCATCGCAGCCCGGCCACCGATTGTGGAGTTGACTTTCATGATGCCCGGGCCCGTGGGGAAGCCGGGTGCAGCACGGAACCGGCTGGGCTGGCAGGTGTGGGCCGAGCTGGCGAGCGTGAGCGCGGACGGGGACGCGGGGTTGTGAGCGGCCCGCCGATGCCACGGCGGCGCAAGCGGCTATGGTCGGTCAGTGCGCTGACTGGGGAGCCTCTTTCCCCGGCACTGTCTAGGGTCCTAGACTCTGTAGCGGTGAACACGTCACAGCGGGTCTCAGCAGAGTATGAGCGGATCGCCTCCATTGCTGATCCGTATGAGCTGCTGCGTGCCGCGACCGAACGGCTGGCCGAGGCGCAGCAAGAAGTGACAGAGCTGGCGCGGCTGCGGCGCCGCCTGATCCAGGATCTGCATGCTCAGGGCCTGTCGTATGCGCAGATCGGTGAGGCGGCTGGGTTGAGCCGGGGCCGGATTCACCAGATCCGCCACACCGGCCCGGCACCGGAGGGCGCGTTCCTTGGCATGGGCCGGGTCACGATTGTGACGCCGCTCAAGCGTGAGGAGCGCGGCGGGCGCCCGGTGGTGGCCGTGGAAGATGTCACGGCGGCTGCGCGGATGGAGGCGCTGGCCCGGTCGTTCGAGCTGGAGGCCGAGACCGAGCATGTACCTCTGGGCGGGGACATTGACCTGAACCGGCCCGGCCTGGTGGTGATCTGCGGCCCCCGGCTGTCGGCGGTGATGGCCCGGGCGTATGAGCGTGACCCGGTGCTGCGGTGGGAGCACCCAGGGCAGGGATGGGCGGTGCGGGACACCCGCAGCGGCGAGTTGTTCGCCTCCGGGCAAGATGACGGGTCGGGGCGGGCGCGTGATGTCGCATACCTGGGGCGGCTGCCACGGCCGGACGGGAACGGGACGTTCCTGGTGTTCACGGGCATTCACCCGCCCGGGACCCTGGGCGTTGTGGCGCTGCTGACCAGTGACATCGGCTCATTGTGGGGGCAGGTCGGAACCGGGCCGTTCTCGGTGGTGATCGGCGTCGACTACGACCCCGCCACCCACGAACCGGTCAAGACCGAA
>WNGG01008177.1_pt1 | contig 11543 bp, 8 predicted proteins | sample 5400661 | NCBI WGS metagenome assembly WNGG01 (sample SAMN13153372, study PRJNA577476) | soil metagenome | isolation source: 100 cm soil or saprolite under Garry oak tree replicate 1 | place: USA:California | collected 2016-06-15 | reverse complement strand
GCCCGACACCCGCAAGCGGCTCCTCGAGCAGGGCGCGGAGCCCGTCGGCAACACCCCCGAAGAGTTCGACCGGCTGCTGCGCGAGGACGTGGCGCGCTGGGCCGAGGTGGTGAAGGTGTCCGGCGCGCGCGCCGAGTGAAGTCCCGTCACTCCCGCGAAACCTGTCCCCGAATGTTTTAATCGTGGAGCGGGAGTCCAGTGATCGAGCCGCGGTACTTCAAGAGTCTCTGGATTCCCGCTTGCGCGGGAATGACATCTGATCCGGCCGCTGCGGGAAGCTGCGCTCGAACACGGCCTCGGCGATGCGGTTCTTGAGGATCTCGATCGAGCCGCCGGCGATCATCCAGCCGCGGCAGCGGCGCAGTACAGCTAAGCGGGGCTCAGTCTCCTATCTCACTTTTGCCGTCACTTGTTCTCGCAACACACTGAGCAGCCTATCCGTGATCCCTTTTAGCGCCTCTAATGACGCGGCATCGCCTTTTCCCTCAACAAGAAGTTTCTTGATTGTTTCAGCAACAAGGCGCTTCGAGAACTCAAAATCAAATCGTTCCTTGAACAGAGAATCGTATTTCTTGGTCCTCTTAGTAGCCGCTCCCGCCGGCTTCTGGACTTGTTGTGCAGGATAAGTTTCCACGACGGCTTGATGATAAAAGTCTTCAGAAACAATATCTTCAAGCTCAAAATCTCCCTGTCGCTGCACGACGTCACTTAGGAGAATGATGTTGCGCTCTGGTACCTCTGCCTTTATCAGATTCTTTTTAAGATCGCGTCCTGCGCTATCAGCATCCAGATATACGACATAAGGCAGTTTGGCTCGCTCGTTGATTAGCGGGAGCCATTCCTTTGATTCAGCAATGCTCCCATTCACTATTAGCTTTTCCGTTGCTGCGCTCTGGGTCGCAACAAAAGCACCTTCCAAAATAGGCTTATCTGCAGCTCCTTCAACAAGGATATTGAAGTCGTTAAACATTAGGCTATGTATAAGACTAGCTCCAATCGCCGAGCGTAATGGCTCAAGTAGATCGGATTGCGACCCAGACTTGATTTGAAGCCTTCGTACCTTTGTCCCCTGTTCTTTACCCAAAAGCTCCACCTCGCGTACCTGCTCCAGACGGTACGGATCAATCATCGCTGGCGAATGTGTCACGTAGATAATCTGGGTATTCCACGGAAGTTTCTCCTCCAGGAATTTCTTTATATCTCGTTGTCCGTCGGCGTGGAGTTCCAGACCGGGATTGTCAAGAAGCAAAATAATTGGATTCGACCCACTGACAGTACTGAGGAGTGTGCTGTAAAAAGACAAGTACCATTGAAAACCGTCACTTCGCTCTAAAGGGGGAATCCTTCGTGAGTAAGTTTCGTCACTAATAGAAACAGAGAGTTTGTCCTTTTCAAACTGGAAATGCACTTCATAGTGTTCTTGCGTCCAAAATTCATTTATCCCGCCAGAAATGTAATTCTTGTAGTGATCCTCGAATACATGCCGCCTATTAGTGTCCGTCGTATTTGCTAGTTCAGTAATACGTTGCATCGACAGCCCCGCCGCTCGGCAAAGGTTAGCCATTCCCTTCGAAGTTTTGTCGGGATCGTTGATGAAGTCAGCAAGATTCACTTCATTTGGAATTTTGTCGAGCGAAGTGCTATGGAATACGAAATGCGGAATAAATTCAAGAAATTTGCCAAGCGAATTTTGAGCTAGTACCGGCTTTAAACTATTTACTTTGTTACGGATCTCTGTCGTCGACACTGCGATATCGGCCTGAATTGGCGGATCTTGACCAGGTACCGCTGTTAGAGAGGTTGAAAGCGTATTAACCAGATCGTCAAGCTGGGCACCTTTGCTAAAATCCGCTTTCTTGAACGCATCAAGTTGGGAGTCTGCTTGAGCCTTGGTTGGTGCAAAAGTGGGCTGACGTGTGACGTGCGCTTCTAGTTTGCCCCTTAGTATCTCTATTTCCTCGTGTATCCGAGCGAGTTCCTTGGATATATCGGGAGAGGCGAACTGTAGATCCTTCTCGACTCCACTGCTTGCTATGGTTTTGTACGAATAGTGGCCATCAAAAAACTTTGTGACCTTAAAGCTCCTAACCGAGCCAATATCGGGAAGAATTCCCTTCAGTTTCCGGTAATCCTCCACCGTTGGTGTGAGCCAAAGCGTAGCGATTGGAACCTCAGCTCTCGGCCGTTCCTCCAGTGTCGCACTTAGATGATTGGGAAGATCGCTCGGTGCGTAGGGGTAGTCGGGATTAAATGAGGCAAGCGCCTTAAGAAACGCTGTCTTACCTTGCTCATTCTTGCCGATAATTACCGTAAGCCGCTCTTCCAAATCGATGTCCCTGATCTCGACAATCGATCGGAAAGTAGAAATGTTTGCTTTTTTGAGTTTCATGGACGGTTCAGCACGCTTGGGGGCGAAGCAGATCGTGGCGAAGCCATAACGGCGGGAGCCAACGCGGAACGCATGCCATCAACTCCATCTTATCGACTCGGGCCTTGGCTACACAAAACCGACCGACGCCGGGGCAACTAAGCAAGCGGTCAACTATGGACGACCTGCAGCGTGGCCTGATGCAAAGGGACAGGTGGCGGTGGCTAGCTATGAATTCCCGGGAACCACACATTCACGGCTGAGGCCTAGGGACCAATCCCGTTGGCGCGGGCAACGACCTTGAATTCATCCATCGTATTCGCCAATTCCGCCTCGCCGGTCGCCACTCCCTTCTCCACTTTCTTGCCCGCCATGATCGCCAGGATGTCCAGGATCCGGTCGTACTTTTTGCTGATGTCGACAAACGCGGCTTGGCTCATCTGGCCACGACTGTATTTGTCGGTTGCTTCGGCAAAACCCCGAACCACGTCCTGAAACCCGTCATACAGGCTCTTGGAAACGTTCAGCGTGACCTGGCTGTACGGCGTCTTGACATCGATGGCCCACGTGCTGCAACCCGCTAGGGCGACGGTGCATAAAATCAGATATCGCTTCAGCCAAGTCATAATCATACCTCCTCCCGTGTCCGTGCTATGTCCTGAATTACATTCAACGAGTCTCGCCTCTATTTGCCGGGGTCGCCAACCAGGATAAACGGCGCCCACTCAGCGGGATTCGAAACACCCCTCCGGCGTAATTCTTTCTTGGCTAAGAATAATGCCTTGGCCGGATCCGATACGGCCCGCCCAGCGAGCAACTCCTTATAGAAGATTTCCATCATTTGCGCCGTGACGGCGGCATCCACCTTCCATAGCGACACCATCACAGATTTGGAGCCGGCGAGCAGGAAGGCCTGCGTCATGCCTTCGAGCCCCTCGCCCGGGATCGGTTCCGGGGCCTGGCCAAGGCCCGTCTCGCAGGCGGATAGTGTGACCAGCGTGGCGCGTAGCCTGAGTTGTACGATGTCTGACAACGTCAGCAGCACGTCCGCCGGCGCGCCGCTCGCACTGTACATAATTAGGCTCGGCGGTGGATTCAAAGACTGGGCGAAGCCGTGGGTGCCGAGGTGTATGTAGGCGAAGCTTGCGAGATCACCACGAAGCAACGCCGCCTTCGTCGCCTGCTCGCGATATAGTACGCTGGCCGCGTAGTGGGCACCAGTGAAGACGGGAACGATCCGACGGACTTCGTCCGGCGGGAGCGGCGGGAAAGTTCGGGGACGACCGTCGATAGCGATCGTGACGGGCTTGTCCAACACGTCGCCGACCAGCAGGGCGGACTTGGCCGGCACGGCATCCGACGCGGCACCCCGAACCTGGCTTAGCACGGTCAGCGAGAGGACATACGAGACGATCAGGTTTGCGCCTACATTGTTGCCGTCGGGACCGCCTAGCGCCTCAAAGGGGATGAAATACAACGCGTCGTCAGGCACGATGACGACACGCGGTTCTGGGATGTTCGAGGTCTTCACGAGATCGCTAATTACACGAAAAGGTGGGTTGACGAGCTGTTTGGAGAGCGCGTCGACCGCGGGCATCCGAGCCGCCGGAGTATTGAAGAGCAATGCGGCTTGGATCGTCGTCCGCAAGTCGCGGCGTAACGTGGCGGCCCTATCAAACGCGACAATCTGCGATTTCCACAAGACCCACCAGTAGACCGCGGCATCCGTCACCTTATAAACAACCACGAAGTGATTCGCGGGCAACGAAGGCAGCTCGCCGAGCCGTATGGGCCTAGGGAACATGCGGGCCGCAAATTCGGGATACTTGGTGTGCAGAGCATCCAGAAAATCGACATAGGCACGGGTCGCCGCCTCGCTTCTGGATTGCACGGCTCCCACATTGCCAGTGTAGACGCCCATCAGCGGATCGGCGGCCGTCACCAGCGCCCCCCGCAATTTAGTCTCACTTTCTAGGACCGTGCTCGGTATTGGGGTCCGTAATCCGAAGCTTTTGATGAGCCGAGGCCCATACCGCTCAGCAAAAGCCCGTGCATGAGCGGCTTCGCTCATGTAAAGCGCGATCTCCGGATAGGATTTGCCTATACCAAGTAACTGCGCGCCGGCCGGGGACTGGCCGGAAGAGGCCTCGCCGTACAGTGCCGTGATCATAGCGTCATAGATCCGAGCGTAAGGCGAGAACAAGGCACTGAGCGCATCGCTTCCTGCAGCCTGCACTCTCGTCTCTTCGATCAACTTGATCGCGGTCAGATAGTGCCGGATCGCTTCGACCCGGTTCCCGGAACCGGCCAACGCGTCCGCCAAGGCGGCGTGGAATTGAATTCGATCGTCCCGCGGGAAGGTCGAAAATATTTCTTTGGGGAAATCCTTGAGGACGCTCGCCGCGGACGGGTTTATCCGCATCTGCAGGATAAAATTACCCACGATGTCCAGCGAATTTTCGAAGAGCTTTTGCGCAACTTCCGGCTGGTTCCGAACGAGCGCCAGCTGTGCCTTTAACCGATTGATGTGGAGAAACAAGAATGAATCGGAAATCCCCGAAGATTGCGTCAGCACCGAAGCGTCTGCCAAAGATCTGTCCGCGTCCAGGAGCTCGCCAGCCAGCATCTGCGCCTCGGCCATACGCGCATAGAACTGCATCACATGAAAACCGGTGGTAAGGAACCAGTCCCGCGTACGCGGTTCGCTCTCGTTCACGATTTTCGGGATGAGCGCCGCGCCCTCCTTGAAGGATTGAATGGCCTTGTTCCTCTCGTTGAGGCGCACAAGAGTCGCGCCGAGCATGCCGATCGCACGAAGGCCCAGAACACTTTCTTTGTCGGCGGTCGACCGGGCCAACAGATTGTAGGCGTCGAGCGCGCTTTGCCGAGCGGACACGTATTCACCGATCGCGAGCTGAGCCTCAGCCGACAAGATGTATCGATCGATCTCGAACATCCGCTTCACGTCGCCCCGCCCCAGCTCCACTCCTGCCACGGGCGACGAAAGAAGCGCAACAATCAGCGCTGCAACCTGTGTCGCGGAGCACATCCGGCTGGCAAATCGTTGGTACGCTCCTTCGATCATTGGACCAGCGCCTCGGCCGCCGCTCTGGAAGCCATCGCTCTGTCGAGCTTATTTTCGCTGACGTGGGCGAACGCGTCTCCCAGCAGCCTATTGGCGAGCGGTAGCGTGTCCAGGCCATGGGAGGCGATTTCCTTCAACTCGGCTGTTATGTGCTTCGCGTCCTCGAATCTGTCCAAGAGGATAAGATTGCGAAGCAAAATACCCTTACAATCGAACTCGAACGTCCAGCGTTGCGTCTCGGGTTCCACTTGGGATGCCATGCGACAAGCCAATTGCAAATGGCGCACCGCCGACTGAACATCGCCGTTTTTCATGTAGTGCTGAGCCACTCCCTGCTCGCCGTACATCAGTGATAGCTTGTCGCAACGTGAAGCTAGAAGCAGATTGCGGGTATCGCTTTTAGGTTGACCGGCTCCGAGACTCTTCGCTTCGACTACATCCAGGTCTTTAAAGACCTGCTTTGCCTCCGGAGCGCTGCAGTCGGAAGCGGCATATGACGCGTGTAGAAGGCAGGCGAAGCACAGGAACAAGATCACACACGATTTGGTGAAATGGTACGGCCCGTTAAGCATTACTGCGCCCCTCAAGCTCGATCGCTCCGCGATAGCCTTGGTTATGCGAGACGGGGGGGTAAGTGAAGTCACCAAAGCAAACGCGGGAGTTGGAAAAGCAGAAACGCCACCTTCTAAAAAAACGTGCGACATGCTGTCCTCCCATTCAACATATGACGACCGTTAACAACTGACGCCTCTTGAAGGCCCGATCGAATAGCTACCAGGAGACGAGCTGCGCGACCGCCCGACTTTGACCCACGCAAAACCCGGATGAACCGGAAAATCAATTCGCCCGTTACCGGCGCCCCTGCGGCGGAAACCTTGGAGCGACGCCTGATCGGTGCGCCGCGCACTCGGTTGCGCTCAATCCAGGTTGCCGGCGCGCGTTCTGCCGGATCGGCGCTCCCCGGGCGCTTCGCAACGGGCATTGCGGCAAATCATGCCGTCGCCACGTGCAGCAAGTCAAGCGCAGGCGTTTAGGCGATGTCGGGAACTGGGTGATAAGTCAGCGGCAGGCTGGCGTGCCAGGGCCAGCTCGCGGGATCGATCGGCGGACTTCGCTCCGCGGGCTCAAGCGCCCACAGCCCCAAGTGCTCGAGGATGCGCTGGATGATCTCGGGCTCCTCGATTAGCGCAATAACGCGCATCGGTCCCTTGCACTTTGGGCATTCCAGGGGATCGGCCTCATAGACTTTGCGGATGAGCCGCGCCCACGTAGCCGGGCGGCCAACTCGGTATTCGGTTGCTCACTTAATGCTACGTTGGTGTTTGAGGTGGAGTTGTTGGCGGTTGATTAACCGGTTGAACGCACTGGCGCGCGGAGATCTACGTTTTGTGTGAACGGCGGAGGAGGCGATTGAGTCAATACGGTTTGCCAATCTGCTCTTGCACGCCAGGAATGGACCTAGGCGTGCCGGAGGCGCAACGACAAAGCGGATCGTTCGATGCGCGACGGCACACACTACATGGCTGGTAATAGAGCCTTTCTTCGTCCTGGATCTCAGGCGGAAACCTGCGCCTGTCGAAGTATGCCGAATCGAAGCGATACAGAACCTCGCCCGGAACCAACGAATCGTCTTGATGGTCAGCGATATTCGAACGCAAAACGAGAGTCCCCTTTTTACGGGATGTGACGGCCTTCGAAACCTCGACGAGGTCGTCATTTACCTTGCCATTGCCAGTAACGCCCGGGAGCGCGAGCCCGAACTCCAGATTGTGGACTTCTGCCTCAGCAAGACTCTTTTTGTTTAGAGACCTTGCCTGAGCGTGGAGGATGAGGTCATCGTCAATACTAATGTCGAGTTCAAGTCGTTCCCGCAACGGGCGCGCCTTGGCATCAATTTCCACGACCAGATTTTCCAGGGGTTCCCTGCGGTCGGTAGGAAGTACTTTCAAGCCTGGACGAACTGGCACCTGTAGTTGGAACTTTGCAAACCCGTCGGTGGGATCTGCGCAATAGAGATGGAAGGTCTGAGGAGACCGGATTTCTCCCTCCCGCGGCATTTCGGTGCCCGCCTTGATCAAGGGTAAATGGGAGTTACGGGCAAGCAGGAGCTCAACGTTTTTTGCAAGAAGAAGCTTCGCCTCGTCATGTGCGGCCCACGCGGCCCCCTCGGCGATCAATGTCGCAGCATGCTCCGAAACATGGACCCGCTGCGCTCCGAACCACTCATGTAGCCGGGACCTGATTGCCGGCATATTCGCCATTCCCCCAGTTGCTAGGCAAAGCGAGATTTGCGCAGGCGACACTCCCGCTATGTCGAGCAATGTCTGGATTCTGGCAAGCCCCTTGTCTAGTAGCTTGCGGGTCATTTCTTCCAGGTCGTCGCGTGACAGGGTGAAATCCAATTCCTCTTTCGGTACACCGCGAAAGAAACTTCCAACATAAAGCTCGACACTGTTGCGCACGGAAAGGTCGATCTTCGCCCGCTCGCATCGGTGCAACAAACGCGTCATTCCGTCGGGCTGAATGCTGGCCGCCTGGTCCATCCCTCTCGCCGCCAGGACCCGACGAACTACCTCGTTCTTGATCTCCTCATCGAACACATCTCCGCCAACCTCATCGGTGCCGTCGTTTCTGATCTGCATCAGCATACCGCCCAACAAGCGGCAAAGCGTGAGATCGAGCGTCCCACCACCCCAATCGAATACCAACAGCAGCTTGCGGTCGTATTGCCGCAGCATTGCTGCATAGTCTTTTTCAGACCTCACATAACCGTAAAGGGCAGCAAGCGGCTCGTGAATAAACTGCACGATGCCGATCCCTGTCTTGCGAAACGCATCTCGCAACGCCGCGCGACGGCGTCCTTCCATATTGACAGGGATGGTTACTACGGCACGATCGATGCTTTTCAAGTCCTTACCGCGCCTCCCGGCAAGCGCTTGATCTCGGACAAATTCGATGACCTTTGCCACGATGTCGACGGGACTGTGCTCCACACCCTCGATAAAAACGCTCTCCCTGTCCAAGAGCGCCTTCGGCGAACGCACCACGTTGCCATGTACACCCAGACCGGCTTCGCCGAGGCGTTCTTTGGCTGCGCGGCCGACAATGCTTCGCCCGCCCTCGTAGCAGACGACGGACGGTGTCGGAAGACCCTCCTCGTCGAGAAAGTTGATCGCGCGAGTACCCTGGATCACGGAAACCAAACTGTTGGTAGTGCCGAAGTCAAATCCCACGACTGGCATGTCATTCTCCCGATTCGAGTTGCCTGATCTCGGCACGCAAACCCTCAAGCGCTCGTTCTGCGTGGTCGTCCATGACCCGCACCTTGGGCGGGTCGCGGCGCAGCGCATGCAAGCCCTCTTCAAGGAGAGTGACGTCTGCCTTTAATCGCCTTAGCAAACGGCCTCGGAGCTTCTCGTAGTCATCCCGCACATGAGCGATCGCCTGCTGATGGCTGCTGTCCCGCTCCTGTGTTTGCTGTATGAGTGCGGCGATTTTCTCGTCCTTGCCTTCAATTTGCTGCTGCAATTTTGTTGACGACTCCTCCAGAACGCGCATCTTTTCCAATGCTGACGATTCAGATCTGCGTGCGTCTTGCGCGACCAGAAGCTGCTTTTCCGCCTCGGCTTTCAGCGCCGCACAAGCCAAACCCACGCCTGCGAGATCGCGAATTTCCGTGAGCAGGCGCAGACGAGTTGAATCTTCGGTGACGCGGCTCGCCTCTGGCTCCCAGAGCGTGGAAAGCAAGGTCTCCGATATATCGTCGGGAGAAAGTCCTCGCGTTTCAGAACACCACACCGCGAGACAATAAATCGCATTTCTTCGCAATTCAGACAAATCGGTAACCTTTTGCGGCGACTTGCCCGCTCGGACGGGCAGGCTGGTCAAATCCGATCCAGCTATTATTGCCAGTGCTCGCCCAATTCTTGGGGCGTCGGGCAGATTGCTTATCGTCGCATGGAGTTCCTCGGACGCAAAAATCGGGTGATTCTTTAGCACTTCGCCGACAAAACCTCTGATTTCTGCCTTCATACCCGGAAAGCCCACGACATCGCGCGCGACCAGCAACAACTGGCGCGGTACGGCAAGAAGAACGTCCTTGCGCGCCTTTTCCAACAGCCGTTCGCGGGCTTCGGGGACCAGTTTGGGCTGCTGGGAAAGACAGCGCTCAACCTTCGACTTCAGCGTTACACGCTGCCCCCTGCGGGAATATGCAAATTCAATGAATTGCTCTAGGTTCTCGATTTCCTTTCTGGCCCTTGACTTCTTTTTTGATGCAGACTCCTCGTCCTCCGTTACTTCGGACCCTGCCACAACGGGTGTGCCTAGAGGACTCGCGCCCAACTGATTCGACCCAGCAGATGGCTCTGCCGCATCCGGCGTGTCGGCTGATGTCGCCGGGAGCCGAGTGTTTCGCTTGTCAACGAATTTCGTTTGGCCGGTGGCCTTGGGCGTCACGGGAATCTTGGGCGAGTCAGCCACGCCTATCGTTCCTTTTCGCTCAGACGCACCAACAGACGCTCGGCCCATTCCCCGAGACCTGGGTTGTTCCTTAATTCGCGGGCGTGGCGTCTCGCGTCCGAGACATTGCCACGCTCAGCTGCATCTTCTGCTAGCAGGATATGCAGCTTCGCCCTGTCGGTTTCCGGCAAATCCCGCGCCACCAGAGAATCGAGATCCGACCATTGCTGTCGCAACACCTCCGGCCCTACGACACACCAAGCAACGAGTCGCTCGGTCTCGGCATCGGTCAGAAGCTTTTCAAGCTTATCGTCATGCTCGCGCGCCAAAACCCCACGAGCTCCATCCAAGTCTCCCTTCAACCATCGGCTATAGCGCGCCGCAGCGATACCAACCCGAGAATTACCCGCCAAATCCATGGCTTCCTGAAAATGATTGAAGTGAAAGGCGATGAGGGCACCTATCGTTCGAGCCAGCAGCCGGTGGAAATCCTTAAGGATATCGGCCGCTCGGCTGAACTTGTCCCGATATTGTTCATAAGGCAGCGACGAACCGCTTGCCCCTTCCTTAACAAGAACCCCGTAAAAGTACTCGCACACGCCGTCGCAATAGCGAATGGCACTCCGGAAAGCACGCGCGTCGGCAATGAAGTCCTCGACGGCGCGCAGGTCGAGCCGACCTCGCTTCGCTACGTTAAGAAAGCAACGATCGACGCCAATGAGGTCGGGCTCGCTAGCGATGTCGACCTGTAGGGTGAAGCACGCCGAGACCGCTTTGTTGGTAAGTACCAGAACCGCCGTATCGTTCGTCGTTCGGGCCAAATGTTTGCCGAGTTCAGCCAGAGAAATGGGCATCCCGTTAAGCTTCAAGCTCGAATAGTGAAACAGACCTAGATCGCTCGGCCGCAGGACCTGAGTAATTCGAACCGGCAAGTTTCCGGCCTCAACGCCGCGAATAAAAAGCACTGGCCTAATGTATGGATGACTTTCGAAGCGATGCTTTTGCAACGCATCGGCGGTCTCGAAGGTTTCGACACAGTGCTGACAGGAATAAACCGGCGGCGCAGGAACGTAGACGTAATCTAGTCCTTGTGGCTCATGAAACTCTATGTAGCCGGTATGCCAGAAGCCCATCCACCCCTCACCCGTTTGCCATTCCAGATTTTGCTGGGATCATCGGACTCTCTTTGTGGTTTACACTTCATCCGCGGATGAGCCGCGCCCACGTAGCCTTGACCCGAGCGGCCAACTCGGTGTTCGGTTGCTCACTTGGCGCAGCAGTTGTTTTTGCGCCATTCGCCCAGGCTCGTCGCGCCCGCTCACCCCGGGCGCGGTTCGAGTAAAAAAGCGCCTTGATATATTTCTCGGCGCATTGCTGCGCATGGAAACAAGCTGCATCGAAATTTGGCTGCCTTCTGGCGCGAACCTCGCGCCGCGCGGTTGCGTAATCGCCTTCAGCCTTTGATACCCACTCACGCGTGAGCGGCTTCATAAAGGATCTTGCCGCGGCGGACAATATCGCCGAAGAAGGGGTCCTTACGCGCGAGGCGCCTGCGTACGTCCTGCGGCGTGCGCACGATCAGGTCCACGGCGAACTCGGGTTCGACCCGGTTGAGAATCTCGGCCGCCT
>WNGG01008789.1_pt1 | contig 11544 bp, 10 predicted proteins | sample 5400661 | NCBI WGS metagenome assembly WNGG01 (sample SAMN13153372, study PRJNA577476) | soil metagenome | isolation source: 100 cm soil or saprolite under Garry oak tree replicate 1 | place: USA:California | collected 2016-06-15 | reverse complement strand
GCCAGACCATCGCCCTTCCGTTCCCGCCCCTTAGAGTAGAACGGGAAGGGAAGGTTCAAAGATTCACGCCCATCGCCCCGTGTGATTCAACCCTGGAGCAGCCTGCAGATGACCTCCTGCATCAGTGCGCCGCGTAACACGGTCTTTGCTCGCCGGCCAAACCATCGGAGGAAGGGGGCTTGGAAGAGTTTGTGGAGTTCCTCTTGCGCAGGGCGAGCTGTCGTTCTAGATCGGTGATCTGTTTTTCTTGTTCGGTGATCTGCTTTTCTTGCTCGGCGATCTTCTTCTGGGCGTCGGCTAGTTCTTTCTCCTTCTCCTGGACCTGCTTCTCCAGTTCGGCAATACGTTCGCTGCGTTTCTTGAACTTCTCCTGGAGTCGTTCCAACTCACGCCGCAAAAAATTTAGCGAGGATCGGGGAAGGCTCGAGCCGCGGAGTTTCGCAGCAACTCGCAAAAAATTTAGCGAGGATCGGGGAAGGCTCGAGCCGCGGAGTTTCGCAGCAACTCGTCGAGCGGTGCTCGCAATCATCCAGCGTAAGCTAACTCATTCTCCGGAATTTGTCCAGCCCAGAGATCTGAACTGTTACCATTGCGGAAACAACGATCCTGAAATCTGTGGGCGAACAAGAGTTATCTTGGTAGAATTCAGCAGCGTCGGGCCCTATTAAATCGTTCTTTCGCATCCTTCCGCCCCCCGATCCGTAGACCCGCACGGTGACGGTTCCTTGCGAAACCGACTACATCCTGTTCAGCGACTATCGTCGAAGACGGGCTGTGAAGTAGGAGGGGATGGCCATGGAAGGATCAACCATTTGTATTCTTGTGGTAGATGATTACGAGCCTTGGCGTCGTTTCGTCTCAACGAGGCTCCACACGCAACCGGAATTGCAGGTCATGGGCGAGGCATTGGACGGATTGGAAGCGGTTCGGAAGGCCCAACAACTACACCCAGACCTAATCTTGCTCGACATCGGGCTTCCTTCACTGAATGGAATCGAAGCCGCGCGCCGAATCCGAGAGCTTTCCCCGAAGTCCAAAATTCTCTTCATAAGCGAAAATCGCTCTTGGGACATCGCAGAAGAAGCTTTGCGTATAGGCGCAGGCGGCTATGTCGTCAAGTCGGACGCCGCGGGCGAACTATTGCCTGCTGTGGAAGCCGTCCTGAGGGGCAAGCGGTATGTCAGTGCCAGCTTGGCTGGTCATGATCTCAACGACCATAAAGATGAGCGCGCCGCCGACCGTCCTCATCGCGAGAAGGTCTTCGCACGGCTCCCACCACAGAACCTGGCGACCAGACCTTGCCACAAAGTTGAATTCTACTCCGACGATACATCGTTTGTGGACGGTTTTGCTCGCTTTATCAAATCTGCCCTGAAGGCTGGGCAGGCAGTTGTCGTTGTCGCCACCGAGTCACATCGCGTTAGTCTTCTTCAGAGATTGGAGGCATATGGGGTGGATGTTTCGGTTGCGGTTGAACGAAAACGCTATATCCAGTTGGATGTTCCCGACACACACTCCCCGATTCAATTTGCGAAACTTGTGAATGATCTCGTCGTGGAAGCGAGCAAGGCGGCGGATGGAGAGCATCCTCGCGTTGCGGCTGGTTGAGAGTGCACGCCTACCTTGTGGGCACAAGGTAATACGGATGCGGCGATTCAGCTCGAATACCTTTGGGGCGAGTTAGCCAAAAAATACAACGTGAATACTCTCTGCGGGTATGTGTTGGGAACTCTTGACCGCGAACAGGAAAGCCACATCGGCGAGAGAATCTGTGCTGAACACTCGGCCGTTCATGGAGGCAACTAGGCTATTAGGCAGATTCAAAAACCTAGGCCGTAGCGCCCTTTGCCAGTGTAGGCAACTCAGCTTCCGGAACGGTAAGCTCCGCCAAACCGCAATCCAAGCAAACCACGACCTCTGGAAATATCCATACGGTGGGTTTGTCCAGACCTTCATAACCGGGGAGATGGAAGGTCATCTGCGTGCTGAATTTACGCTGATTGTCTGATCCACACACATCTTGGTTGTGAGTTTTGACGGCCCGGGGGGACGAACTCGGGCGAAGTCGTTGTTCTTATCCTGCCGCCCGTACGGAATCGCTCTTTGAACCGAGCGGGACGCGAGCATGGATCACGGTGCCGCCCTTGGGTTGCGTTTCAATTGCAAGGGTTCCGTTCACCAGTTTCAGTCGCTCCTCCATGCTGATGAGCCCAAGACCACGGCTCTTCTTCGCCGCTTCGGGGTCAAAGCCTGCGCCGGAATCCTTCACTGGGAGATGAATCTCATCCGATGTTCCCCACAATCGTACTTCGAAGTGTCGTACCCCACTGTGCTTCGCGGAATTGTGCAGGGCTTCCTGCAGTACCCGAAAGAAGGAAAGAGAAATGTCCGGCGACAAAGGACTGGCCAAATCGTGGGTTTGGAAGTCAATCTTCGCCTTCTGCTGCTCGCCGAACTCTTGGCAGAAGCCTCTCATTGCCGCAGCAATACCCAAATATTGCAGTTTTGCCGCGTGCAACTCATGCGACAAGGATTGAATATCAGCGGCTATCTCCGAGGTCTGCTTCCGCAGTTCGCCCATACGGGTAGGAACATCAGATAGGTTGGGAGGGCTTTCTTGGAGTTGTTCTAGCTCGATGGCCAACATTGCGATACGTTGGCTGATGTCGTCGTGGAGCTCTCTTCCGATCCGGGTACGTTCCTGCTCTTGTGCCTCAATCAACCTACGGCTCACGTTTGCAAGCGCAGCTTCGGCCAGTTTGCGCTCGGTGATGTTGATAAACGCCACCACTGCCCCCACCACCTCTTGCCCTCTCCGCTGGGGATAGGACCAGTATTCAGCGGGGAAGCTTGTTCCGTTTGCTCTCCAAAACACCTCGTCCTCCGCGTGGACTCCTTCCCCGGTTTGTGTTACCCGGTGAACGCGACACTCCTCCACGGGAAACAATGTTCCATCCGCACGACTGTGATGCAACAGCTGATGCATATTCTTGCCGAGCACTTGCTCAATGTGCTCGTATCCCAAAGCGCGGAGGCACGCAGGGTTGCAGAACGTGCATCGGTGTTCGAGATCAATTCCGTAAATAGCTTCGGCGGTGGAGTCAAGAAGCAGTCGGAGTTTCTCTTCGCTCTCACGTAGGGCCTCATCGGCGCGAAGCCGTGCTTCCATTGCCGCTTGTTTACTTACGACCCGCTCTCGCTCGCGCTCGGCATTCTCACGTTCGGCGATCACCGCCGCCAATGACAAGCCCGATACTGAAAGCACACCGAAGAACACGTCCAACAGAACAGCATTTACGAATGTAGTGTTGCTCGCGAACGGCCCGGACCCCAAGGCGGTTTCAATGGTAGCGATCGCAGCGACCATCAGAATCGACAATGCTGTTACGCCCACGCCGAAACGAATGGCTGCCCACATTATGAAAGGGAGTACGGAAAACGCCATGACATGCAGCTTGACTGGAATAAAAGGCAGATCGCTAAAGATGACCAAGCAGGTTGCCGCAAGGAGCAACAGAAGAACTGCAAGCTCTGCGATGCGATCCCGGTCACGGAGCTTTAGAAAATCGGTGAAACGTAACGCGAGTGGTGTCACCAGCAAGACGCCAGTAGCATCTCCCAGCCAATAGACCAGCCATGCCGCACCTAAGCCGGAATAAGCACGCACATGGGTTGCGTAGAGAACTGACACTCCGATTGAGGCACTCACTATAGCGCTGCCAAATCCCCCAAGCGCAATCAGACTGAGCGCATCAGACAGGCGGGATAGCGAGGGATGAAGATTCGCAATGCGACGGAGGAGGAAAGCACCTGTCGTTGCTCCTGATGTCGCTCCAACCGCTTGCCCGAGTGCAGCAAGATGAGAAACGGGGCTGAAGAATGCCACGAGAAAAGCCCCAGCGGCCACCCCGAGCCATACACGGTACCCGCAAATCAAAATCGCAGCGAGCGCGATGCCGTACGCAGGCCATACAGGCCCAAGATTACTGCTCCTGATGTTCGCGGTAGCTTGGCCGAGTTTGCCCGCGACCAGATAGGCGACAAAGACAACCGAAATCTGGAGCAGGTACCCTCGGCCGATGCGCTGCTCGAGAGCCTGACTCTGAACCGCCTGAATCATGTGGCGCTCTCTTCGCTTGTACTGCAACGAATATGTCGAAGCCATGATTATCGGCTCACGCTGATCATCTAAAATGACACCTTATACTCGCAACGGAACGACACTGCAAGCCTGCCAGGAATCGCTGGAATCGCTAGGAATCGCTCAGGAGTCTCGTAAGTTCGGATAGCGTGATCGCGGTGGGAGCCAGATTGGCGGGCCGGGGCCTGTGCCTCGCCAGTATTATGAGCGCATTTGAAATCAATAACATACAAAGGAGTCGTGTATATGTTTCAGAGATCACTTTCGGCTATTGCGGCGTTTTAGCGACGACACCACATATTGGCCCGGCCTCATGCCGATCTGGCGACCTATTCGTAGCGGAGGGCGGCCATGGGGTCGAGGCGCGAAGCGCGGCGGGCAGGCCAAAAGCTGGAGGCCAGGCCGATCGCGGCCAAAATGAAGATGGCAAGAGTAAGCGTGGGAGGATCGCGCGGTTTGAGACCGAAGAGCAGGGAATTGGCGGCTTTGCTGCCCGCCAGCGTGAGGGCCAAACCGATAGCCAAACCAATGCCGATGAGGATTGATACTTCTCCCAGAATCAGGCCGATGACGCCGGCCCGCTGGGAGCCTAGAGCCATGCGCACGCCGATCTCGTTGGTGCGCTGCGCGACAGTGTAGGAGATCACGCCGTAGAGTCCGACTGCGGCAAGCAGCACGGCGAGAGCGCCGAAGAAGCCGCAGAGGGTGGCCATCAGTTCATCCTGCACGAGGGATTCGCGGATCCGTGTGTGAATTACCGTGAACTGGATATCAATCTCCGGACTCGTTTCCCCGACCCTCTCTTTCACGGAATTCAGCAACCCGCCCACGCCGGATCGCGAACGGATGAGAAACGTTGCGCCGGGATAGATGAACGGCGGCTCAAGCTGAGTCCGCGGGAAATACATCACGGCCTGCATCGGGTCATGCATGTCGTCGTAGACGGAGTCCTTCACCTCGCCGGCGACGGTGTAGTAGCGCGCGGGCTGGCCCGGAGGGGCCCAGACACGAAACTGCTTGCCGATGGCGTTTTTTGCGCCGTCCAAGAACTTTTTCACGAACATCTGATTCACGATGGCGACGCGCGGGGAACCGGCCGTGTCGTTCGAATTGAAGTCCCGCCCAGCAAGGAGTGGAATTTCGAGAGAGTGGAAGTAGCCGGCGCTCACGTAATCCTCATAGGACGCGCCGTTCGGATGGTTCCCTTTATCGTCGAGAATCCAGTCGTTACTGGTGTTTGCGCTGACAGGGAAGCGGTTCGAAGTTGCGGCAGCAGCGACTTCAGGAATCGCGCGAATGCTCTCGAGCAGATTTTCCGTGAACGGCTCCTGCTGCGCAGCAGGGAGGTTCAGGCGTGTGAAATCCAGATCGGCCGCAACGACGCCGTTCTGCTGAAAGCCCGGGTTGCGGGTCATCAGATTGCGCAGGCTGCGTGCGAAGAGCAGGGCTCCTGCGAGCAGCACGAGCGAAAGCGCCACCTGCGATGCGACCAGGACGCGCTGGAAACGAAAGCGCTCGCGTCCGGCGGTCATGCCACGGCCGCCCGTTTTCAGCACCGCGCCGGGAGGGACATTGCGGGCGCGCAGCGCGGGCGCAAGTGCGAACAGGAGGGTGGTGAGAACAGCGAGGGCCCCGGAGAACCCGAGCACGCGCCAGTCAGTGGGCATGTCCAGAAAGACTGGGTTGCCCGCCGTGCTGATGAAGGCCACCAGGAACCGGCTGAGCGCAGCCGCGAGAAATCCTCCGCACACCGCTCCGGCGATCGCCAGGAGCGCGCCTTCGGAAAGCAACTGGCGGATCAGTCTTGCGCGCGATGCGCCCAACGCGAGGCGCACGGCAATTTCGCGTTCCCGCGAGCTGGCTCGAGCGAGCATCAGGTTTGCCAGATTCGCGCAAGCAATAAGCAGCACCAAACCGGAAAGGCCGAGCAGGAGCCAAAGAGGATCGGAGGTGTCGCGCCTCATCTGCGAAAAGCCGTTAGCGGCGGGCCACCCCTCGAAGTTGTAGGCGAGGTAGTGTTTCACGCCTTCAGCGTCGTATTGCGGCGGAATCGTCTGTTGCAGGGACGGGGAGGCAATCACCGCAAGCTGGGCCGACGCGCGCTTCAAGTCCCAACCGGGCTGGAGACGCCCGAACACCGAGAGCCACCAGCTTTCGCGGGCTCTCTCTCCCGTTATGCGGCTGAATTGCCCTCCGATAATTGGCTCCGAGCAGATCGGAAGGGCCACGTCGAAACGGTCGCCTACCGAGACGCCATAAAAACCGGGCGGCGTTACTCCAATGATCGGGAAGGGATGGCCGTTGAGGGTCAGCGTCTGGCCCACCGCCGAGGTGGCGCCGCCATATCGCCGTTGCCAGAACGCGTAGCTGATGTCGACCGCGCCGGCGCATCCCTGACGATCGTCTTCACTCGAGATCAGCCGTCCGAGCATCGGCCGAACGCCCAGGGTGTCGAAAAACTCTCCGCTGGTCCAAATGATATTCGCCATGTCCACTTCGCCGCCTTTGGCGAGATTGAGCCGTTGGCCCGCTCCGCCTCCCCAGGCTGCGATGGACGAAAAGACCTGCTGCCGCTTCTCCACCTGTTGCCACAGTGGAAACGTGAACTCGGCGTAGGGTCCATTGAAATTGCCAGAGCCCCAATGCTTCTTATCAATGTGCACGATGGCCAGACGATCGGGATCGTTGACGGGGAGGGTGCGGAGGCGAACGGCGTCGATCAGTCGGAAGATGGCAGCGTTGGCGCCGATGCCCAAGGCGAGGGTGAGAATGGCGACCACGGCGAAGCCGGGCGACTTGATCAGAACGCGCAGGCCGTACCGAACGTCCTGAATCAGGTCTCGCATGGGCACCTCACGTCACAGGATACGTAGGCCTGGTGCGAAAGGTTCCGCCGTCGCATTTTATCAGACGCGGGGAATTCAGGATGGTAAGCTCGCGGAAGTGCTGCCGCCGCGGTGAAGATTGCCCCCGCTAATCGAAGGTGGACGCCGCCGCCCGCCGGTTGGATGGCTGATTTCTGCCCACGGGAACACAGTGAATGAGTCGAAGATGGAGAAGATGTCGAAGACCGGGCCGGTCGCTTTGCGCAGGTCCCCTGGATTCAGCATGCCGCTGCCCATTCCGATGGTGAACACGCCGACTGAGGATCAGACCCAATACAAAGCATTTGCGAGATTCATCTCTGCTCCAATTTCCCAATTGTGGTCCCAACTGTGACCACGTGGCCGTTCTCGAATGGGCTGCGCTTTTGTAAGGAGCTTTATCCTATTAGCGTCCGAATTTTAGCGCGCACTTCCGCCAATTCAGCCGCCGATATCATCCCTTTGCGCTTGGCGCGCTTGGCCCGGCTTTTCCGCCAATCGAGGCTCTTGACCTGATCTGCCAGAACCGCGCTTGGGCTCGCCCCGGCAATCACCACCTCGAAGGGATAATTCTTGATCTGCGTCGTCATCGGGCAGCAAACCATAAGACTCGTCTTCGCGTTGTAGACGGCGGGGCTCAGCACAACTGCGGGCCGGTGCCCAGCCTGTTCATGTCCAGTCTGTGGATCGAAGCTGATCCACACTATGTCCCCAGCGTCGGGCACGCGGGACCGCGCCATTACAACGCCTCTTTGCCAACGGGTCTGCCGAAATCGGCCTCGTCGTGCAAATTCTCACGAGTAATCCCCTTCACAAGTTCGGCCAGATCATATTCCTTGCGCTGTGCTGGCTCGATGACAATGCGGCCGGACTCTTCGCGCACGTCAACGGCCTCGTCTAGATCCAGATGCGCCGCCTGCATGACAGCGGCGGGAATTCGCACCGAGGCGCTGTTGCCCCATTTTCTCACCACGGTCCTCATGTCGTCATTACCCCCTGTATCTACGTTGTATCGACATGCTGTCATAGATTCAGGTGTGTGTCAACAATGTCGATACAGTACACACAAGGCGCGAGCCTTTCCTTTGCGGCGCGTCTTTAGAAGCCGGTGACGCAGAGCTGTATTTTCTCATTTGCTGCTGGCGTGGATGCAGGCTTCATCGCGGCCCAGAAATATTTCGGCTTGGCAGCTTACCTCTCAGCTGACCAAGAATCACTGTAGAAGCGAACGGACTTGCGAAAGTCTGTCGACCAAATCCTGCTTTTCTGCCAAGACGCGCTGCGGGTTCGGGATGGAAAGAGTTTGCGGCGCGCTGGCGATCATCCGTTGCAACCTTGATAGCGCGGACGGATCGTTGAACATGCTCTCGTAAGCAGATGCGATTTGCGCCAGAGCCGCAGATGCCTTTGTGTCCAATCCGGACACAGGAACTTCGAATTCGTGCTTCACAGCGGCCTGCCAATCGAGAGCGTCCGGACCGAGTTGACTCAGGGCTTTTTGCAGGACCGACTTTTGCGAGGCAGATAGTTGCTCCACGTGCAATGCAAACTCCATGCCCCGCAGATGAGTCACAAGGAGATTCTTGGCCACGAGAGTGGCGAAAAGGGTTCCGCCGTTGGCAACATCATGAGAAAAAAGCACCCCCACAGCGAGCGCGTGCACCGCAGCGTCTTTATCGCCGTTTTGCAACAGGTGAAATGCATAAAGCACGTTGAGTCGTCCCAAGGTTAGGGCTTTCCGGACGTATTCCACCGGGGCGTGTGGGCCGAGCGCGTAGTCGACGCCCCAGTCGCAGTTTGGAATGGTGGTTCCCCGGGCCATTGTCTCAACAGCAGACCTGTTTGCTGCGACGAGATCCTTGTACTTCAAATCGTCGTAGGGAGCGGTGCCGTCGAGGATGGCATTTAGCTCCTTTGCTTGCTGGTCACTGATCGCTGAATCCTGCATTTCGGCGAAGGCGGACCAGTAACGCAAGGCAGCATTCACACCCAGCTGTGCATTTTGCTGCGCAAACAGGGAGCCAGGTGGCGCGACAGCACACAAGACTATTAGCAAAATCAGACGCAGAGTTTTCATAACTTGATGTTCTCCTTACTAAGCACAGAAAGCGCGCTCTGTTTGCCTTTCGATGGCGGAGCGGCTTGGGGCTGGAACGAAAGCTGGTCGACCGCCTCCTTAAAGGACGGTGCATGGGACAACAGGGCATTAGCGCGGCCAATCGTCAACGACTGGGTGTTTGAGAGCTGCGGAACGACGGTCAAGCCGCTGCTCGCACTTGAGGGCTGATTTGGCTTAGTGCGATGAGACAACAGCAGAAACGCCAGAACCAAGGACGCTGCGCAGGCCGCTGCCCATGCCATGAATGCAAAAGGACGCCGCGCTGCACTTGGGCGCCTCGCGACCTGCAACGACCCTGGAGGAACAGGGCGAAATTCCTTCAAATAGCGCTCGAATTGCTCCTCATCAAGAATTGGCACGGCAGCCCTCCTTGGCCCACATGGCCTCGCGCAACCTGGCAAGCGCGTAGCGGTAGCGCGAAGCCACAGTATTTGCGCTGATACCTAGAACTTCAGCGATTTGCGCGAACGTCAGTTCACCCCAGACATGAAGGATGGTGACTTCTCGTTGGTCTTCGGGAAGTCCCCATAGAGCGCGTCGCAGGTTCAGTTCTGCGGCGTAGTCTCGATTGGGCGGTTCGAACCAGGCGCATTCTGGGTCGAGAACAACGTCACGCTGACGAGCCTTTCGATCGTTTAGGACGGCGTTGCGCACGCACCTGAACAGATACGCTTTTGCGTCTAGCGTATCGTGCAGCCTTCCGGTTTCCAGGAGCTTCAAAAAAACCTGATGGACCACATCCTGGGCGCGACTCCGCTCCCCGGCAAGTCCCTCAGCAAAAAGTAAGAGCGCCGGGCCATACCGGCGGTAGGAAAGCTCGATCTCAGTAGCCCTTGTGTCTGTGGCCTGCACTTTGGCTCTCAAGAATAAGACAATTGAGCCGGGCGAATCTTTCTGTAAGGCCTCGGGCCTAAGCGGTCCAGTCGCGACGCCAGAGAAAATAGCCTACAAGGCTGCCCACCAGAAGGGCGGCTCCAAAGAACCATCGCCATGCGGGAATGCCAATCAGGCCGACAGTTAGAATTCCGAGCACCACGACCAATTCAATGGGATGGCCCGTCCACACGCCTGAGCCAAGCTGGCCGTAGGGAACCACGTCCAACGGGTGGCGGTCCTCATTGGTGCGGGCGACGACTTCGCCCAACGGATGGCGTCGAAAAGTAGAATGCGATTTCATGAGGTTGGCTTCCTTTCGATGTCCGAGAAGAGTATCTCTGAGTGCCTCATGGCTCCTCACCAATAAGACAATTGAAGCGGACGGATTTGTCTATAACCTGCAGGTTGACAGTTAGGTTCATACGTCGCAATTGCAACGTGCTTGAGCGTCCACCAAATACTTAGCTGCTAGGTCTCAGGCCCGCTCATCCTGATTACAAAGGACTTACCGGAATCACTCACCTCCAAGCTCACGTCTATTTGTCCGCTTGTCTAGGAAGTGTGCAAGAGTAAGGATAAAGCGTCTGTGCACAATCGTGAGAGATTCTACGCCATTGAAATCCAAGGATGCGTTCGGGGAATTAGAAGCATAGAGGGACGACGCTGCTTAAAAGGGCAGGGGCGCACGTTTGCAAAAAAAGTTCAACATTTCCTCAGACGTCGCCAGATTCCGCCAACTCCAAATTACGTTTTGTTATTCCCGCACGAGGTTTTGGCAAGCAAGGATGATCATCTAAAGTGGGTCTTCGTCTTGTTCTTCGGGAGAACGTGTCCCTGGCGAATTGGTACGGTGTCAAGGTTCAGCGCAATGCCACATTCTTACACCGCAGCCAAACAACCATTCGCTAACCACAGGTCGCGACTCCATAAATGCAACGATCTCACGGCGAGGTGCAAGGCTCCGAAAGTCGGCATTACGAGCTAATTCGTGCGGCTACCATATGGTTAATAGATGTCGTACAAAGAGCCGCGTTGAAAGCACGCAACTTGCAGAAAAGTTACACCAAGAAATCGGCAAAACCGACAGAATGGACGATTCGTAGGCCATCTGTAGGCCAAAAAATTGGGAACAATATGCCGTGTACTCGACCCAAAGCCCGTGGCTCAGATGCGATCGGAGCAAGTTGAGCACCTGCTTTGCAAGCATGCCGAGCCGCTCCATCCTTTCCATTCTGTGTTTTGAACTAACAACATTTTCAACAATTTGGGGAATCTGCTTTTCGCTCACAGATAAACCCAATCTCTACAATCCAGCATTATTTGGCACGTTTTTGGCACAGCGCTTGAGGGGGAGAGCACCTGCTTAAGAAGCAGCGGCACTCTATGTCTTGACAGATAGTTCTCAATGCGACGAATTCACCCCAAGTAACAATGATCGATCTCCAGTAGTCGGTTCTCGGAATGTGACGCAAAGTAGGCGCGCCACTGAGCGGGGAAGGGCGTCAAGAACTCAAACATACTTGCAGGTTTTCTTGGGGGAGCCA
>WNGG01008175.1_pt1 | contig 11545 bp, 10 predicted proteins | sample 5400661 | NCBI WGS metagenome assembly WNGG01 (sample SAMN13153372, study PRJNA577476) | soil metagenome | isolation source: 100 cm soil or saprolite under Garry oak tree replicate 1 | place: USA:California | collected 2016-06-15 | reverse complement strand
CCTCCGACGGCGATGCGATAATCGTCTGCGGGGCCGAGGAAGAGCTTCTCTCCGAGATTGGTGCGCTCTCGGCGGCCATTACGCTGCTGAGATAGCGCCCTCTCTCTACTGCTTCGGGGTTTCTTGGGGCGGCACGGCCGCGGTGCCGGGCGTTTTGTTCACCTGTCTGTTTATCGCCTCGGCGAAGTAGTGACCCGTAACGACGACGTGGACATCCTTCACGCCCTTGACGCCCATCACGCCCGTCTTGATGTCCTGAGAGATCTTCAGCGCGAAGACCGGTGGACAGTACTGGGTGGTGGCGTGGTACTGCACGTCGACCAGTCCCTCCTTGATCTCCAGCTTGTCTATCAGGTTCATCTCCACTATCGGTACCCCCACTTCGGGGTCGACTATCCTCGATATCTGCCTCTGAACCTCCTTCAGGTCTACCTGCTCGACCGACATCCTATTTTCGCCCTTTTCTACTCGTGCTGCTATAAAAGACTGTCTCGGTCGAATGCGCTCGAGGGTTCCCGAAACCGTATTAGTGGTGTCTCCTCTCGAGGGGAGGCGACGGATGAACAGGGCAGAGGCCGTCCTCAGGGAGATTGAGAGGATGGGGGAGCGAAACTTCATCCCAGTAATTGGGCCCGAGAAGGGGAAGATCCTCGACGACGTAATCAGGGCTTCCAAGCCCCGGCACGTCCTCGAGATAGGGACGCTGATCGGTTATAGCGCGATACGGATCGCTCGACTCCTCCCAAGGGGCGGCAAGCTGGTCTGCATCGAGATGAACGCCCACCACGCCGAGATGGCCAGGATGAACCTGGAGCGTGCGGGGCTCTCCCAGCGGGTGGAGATAATAGTGGACGACGCGAAGCGCGCGATCCCTCGTTTGCACGGAACGTTCGACGTCGTCTTTATCGACGCCGAGAAGTCGGAGTACTACACCTATCTGAAACTCGTGGAACCCCGATTACACCGGGGGAGTGTCGTCGTCGCCGACAACGCGGGGGTCTTTGCGCGAGAGATGAAAGAGTACCTCTACCACGTCCGCCACTCGGGGAAATACGAGAGCCGGTACTACGAATCCACGATGGAATTCGACCCAAACACCAAAGACGGCGTCGAGGTAAGCACGAAGCTTTAGCCGAAGAATTTCTTATCGTAGAGCGGCTGGAAGTCGCGATATCGCCCTCTGATCGCCTCGACGCAGCCCATCAGTATATACCTGTATGCACGCTCTCCCTCCTCCCCCGCCTCAAGACAGTGAATCCTGTGTACCCAGTACATAGCCCGAAGAAAACTCTGCGGTCCGGGAGAGGACGAGATGTGATTCAGCTCCATCTCGACTATTCTCCTGATTTCGAGAGAGCTCAATCCTTCTGGAAACCCAACCTCTCTATTTACGGCTAGCGATAGATAGATGGATCGATAAGGGCTGGTCAGAAATTGACACGAGTTTTAGTCTTTTGTTGAGGAACACGATTTCCGTCATCTTATTCATGACGGGCTTTGCCTTGAAAATATTCTGAAAGATAGATCAGGGGTTCTGAAAACGGTCGCGGAGAGTTGTACTGTGTGGTCTCCATCGAGCTCTAGCTAGACAAAAGTTTTTATCAAAAACCTCACAACAACAATCCGTTTACGGAGAAAGGCGAGAGATGGTAAACGTAATTTGCGCGTACTGCGGTTCGAGCTTCGTGCCATACGGAGATTATGACAATTTCGAAGGGCCGGTTCCCTGCATGGAGTGCCACAAGAGCACTTGGGTCTCAGTCGACAACGGTATGGTTCGGGAGTCGAAAAAATGGTTCTTCAATCAGACGACTGATCACATTCGACCCAAGGCGTGACGGGCGCGCGGGGCGGGCACTGGTTTAGTTAGTTAGATGAGGCTTGGGCATAATTCCATTCTCTTTACCTCATTGCAAAATCTGATTGAGATAGGACGCTAAGCGTCTCTCTCCTGAGAGATTCATTTGCTCAATGGCTCCCAAGAGGAGACTTCTTAGCAGGTTACCGTGCTCCGAATCCTTCCTTATTGGGATTCTGCGTCTAATCGGATTGATTCCTTGGCCTAAACCCTCTGAGAAGCGTGGGAGACCGTACCTCTACTCTCCCACCGTGATGCTGAGATGCTTCATCGTCAGGATTTGGCTGAGGATTCCCAGTAACAACGCCCTCCACTCATTCCTCTCCATCGATCGCGCGTACAACGTGAGGATAATGAGAGCCTGCGGTCTACCAGGCATGCTCCCTGACAGGAGGACGTTCGACAGAAGATTCAGGACGATCTCTTCCGAGATCAGATTGAGAATTGATTTCATGGGTGGAGTGTTCGTCGACGAGAAGCTCGTCGACCCATACATCGTCTCCGTCGACAGCACCATGCTCAGGGGCAGGAGAGGCCTGGTGTGGCACAAGAAGAGCATCGAGAAGGGCATCGTTCCATACTCAGGAATCGACACAGACGCGAGGTGGGGCAAGAGCAGGACCAAAGGGTGGGTGTTCGGCTACAAGCTCCACCTTACGTGCAGTACGGGCTCGCTCATCGTCCCGCTCTCCGCAGATTTCACGACAGCGAACGTCCAGGACAACCAGATGTATGGGAGGATAACATCATCATCAGTGAGAGGAGTGAGATATGTCACCGCGGATGAGGGATACGACGACAAAGATCTCTACGAGCTGAGCACGAAGAGAGGGTTTGAGCTCGTCTGTCCCATATCGAGGTACGAGAGCACGCCTCCCGAGAGGGTAGAGCTCATACACTTCTACGAGTCGGAGCTGGGACAGCTCGTCTATTCGTGGAGGCTCAGGTCTGTCGAGCCCCTAATCGAGCAGATCAAGGATGTGTTCAGCATAGACCCGCTGCCAGTCAGAGGATTCGACAAGGCTAGTAGCATCGTGCTCCTCTCGGTCCTGCTGTACCAGGTGACTGTCTTCTACAACCATCTGTCGGGGAGACCGTTGAGGGCTCTCAAGCACATGCTCGGAAGCTAGAGCGATAGTGTGATTCAGTCATATCCCTAACAGATGAGTTATGCCCAAGCCTCAACTAATTAGATGTAGGTGAGCGAGAAGCTGTCCACTGAATGGGTGAGGAGGACCCATCGTCTCATGCCGTGGACGGTCCAAGAACTTGCCGTGAAGGAACTTCTATTCGACCTGGGGCTGCCGTTTGACCCGAGGCACGTATTCGAGCTGCCGGACGATACAAGGCTATCGATTGATTTCCTGATTTTCGTTGGGCCCGGGATAGCCCTCGAATGCACCTCATGCACGAAACGAAGAGGCTCTGCAATAGCCGAGGTGAGGCGTAGGTCTGCCTTCCTTGACTATCGTTTTTCCCTGCTAAGGAAGATTCTGCCTAACCTTCGGTGTGCTGCCCTCGTGGAGGCTCCTAACGAAGACAGACAGCGCGTGGTCCAAGCAGTCAGAGGGATACTCGGGAGCTGGAGCCTTGCGGCGACTTCCTTAGAGTCCCTCCGCACCGGTCTTTCCGTCTTGGTGAGATCTTGACAGTAGAAGAGAACAGCGAGGCAGGCCGGAAGGTGGATTTCAAGAATCCAGAAGTCCTGCGCAGACTCTACTGGGACGAACGTCTCTCACTGAAGAAGATTGCTGCGCTGGCTGGAACCACCACAAGTCACATCCACTACTACATGACCAAGTTCGGAATCAGTCGCAGGGAGTGGAGTGGCGTTGCCCCGAAACGTGAGCTGTGGGAGATACACCAGCTTTACCGGAAACAGCGCAAAACAATACGAGAAACAGCCCAGGCGTTAGGGATAGCGTCCTCAACTGTCAGGAAACACCTGCTGAGGCACGGATGGCTGAGGGATCGAGCTCAGCGACCGGTCGTAGATGGCAAGGAGACATCTTCTTCACATCTTACGTTGCTCCTGGACCTAGAACAACTCCCTCAACCAGGCATGGCGGATAGTGACGCTGTCGCCGGAAAGGCTACGATCGAAGGGAAAGGGTACGATTCTGAAGAGTTGCGCCGTCTCTATTGGGAGAAACATCACAGTATACGCCAAATTGCACGCGAACTGCCTCTTGAGAGAAGACTCGTAAGAGAAGCGATACTCAGGTTGGGGCCAACAAGACCACGCAAGATTGCACGCAGTTATTGGAAGGGCCCGTTCTCAGGAAACGCGGATGAAAGAAGCTATCTCTTAGGTTTGAGGGCCGGCGACCTGAATGTTGTTCGAGTTTCGCGTCGGACGGTGATGGCACGAATCAGTACCACGCACCAAGCCATGCTCGAATTGTTCGAGAAGACGTTTTTCCCTTACGCAACCTGCGTCACGACACCCAGGCGGGTCTTCTTGACTGGTTACGACTGGCAGATCAGGGCCCAACTGGACGACACTTTCGCGTTCCTAATCGAGAAGCCTTTTTCAAGCCTTCCCGTAGACCGTGACCAGCTCTATAGCTTTCTCGTAGGCCTGTCAGACTCGGACGGCTCGTGGAGCCTCGTCGGCGACAAGGGCAAGGCAAAATGTTCTTTCTCAATTGTTAGTGAGAGCAGGGTTCTGCTGGAGGAGGTCAAGAAATCCCTTGAGAAGGAGTGTTTCCATACCTACCTCTACCTATCAAGGAGGAAAGACACAGAGAAGGTCATGAGGGGCGCCAGTCAGACCAGACAGATCAAACTTTCGACGGATATGTGGAACTTGGAGATTCACAGGAGAGAAGAAGTTAGAGTCTTGGCAAGACGGCTCCTTCCGTTCAGCCGGCACAGGGAGAAGGTCAGGAAGATGTGCCTCGTGCTCGATGAGAGGAATGAGGGATGGGACGCGATGGCGCCGAAGGTTGAAGCACTGCGGCGTAGCATTAGGGAGGAGACGGCAAACACAATTCGAAGAGCGGAGATAGAATATAAAGCAAGGCATGACGGAGCCGTTTCAGGGGTCGTCGGCTAGACCTGGATTGAACAATCTCGGAGCTAGTCTGGTCTAGGCTTCAAACAGCTAGAACAGCGGAAAGCACACGTGCGGCTACAAGGCTGGAGCAGCTGGACGGGGCCTCGGGAGGCGACCGAAGTGCCGAGGGAACCTGGCCAACAGGCGCCTACTCGGTACTGCTCGGGATCGCTTGAGATCGCCGGTTCAAATCCGGCCGACCCCACTGCTAATACCTTAAATCGCCAACACCAAAAATTCCGCGACTGACTCTTTGAACCGTGTAATAGGTCACCTCGACCTAGACTACTTCTACGCTCAGGTCGAGGAGGTTCAGAATCCCTCTCTGCGTGGTCGCCCGATCGTCGTCTGCGTCTTCTCCGGGAGGACCGAGGAGAGCGGGGTTGTGAGTACCGCGAATTACGTGGCGAGAGAGCTAGGAATCAAGTCCGGGATGCCGATAACCCTCGCGAAGAAGAAACTGGGCAAGGATGGCTCCCTCATCCCAATGCGACGCGAAAAATACGAGGCGATTTCAGACCGGATAATGCAGATTGCAAGAGAGGGCGTCGATGTGCTCGAGCAGTCAGGGATAGACGAAGCCTTCTTCGAGATTACCGGCAGGTCCGGCGGCGATTATGGCAAGGCGAACTCAATCGCGAGAGGGTTGAAGGAGAAGATCCTGGTCTCCGAAAGGCTCACCTGTTCGGTTGGAATCGCCCCCAACAAGGTCGTTGCAAAGATCGCCTCAGATTTCAAGAAGCCGAACGGCCTCACAATCGTAACCCCGGACGAAACCAAGCGATTCCTGAAGCCGCTCCCTGTCGAGGAGCTGTACGGGGTTGGGCCCAAGACTGCACGCGCCCTCAAGAGCATAGGCGTCGAAACGATCGGGCAGCTGGCAGACCAGAACCCGGAGTCCCTCGAGAGGCTGTTCGGGCGAAAGTTAGCGTTCTACCTGCACGAAGCAGCAAACGGCGTAGACGAGCAACCTGTTACCGGAGGCCGTGAGGCGACACAGCTTAGCAGGATCATCACGCTGAAGAAGAATACGAGAGACCCCGAAGAGATCTTCTCACAACTTTCTCCGGCAATCGACGATCTCCATTCTAGGCTGCTCGCAGAACGCAGGAGCTTCAGGACGGTGTCGGTCATCGCTATCCTCTCCGACCTCTCGACAAGGACAAAGAGCATGACCCTTGACGGTCCTACCACCGACCTCCAGATTCTTCGTGTCCAGGCGAGAGCACTCATGAGAGAGCTGGTCACGTCGAGCGAGAAGGAACTGAGGCGGGCCGGCATTCGAGTGGCGGAGCTTGTCGGTGCGGCCGATCAGAGCTCCCTGACGGAATACCTCGAGTGATGGATGATGGATTCAAGGGAAGAGCTCTCTTCACACTTTACCTACTACTCAAAGTACGGGAACAAATTCCCGAAGGCCATCGAGGCGGTGATATCCGGAAACGTGAAGAAACACACATTCAGCCCGAGCGGTCGGGTGGTCCTCACCGTTGTGGGTAGGGACGGTGAGGAGTTCATCGACCCAGAGAGACCCTTCTGCTCCTGCAGCAACTTCTTCTTCAAGGTTCTTGGAGGCGGGGCCGAACTCTGTTATCATCTTCTTAGCTACAAGATTGCTTCAGAATCAAAGAGACTGGATACCATCGCATTCAGCGATGAGGAGTACGCATCGCTCCTGGGTGCGATTTCTAGAGACGTCCTGACGAATCTGAAGGAACAAAGGAGATAAGACGTCGCTGACGCGAGCAGGGGCAGAGCCTCGGTAGCTTAGCCTGGTAAAGCACGTGCCTTGTAAGCACGAGATCGAGGGATCGAAATGGGACCACACGAGATGCCCTCCCGAGGCTCCCTACACGCCAGGTACGAACTCCTTGATTCACGCGGTAGACTTTGAGACGGCTTCCACGTCCTCCCTATCCACACCCAAGTTCCCCGCCACGAGATCTACCGAGACGCTCGGATTCGACACCCTGGCCTGAGTCACGAGCTGCCCGAGATACTCCTGGTAGCCCTTCGCCTCCTTCGAGGACCACTCTGCCTCAAACTGGGTCTTGAAGAGGTGAGCCACGCTCTCCGAGGGGATCGTGAAACCCTTTCGCGTCGGTTCATTCCTCCCCTTTCTCTCCGGCACCCCGACCAAGACGAGTCTGTCATCGACCAGCATGTATCTCATATCGCTAATCAGAAGTGAGGGGTGAAATTTCACTTCCGCCCCGCTCAGCTTATACCTCTTCCCCATCTGGAGACGGTCGGGCGCGAGAGGCAGAATGTATCGCATCTTCACGCCTCTTCTGGCCGCATCCGAAATCGCGTCTAAAATCTGCTGAATCACTTCACCCTCCTCGTGGGTCGGTGGACTTCCACTCACGCTCCCGCAGAGGGTCCTCTCCCCTCGCTGAATCGCATCGACCACCGCAACGAAGTACTCCTGCCTCGTTATGACATCCGCGACCGAAGAGAAGTGGTCAATCATCTTCTCTCTCGCCTTCTGTTCCCTTCTGTTAAGTACGAGAAGAGAGACCGTGGCCACGAGGAGGAAGAGCTCAACTATCAGAAGTGGAAGTTGAAACGTCCCGATCTCGACCTGGAGTACCACCTGTCAGGATAGGCGATTTTCGTTCAAAAGGCTTTGTGAAAGGGCGCTATGGATTAGTTCGACGTCGAAGCAGAGGTATTGCCCTTCCTTCACTCAGTCGGGAGTGGCACGAGACAATCCCGACAGGTCGTGTAAACCAGCTGCAGCTGGTCCTCCTGGTCGATCGGATTGGCGCACCAGATGCAGCTGACCACCGCCATTGCGACCGACGCGCCCGCGAAGAATTATTTAAGACATAGCAAACGCAGAATGAAACTTCGACAAAGGACTACTTTCATCTCACTCCTCGTTTCTCCACGCAGGACGCCATATCCGAGTTGATACTTCATTACCACTAGGATACTACTAGTATTTTATATCAAACAATCTTATGGAAGAAGAGGTAGGAATCTCTGAAAAGAGGTGTCCGTCTCCTCTTCCTTCTGCTCTTCGCGCAGCCTTCACTCTTTTTGCCTATGCCCAGCCTGCCTCAACCGCAACCCAACCCCCCGCAAGCGCCACTCGCCCCTCAGGCTTCGGGGCAACCACTACCTCCGGGAACTGTCAGCTACCGGAACACCTGGAACCAGAGTCAGTCGCAACAGTGTGCCTATCCGCAGCTCCCGAAAGAACCTCTCCTATCAAGGACCAGCAGCTGGACTATCGGCGTCGACATTCCCACAGTCCTCTTCATGGGAAAAGCCTCCTCATCATCTATCAAGCATACCTACACCTTCTATGCTAATGGCACCTTTGTTGCTCAGGATGATCGAGGGAATAGTTTCACTGTAAAGCGCCTGCAAGGCCTTCCTTCAGGAGCGGTCGCAACCACTCTGCGGGCTAACAGTACGGCGGCTATCCAGAACTACCTATCGATTCAGGGTTCGCAGACTGTAGCGAACGTATCTGTTTCTTACTCGATCAGACATCAGTTCTGCCAACCAGCCGGCTTGAAGATCACAATCCATGGGCAAGCAAACTGGGGCAGCGCAAAATCGGGTTCGTTGTCCTTGCTCTTCAACCGAGCATCCATCAAACTAGACTCGACTCGAGCTTGGTTTGGCAACAAATCGTCGGCATGGCTCGGCTTTGATTGGTCGGATTCGATCGAGCAGAATCCGAGCTTTGACAATGTTCGTAACTCGGTTTCGTGGAACGTCAACCCGTCTTTTGTCATAGACCCCACCATAGTCGCAACATCGACCGCTTACGAAGCAATCGCTCCTCCGTATCAGAGGAACAGCTTCTATGCGGCCAATTATGCATGGGTCTTCTTCTGGGATGGCACAAACCTCGTGTACGCAACCTCTTCTAACGCCGGACAGTCGTGGTCGAGCCCTGCCACAGTGCGGGCCATCAGCTCGCTTACGTACAGCGACACCACCATGTACGGAGTCTGGTTCAACGGCACGGTGTTCGTATACGCCGCAATTAACGGTGGAAGTCTCTACTATGGCATGGGATTGCCGACGTCATCCGGAGGGGTCACATGGAAGGCGGAGCAGGTGGTCGTCTCAGGAATAAGCCAGGCATACCAAATGTACAACATCGTTATCGACTCTGCCGGTCACCCTTGGATAGCCTACATGACAGGCAGCAACATCTACCTGACCACCACAGCCAACAAGGACGGTACATGGTCAACGGCTAGTGGCTACCCAATGCTCAAGGAAGCCGGTGGGGCGACAGTCTGGCAGGCCGGGTTCATCGTACCACTTACAGCCGGGAAGCTGGCATTCCTTTACGTTTGTGCGGATAACCTCAACTGCAGTGGTGTGAACGGTTACCTGTTAGGTGCGTATTACAGTGGCTCCTCATGGAGTTCTTTCACGAATTCGAATCTCTGCTGCGTCTTCCAACAGGAGATCAGCGCGGTGGCAGAAGGGGATACGGTCACGCTAAGTCTCCTGCCGAGTACGTATCAGCTGGAGGTATTAACCTACACATACAACGGAAATCCGGTGTTCTCGTCGCCTACTGCTATTGCATCAATAAGCCCGTTCAATAATCACATAGGAGCGACTCTATCCAAGGACATCCAAACGGGTCAGTTGTATCTTTACTACACAAGTGGCGATTCAACTACCGCCTACTACTCTCTCAGGTCGCAGGGTGGTTCCTGGGGGTCTCCGGTCCTGCTGTTCTCTGGCCTCCATGTAGTTGGTTCGGAGGCGATGGTTTCATCCTATCAGTCTGACGGTGGCTTCATGATTCTGTCTTATGAAGACGGACAGTCTTCCCCGTACAACATCAAGGCAGCCACCCTTCCGGCCGTCGTTCCCGACGCGGGCGTTTCTTCGAACTCTTGGAGCAGACCCGGGCTCTCTCCCTACGAAGCCTACTTCGATCACCTCGTAGAGTACGTCTCGCCAGGAAATGGCCTTTTGGGCATCAAGCAAGACGATCTGTACTTGCAAGGCAGAGGGCTGGACCTTGACGTCGCCCGAGTCTTCTCAACTCCCTATGCATTCCACTATTCATCCTCACCCTACATGTATGACAACTACACTCTTGCTAACCTCGGATACGGCTGGTCGCTGAACTTCCCCTGGCTTGGCACCAACTACCTCCACCTACCGGAGGGGCAAGCATACCCCTACTCCTGGGTCGGCAGCACTTTCGAGTATCACCGAGCAGTGGATTTCAAGTTGGTGAACAACGGGAATGGCTACTCACTTTACATGAAGGACGGGACAGTCTACCAATTCGATTCAAACAAGAAGTTGACCTCGACGACTGATAGAACGGGCAACAATGCGATCACTTTCGCTTACGGAGCGAACAGCTACATTTCGCAGATCACGGATACCGCGGGCCGAATCGTGACGCTATCCTACACGAGCAACCAGCTCACGTCGATTGCCTCGGGAGGGCGCACATGGAGCTACGGATATTCCGGCAACAATTTTGTCTCTGTGATCGACCCCCTGAGCAGGGTCACCACGTACCAGTATAACACAGGGATCAACAGCTGGCTGATTAGCACGGTTCTTTACCCGACGGGTGGTAAGACTACGTATGCTTACGGAAACGCGCCGGTGGGGACGGAGGTCAAGACGTACTACGTAACGTCACGAAATATCTACTACTCCTCCACAGCCCTTAGCCAGAGTTCCAGCATCTCCTACAACGTACTGAATGGCAACGTCATATTGTCAACCTCAACCATCTCGGATGGCTCCGCCACCCGTGGCTACAAGAGCTTCATTTTCCAGAATTCGAAGAATCTCATGTACCAGTGTGACCAGGACTCGACCGGCGCGGTGATTAAGGCATCAGAGTACGATTATGATGCTTCGGGACGAATCAACAAGACCAGAATCTCCTCCTCTCCGGTATGTGGTATGGCTGGTTACTGGCCCCTCGATGAAGGCTCAGGAACTGCTGCTTACGATTTGAGTGGAAATAACAATATTGGCTCGCTTGTCAATTCTCCGACCTGGGTCACAGGAAAGTTTGGAAAAGCGTTGCAGTTCAATGGAATCAACCAATATGTTTCAGCGACAGCTGTATCTTTGACTGGAGACTTTGCAATATCACTCTGGTTCAAGTTATCGTCAAGCGTGGCAAATCAACGAATAATGGCGAACTTTCAAAGCGGGTTAAACGCGGCCGGCTGGTACTTATTTGAGAATGGCGGGGCGAACGCATACAAATTTGCTTTTCAGAATGGCGCGGCTAGTGTAGAATTTCCTAACTTCGGGACAATAGATACGACGACCTTCCACAATATCGTAGTAAGTCGTTCTGGGTCAATAATCACCCTTTACTTTGATGGCGTATCTCAGGGAACGCAGACATTGAGCGGCACAGTGAGCAATTCGAATCCACTCATAATCGGCGCTCAGGATACGACCCCGAATTATCCCAATAATGGTATAATCGACGACGTTCGCATCTACAACCGCGCTCTTTCCTCTAACGAGGTCACCAACATCTACACTGCGACCACCGTGCCCCTGACCGTCTCGGCTTCTTCCATGACCAGTTACGACAGCTGGGGCAATGCCAAGTACACCAACGATTTCGTCGGCCACGAAGCATACTTCTCTTA
>WNGG01036369.1_pt1 | contig 11546 bp, 11 predicted proteins | sample 5400661 | NCBI WGS metagenome assembly WNGG01 (sample SAMN13153372, study PRJNA577476) | soil metagenome | isolation source: 100 cm soil or saprolite under Garry oak tree replicate 1 | place: USA:California | collected 2016-06-15 | reverse complement strand
CGGCGCGGCCGGACGTCGTTCTTCATGAGATCCATCAGCAGTCGCCCGCTCTGGACCGCGACCTCCGCCTTGCGCGCATCGACCGCGGGCACCCCGTTGAAACCCATGGGCGAAACGCCGAGCATCTCGAAAGCAGTCGCCATCGTGTTCGCAGTGAACTGGCCGCCGCAGGCCCCCGCGCCTGGACAGGCGTGGCTCTCGACGTCGTCGAGCTCGCGCGCGTCGATCTTGCCGGCGTTGTACGCCCCGATCGCCTCGAAGACATCCTGGATGGTGATGTGCCGCCCCCGGTGCTCTCCATAGCCGATCGATCCGGAATAGAGCATGAGGCTCGGCAGATCGAGCCGCGCCATCGCCATCACCATCCCGGGGATCGTCTTGTCGCAGCCCGAGATGCCGACGAAGGCGTCCAGCAGGTGGCCCCGCACCACGAGCTCGACGGAATCGGCGATGACCTCCCGGCTCACGAGCGAAGCCTTCATCCCCTCCGTGCCCATCGCGATCCCGTCGGTGACGGTGATGCTGCCGAACTCGATCGGCGTTCCCCCGGCGGCGCGGATCCCTTCCTTGACCTTCTCCGCCAGGATCCGGTGGTTAGAGTTACAGGGGGTGATCTCGATCCAGCAGTGCGCCACGCCGACCAGGGGCTTGGCCAGGTCCTGGTCGGTAAAGCCGACCGCCTTGAAGAACGCGCGGGCTCCCGCGCGGTCCGCGCCATCGAGGAGGACACGGCTGCGAGAACGAGGATCAGTAGTCACGTTGCGGACTCCTTCAGGAGCAAGACGTCGATGGATTGTCCACCATTCGCCAGGACTCGGGAAGCTTCCACACGCTCACGGAGGAGCTGCACGGCCCGCTCGGCATCGGTAGCCCACTCGTCATTCAAAGGGATCTCCCTGCGGATCGCGTGAGGCCCTGCCCGCAGATTCAAGCTCAGCACTCGCAGCGGCACCCCACACTCGGTGCGTGTCGCCAAAGACACTTCTGCGATGTCTTGGCGATCGAGGACCGTCGCGTTGACCCCGAATACAAGCTCACCGGGACGCGACGGGCGCTCGCTCTCGAGCCACAGGAGTCCACGGTCCGTCAGCACGCCCAGCCCTGCGGGGCACACGCAGCGGGGTCGTCGCCGTCGGCCGTTCCCCTCAGTGCCCCAACGCTCGCCACATTGGAAGATCACGAGCGGTCGTTCGCCTTCCAGGGCGAGCGGTTCCAGGCCGTGCCGGAGGTACGGCGGGGCTCCCTGCGAGACGCCTTGCCAATCCGGATGGACAGCCGAAGAACTCGCCCCGGGCCCCCTTCTCCGGAAGGAACGAACAGCCGCCTGGAAGTGATGGATGCCGGAGGCCGGGAAGAAGACCGTCTCGCTCTCGAGCACGCCGTCCGACAGGAAGGAGATCACCAGCCAGCCGAGCGCCAGAGCCTGGCCCAGCTCGATCCACTGGACGCGATCGAAGGGGATCGCCCGGAGGGAGCGGGACACGCCGGGCTGGTGAGGATCTCTCGCGACGAGGAAGCGACGAGAAGTCACGGCAACGGCGTGCGAGCCACACGGGCCGCGGGCTCCGAACCGCTCGCCCTTCGCCTCGACGAGCGGAGCATAGAGCATGTAATGGACCGGCTCGTCGCCGACCAAGGCTTCGGAGATCAGCTCCGGGTGGTGCCCGCAGAGTTGCTCCGGGCTGAGCGCACGGAAGACCCATGGTTCCCGGCCGCTCGTGAACCTCGGCCTCATCACTTCACCTGGACGCCAGTGCTCCCGCGGGAACGTCGAGTCCATCGACGAGGCGTTCGAGTGCGGCCAGCTCTTCGTTCCGTATCTTGCCTGTCGCCAGATCCTCCGGTGCCGCCTGCAGCTCCTTCAGCGCCCCCTCGCCCCAGGCGCGGACGCGCACCGCGAAGCGAGCCAGGGCATCGTCGAGAAATGGCAGCAGCGGAGCGACGGCACGCTGGGCCGCACCCGAGCGAAGGAATCCGAGGGCGTGTCGAGGCGGCGGCAGTTCCTTGATCGCGTCGAGGAACTCGGGATCGAACAGTGGCGGCACGCGGCGCGTTTCCGGCGCGGTCTCGGTACCGGAACGCGCGGCCTCGACGGCTCCGCGTACCGCGGACAGCGACCGGCCGGCCGCGGCCTGGATTGCCGTCCGGGCAGCGGCGGCGCCGTCTTCTCTCCTTGCCCACGCACTGGCGACGGCTTCGGCGGTGGCTTCGAGGACCGAGCGAGCGGAACCGGCCAGTCGGTCCGTCTCGCGCCCGATGGTCTCATTCGCCGCCCCTCGTCGCCTTTCCAGATCGATGCCCGCGCTCTCGACCGTGACACCGCCTTCCTCGAGCGTGGCCGCCGTCACGGCGATGAGCCGCCGAAGCCTCGTCTTCAACGCTTGGTTGGCGCGCCGGACGTGATCGGCGGCCAGGACCTCCAGTACGTCTGTCCGGAATCGCTGGAGTCCCTCCGAGTGGCCGGCTCGAGTCGAGACCGGGAGGACGTCCACCGAGTCGCCCCCGCCAAGGATCGGCGAAAGTTCCCTGGCCACGTACGCTCGCGTTCGCTCCGTCTCCCCCGGATCGAGCAGGTCCGCCTTGCTCAGCAATACGCGGCTCTCGATCCCGGCATGACGGAGGCCCGCGACGAGCGCGCTCTCGTCGCGGCCGAGCGGCGTGCCGGCGGCGACCAGGACGACCCCGAGGTCGCAGCGGGGCAGCCACGCGTAGGCCTGGGCCGGGCCGCTCGCGGTCAGCGAGCCCACGCCTGGCGTGTCGACGAACCGGAGCCCCTCCGGCGCCGTGGGCAGGGTCGCCTCGATGGAGAGCACGTTCTTCTTGTTCTGGGGGTTGTGCTCCTCGGTGGCGTAGAACGGCACATCTGCGAGCGTCCCCTTCTCCACGCGGCCGTCCCGAAAACGCACCTCGACCGCCGGCTCTCCCCGGTGGATGCGTACGGGTACGGCCGTGACCGGAGTGGCGCCGACCGGAAGGGCCTCGCCGCCGACGAGCCCGTTGATGAGCGACGACTTGCCCGAGCTGACCCGGCCGAAGACCCCGACGTCGAACGTCGTCGCCATCGCGCGCTCGGCGGCGGCGGCGATGAGCGGCCGCACCTCGGCGAGGCTTCGCTCCGTGCTGATCTTGAGTAGCGCCCGGAGCATCTCGCCGGCCGCGCCTTGAAGCGCCGTGACCTGCTTCGCGAGCCCCCCGGCCTCCTGCTCGTACAGCAAGTCCATGCCCCGGCGCATGAGGCTCTCGAGGTCCGCCGCCACCGCCGTGACCTCGGCCCCGGCCGCCGGGTCCAGCGCGCCGTACCCGCGCAGGGAGCGGGTATTCAGCTCGGAGAGGGACACCTGCGCGAACAGGAGAGCGGTGCTGGCACTGCGGCGGGCCGACAGGTGACGCTCGGGGCGAGGGATCCCGAGCCGGTCGAGTGCCGCCAGCATCCGGGTACGCGCGCCGGAGACGAAGGACAGCAGCAGCCGAGCCTCGTCGGGCGAAAGGTCGGGCCACTCGCGCGAGAAGGGGGAGGTGTCGGGGTGGGCCAGGGCCTCGACGGACTTGAGGAGGTCGTCCACGTGGAGGAACGTGGCGAGGATCCGCCGCACCTGGTGCTCGTTGAGCGCTCGGCTCATCGCCTGCTCGGGCCCAGGAACATCAGCGAACCTCCTCCGCTCGCGCCGCCGGTGCTCGTTCTCGACCGCGGCCACCATCCCCATCGGACCGCGGCCACCCGGGGGCGATTGCATCCCCCGGCGACTATCGCTTTCCCCCCTCCGGGGACACGTACTTGATCACCCGGACGGCCTCGAGCGTGACCAGCCCTTCGGTGACCAGCTCGTCCACGACCGGCAGGAACGACCGGACGCGTTCCTCGGCGTCGACGATCTCGATCACGACGGGCAGGTCGGTCGACAGCTCGAGCAGCTTCGCGGCGTGCATGCGCGAGTGGCGCCCGAAGCCCATCGGTCCCTTGAGCACCGTGGCCCCGGCCAGATGCGCCTCCCGCGCGCGGCTGACGATCGCTTCGTAGAGCGGGCGGTCGCGGCCCGGCTCGCGGTCGCTCTCCCCCACGAAAACCCGGAGCAGGACTCCTTCTTCGGGGATCTGATCTCGACGATGACGGGCACCTCCTGGGAAAGCGCCCAGGGGTTCTCCTTCAGGATCGAGCCGTCCGGCCGCAGGCCCATGAAGCCCTTCAGGACCGTCGCCCCCTGAAGGCCCGCCTTGTGCGCCGCCTCCACGATCCACTGGTACAGCGGCTCGCCGTGATGGCGCACGAAGTTGGAGAGGTGGAAACGGCACAGAACCTGCTCGGCCTCGACCTTCACGGCCGTCTTGTCTAGAACCATGTCTTCGCCGCGACGATGCCGAAGCGCACTGCGAGCAGCCCGATGAAGAGGCTCAGGAACATGTTGGTCAGCGCGGTCAGCCATACGCCGTCCTCGAAGAGCGCATGCGTCTCGAACTCGAACGTCGAGAACGTCGTGTAGGCGCCGAGGAAGCCCACGCCCAGGGCGAGCCGCAGCGCGTCGGCGTTCGGCAGCGCCTTCTGCGCGATCACCGCCCCCAGGAGGCCGAGCAGGAACGACCCGCTCACGTTGATGAGGAACGTTCCCAGGGGGAAGCGCCCCTCCACCAGCGATCCGACCCACTTCGCGGTCACGAAGCGCGCGTTGGCTCCCACGAAGCCTCCGAGCCCGACCAGCAGGTACGGCAGCAAGCGCTCCATCACTTCCGCCGCACCACGAGGACCGAGCAGGTCGCATAGGAAACGACGCGCTGCGACGTCGAGCCGAAGAGCCACTTCCGCTGGCGCGCCGCCGGAGGCCTTCGTACATCTGCTCGTAGTGCTCGGTGCTCGCCTCCAGCGTGGCCTCCGTTTCCACTCGGGTTGGAGGTTCCGGTGGCGTCGCCACGGAGACCACCGCCAGACGCGCTTTCGTCAAGGCCGCCCAGTCGAGCGCGGCCTCGAACGCCTCCTCGGCTTCCGGCGAGCCGTCGTGGCCCACCAGGATCCGTTTGGGGATCATCTTGTCCTCCCGCTGCCCGAGCGCCAGCCCGCTCACGAACCGGCCTCCGCCACGCCCGAGGCCGACGCCGCGGGCACCTGCGACGCGGCAGGCTGCTTGGGGAGCAAGTATCGGGGCAGGAAGAAGGCGGTGGCAACGAGCGTCGGCAATACGGCGCTTCCGATGACGGCCGCGATCAGGAAGGAGTATTGGGCTTGATCGATGATCCCGTGCGTCAGCCCGAACAGCGCCGAGATGCTGCCGAAGGTCAGCCCCGTCGACATCAGGAGCGTCGTGTAGGCGGCTTCTCGCCGGGGGTACCTGAAGAGGCGCGTCGCCGGCCAGAGCCCGACCGTCTTGGTCACGAGCTTTGCCGTGAGGAGGCCCAGCACGCTCAGAGGCGCCGCCACCAGCGCCGGCACCGACACGAACGAGCCCGCGCGGATGAAGTAGAACGGCGTGAGGAGCCCGAAGGTCAGCGTGCGCAGCCGGCGGATGAGCGCGTGGTCCTTGCCGACCGTGCCGGCCAGCACCATCCCGACGATGTAGGCCGGCAGGACCGCCTCGCTCTCGGCCCAGCCCGCCAGCGCGCCCATGCCGAAGAGGACGAGGAGCAGGAACTTTGTCTCCAGCTCCGACGGGCGGGCGCCGTACTTACGGAAGAAGCGGGGCGTGAGCCAAGGCAGGATTACCATCACGACGACCAGGGCGCCGGCGAAGACGAGGGTGCGGAACGTGAACGGCGCGAAGATGAGGCCGAGCGCGATCACGGTCCCGAGGTCGTTGACGAAGCACGCGGCGAGGACGGCCTTGCCGAAGCGCGTGCTGTTGAGACCCAGCTCGAGCATCACCGCGTAGACGACCGCGACCGACGTCGTGGAAAGAGCGACCCCGGCCAGCCAGCTCGCGCGCGGTGTCCAGTGCAGGACGTAGAGCACGAACGCCGCGCAGCCGAGGAACGGAGCGAAGAAGCCGACGAGGCCGATCCCGGTCGTCTCCTTCCATCTCGCCCGGAAGACCACCGGGTCCAGCTCCGCCCGCGTCGCGAGCAGGGCGAGGCTCAGCCACAGCGCGGCGCGAAACCACACTTCGGTCATCGTCACCCCCCTGAGGCCGGAATGCGCTCCGGTATCAGGCCGTTGCGATGATCGTTGGCGGGGTCATCGGGCTTGACGGCCACCGCAAGATCATCTCTTGCCAGTAGAGGTCATCAGCCCGGAGAGGGCGGTTAACGGCGAACCTCATCGCCGCCCGGCGCAATTCACTGTAGGCTTTTGATCTCGCGACTGTCAAGAAACCCGTGAAGGCGCTGCTCCTCTCGGACATCCACGGCAACATCGACGCCCTGCAGGGTCTGGACGAGGATCTCCAGCGCCGAGAGGAACGCCCCGATCTGGTATTGGTCCTCGGGGACCTGGTCGACTACGGGCCCGCCCCGGGTGAGGTGATCTCATGGGTCCGCAGACGCGCTCATCACGTCGTCCGCGGGAACCACGATCACGCCATGGCGACGGGCGCCGATTGCCAGAGCTCGCCCGCTTTCAAGGAGCTGTCGGTGGTCACCCGGGATTTGCTCAAGCATTGACGGCCGGATCGCCTGGATGGTCCATGCGACTCCCAGGAACCCCCTGTTCGAGTACCTCGGGCCCGAAGCGCCGGACGAAGCATGGGCGGCCGCGCTCGGGACTCTTACCAGGGACTCTGCGTACGTCTTGCTCGGACATACGCACCTTCCATTTGTGAAGCGTATCGGCCAGACCGTGGTCGTCAATCCCGGCAGCCTCGGCCAGCCCAAAGATGGCGACCCTCGCGGCTGCTACGCCGTCATCGACGAAGAGCGGGTGGACCTGCGCCGCGTGGCCTACGACGTCGAACGTGCGGTTTCCCGGCTGTGGAATCTCGGTCTGGACGCGAGGCATGCGGAGAAGCTGGCGGCGATTCTAAGGGCGGGCGGGCTCTCCGCGACCTAGGCCGACGCGCGTACGCGTTCGCTTTCGGCCTGCGCAGGCCCGAGCACGGCAACGCTGGCTCCGTGCCGTACGGCGAGATTAGGCCCGGCATCGACCACGGTGACGTCTCCTAGATGCCGTCGCGGCAGACTCGCCGTCGTATAGCCGTGCCGCGCCTCCTTGAAACCTGGCTCCTCACGTATCACCAGCAGCCGCAGGTCGGTCATCACGACGAGTTGCGCAGGCCTGGCCAGGCGTTGCCAAAGGCCAAAGAAGCGCCGGAACCGTGCTTCCTCGAAGACAAGGCCCACCGGCCATTCCCCTGCCAGGAGCTCGTGCCGCAGGAAATTGATAAATTTCATGGAAAGTCCCGGCGGGTCTGGCCTGTGAACGGACCGGCTCGACGCCGGTTGCGCCTGGATCCCGAGGACGGCGGTCTTGAGAGGAAGCAGCGCTTCCTCGATCATCCAGCGTCCGACCGTGTTGAATTCGACACTCGCTTTGACCAAGGACCCAGACCGCTCGCCACAAACGTCGACTCGACCGTACAGGAGCGTCTCGGTGAGGGCCCAGGCGAGGACGCTCGCATAAGGGATTGCGAGCCAGCGGGAAGTCTCGTCTGCGGCCGCGGCGGCGCCGACGATCAGCCGTCGATCGGTGGCGACAAGAAGTTGGTCGCCGCGCGTCAGCATCCAGAAGCCCGAAGTGCGTCCCCCCCGACTCAGGGGCCCCGGATCCGCAGGCACCCAGATCCGCTTGTGGACGATTTCTCCCTGTTCCAACTGCTCGGCAAGCCGGGCGGCGAGGGGTTCGGGCAATTCATCAGGGCGGCGCACGTCGACGGGCCAGGCCTCAGCCATGCACCGTCGTCTCGCCGCCAGCGGGGTGGAGATGCTCAGCAACCTCGGAACACGTACGCTCCAGCGCCGACAAGTCCGCGTCGAGCGCTTGGACCGCCTCCGCCACCGCGGCGGAGCCAGCGCGCCTGAGGTCGGTCGCGCGAGCCTGAGCCTGGTCGGCAGTGCGGAGGGCAGCCTCCAGCCGGTCCCGGAGGTCGAACTGGAATCGCCCGAGACTTTCCTCGACGCGCTCGCTCAGGTCGTCGACGATCCTGGCCACGTTGGTCGCGAAGAAGTCGCGTGCCTGAGCCGTCGACGCCTCTTTCATACGGATGAGCGCCTGCTCACGGCTCGAGAAGCGCTCCACCAGCCTCGTCACGGCGCTTCCCACGTCGAGGAAGAGAGCCTCGGCGTCCAAGCGGTAATAGAGCCGGCTCGCCTGTCGCAGGCCCGGCTCGGGCGGCGCCGGGTCGATGAGCAGCCCGAGAGTCTGTCCCGCCGCTTCCGAGATCCGGGCCGCGCAAGCGTTGGCGGCCTCGACGAAGCCGTCTGTGAGATCGCAATACCGCTCCTCTACCAACGGCTCCATACGCTCTAGCCAGACGCCCAGGCGTTCCTTGACGAGGGAGCGAAGCTCATGCGCCGCGGCCTCTCGAAGACGCCGTCCGGCCAGGCCTCGAAGGGCCGCCACGCGCCCGGCCACCGCTTGCATGAGCCCCGCCGCTTCGGCTTGCACCCATGCCTGCGCCTCTGCACGGAGCCACCGGGACGTCTTGTCCACCTCAGCGCGGAGCCGGTAGTCGAGATCGTCGAGCATTCGTACGATCTCGCGGGACTGACCGCGGAATTCCTCGATGCGCGCGCCGAGATCTTCGATCGGCGCCGTGAGGGCGCGCCGCTCCAGGCCGAGCGCTCCGATCAGCTCCGCGGACAAACGTCCGACTCCCTTCTCCAGGGCCCGGAGCACCAGTCGGGCCCCGCCGCGCTCCGCGAGGTCCGAGAGGCGCTTCCGTACGACGTCGACACCCGAGGGATCGCCGGGAGAGGACAAGGCCCGCTTCGCCGAGACGAAGAGCATCTCCGGAGGCGCCCGGCGCAATCGCTCGGCCAGGACCCGGGCGCAGAATGCACCCGCCTCGACGCGCTCGGCGTCCGACACGAGGTCCGCCTTGTTGAGCACGAACACGAGATCGGGCACATCGCGGGCGATCTTCTCCACCAGATCGAGCTCGTCCGCGGAGATGGGCGGGTCGGCACCCAGCACGACCAGGGCCGCATCGAGCTTGGGAATGAACGAGTGCGTGGCCGCGCTGCTGAGCTCGAAGACGGACCCCACACCCGGCGTGTCCACCAGGCCGATCCCGTTTCGGAGCAGCGCCGCGGGATATTGTACGACCACGGCCGCGGCGTTCCGACGATTGCCGGGGTTCCGCTCCTCGGTGACGAAGTCAGCGATCGCCTCGACGGGGATCTCCTCCTCGCCGCCCCCGCGCTTCTCCACTCGCGCCCGAACCGTCTCGCTGTACTCGAGGATCGTGACGACGGCCGTCACGGGAACGACGCCGGTCGGGAGGAGCGGCGCGCCCAGGAGGGCGTTGATCAGCGTCGACTTTCCCCGCTTGAACTGCCCGACGACGGCCAGGAAGAACCGACCCTCGTCCCCGCGCCGGAGGAGGCTCTCGGCCTCCCGGCTGACAGCCTGCTGCCGGTGGCGCCGTGCGAGGTCGCTGGTCGCGCGAAGCGCCGCGCGGACAGGCTCGGCGCGGGTAGGGACCGGTGTCTCCGCGGCCGGCTGATTCATGCTCCCTCGTCGCCGCGATCGTCTGCCGGGGAGCCTTGGCGGGAAGACTCCCACGGACCCGAGCTGCTCCCGTAGGAGTCATCGGCCGCGCGGAAGCGCGGCGGTTCTAAGGCGGACTCCACCGCCTACTCAGTCGCATCTTAGCAGAACCTCTTGCCCGCCATGGTTGCTCTGAACGGGAAGAAGAGCTTGTTGCGGCGTCCGGACTTGACGAACATACCCCTAGGGGGTATATACTCTCTCTCGTGAAGCGTGGGACGAGCCGGCAGGTGGTGGCCCTCAGGATCCTAGATGACGCCTTCGTTCCGGACGAGCGGAAGGCCGAGGTCCGCAAGCGCCTCGCGCGTGTCAAGGGGCAAGTAGAGGGCGTCGAACGGATGCTGGACCAGAACCGGCCCTGCATCGAGATCCTGACGCAGATCTCCGCTGCCCAGGAGGCACTGCGAGGCGCCGGCCGAGTGATGGTTCGAAACTACCTGGAGCGTTGCGCCTCCAGAGCCATCAAGGCGGGCCGCCAGCAAGAGGTCTACGACGAACTGATGGACGTTATCTTCAAGCTGACCCGCTGAAGCGGGGGGAGATTGGAATGACGAGACGGACCGTGCTGGCCCTATGCTGTACGGGGTTCCTGAGCGTGCCAGTTTTCGCCGGCGACGAGCCCAAGACGCCTCCTTGCTGCGCGAAGAAGGCCGTCACCACGACCGCCGAGAAGGCCGGGAAGCTCCGCTGTTCCCTCACCGGCAAGGTCGTAGACAAGTGCTGCTGTGAGAAGCGCGAAGGCAAGCTGTACTGCGCTCTGGCAAAGAAGAGCGTGGAGAAGTGCTGCTGCACCGAAGTCAAAGCAGACAGCGCAGAAGCCAAGTAGCTCTCCCCTGCGACAGCGCATCGTAGGTTGGGATCTCGGCTGATCTCCATCGCGCGATCCAGCAATCCGAAAGCGCGTCTGCGGTTCGCCGGCCAGCTTCTCCGCCTGACGCGACGGCCGCGACCGGCTCCCTTCTGCAGCCGCGGGCTCAAGAGCGCATGGACGTGCGGAGGCGACGGCCGGTTCTGTCCGCCGTGCTGGTGGATCGCGAAGACGCCTTGGACGTCCCGCGCCGCACCCCGAGAGCTTTCCTACCCTGACGCCGCTTCGACAAGGCCCGGTCGACGCGGACCGCGACTGCGCGAGAATACTCACAGCAATCCTGGCCGAACCCTCGCGGGCCGATGACCGACTGGCGCTCCTACGACACGATTGCCGAAGCCTACGAGCGGATATGGGCTCCTCGCTTCGAAATGGTCGCCCGCCATCTGCTCGCGCTGGCGCCGCCGGTCGAAGGCGCGCGCCTGCTCGACCTGGGCACCGGAACGGGCGCGGTCGCCGTGGCTCTCGGCGACAAGCCGAAGCGGCAACGCGCCATCGTGGGCTGCGACCTATCCCGCCACATGCTGCTCCAGGCGCGGCGTCGAGTGCCCCAGTTGCGTCTCCTGGTGGCCGACGCAATCTCGCTTCCTTTCCCGCGGGGCAGCTTCGATATGATCACGGCGAACTGCGTCCTCTCCCACCTCCCTGACTATCGCCGCGCTCTCGCCGAGGTCCTTCGTGTCCTGGCACGGCCTGGTGTGTTCGCAATGTCCAGTTGGGGACCCTCCGCCGACCCTTAGACCGTGGCCTGGAGCGACTCGCCCACGATTGTTCGGTCGAGCAGTATCTCGCGGATCGGGAGTTGAGCTCGGGCGGGCGGTTCGGCCGTCACATCCTGGGGCGAAGCTGCATGGTGAGGATTCGTCGAGCGCGCCGAAGCCGAGTTTCGGCGGCGGTTCGGTGACAGGATCAGCTACCAGCGGCCGCTCGTGCTCGCTCTCGCAACCGCGGGCTGAGGAGCGCTGCGGCCGGACGGGAACCCCGGATCGGCCCGTGGTCGCCGGGTTTCTCGCATTCGCACGGCCACGACCGCACCTGAGGCGAAGGTCAACG
>WNGG01008168.1_pt1 | contig 11551 bp, 11 predicted proteins | sample 5400661 | NCBI WGS metagenome assembly WNGG01 (sample SAMN13153372, study PRJNA577476) | soil metagenome | isolation source: 100 cm soil or saprolite under Garry oak tree replicate 1 | place: USA:California | collected 2016-06-15 | reverse complement strand
TGACGCCCCGTACTCGGGCCCCGGACACGGGGGCACGATCATCCTCGACGCCCGCGGCGAACTGGTCTGGCTCGGGCCGAACACTGCCACGCACCACAAGATGGACTTCGACGTCCAGATGCTCAACGGCGAGCCCGTGCTCACCTGGTGGCAGGGAAAGGTGATGCAGGGCCACGGCGAGGGCGAGGCGGTCATCGCCGACTCCTCGTACCGGGTGCGGCATGTCATCCGCGCGCACAACGGCCTGATGGCCGATCTGCACGAGTTCAACATCACCCCGCAGGGGACCGCTCTGATCACGGCCTACCGCAGGCACGCGAATGTCGACCTGCGCGAGCGGGGCGGCCCGGCTAGCGGCTATCTGCTCTCCGGCGTCGCCCAGGAGATCGACATCGCGACCGGGGAACTGCTGTTCGAGTGGGACAGCTACCGTCCTTCGCACACCCCCGTGCCTGTCTGGGAGACCTACGAGCGGGTGGGCGACGGCTACGGCACATCCGCCCGGCCGTTCAACTACTTCCACATCAACTCCATCGCTCCGGACGCCGACGGAGAGCTGCTCATCTCGGCCCGGAACACCTGGGCCGTCTATAAGGTCAGCAGGAAGAACGGCTCCATCGTCTGGCGGATGGGCGGCAAGAAGTCAGACTTCAGCATGGGCCCGGGCAGCAGGTTCTTCTGGCAGCACCACGTCCGCACGCACGGCCACGGCAAGCTGACCGTTTTCGACAACGGCACGACTGCCAAGGAGAAGCACTCCAGGGCGCTGATCCTGCACGTCGACACCGCGGCGATGCACGTGACGCTCCGGAAGGCGTACGTGCACCCGGGAACCGTCGTACTCGCCGCGACGATGGGAAGCGCGCAGACTCTGCCCGGCGGCGGCATGTTCGTCGGCTGGGGCGCTCAGCCGCGCTTCTCCCAGTTCTTCCCCGACGGTCGGCTCCTCCTCGATGGGATCATGGCAGCCAGTGCGCGGTCGTACCGGGCGTTCGCCAGGGAGTGGAAGGGCCATCCCACGGAGCTTCCGGCCGCGGCGGTCCGGCACGGAGGCGGCGGCGCGATCGTATACGCGAGTTGGAACGGCGCCACCGACGTGGCCTCCTGGACCGTCTTCGCTGGAAGGACCGGAGTCTCCCTGTCCAGGGGCGGCTCCGGCGGCCGCAGCGGGTTCGAGACAGCGATCGCTGTCCGCAGCACCGGGCCGTACTTCGCCGCGCAGGCCAACGACGCCTGCGGGCGCCCCTTGGCGACGTCACTGCCTGTCACGATCGCCTGAGCTGCGCTCAAGCGCGGCTACCTCGTCGGCAACCCCGTCGACCGGGCCAGGTCGCCCCGCGCCGAGCACACCGAGGTGGACCCGTTCGAGGCTGACGAGGTCTGCCGCGTCCTGACCGTGGCGCTGACCAAGCGGAACGGCGTCCGGTTCGCCATCGCGCTCGCGCTCGCCCTCCGTCGGCGCGGGGCGTTCGGCCTCATGTGGTCCGGCTGCACCGCAAGACGCTGGAATCATGCGAGCGCTCAGCGGCGCACGTGGCCGGAGGGCTACGGCACTCGGGCGCGGTGACGATACGCGGGAGCGTAGACCCACGTCGGGGCGCCAGCCACAATGGCGATCAGCACATAGCCCGGCGTTTGCTCGACTGCCCGCTCGATCTCGGCGTCTTGCCTGGTCCCATGGTCGCCCCACATAGAGATGAGGTCGAACCAGTGCGCTCGGATAGCCGCCCGGTACCCGGCGATGCCCTCCAGGTACATGCAGCCGGGACGGAGGCGGAAGTATGCGGGGCCCCGGGCTCGGCCGTGAGAGTCTCCGCCGCGGCCGGGGATCGGATACTTGATGTAAAGGTCATCTGCCAGCTGATACCAGTGAATGTCGAGGCTGTCAATGTAGATTAGTTGCTCATTGGCCAGCCCGCCAATCAGGAAGCGACCGTCAGGCAACCTCAGGTAAGGCCGGAGAGTGCTGGCAATCTGCAGAGTAGTTTCCGAGCCCCCGGCTTCGTATGTTGACCTTGCCGTATTGGTGTAGTGAAATCCGAATGCGACCACGGCGCAGCAGATTACGATTGGTCCTATCCAAGACACCAGCCGCCGAACATAAAGGCGCGTGGCTATAGAGCCGGCTGCGGCGCATGCGAACCATGCAGAGAAGTCGTCATGCTTGCGCATTGATTCGACAGTGTGGAGATGCAGGCCCTCCACCGTGGCGATCATGCCCGCTACAATGAGCACGGAAATCGTGGCGATCACCTTGGGGTCAGTTCTAGCGAGCACCGCTAGCAGCAGCGCGAGGAGAGACGCCGCGATTATTGGGCCGATCCATTTCCAGGTGTCTCCCAGTATTACCGGGTTAGCCACCTTGACCGCCGCGAAAACAGACGATGATCCGCTATTGCGCGACAGGGTGGAGAACATGACGCCCTGGAGATAGGCACGTCCCGCGAGGAACAGGAACAATGAGTCAAGTGTCAGCGTGGCCAGTCCCAGTGACATGATGCGCTTGACCGCCGCTTTCCAGCCGCTGACTTGAAGCGCCGCGAGAGCGATGACGACCGGATCGAAGATTATGGTCATGTATTTCGTGGCGTTGGCTAGGAGCAGGATTACCGGGGTAATCAACAGCCATCTCGTGGGCTTATCGCCGGCGTTCGAGTTACCCGTGCGGACGGCGCAGTACGCTGCTATGGATATCAGCATGAGGGACATGCCATCGTAAGTGCCCAGTGCTCCGAGATCCTGAGTGAGCCCTAGGCCGGCGAATAGGCCGGACGCGAGCAGTGCGGACCAGTATCCGAAGAGGTTCCTGGTCACCAGGAACAGCATGATGGTGGCGACGCCCATGAAGACAGTGCTCATGAGGCAGACCGCCGCCAAGCCGCCGAGGGAATCGGCGACGGCGGCAAGCACGGGATAGACAACCGGTGCCCCTGAGAAAGATGTCTCGTAGTACGGGCTTCCGCCGCCGTGCCAGAACTCATAGATCAGCTGATGGCCAGCGTAGATGTACCTCCCCTCGTCGCCGGACGCATAGGAGCCCGATATGAGCCTGGCCGATAGCAGTGCCTGGCCGGCGAGGACGATTGCCAGCGGCAGCCAGTACAGCCTGCGACGGTAGGCGGGAGCTGCGACCGGCAGGCCGAGAGGGCGGGCGGTGACGGTGATCACGCGGTGGTGCTCCCAAAGCAACTGGTGATGGCGGCCGCGCCGGCGGAGTGAGCCCAGGCGCCCGGGGTAGCCGGCGTGGGACGCGCGAATCGGGTGCTGAGCGGAAGCGCCCAGAAGTAGATGCCGCGGAGTCCGGTTGCCACCGCGGCACGGCAAGCTGCGGTGAACCACCGGGCCTGGACGATCGGATCTATCCTGCTGCCGTACGAGCGGTGCACCCACGGCCGCCGCCATGCGCCGTCGATGGCGGCGATGCTGACCTCCGTCAGGACCGTGCCATGCGGCAGACGACGGTCGAAGGACTTCCAGCCGCTCAGAAACGGCGGATGGATCGGGTGATAGGCGTCGATGGTCTTGAACGCGAGCCGACCTCCGCTTGAGTGCGACAGGCCAGTTTTGTCGTTGTTGGAGTAGGCCAGTATGCCGTGGAACACCTTCGCAATCGCCCGGTCTAGGACGTCCCAGCGGGGAGAGTTACCGAATTTGGAGAACTCGGCGCCAACGATGAACTCCCCGACCTTGTTTGCCTGCGCCATCTGGGCGTAGGGCGTCAGGAAGCTGAGGTAGCTGGCGAACCACGCGGCTGGGTGGGCGGGCTTCCATGTAACCCGGGATTGCCCGAGGCTGGCTTCGCCCAGCAGTGGCCGGAGCGATACATAGAGCCCGGCGCGCTCGGCGTCTTCTATGAAGAGCGCGAGTTCCTCAGGCGAGGGCGTCCGTCCGGTCGCGAACACTCGTGAGGAGGCTTGGCCGCTCATAAAGTACGGGAATGAGATCGATATGGAGTTGGCGTTCAAGCTCCTGACGTACGCGACGACGGCGGTGGCGGCGGCCGAGAAATCGTGCCCTGGATAGGTATAGGCGTCGACGTCGATGCCACGCTGGAAGGGCGGTCGCTTGACGGTCACGCTAGCCGGGACGGAAAGGGGTGGAGATCCCGGTGTCTGCCTAGGCTGGATGGCCTTGATGTGCGCGGCGGCCGTGCAGCCCGCCACCATGAGGGCGGCCGCCAGCGCGCTGAGCAGGAGTCTCTTCATCTGGTCTTCCTGATCGTGCGGAACGTGCGTGGATCGCCCTGCGCCAGCGAGATCACGACGGCCGCGAACGTCAAGGCCACGCTGGCGGGGAGCATAAGGACCGCGAGCACGGCGCTCAGCAGGCGAGAGTCATCATCGCGGCCGCCGTAAGCTGAACTGGCGCCGATCCAGCCGCACGCGAAGAACACCGCGACCCAGGAGAGCACCGACAGCTTGGCGTAATTGAGGACGCCCGCCGTCGCCGGGATCCGCCCGGTCGCTCTGAGATACAACCCGGCTGCCGAGCAAGTCAGGCCAAGAATGCCAAGAATGTACTTCGTCGACACGAGCACGGCACCGCTCAGGGGCATCACCGATCGGCGCCGGATAGCGTGGACATCGCCCCAGAGCCATCGGTTGCGCTGGATCAGGAAATCGCTCAGGGACCACGGCGAGGTCACCTCTGCGTACTCGTGGAACCAGCCCCAGCTCAGGCCGAGACGGCGAGCCTGCTGACCGAATGCGAGGTCTTCTGATGCCACAAGCGGCTGATCCCATGTGATGAGCCTCTCGGCGCGCCCGGTCACCGCGAGCCCCTCGCCATGAACGTGCAGCGGGCGGTCGAGGATGCCCTGGAAAACCGAGCAGTACACCAGACAGGCATGGGTGCGGAAATCATCAGCGTGGCTGACAACGAAATGCCCTAATGGCCACAGCGAATAGGCCGTGCGAGGGGTAATCACGCCTTGGGACAGGTCATAGTCGGCGTTGAATGCCCGCTCTATGTACCGCTGGGTAACGCTCACATCATCATCGAGGAAGAGCGTCTTCACGTCATCGCGGTCCAGGTGCAGCGCACTCCGGGCGAGACGCGAGTACTCAAGTGCCCGAGCCTTGTTCCGCGATCTGACGGCGAAGCTCGCCGGGACAACGAGGACATGGTCGGCTGACGGATAGTCGGTGGACCGGCCAGGCTCGGTGACCACCCAAATTCGGTAGTCGATCTTGAGGTTGTAGCCGCGGATCTGGCTGATGATCTCGTTCACCCGGCCTGGCTCCGTGCCTGTTGTGGTGATCTGGATGATCAGCTCATTGAACTTGCCCGGAGCCTCCCGGTACCGATAACGGTAATGAAGCTGCCCCGCCAGGAGCAGGCCTAGCTCGGCCAGAGGAAGCATCCAGGCCACGTAGACGATGCCCCAATCCGCCCTCCAGAGTGCGACCGCCGCTGGTAGAAGAAGGAGCGCAGCCGCCGCGAGGCCACCAGCCGCGAACCTCTTCCCGCACCGGTGGCCTGGCGCAGACCGCACGTGGGGATCCTGGTCCGTCCCGGTCATCGAGGTCACACGCCCGCCCGCCCCCCTGGCCAGGTCGGCATGGCCTCCGGCTTCCAGCGCACCGTGGGCCAGACCGTCGACACAGCCGAGGCCTGCGGCGCAGGGGCCCCAGACGCATTCGCCGCCCGGGGCGGCGGGCCAACCACTTTCCCTCATCCCGGTCGGCGCCACGCCTGCTTCCACCAAGGGTCAGGTGGAATTGTGGTATGGCATGACCTTAAACATGCGGATACCACTTGGACGGCTCATAGGCCTTGAGGGTTTACATGAGTAATTGTCAAGACGATTGGATCAAGATCTCTGGGCTGCATCTGGCTCCGCCTCTTCCTCTGATCGTTCGGCCTGCGGCACGTTGACCGCGCCAGCTGTCCGACCAGCAGCTCCGCCCCATGGCATCACCATCCGCTCTCGGTGACTCGCCCACCGACGTCGCGCCCCTGGTCGCGCTCGGTGTCGTCTCCTGGCGCAAGATCAGGCAGCAGGACGCGGTGCATGCTTATGCGACGCGGACGCTGATTAACTGCTATCTCGCTGACAGGCGGCGCAGGCGCGCGGTTGAGGTCCTGACTGATCGGTTCCCCGAGCGCCCGGATGCGGCGGCTTCGGTCGAAACCCGCTTGATGGTGCTCGCGGCGCTGGCGATGTTGCCGCCGAAGGCCCGGGCGGTGGTGGTGTTGCGCTACTGGGCGGATCTGAGCGTGGACCAGGTGGCGGGCATCCTGGGGTGCTCGCCGGGCAACGTGCGCAGCCAGTGCAACCGCGCGCTCGGCAAGCTACGCGTGGTGCTTGGCGACGCGGTGGGCGAGATCAGCCCAGCTGGCCCACCGGGACGACGAGAGATGGGGGACGCATCGGATGGATGGTAGACCGCTGCGCGACCTGCTAGACGGCGCGCCTGCCGAAGAACCCCAGATCGGGCCGGTCGCACGCAATGCGCTGCGGGCGGGGATCCGGCTTCGCCGCCGCCGGGCTGCCGGGATGGCCGGCGGCGTAGCTGTGGCGGCCGCGATAGCGATCGCTGTTCCTTCGGTCACGGCGCCGTCCGGGACCGGACACGGCGGGCCGTCGGCGGCCGCCCGGCCGATTGGGGCGGCGATGGGCGGCCACGGCGACCGCCCGCTTCATCTGGCCTTCAGCTCCGGCGGCAAGATCCTCGCCACCGCCGATTCCGACGGGACCGCCTGGCTATGGAACGTGGCGACTCACCGCCAGATCGGCGCGCCGTTCCGGGTCAGCCATGTGAAGGCGCTCTCGGTCGCCTTCAGCCCGGACGGCAAGATGCTGGCCACCGGAGGCCTCGACGGCACGGCGTGGCTTTGGAAGGTAGCCACCCGCCACCAGATCGGCGCAGCCATGCCTACAGGCGGCGCAGACATCTCCCAGGTCGCGTTCAGCCCCGACGGCAAGATCCTGGCCACGGTCTACGAACTCCATGTCACGCTCTGGAGCGTTGCCACCCACCGCCAGACTGGCAAGCCGATCCGCGCCGTCGTTCTCGCTGTCGCGTTCAGCCCCGACAGCAAGCTCCTGGCCGCGGCGTGCAACGAGCTCGGCTACATCCGCGTGTGGAACGTGGCCACCCACCACCGCATCGGCACCATCATGTCCGCAGGCAGCACCGACGCCTGCGGGGTGGCGTTCACCCCCAGCGGCAAAACCCTGGTCACTACCGACACCGACGGGACGATCCGCCAATGGAGCGTGGCCACCCACCACCAGATCCGCGCCCCGATCATCACCCAAGGCGATCCCTGCCCCGCATTCGGAGCGGAAGCCCTCAGCCCAGACGGCAACATTCTGGCCACCACCCAATTCGACGGCCCGGCCCGACTATGGCACCTCGCCACCGCAGAGCGCACTCGACCCGGACAAACACACTGAGATGGCCGGTCTGCTTCAGGGCCGGCACGGCGAGCCGGACCTAGGCAAGGACAGGTCATGCCTCCAGCCGCGCCCTTACCAGGAGCGGACGAATCAACGCGCCGCTAGCCAGCCGCGCAAGGAGCCCTGAGCGCGTCATCGGCCGCAGCATCTCCTCGTCGCAACGACCACCGGCCCTCATGCTGCGACCTCGCCCGCGGTTGACCAGGCAATAATGCAGTCAGCCCAAACGCAGCTACGCAGAAATTGGCATTATGTGCGCCCGGCTGAAATCGGGGACTTGGGGTGGTCACGGCCATGCAGAAGAGATACATTGCGCACGCCGGCGACGGCATTAGAGACGGCTCGGCGGTCCATGGGGCGGAGGGCCGGCCAGCCCGTTGATCGTCGGCTCCTGATCGTGGCGCTCCCGATTTTGTCGTGCGGCTGAGCAGCACGAGTCACTGCGTGGTCGCTGGTGCCGGAGGTCCCAGAGTTGTCCTGGTCGTTGTGCTCCGCAGGACCGCGTCGGGCGTCCTCACTATGCAGTCGCATCAGCGCCTGCGGACCCTCTCTATGCAATCGGAGGCCGCGATGAGCGCTCCCGCAATTCAGTCCAGATACCTTGATGGAGCGCCGGTCAGCTTCGGCGAGGCCATCAAGGCCGCGCTGCGGAACGGCTTCACCTATCGCGGCCGCGCATCCCGGTCGGCGTACTGGTGGTTTTTCCTGGCCGTCACGCTGGCCTACGTGGCCATCTGGCTCATATCTGTCCTGTTCACGGCAACAACGTCAAGGACCTGGGCGGGTCTCATTATTGGCCTTCTCAGCCTCGCGATGATCTACCCTGGCCTGGCCGCGTTCGCGCTGACGGTCCGCCGCCTCCACGACACCGACAGATCCGGCTGGTGGTACCTGATCGGCCTCATCCCGTACGTGGGCATCATCATTCTGTTGGTCATCATCGCCGGTGAGGGCACTCCCGGGCCGAACCGCTACGATGAGGGCACCGTCACCGTCACCCAGCTCAAGGCGACCATCAGCCAGTCATCCCTGGACGCGCTGACTGAGTCCCGCAAGCACGACAAGCCCTAGCATCGCTTCACGTTTGGCTATCCTGGGCCATCATCGTGTGCAGGCCACCGTCAAATAAGAAGAGCGCGGGGACGAGTCGTCGTATTAGCCGCGCTACGCCAAGACAATAAGTTCTCACGTCAATTGGGCAGGGCCCACTAACAGTCAATTCGGCGACCGCCGGTAAGCCGATGCTTGATTTAACGCACCAATTTTCGGCCGGGAGCTCGTCTCGGCCAGGGGGTCAGTGCTCACGATCGCGGAGCTTCACAGCTACCCGGCGGCGACCCGAGCACTGATCGCATCCGCGGGAGTCACCGTACCGGTCCAAGGGGTGGGCAGGCCTCAGGATCGACAGGTGCGCCCCGACGCCCCGCAGATTCGGAACACCCGAGCGAGCGAGGACGGCCATCCAGCCGTTGACTGGTGCATGGTCTGGGACACCTTAACAGGCCAATCTCGTACCAACCCCCGCCGAGACCAGCAGCCACGCCCACCCCGACGATATCGCCGGCTGTGATGTCAGGAGACCTGCTGGCGCGAGTCACGCGCAGTGCTCACCTTGATCAAATGCTGAGCGCCCGAGGGCTCGTTCTGGGCGCGAACTACGCACCTGCGTGGCGGCTGCGAGCGCGTACCAGAACCGCCTGTTCGTGCGCACAGTCGGCCGTGGACGCCCGCTCATGCCGATTGCGTGCGGGGGCTTGACGGGTCGCAACGGCGATGAGTTTCGCTATGGTGTCCAGTCTGTATTCTCATGCACCCGATCTCGCGACTCTCGATGAGAGCGTCATGACCGATACGTACAGGAGGCAAGCGTGAGGCTTCTTCTCACGTCAGGCGGCGTCACGAACCCAAGCATCCACTCGGCGCTCGTGCAGCTACTCGGCAAGCCGATAGCCGAGTGCCACGCCCTCTGTATTCCGACAGCACAGTGGGGTCACCCGATGTGCGGTCCGACATCGGTGCGGGGCCTGGTAGCCGCCGAGCCCGAGTTCCGGCACCTGTCCGGCCTGGGCTGGGCGTCGCTAGGTGTCCTCGAGCTCACCGCGCTGCCCACCATCGGCGCGCAGCGATGGGTTCCCTGGATCCGGGGGGCCGACGTGCTCCTGGTCGACGGCGGCGACGCGACGTACCTGTGCCACTGGATGCGGGAGTCCGGGCTGGCCGATCTGCTGCCTTCGCTGCCCGACAAGGTCTGGGTGGGAGTGAGTGCCGGGAGCATGGTGATGACGCCCCGCATCGGGGCGTACTTCGTCGAGTGGCCGTCCGCGCCGGATGACCGCACCCTGGGAGTCGTCGACTTCTCGATCTTCCCGCACCTTGGACGCTTTCCCGACAAACACCCTGGCTGATGCAGAGCGATGGGCCGCCAAAATCGGCGTCCCGGCCTACGCCATCGACGAACAGACGGCCATCAAGGTCGTCGACGGCTCCGTCGAGGTGGTCTCCGAAGGGCATTGGACGAAGTTCGGGTCATAGCCGCCCGGCATTCGTGACGTCGCGTCGCTGGACGTGACCTTTCCGACTTGCAGCACTTCCTGGAGGCGCTCGCCCATGTCGCAGGTAGCGTGCGCTGCGGCCATCCGGACCTGCCGCGTGTGGTGTGTTTCTGCTCTCTGAGGCCGTTCGCGGGCGGTGCGGGCGGGTTCGTGCGAGGTCGAGGCGACGGTGGTCCGTGGTCAGGCGGAGCGAGCGCTTCCAGCGTCTTCAAGCTGGTGCTTCAGCCCGGTCCAGATCCGGCGCTCCATGCGTCCGCCGAGGGCGGCGACCAGCGGACCGAGCATCCGCATCCAGCCCTTCGGGCGCACCTGCCAGTCCCAGCTCATGACCGTGCCGTCGCCCTCAGCGGCGAAGGTCAGCCCTCCGGTCGTTTCCATCATCGAGCTGGCCGTGCGCGAACTGAGCCGGTGCGGCCGTTCGAACTCGGTCAGCTCAATAAGCATCTCACCGCCAGCCTTGCCCTGCGCGCGCGGAATCGCGTGCCCAGCCCTATCGGCAGCGGGGTGAGCAACTCTACGCCGGTCATGGCCGGGTTGAATGATGGCTCGTTGCGCGAATCGGCAGCCGTGTCGAATACCCGCTCAACCGGCGCCGCAATGCGGATACGACCGCTGATACGGGCCATTCTTCCAGGGTACTTCTGCCCGCTGCCCGGATCGTCCAAGGTCCTCACATGAGGGTCATGCTCAGCCAACTCGGGCCCGCCGAACAGCGCCGAGAGACTACCGGCAGAGGTCCAGGCGCCATTAAGAACCGCCCTCAGTTGCCGCGATGAGCGATACCACCGTGCCTGCTGGTGGTCCAGCTATGGGCAACTGCGACCCAGCTGTGCCCGTCCAGGCAGGGCGTCGAGGACGCTGATGGGCGTGCACCTCGCCTCCACATCCGTTGGCGCCGCTCGCAGAGCGTGACCTACTTGTTGACGGCAGCCGCGCTCATGGCAGCGCGCATCAGCTCGATAGGTGCGTCAGTGCGGTGGTTGCTGTGTGGCTGCGCACGGCGCGCGAATGTGTGATCTGCGCGGCCTTCCAGCTGCGTGTGCACCGACGGGTTCACGCTCTCGTGCGGGCTGAATGGCACGCAGCCCGCGCCCGGCCGGTGCAACAAATGCGCCCGCGGCGCGTCTATTGCATAGAGGTGACTGGCGGTGCCGGCATCGGGTCATTGACATGAAGCACCGGCGGTGGTGTGAGGGACGTGATGAGACGACGTCAGGTTCTGGTGTTCGTGGCGATTGTGGCCGCGCTGCTGGGTACCGGGTGCGCGCAGGCTGCGGCCGATCGCGCGCATCCGGTGCTGCGGCGCGAGTTTGCCGGGGCGGCCGGCGCGTGGGGCCGGGCTATCGCGGTGCCCGGCCTGGCGGCCCTGAATAAGGGCCGCAACGCCGTCGTCTTGTCGGTGTCGTGTCCCTCGGCGGGCAACTGCGGGGCTGGGGGTTACTACCATAACCGCGGTAGGCGGGGGTTCGTGGACAGCGAGAGCAACGGCCGCTGGCGCCAGGCGGTCGAGGTGCCGGGCCTGGCGGCCCTGAGCAAGGGCGGGCCTGGCCAGGTCATCGAGGTGTCGTGCGCCTCGGCGGGCTCCTGCGCGGCC
>WNGG01024808.1_pt1 | contig 11552 bp, 10 predicted proteins | sample 5400661 | NCBI WGS metagenome assembly WNGG01 (sample SAMN13153372, study PRJNA577476) | soil metagenome | isolation source: 100 cm soil or saprolite under Garry oak tree replicate 1 | place: USA:California | collected 2016-06-15 | reverse complement strand
ACTTCGCCCGGGTCGACGCGCTCTATGACCGGCTGCTCGGGCTCGGCATGCGTCCCGTCGTCGAGCTGTCCTTCATGCCGGCCGCGCTGGCGCGTGACCCCGAGCAGACCGTGTTCGCCTACCGCGGCATCATCTCGCCGCCGCGCGACTGGGACGAGTGGCGGCGGCTGGTGACAGCGCTCGCGGCGCACCTGGTCGGCCGGTACGGCATCGACGAGGTCGCCCAGTGGGCGTTCGAGGTCTGGAACGAGCCTGACCTTGATGTCTTCTGGTCGGGCACGCGGCTGGAGTACCTGCGGCTCTACGACGAGACGGCCAGGGCGATCAAGTCGGTGCACCCCCGGCTTCGGGTCGGCGGCCCCGCGACCGCCGCGGCCAACTGGATCGAGACCCTCGCGGCGCACGCCGAGCAGACCGGCGCGCCGCTGGACTTCATTTCCACCCACACGTACGGCAACCTGCCATTAGACCTACGGCCCGCGCTGCGGCGGCACGGCTTCGACGGCATCCCGCTCTGGTGGACCGAGTGGGGCGTCGGATCCACCCACTTCGGCGCGATGCACGACGGCGTGATCGGTGCACCGTTCATCCTGAGCGGGCTGCGCAGCGGGCAGGGACGTGTGGACGCGCTCGCCTACTGGGTGATCAGCGATCACTTCTCCGAGCTCGGCCCGCCGCCGCGGCTCTTTCACAACGGGTTCGGCCTGCTGACGGTCGGAAACCTCCGCAAGCCGCGGTTCTGGGCCGTGCACCTCGCGCAGAGCCTGGGCGACCAGCTGCTGGCGGCGCGCGCCGACGGTGACGGCGCCCGCACTCTCGTGCAGGCCTGGGCCGCGCGGCACGAGGACGGGACCGTCGACGTCCTGGTCTGGAACGGCACCATCAACGTCGCGCTGCTGGCCGGCGATCCCCGGCTGGACCGCCGGCTGGCGATCAGCGTGACCGGCCTCGGTCCCGGCGCGTACCGGGCCAGCCTGGCACGGGTGGACGAGCACCACTCGAACATCGCGGCCTGCTGTCCAGCCGACGTGCTCTGGCCGGACGAGGCGCTCTGGACCAGGCTGCGCGCCACTGACCGGCTGCACTCCGAGCGGCTGCCCGACGTGCACCCCGACTGCGGCACGGCCAGCTTCGGCTTCGAGCTGCCCATGCCCGCAGTGGCCAGGCTCCGGCTGACGCCGAGCCGCGGAGGAACGCAGATGCAGGCCGCGGCGGCGAGTGGCCAGCCGGTGGCCGCGTACACCGGCCTGACCCAGAGCCAGCGGGCCGACCTGCGCGCGATCGCCAGCGGCACATGGAAGTTCTACGGCGCCGACATCGATCCGGCGACCAGCCTGCCGATGGACAACATCACGTTCGCTGGCGGCTCGAGCTCGCCGACCAGCTTCGGCACCTACACCTCGGCCGCCAACATCGGCGTCTACCTCTGGGCGGTCGTCGCGGCGCGGGATCTCGGCCTGATCAGCACGGATCAGGCGACCGCCAGGCTGCGCGCCACCCTGACCGAGGTGTCGGCGCTCAAGCGCTTCGATGGCTTCCTGTACCAGTGGTACGACACGCACACCGGCGACGTGATCAGGAACCCGGGGGACATCGACTGCGCGACCGAGACGACGCCGACGTTCGACAACTGCTACTTCATCTCCAACGTCGACAACGGCTGGTACGCCTCGGGGCTGATCGTCGTCCGCGAGGCGCTCCCGCAGCTTCGGCACCTGGCTGACAGCCTGATCGCCCCGATGAACTTCGGGCTCTTCTACGACGGCAGGGCCGAGACGCACTGCAACACCAACCCCGCGATCCAGGGAAACCAGCCGACCGGCCAGATGTACGGCGGCTACTACGTCGGTCTGCCGCCTGACCAGGGCGATAACTGGACGCGCTATTACCACAACGGCGCGTTCTACAGCGACCCGCGTATCTCGGCCTACATCGGCATGGGGCTGCACCAGATGCCGGGCAACGTCTGGTGGCGTAGCTGGCGGGAGCTACCGCCGCCCGCCCCGTTCCCCGACTGCCAGGCGAGCGATCCTGACTTCTCCTGGCAGGGGCAGTGGCCGATGGCGGGGTCCTGGCAGACCTATACCGACCCGCAGTCCGGCCAGGCATTCCCGGTGTGGGAGGGCCACTACACCTACCCGGGCGCGAACCTGACGTTCATCCCGACATTCGCGGGCGGGATGTTCGAGGGGCTGATGGCGAACGAGGTGGTGCCGGAGACCAGCTGGGGCACGCACAGCTTCGGTCTCGCCGACGTGCGCACCGCCGACGTCCAGATCAGGTACGCGACCCAGCAGCTGCACTACCCGGTCTGGGGCATGTCGCCGTCCAGCACGCCGGACGACAGCGGCGGCTACAGCGGGTACGGCGTCGAGGGGCTGGCGTTCCCGTACTTCGGCACGGGCGCAACCGCCAGCAACCCGAACCTGGGACTGTCCCAGTGCCACGGCTGCGCGACCGAGGACGTGGTCACGCCGCACGCCTCGTTCCTGGCGCTGGACGTGGCGCCGCAGCAGGCTTACGCCAACATCGCCGCGCTCCGGCGGCTGTATCCGGGCGCGTACGGCGCCGACGGGTTCTTCGACTCGGTCAGCCCGGTCGCCGGGGCCGTCGGCCACCGGTACCTGGTCCTGGACCAGTCGATGATCATGGCAGCCCTGGACAACGCGCTCAACGACCGGGCGCTCCAGCGCGACTTCGCCAGTGACCCGATTTCCTGGGCCGCCAGCACGTACCTGCACCTGGAGCGCATGAGCCTCGGAGAATCGCGCTAGCGTGCCGCGGTCGTCCCGGCAAGCCCGCTGCGCTCGTTCCGCGGCCGGTCGGCCAGCGGCTTGCTCATAACGAACGTGTCGAGCGGGGAGTAGACCGGCGACGCGAGCGCGGCGCCGTAGTGGGTGACCGTGATCGATGTCGTGCCGCCCGGCTCGTGCGGCACGACATCGAAGGAGGCGAACCCGTACGGCGTCTGCAGGTCGCGGTAGGCCGACCACGGCGCTGGCTCGGTCGTGGTGACCGACGGGTGCTGTGCCTGCGGGCTGCCTGGACCGACGCTGGTAATCAGGACGCCGTCGTGCGGCATGTCGAAGTCGGCGACCGGGGTCGGGGTCGAGTGCCCGCCGCCACCGATGATCATGTGCACGGTGCCAAGCGAGGTATCCATGAGCATCGTGTCGCCGCTCTGCGGCGCCGGGGTCAGCAGGTTGCTGCCGGACAGCACGCCGCGGACCGGGAAGGTCCGCTCGAAGTGGTGCTCGTGGCCGGCCACGACGAGGTCCACGCCGTACCTGTCGAACAGTGGCAGCCAGTTCTGCCTGATGCCGAGGTCGGCGCCGTTGAAGTGGGCCGAGGACATCGCGACCTGATGCATGCACACCACGATCCAGTCGATGTCGTCGGAGCGGCTGGCGCTGGCGAGCTCGCGCTCGAGCCATTCCCGCTGCGCGCCAGTGCTGTATCCGGTGATATACGGGTTGTCGCCGTTGCTCGCATACGTCGGGACGTGATCGCGGCGGAACGCGCTGAACGCGCCGTCCTGCAGGCAGACGTCGTCGTTGTTCAGCGAGATCACCCGGATCGTGCCGACCGTGAACGCGTACCAGTTGCCACGGAACTCGGCTGAGCCGTTGTCCGGCAGCTCGAATCTGGTCTGGTACGACAGATAGCCCTGCGGGCCGTTACCCACCTCGTTCTCGTGATTGCCGGCCGACGGCATCCACGGCCGGTTGGCGGCCGAGCGCATGTTGTTGGTGAAGAACGATCTCCACGTCGCCACCGGCTGATCGCTGACATTGGCGTAGCACAGGTCACCGTTGAAGAGGTGGAACAGCGGGTCAAGTGACTCCACCGCCGGGACGATGAAGCCGGCGTTCGGCGCGTTCGGGCCGAGGCCCATGCCGACCGGAGCCGGAATGGCCTGGTCGCCGAAGCTGGTGAAGCGGAAGCCGCCCGAGCGCCCGCGCGGACCGGTGCGGAACGTGCCGGAGACCGGCGCCGCGCCGTCGTGCAGCACTTCGAAGACGTACTGGGTGTCCGGCTGCAGGCGGTCCAGCCTGGCGTGATAGGTCCACACCGTCTCGCCGGTCAGCGCCTCGGTGTAGAGCCGCTCCTCGGCTGGCACCTCGGAGCCGTGGCCGCGCACTGGCCTGCCGAGGCGCAGCCGCGGCCTGGCGGCCTGGGCGGGAACGGCCCAGGAGACCGCTGCCTGCGAGGCCGCGTCCGCCCCGAACTGGACGTGCAGCTGCTCGGGCTGCGGCGCGCCGCTCGCGCCGGGGCGGCGGATCAGTGCCGCTGCCCGCCGGCCCGAGCCGGACGCAGCCGACGCGACGAGCGGCACGGCCACCGCCGCGAAGCCCGCGGTGGAGAGAACCTGCCGCCGCGAGTAGTCCTGCCCGTTGTTCTCGGCCTGCCCGTCACTGCCGGCCTGCCCGTCACTGCCGGTGCGCCCGCCGTTGTCGGCGTCCATCTGCTGCCACCTCCAGATTGCCGCGAATAGGAGCCGTGCCCGATGGTCGCGCTTCAGGCTGCACGCCCGGTTCCCGGCGGGTGAACGGCCACGGACGGTGGCGTGAAGGCTGCGTCCGTCACGCCGGCCCGCTCGGCCGTCGCGCATCACGCCAGCCTGCATGAACCATTCGGCGCAGCCCGTCGTTGTACGGTCGGGCCGAGGCACCCACACGGACACCTTTCATGCTGATCAGGGCGTCGGCGTGGCACGGCGTGAGCCCGCTAAGCTGGCTCGGGCCAGGCCATTCCGGCCGGACTCCCCGGCTCGGCCGTCTCGGCCGGGCGGCCGTCAACCTGGCGGGCGCCGCCAGCGCGGCGTTCTTCGCCCGCGCCAGCATCTTGTTCTATCTGCACACGCACCGCCTGATCGGCGCCGCGTTCTTCGTCGAGCAGGCCTGGTTCGTCACGGCGTTCCTGATCAGGCGCCCGCCCCGGATGGTCGCGGCGTCCGGCTGGCCGTGGCTGCTCGCGGCCGGGGGCACCTTCGGCGGGCTGCTGCTCAGGCCGGCCGGCGCCCATCCGCCCTGGGGCGTCATCGCCGGACTGGTGAGCCAGCTGGCAGGCCTCGCCATCGCGGTGACGGCGCTGGTCTTCCTCGGCCGGTCGTTCGGGCTGGTCGCCGCCGACCGCGGCCTGGTGACGCGCGGTCCTTACGCGGTTGTCAGGCACCCGGTCTACGCGGCGTACATCCTGATTCAGGCCGGCTACCTGATGCAGAGCCTCTCGGTCAGGAACGCCGTCGTCCTCGCGCTCGCGAGCTGCTGCAATGTCGGGCGGATCTTCGCGGAGGAGCGGCTGCTCGCGCGCTCGGCCGGCTTCGCGGATTACGCGCGGCTGGCGCGAGCCGTCAGAAGCCGGCGGCCACCGGGATGATTCGCTCGCCGAACAGCTCGAGCGGGCGGATCGCCGCGACGTTCGGTACCCGCCCGTGCGCGTGGCTGATCCCCATCGCGGCGAGCCCGCGCAGCCGCTCGAGGATCTCGTCGACGTGCTCGCCGTTCTCACCCGGGTCCATCGGCATCATGACGGTCTTGATGATCTCCTCGTAGTCGCGGCCGACCGCCGCGCAGTGCTCGCGCAGCACGTCCAGCTTGTGCTCGAGGTCCGGGCTGGCGAACAGGTTGCAGGCCTGCGCGTACTGCGCCACCATCCGCAGCGTTTTCCGCTCGCCGCCACCGCCGATCAGGATGGGCGGATGCGGCCTGGACAGCGATTGGGGCGAGTTCAGCGTGCGCTCGAGCCGGTAGTGCTTGCCGGTGTAAGGGGTCTCGTCGCCGCTCCACATCTGCAGGCAGATCTGCAGGGCCTCCTCGAGCCGCTCGAAACGCTCGGCGGTGGGCGGGAACGGCAGCCCGAGCCCGCGGCTTTCCTCCGCGTTCCATGCCGCGCCGATGCCGAGCCAGGCCCGGCCGCCCGAGATCACGTCGAGCGTGGTCACGCACTTGGCGAGCAGGCCAGGCTCCCGGTACACCACCGCCGTGACCCAGGCGATCAGCTCGATCCTGCTGGTGCAGGCGGCCAGGTAGCCGAGCGCCGTGTAGGCCTCGAGCATCTCGTGCTCTGGCGGGCCGACGACACCGATCTGCCACACGTGGTCCATGACGCTGAGCTTGGCGAACCCGCAGTCTTCCGCGGCCCTGGCGACGGTGGTCAGGTCCTCGCCAAGCCGCCGCGGTCCTGCTGGCCAGGTGAAATCCGCCAGGTGCAGGCCGAGCTCCATAGTGATCCTCTCTGAGGGGTCGGGACTACTCATCATTGTCGCTTAACCGCCCGCAGGGGGACTGCCGCGGGCTTAGCTGGTCTCTGGCGGGGGGAGACCGAGCTGCGAGCGGATCACCCTGACCTGGGCCTCGACCTGGGCGTCGGCCAGCTTGTGCGTGCTGGAGAACGAGAGCAGCTCGCGGATCGACCGGGCTTTCGCCGCGCGTTCTGCCAGCTTCGCGCGGATCTCGTTGACCCTGATCAGCGCCCGTGCGGTGGCGGCGATCGGCGGCGGGAAGCCGATCTCCGCCAGATCCGCGTCGAACTGGCGTTCGGTCGCCGCCTGCGCCCGCAGCGCGGACACGGCGGCGGCGAGGTCATGATGCCGTTCGTCGTCGTACTTGTCGACCTCGACGTCGAGCCTGTGATTGGCGGGCGCGGCGATGGTCAGGTAGGCCTTCGCCAGCGCGCGGATGTTTCGGCCGGCCCCGTGCTGCGCCCGCTTCGCGGCATGTGCGCCGGTGGTATGTCCGCCGCCGGAGGACGAGCCGGCGCACCCGGCGACCGCGACCAATACCCATCCGGTCAGCGCGAGCAGCGCGCTGACAGCGATCGCCCGTGCCACCACGCAGCCTCTCTATCCTGCCAGTGAGTACGAATTGTCGGGCGGCGAGGTTCAGCGCGCAAGCCGGCTTCGCCGTGAACGATCGGAGCGCGGGCTACGTGATTCAGGGTATCGGCGCAACCTGCCAGCGAACGGAGGACAGGATGAACAAGAGATGGCTGGCGCCAGCCGGGCTGGCCGCCGCGGCGCTGATAGCAGCGGGATGCGGCAGTTCTGGCGGTTCAGGGACCACGGGTGGCTCGGGTGGCAACGTCAAGACGACGAAGATCGGTAGTGCGATGGTCCTGACGAACGCTCAGGGCTTCGCGCTCTACTGGTTTGCTCCCGACACGAGCACGCAGTCCAAGTGCAACGGGTCGTGTGCGACGTTCTGGCCGCCGATGAAGGGCCCGGTCACCGGGTCCGGCATCAAGGGCACGTTCGGCACGATCACGCGGTCGGACGGCTCGACGCAGGCGACCTTCGACGGTCACCCGCTGTACACCTACAAGGGCGACACGAAGCCTGACGAGGCGACAGGAAACGGTGTCAACCTCAACGGCGGCGTGTGGCACGAGGTGACGGTGAGCGGCGCTCCGGCGACCAACCCGTCGACGTCTCCGACGACCGGCTCCGGTGGTGGCGGTTACGGCTACTGACGCAGCCGTATGTGCCGCCACGGCGGCTGGCTTCCCGTGTGCGAGGAACTCGGTTAGCGGCGCTCGCTAGCGAGCGCGGCAGCCACGCGCTCAATCAGCTCGTAGGGGATGGGCTTGGCGAACCTGAACTTCAGCGTCCCCTTCCCCGCCTGATAGGGCGCCATCTCCTGCTCGAGGGCGGGGTCACCGCCCGGCACCGGGTACACGGAGACGTGGGTCTTCCAGGCGCCGAAGTAGAGCAGGCGCGTGCCGCCCAGCGTCATGGTCGGGATCCCGTAGCTGATGGTCTCGCCGGCCTCGGGTATCGCGGCGTGCACCCGCCGCCTGATCTCGCGCAGGACCGCCTGCACGTCCTGTGGGCATGACCTGATGTTCTCATCGACCGTCGTTGCCTCGCTGGCCATCTCGCCAGTCTCGCACCAAGCATGACCGGCACGGGGAATTGGCGGGGAGCGGCGGCGGTTCCAGCCGGACATCGGTTGCAGCAGTACGTGCCGGACAGGAAGGACGCACCCATGGTGTTCACCGACGGTGAGCTGGCGTACCTGCGTTCCCAGCGGCTAGGCCGGCTGGCTACGGTCGCGCCGGATGGCACGCTCCAGAACAACCCGGTCGGCTTCTCGGTGGACGAGCAGGCCGGCGTCATCAACATCGGCGGCCGCAAGCTCGGTGCCACGAGGAAGTTCCGCAACGTCGCCGCCAACGGTCACGTGGCGTTCGTGGTGGACGACCTCGCCTCGGTCGATCCGTGGATCGTCCGCTGCTTCGAGGTGCGCGGCACCGCCGAGGCGCTGACCGGCCAGACGCCGTCCAGCCCGTACATGAGCCCCGAAGTGATCAGGATTCACCCGAGGCGCATCATCAGCTGGGGGATGGGTTCTGACGGCTCGGAGAGCTCACGCCGCACCGTCTCCTGAGTGCCGCCCGGCAGGCCTGGCCGCCCCGGACGCGGCCGGGCCTAATCCGGTCGGCGATGGCCCGGCCAGGACCAGGCCAGCCAGCACCGCGACGACGCCCTCGGTGATCAGCGACGCGAGCCCGAGCGGCTCGAGCCAGTTCCCGGCGTCGGCGGCGTCGCCCGGCATGGCCACGCTCCTGGTCAGAACGTAGCCAGCGGCGACGGACAGGCACAGCAGGCCGGCCGCGAGCCACGGGAACGGGCCTGGCCGCGCGAGCAGCCAGAGCGCGACGGCGGGAGCCGCGACGGTGATCAGGCAGAACCCGGCGGCCAGCCAGGCGGCGCCCGAGAGCGCCCATCCGGCAGGTCCCGACGGGATGGTAGACGGTCGTCGCGCGGTTCGGCAGTTCCTTGGCGAGCGCGGGGCGGTCCGGGTAGTCGGTGCCAGGGGAGCCGTACGGTGCGGCGGCTCCTGGGGTAGATCAGCGTCGGCATGACCGTCAGGGCCGATCGCTTGTGCGCTGATAGCGTCCGCACGTCGGGGCCGTTCCTGGACGGACGCGGTGCCCGAGGGAGCGAGGCGGTCAGATGCAGCAGACGAGCAGCAGCGGGCGGTTGCCGGGCAGGCGCGCGCTCATCACCGGCGGTACCACCGGCATCGGCTTCGCGATCGCGGAGCGGTTCCTGGCTGAGGGCGCGGCGGTGGTGATAACCGGCCGTGACATCGACCTCGGCCGCGAGGCCGAAGCGTCACTGCGGGGGTCGGGCCCGGCCTGGTTCGTGCCAGCGGACGCGGGCGAACCGGCCGCCGTGAGCGCGTCGACATCCGCTGCCGTCGAGGTGCTCGGCGGACTCGACGTGCTGGTCAACAACGCGGGAACCGGCGTGCTAGCTAGCCTGCTCGCCACCCCGGTCGAAGACTATGACCGGCTGATGGACGTGAACGTGCGCGGCTACTTCTTGTACGCACGCGCCGCCTATCCGCACCTGGCCGCCAGCCGCGGGAGCATGGTGCACATCGCGTCCGACGCGGGGATCTGGGGCGAGCAGTCGATCGGCCTGTACTCGGTCTCCAAGGCTGCGGTGATCATGCTCGGCAAGATGCTCGCGCTCGATGCAGGTCCCGACGGGGTGCGCTCGAACGTGCTGTGCCCCGGCGACACCTGGCCGGGCATGCGGCACATGGCGCCGCCTGGTGAGCAGGACCGCCCGGAGAGCGGTGACTGGCCGGTCCCGCCGATTGGCAGGGTCGGCCTGGCCAGCGACGTGGCCGCGGCGGCGGTCTTCTACGCCAGCGCCGAGACCGAGTTCATCTCGGGGACCGTGCTGGCGGTCGACGGCGGCATGACGGCCGGTTATCACCAGCGCGAGAAGTAGCCATCGCTGGCGTGCCCGCCAACCGCCTCAGGCCCGCTTACCGCGTCACTGCCTGCTTCACGAGCGAGCGCCCGAAGTCCCACATCAGGCCGCTGCCACGGTGGGCGTCCCGCATGACGTCGGCGAGTGCCTCGCTGAACATCGTCACCTCGTCGGCGCCGATGCCGAGCACGGGAAGCAGCTTGATGACCTCCATGTGGTCGCCGGAGACCTGGGTGAGGATCCGGTGCCGCTGGAACAGCGCCACGACCACCATCTGGGCGAACAGGCCGCGGCGTGCCTTCTGCAGCATGTTCCAGTTGGTGCGCAGCTTCAGCGAGCTGGGCTTGCCGAACTCCATGGCGATCATCAGCCCGCGCCCGCGCACGTCGGCGAGCATCTCGTACTGCCCGGCCAGGCCGGTCAGCGCCTGCATCATCGCGGCGCCGGTGCGCTCGGCGTTTGCCACCAGATCCTCGTCGTCGATCACGGCGAGCGTGGCGAGCCCGGCCGCCATCGCGGCGGCGTTCGATCCGAAGGTGCAGTCGTGCACGAGCACCCGGTCCATCGAGGAATAGACCTTGTCGAAGATCCAGCCCCTGGCCATCGTGGCGCCAACCGGGACGAAACCACCGGACAAGGTCTTGGCGACGGTCACGATGTCGGGGTCGACGTCGTCGTGCTGGTAGGCGAAGAACCTCCCCGTCCTGCCCATTCCGGTCTGGACCTCGTCGCAGATCAGCAGCGCACCCTTGTCCCTGAGCAGCTTGCTGGCGCCGGCCAGGTAGCCGGGCGGGGCGATTGCGACGCCCTTGCCCTGGATCGGCTCGACGATCAGGGCGGCGACATCGCCCTTGCGCAGCTCGGCCTCCAGGGCCTCCAAGTCGCCGAACGGCACGGCTGTGTCGGTGAGCAGCGGATCGAAGCCGCGCCGGAATTCATCGGCGCCGTTGACGGACAACGAACCGGTGGTGAGCCCGTGGAACGCGTGGTCGCAGTAGAGGATCCTGGGCCGGCCGGTCGCGTACCTGGCGAACTTCAGCGCGGCCTCGACGGCCTCCGTGCCGCTGTTGCAGAAGTAGACCCGGTCGAGCCCTGGCGCCTTGGCCAGCAGGCGCTCGGCGAGCAGCCCGGGCAGCAGCGCGCAGTCGAACTGAACCATGCTGGCGAGCTCGGCGTCGATGACGTCGTGCAGCGCCTTCCTGACCACGGGGTGGTTGTGGCCCACCCCGAACACCCCGAACCCGGACAGGAAGTCCGCATAGCGCGTTCCGGCGCCGTCGTAGAGGTAGCCGCCCTCCGCCCGCTCGTAGACCTTGTCAAACCCGATCGCGTGCAGCATGCGGGGGCGCTGCGGGTTCAGGTAGCGGGCATGTAGCTCATAGCCCTGACCGTTCCGCTCAGCGAGAAGCCCAGGCAAGTCAAATCCCATGACCCAATTCTGCACGCCGGCGGCAGTCGTTTGGCCACCGAAACCCCGCAAACGACGCGCGAGGTGCGACTACGCGGCGGACGTCGTGGTCACGCCGGCGGTCGTGGCCACGCCGGCGGGCGAGGTGATCGCGCTGCCCGGCCGGGCCCGGGCGTCCCGCTGCCCACGGGGACGCGCGGGGTGACGCACTCGACCGCGACGCCGTGCCTGACGCAGCTGCCGAGCAGGGCCATGATGTCCGGCACGGTGCCGCAGATCGTGCCGACGCTGACCAGCACCGCGTCGTGCTGGCCGGTGCTGACCGCGGTGCTCAGCCTGGCGAGGGCGGGACGCGCTGCGGGCAGGCGACCGGCGTGGCCGCCCGCGCCGTCGACGTCGAGGTAGACGGTCGGCTCG
>WNGG01027164.1_pt1 | contig 11554 bp, 11 predicted proteins | sample 5400661 | NCBI WGS metagenome assembly WNGG01 (sample SAMN13153372, study PRJNA577476) | soil metagenome | isolation source: 100 cm soil or saprolite under Garry oak tree replicate 1 | place: USA:California | collected 2016-06-15 | reverse complement strand
GGGTCCGCGGCGTTGGGAAGATGTGCCTCGACCCATGGGTTCGCACGGCGCAGCCGGCGATACATCCCGAGCCCCGCGATCGGCGTCACGCGAGCCAGCTCGTACGCGGTATAGAGGTTGCGGTCCGCAAGCGCCAGGGCCCGTGCGGAGATCACATAGTTGACGCAGAGGCGCACTCCGGCGAGCCGCGCCGCGCGGCACAGCGCCGCGATCAGCCACCGGCACAGCCACAGCCGGCCCGGGTCGGTGACGACCAGGTAGTCGATGTCCCCGTCGTCATCGACGTTGTGCCACGCGAGCGAGCCGGTGACCGCTACCATGCGGACGAACGGCAGCCCCGCGATCAGCCGGCCATAGCTGAGCGCGGCGGGCCAGAGGCGGGCGGCGCTCGCCGCCCGGCGGCCGCGCACGGCGACCAGGCTTTCCCTGCCGCGCAGTGTGTAGTAGCCGTCCCGGCGACTGAGCGCGCCACAGGTCGCGAGCGCTGCCTCCGTCTCCTCCACGGTCGCGAGCGTCGCGTGAAGGTAGCGGTGGACTTCAAGCGCATTGAGGGGATAGTCGAACACGTCGGCATAGGCGACGGTCCGGAGGGCGGCCTGCCCGACCTGGACGTCGGGCGGTGCCGCGAGATAGGGGGATTCGGGACGCGTCCTCACGCCCATGCGGAGGAAGCTACGGCGTTAGCTTAGCTGGCGCATGTATCCTTATCTGCTCACCCTCGCCCTGCTCGTCCCCGCGATCCTCACCGTCGTCGTGGATCGCCGCCTGCGCCGGCGCCCGTAACGTGTACGCCGGCCACATCGGCATCGCGCTCGCAGGGAAAGGCCTGTGGCCGCAGGCGCCGCTCTGGCTGCTGGTGCTCGCGACGCAAGGGTGCGACTGGGTCGAGGTGATCGCCTGCATCGCCGCCCCCGCCGGCAGCTCCGCCATGTGGTCCCACTCGATTCCCGCCGTCCTCGCCCTCGGCGCGGCGCTGTGGCTCACCGCCTACCTCCTCACCCGGGATCGGGGAGTGGCACTGCTCGTGGGCGCGGTCGCGATCTCGCACGTCGTGGCCGACTACGTCACCGGCGTGAAGCCGACGTGGCCGGGAGGGCCGCTGATCGGCCTCGACCTCTACCGGCACCCGCTGGGCGACTTCGTCGTGGAGTTGGTCGTGATGGGCGTGGGGTGGCTCATCTACCGGCGCTCGCTGCCGCGCGCAGCGGCGGCACAGCGCCTCACCTGGGTGCTGGTGGTGGCGCTCGCGGGGCTGCAGCTCGCCGGCGCCGCCGAGTTGCTGTTCGTCACGCCCGGGCCCAAGTGCCGCTAACTTTAGCGCCATGTTCGTCGTCGTGACGGGTGCGGCCGGGTTCATCGGGTCGCACGTGGTGGAGCGCCTGCTCGCGCGGGGCGACGTGGTCCTGGGGCTGGACAACTTCGACCCCTTCTATGCTCGCGAGGAAAAGCGGCGCAATCTCGAGATCGCCCTGGCGGCGGGGGGGGCGCGGTTTCAGCTGGTCGAAGTGGACGTCGCGGACGGAGCCTCCCTGCGGGACGCGCTTGGGTCTCACGCCATCGACGCCGTCATTCATCTCGCCGCCAAGGCCGGCGTGCGGCCGTCGATCCTCGACCCGGCGGCCTACGCCCGGGCGAACGTGCTCGGCACGCAAAGCGTGCTTACGGAAGGGGAGCGCCGCGGCGTGCGCCGCATCGTGTTTGCCTCGTCGTCCTCGGTGTACGGCAACGGCGCCGTCGTGCCGTTTCGCGAGGACGCTGCGGCCGCCGAGCCGGTATCGCCCTATGCGGCGACGAAGCGGGCGGGGGAATTGCTGTGCTACGCGCACCAGCACCTGCATGGGGGCAGCGTGCTGTGCCTGCGACTGTTCACCGTCTACGGCCCGCGCCAACGCCCCGACCTGGCCATCCGAAAGTTCGCGACGCTGATGAGCGGCGGGAAAAAGGTCCCGCTCTTCGGGACCGGATCCTCGGAGCGAGACTACACCTGGATCGATGACGTGGTGGACGGCATCGTGGCCGCGCTGGACCGGAGCGCGCGCGTGCCGCAGGAGTTCGAGATCGTGAACATCGGCGGCAACCGGCCGACGAGCCTGCGGCGCCTGGTCGAGCTGTTGAGCGAGGCGCTGAGCGTGCGGCCGGCGATCGAGCAGCTGCCGCCGCAGCCTGGGGACGTCGAGCGTACCTGGGCCGACATCTCCAAGGCGCGGCGTCTCCTGGGCTACCTTCCGACCACGACGATCGAAGATGGGATCGCCAGGTTCGCCGACTGGTTCGCTACAACAGGGTCCGGTAGACCTGCGCCGTCCGTTCCGCCGTCTTCTGCCAGTTGAACTCGCGGGCGCGGGCCCGGCCGCGCTCGACCAGCGCTTCCTGACGCGACGGGTCGTCCGACAGCCCCTCGAGCGCGGCGACGTACGCTCCGGGATCGCGGCCTTCCACGACGACCAGCGCGTCGCCGCCCACTTCGCGCAGGCCGCCGGCGCCCGAAGCGACCACCGGGAGACCCGACGCGTAGGCCTCGAGCAGCGGGTAGCCGAAGCCCTCGTACAGTGACGGGAACAGCAGCACGTCGGCGGCGCGGTAGGCGCGGCGCAGCGTCGGCTCGTCGGCGGAGGTGACGCTGCGCACGTAGCGGCGCAGGTTGAGCCGCTCGATCAGCTGTTGCTGAACGCCGCTGAAGCGTCCCCCCACCTGCAACAGGTACGCGTCCGCCTCGGCGCGCAGCCGAGCCACCGTCTCGATCACGAGCGGCACGTTCTTGCGCTCCACCGTGCTGCCGACGTGCAGCACGACGAACCCCTCCTCCGGGATGCGCCACTCGGCGCGGCTGCGCCCCCGCGCGCCGGGCGACTCGGAGAAGAAGGCGCGATCGACGCCGAACGGCACCACATGGATGCGGTGGTCGTCGCCCAGCCAAGTGGCGAGCTCGTTCTTGAGCCACTGCGTCGGCACGATGTAGGCCTGCGCCCGGCGCAGGGCCTTCAGCGCGTTGCGGAGCAGCCGGTTGCGGAGGCCGTCGCGCCAGGTGCCGGTGGGCGAGCGCAGCACGATCACCGGCAACAGGTCGTGCACCGTCACGATCACGGGTTGGCGCCCGGCGCTCGCCAGCATGTGCGCGTAGGAGTGGTCGAGGATGTGGATCAGCTGGGCGCGGCGCGCCTCGCGCCGCAGCCGCCACGGGTACAGGACGTAGCGCGCCGCGTAGCGCTGCGGCTCGGCGAGGGGACCGGGCAGGAGGAAGCGCACGGGATCGACCGGCTGGGTCCACCAGCGCACGAAGGCCCCGGAGCGGCGCCCGGGGGGTTGCTCGCGCGTGAGCTCGCCGATCGATGCTGCCAGGCGCACCTCGAATTCCCGCGCGCCGCTCTCCAGCCAGTCGTACAACCGGTGGGCGTAGCGGTCCATCGACGGCCAGCGCTCGAGGGGGAGGTCGGGGACGAGGAGGACGCGGGTCATGTAGCCGTCAGCTATCAGCTGTCAGCCGTCAGCACGGTGCCATAAAGCTGATCGCTGATAGCTGATCGCTGATAGCTCATTTGACGATCTCCCCCCAAAAGCTCAGGGTGGCCTCTGCCACGGCATCGTCCGAGAAGCGCCGCATCACGCGCGCGCGGCCCGCCTGGACCAGGGCCCGCCGCTCCGGGACCGCCGCCAGGCGCCGCAACTCGGCCGCGAGCGCGGCCGCGTCCCCCGCGGCTACGATCACGCCGGCGTCGCCGATGACCTCGGGGATCACGCCGGAGTCGCTCCCGATGACGGCCACCTCGTGCGCCATCGCCTCCATCAAGACCTGACCCACGGGCTCCGTCCAGGTGAGAAGGCGGCGCGACGGCAGCACCAGCACGTCGAGCTCGGGCCACAGCCGCGCGATGCGCTCCGGGGGCAGGGCGCCCAGCCAGCGCACCCGCGCGGCGAGCCGCTGCGCGCTCGCGAGGCGCTCCAGCCGCTCGCGCTCGGGCCCTTCGCCCACGACCGTGAGTCGCCAGCGCTCGCTCCGATTCAGGGCGAGCGCCTGCAGCAAGGTATCGACTCCCTTCTCCGCGACCAAGCGGCCGATACAGCCGATCGCGAGCCCTTCGTGGTAGGCGTGCTCCGGCGCCGCCGGCACGGCGACGCCGAGCTGGGGGATGATTGCCACGGCGAGGTCCGCGCGCTCGCGCCGCGCCAGTGCCCCAGCCGGCTCGCTGCCCGCGATCACTCCCCGCACGCGTTGCAGGATGCGGCGGCGGCGCCAGCGCTGCCACAGCGACGCCGCGCGCTCCACGTTGTCCTCCGTGAACAGCACGGCGGGGATCGCGGCACGCTGCGCCATGCGGACGACCTGGGCCGCGGCGGGAAGGATCGGTTCCTCTTCCACCTGGACCAGGTCGGGGCGCTTGTCGCGCAGCAGCGACCGCAGCTCCCGGCCGCCGAACCGCGCCGTAGCGGGGTCGGTGTGGCCCCGCACCGGGATCGGGAACGTCTCGACGCGCCCCTGGCGCTCCCAGCTGGCCGCGATCGGGGGCCCTAGGCTGGGCTCGGCCCAGCGCTGCGGGACGCCGACGGTGACTTCGAGATCGCGTGCCGCGAGCGCCCTGAGCTTGCCGCGGCGGGCGGGGTCCAAGTAGGTGTGGGAGATGACAAGGACGCGGCGCACGGGCATATTTTGCGTCCTTGCGGGCCCTTAGCTCAGGTGGTTAGAGCAGCGGACTCATAATCCGTAGGTCCCAGGTTCGAATCCTGGAGGGCCCACCGCTCGTGACGCCCTATTCTCCATGACGGAGCCCGCTCGCGCAACCGGGGAAGTCCGATGAGACAGGTCTCGCTCTGGATGGTGCTCACGCTGCTGCTTTCCCCGGCGCTGGTGCGGGGGCAGTCGCCCCAGACGGGCAGCGACTACGTGAACCGCGGGAACACCCGGTTCGAAGCCGGGGATTTCGACGGGGCCATCGCGGATTACACGGAGGCGATCGAGCTCAACGCTTCCGACTCGGTGGCCTACTACAACCGCGGCATCGCCCGAGGGCGTCAGGGCGATCACTCCCGCGCCATCCAGGATTACACCCGGGCGATCCAGATCGGCGGTCGGTACGCCAACGCCTACTACAACCGGGGCGTGCACCGCGAGGAGACGGGGGACCTGGACGGGGCGTTCGCCGACTACACCCAGGCGATCGAGATCGACGCGACGATGGAGTCGGCCTACTACAACCGGGGCCACGTGCGACAGGATCGCGGCGAGTACGCCGCCGCCATCGGCGACTTCACCAAGGCGATCGAGCTCACCCCCGGTGACTCGAACGCCTACTTCAACCGCGCCTACGCCAAAGCCTCGCTGGGCGACCACCAGGGCGCGATCGTGGACTATACCGAGTCGCTGCGGCTCAACCCGCGGGACCCCATGGCCTACAACAACCGGGGCTGGCAGAAGAAGCTCGCGGGAGACCTGGACGGCGCCATCGCCGACTTGAACGAGGCGATCGACATCGATCCGAGCTACAAGTACGCTTGGGGCAACCGGGGGCGCACCCGGGAGGCGCAGCAGGACTACGCCGCGGCGATCCCCGACTTCACCAAGGCCATCGAGCTCAACCCGCGCGATTCCACGCTGTACTTCGACCGCGGCTACGCCCGCGGCCGCACGGGCGACCACGCCGGCGCCATCGCGGACTACACCGCGGCGATCGGGATCGCGCCGCGCTACGCCTACGCCTACAACAACCGCGGCAACCAGCGGCGCCTCACGCAACAGCTCGGCGCGGCGGCGGCCGCCGACTATACTGTGGCCATCGCGCTCGATCCGACGGACGTCTGGAGCTACATCTACCGCGCCGACGCGCGCGAGATGCAGGGCGACGCGGACGGCGCCATCGCCGACTTCCGGGCGGCAGCCCGCAAAGACTCGACCCTGTCGCGGCCATACGTGGACCTGACGGTGGCGCGCGGCGCCAAGGGGGACCTGACGGGCGCCCTCGCGGACGGCGACACAGCTCTGGCGCGGGACGCCAAGAACCCGTTCGCCTACCAGGCGCGCTCGTACACCCACCTGGCGCTGCGCCACGGCGACGCGGCCCAGGCGGACGCCCTCGCGTCGCTCAAGCTGCGCGACGCGGGCGACCAGCACTTCGCCTATGGCGTGATCGTCGGCTGCCTCGGCCTGCGGCAGGCGGGGAAGGCCGCCGAGGCGACGACGTTCCTGGCCACCTGGGGCCCCAAGGCCGACTCCACCGCTTGGCCGTTTCCGGTCATCAAGTTCCTGGGGCACACCCTGACGGCGACCGCGCTGCTGGCGCAGGCGACCGACGACAACAAGATGACCGAGGCCCGCACCTACGTGGCGTTGGACTTGATCTACGCGGGAACGGCCCAGGCGGCACGCCCCCACCTGGAGTGGGTGAAGCTGCACGGCACCCGGACGTATTTCGAGTATCCGGTGGCACTTGCGGAGCTACGGCGGTTGCAGACGGCGACGCACTGACGCCCTTCCGCCCGGCTGTGCCGGGGTGCAGCTTGTTGCTTCTACCTACGTCTCTCGATGGGAGGCTGTATGCGTGTTCTTCTCGTCCCCGCCGGACTGCTGGTGTTCTGCGGGTCTGCTCTGCAAGCCCAGGGGACGCCGGCAACCCCGGCAGCCCCGGCTGCACCCGTAGCGCAGGCTGCCCCGCTCAAGTGGGGCCCGGCACCCGCGGTGTTCCCGGCGGGCGCCAACATGGCCGTCGTGAGCGGAGACCCGTCCAAGCCCGGGCTGTTCACCATCCGCTTGTCCATGCCCGACGGCTACCGGATTCCCCCGCACTTCCACCCGACCGACGAGGCCCTGGAGGTGACGGCGGGCACCTTCCTGTTCGGGATGGGCGACGCGTTCGATGCGGCGAAGATGCAGACGATGACCGTCGGCCAGAAGGGCGCGCTGCCGGCGAACGCGCATCACTATGCGCAGGCCAAGGGTGCGACGGTCGTGGCGGTGACCGCCATGGGACCCTTTGCCATGACCTACGTCAACCCTGCGGACGACCCCCGCAAGCCGGCCGCCAAGCCGTAGGGAAGCGAAATCCCCCGTTGACCAGTCGCCAACGGGGGATTCGTCTGTTCAGCAGGAAATGTCTGCTTCGGGATCGTCCGGGTCACGAACTGGAGCGCACGGGCCGCCCCCTCGCCGGGTGAAGCCGTACACGCCGGCGGCGGTGAGCGTCGCGAGCGTGGCGACCAGAACGATCGTCTTGGTCTTGTCGCGCTGCACCGCCTCGACGCGCTCGATGTCCCGCAGGGGCACCGCCAGCGGTGCCGACCGCCCCTCCCAAGTCCCTCGCAGGGTATCGCCGTCGATGCGGGGCTGGGCCACCGCAAGGGTGGCGTTGTTGGTCGTCACGACCCAGACCCGGGCCGGCAGGTGCTGCGGGATGAATTGCGCGGGGTCGCGCACCGGCTGCAGGCTCGCGCAGCCGATGGCGCTCAACAGGACAGGTGCCAGCCAAGCGTTTAGCCTCGCGTCCCGGCTGCGCATTGATCCGTCAATATCCGCAGGCAATGATACCTTCTGCCTCACCCGGGTCACTCGGTAGCTCAGAGCACGCGCCGCCCCCAGGGAGCGTCATGGCGTACACGCCGGCGGCGGTGAGCCCAGTGAGCGTGGCGACCAGGATGATCGTCTTCGTCTTGTCGCGCTGCATCGCCTGGACGAGCTGGACGTCGCGCAGCGGCAGTGCCAGCCGGTCCGACCGCCCCGCCCAGGTTCCCCGCAGGGTGTCGCCATCGATCCACGGTTGCGCGATGCCGAGCGTGGCCTTGTTGGTCGTGACGACCCAAACCTGGGCCGGTAGATGCTGCGGGATGAACTGCGCGGGATCGCGCACCGGTTGCATGGTGGCGCAGCCGATGGCGCTCAACAGCACAGGTGCCAGCGAAACGCGGGCGAGTGACATGGATTCGATCCTCCGCGTGCCGGTTCTCGCCTAATGGTTCTCCCACCTGCGCGACGTTGTCAAGTGCCGGGACGGAGTTCCGGGACGGGAGGGAGCCCGATATCTTAAAGGCGTCACGTGAAAACGGGTGGTTAGCTCAGCTGGTTAGAGCGCCGGTCTCACATACCGGAGGTCACAGGTTCGAGTCCTGTACCGCCCACTGTGCACTACACCGCGCCACTCCTCGCCGTGCTCGCTCTGCACCAGCCGCCGCTCGCGCGGTTCCGCGCCTTCGCGGAGAGCACCGCGGTGCGGCAGTCGTGGTCTCGGACCGGGGCCATCGTCGGCGGTGTGGGAGGAGGGCTCGTCTTCGCAGCCGCCTTCTACCACTTCACGCATCGCGACGGCGCCGTGAACAACGCCACCGGCAACTTCGGCGGCACGCTGGTCGGCGCGGCGGGTGGGGCCGCGGGCGGCGCGCTGTTCGGCTCGTTCATCGGTTCGCTGATCCCTCGGCATCAATAGTTCCCCCTCGCCGCATCGCGGAGAGGGGGTCAGGGGGTGAGGTTACAACAGCCCTCCCCTTCTCAACCTCCCCAGCTGGTCGTGATAGGCGTCGTGCACCGCCAGCACCTCGGCAGGTGACGCCGTCGCGACGCCCGACTTGCCGACCTCCACCCCCGCCGCGTAGTTCGCGATCTGTGCCGCCTCACGCACCGCCGCTCCCGCCGCGAGCGCGCTGCCGAGCCACGCCGTTACGGTGTCTCCCGCGCCCGAGACGTCGAACACCTCGCGCGCCACCGTTGGGATGCGGCTGATCGCCCCGTCCTTGGTGACGAGCACCATGCCGTCGGCGCCGAGGGTGAGGAGCAGGTTGTCGACGCCGAGCCGCTGGAGCGTCGTGGGCAGGGCGTCGGGGTGCTCGAGATCGACGCTCGCGCCCAGCGCCTGCTCCAGCTCGCGCCGGTTCGGCTTGAACACGGTGGCGCCGCGGTAGGCGAAGAAGTTCCTGAACTTGGGATCCACCACCACCGGGACGCCGCGGCGGCGCGCCAAGCTGGTGGCGCAGTCGATCACGGCGGGGGTCAGCACGCCCTTGTTGTAGTCCTCGATCAGCAGCGCGTCGGCGTCCACCATCGCCCGCTCGAGCTCCGCGGTCAGCAGCTCCTCGGTGCGCCGGCTGACCGGGTCGTCCACCTCCTCGTCGATCCTCACGACCTGCTGGCCCCGCGCCATGACCCGCGTCTTGGACGTGGTGGGACGCGCCGACTCGGTGACGAGGTGGCGGTCGGTGAGATGGTGCGCGGCGAGCTCGCCCCGCAGCGAGTCGCCGCGCGGGTCGTCGCCGATCACCGCCACCAGTCGCGCCTCGCCGCCCACCGCCGCCACGTTCGTCGCCACGTTGGCGGCGCCGCCCAGCGCGTGCCGGCGGCCGTGCACCGCCACCACGGGAACGGGGGCTTCGGGAGAGATGCGCTCCGTGTCGCCCATCAGGTAAACGTCGAGCATGGCGTCCCCCACCACGACCACGCGGGAGCGCGCCATCTTGGCGAGCAGCGCCTCGATCCGCTCGCGCGGCAGCCGACTTTCCGACGCGGGGGTCACGTCAGGGCAGGGCGTCCTGGTGGCGGACGCGATAGGTGATGCCGATCGAGCCGACGAATCGCGTCTTCGAGGCGCCGGACACGTGGCCGAGATTGCTCACGAAATGGGCGCCCCCATTGCCGGTCACGCTGAAGCCTCCGAGCTGCCAGCTCCCGCCGACCGCGAGGCGCACGACGCGCTCCACCACTCCCTGCAGCACGACGGCGGTCGTGGGATACTCCGGGATCAGTGGATGCCGCAAGCGAGGATCGCCGTCACCCTGTCGTAGCACCGTCACTTCCGGTTCGAGGAGCAGGGTGGGGCGCACCAGCAGGCTCAACTTCGCCGTAGCCTGGTCATAGTCGTCGAAGTTCCGGCCCGTGGGGAGCCCGTAGTACAGAGGCACCTGGAAATCGTCCTCATTCCGATACGTAAGGTTCGCCACTTGGGTGTAGAAGAGCATCCAAGTTGCGGTAGTCGTCCAGAGGCGTCCCTTGGCTCCCATCGTGAGGCCGTAGCTCACCGGCTTCAGCTCGGCAGGGCTGTTACGCGACACTTGAATGTCGTCGAGCATGAACTGGCCGAACAGCGTGGCCGCGGCGCGGCGCTCGACGTCCACGCCGAGGGAACTGTTGACGTTGCCTCCGTAGGAGGCGCGGAAGTAGGTAATGCTTGCCGGGTTCAGGTACCACGGCTCGAGCTGACGACCGGCTCCAGATGTCACGCCCGCCTCGGAAAGCGCGAGCGTCCACCGGCCCGGATGGATCCACAGTCGGTTCTGCACCATGTAGCGATTCACCTGCGCGCCTGCCGAATCGAGCGTGTTGAGCTGCGCGGCCACAGACTGGAGCTGGATGCCCGAGGTGCCGAGCGTAAGGGCGAAGTGATCCATGCTGTACGGGTTGTCGGACAAGAGGACGCCCTGGATGCCGCTCGGCCCCCAGTTGCGATCGAGAATCCCGAAGAACACCTCCCCCAGTCGCCACTGGCCACTGAGGTACGCTTCCGCGAAGCGCGTGCCGTTATCGGAGGTTGCGTACCAGTCGGGATCGTGCGGCAGCCTCGTGTCCACCGTCGGATGCGTCACGCCGACGAACGGGCCGAACAGTAGCTCCACGTCGGCGGTCACGTTGCCGAAGACGCGCCGATTGGTGGTTCGCACCGGCGCCAGGAAGGGCCCGGGGTAGGGATAGATGGCCTGGGGGTTGTACGTGTTGTCCGGCCCGCGGTCGAGCTCGAGGGGGTCCCGGACGGTGTAGGTGGCGGCGGCGGCGGCGAGGCTGCCCTCCACTCTGTAGTGGGGTCCGTGCTGGGTGGATGCCCACTCCGCTGTGAGGCGGCGCATCAGCGCGCGCACCTCGGGCCCCACGGTCGTCGTGTCCACGGCGCCGAGGGCGCGGCGGACGTCGCGCTGCTTGAGCGGCCGCGTGAGCGGCGTCGGGTCGGCGATGACGCCGGCCGAGATCAGGTGCTCGACGTAGGGCATCGCCCAATGGTCCAGCGGGATGTAGGGAGAGGCCTCCTGAGCCGCGACGCTGAGCGGTGCAACCGCGAGCAGCAGCAGGAACGCGCGCATGAAGGGCCCAATTTAACCCCACGCGCGTTCGAGTGGGTTTACGGGGCGTCGCCCCGGGGTCAACGCACCCGGGATAGGGTGCGGTTAGCTTCAGTCCGCATGTCGCCGCTGCTCGCGCTGATCGTCGCCGTCCTTGCCACCACGCGCCCCATGGGACCTGGTGCCGCAGGGAGTGCCGATGTGGGTTGAGGCCACGCGGGGAGGAGTGGTGGAGACGCGTCACCGCGTTCACGCCGCTGTGGTTGACTCGGGCGGCGGGCTCGTGGCGCATGCCGGCGATCCGGACCTGGTCACGTTTTGGCGCTACGGAGCAAAGCCGTTCCAGGCGCTGCCGCTGGTGCTGGACGGCGTGATGGAGCGTTTTGGGATGACGCAGGAGGAGCTGGCGCTGTGCTGCGCGTCGCATTCGAGCGAGCCGCGCCACGTGGAGCTGGTGCGCGAGCTGCTGGGCAAGATCGGCTGCAGCGAGCGGGATTTGTTGTGTGGGCCCCATCCCCCGCTGTCGGATCGGGTG
>WNGG01013805.1_pt1 | contig 11558 bp, 20 predicted proteins | sample 5400661 | NCBI WGS metagenome assembly WNGG01 (sample SAMN13153372, study PRJNA577476) | soil metagenome | isolation source: 100 cm soil or saprolite under Garry oak tree replicate 1 | place: USA:California | collected 2016-06-15 | reverse complement strand
AAGATCTTGATCCCGTTGTACTCGGCGGTGTTGTGCGACGCGGAGATGACCACGCCGGCATGGGCGCCGAGGTCGTTCGTCAAGAACGCGACGGCCGGCGTCGTGGTCACCTCGAGCAGCAAGGAATCGCCGCCCGCAGAGCACACCCCCGCGGCGAAGGCCGCTTCCAGGAATTCCCCGGAGGCCCGGGTGTCTCGTCCGATGACGATCTGCGGGCGTCGGTCTCCATCCGAGGCCAGGGCGATCACCGTGGCCCGGCCCAGGGTGAACGCCAGCTCGCCGGTGAGATCCCGGTTCGCGATGCCTCGAACGCCGTCGGTACCGAAGAGCCTGGTCACGATTGGGCTATCTTAGGCAGTGCCGTATGGACCATTCCGAGGACCCTGCTCCCCTCTCGGGCCGGCTGGTGCCGGCCTTTGCCGCCAGGACCATTCCCGAGGGCCTCCTCGTCCGATCCCTTCTGGAATCCCAAGGCGTCCCCGTTTTCGTCAAGGGCGAGAGCGAAGGCCCGTACCGGCTCGGCCCGGTCTACCTCTGGGTTCCCGAGGAGTTCGAAGTGCAGGCCGGCATCATCATCGCCGAGGCCCGCGCTGGATCTTCCGGCAACGCCGGTGAGGACGTCCCCGAGCCCGCGACCGACCCGGGTCCAGACCGCCAGATCGATCGCTGAGCCGACCGGTCCTACCGCTTCGAGTACTGCGGAGCCTTGCGGGCCTTCTTCAGGCCGTACTTCCGCCGCTCCTTCTCCCGGGCGTCCCGGGTCAGGAGGCCATCGCCCTTGAGCTGACCGCGCAGCGACGGGTCGAGCTCGATCAGGGCCCGGGCCACGCCCAGCCGCACCGCCCCGGCCTGCCCGCTGGCTCCGCCGCCGTCCAGCCGAGCGGTCACGTCGAAGTCCTTGTCCCTCCCGACGATCCGCAGGGGCGCGGTGGCGATCATCCGGTGGACCCGCGACGGAAAGTAGTCCTCCAGGGCTCGGCCGTTCACTTCGAAATTCCCCGTGCCGGGAACCAGCCGGACCCTCGCCACGGCCTCCTTCCGGCGGCCCGTTCCGAGCACTGCCTGCTGCGGCGTCCCCGGCATCTAGGATTCCTCCTGGGGGGCTGAGCGAGCCGCGGCGGATCGAGCCTTCGTCGTCTTTGTCGCGGGGCCCCGCTTCGGCGCCTTCGTCGCGGAGGCCCTCTTCGGCGCAGGCGTAGGTTTGGGCGTGGATGGAGCGTCCGGCGTGGCCGGCACCTTCGGCGCCGGCAGCCCGTTCCACCGGGGGACGGTCCCCAGTGCGAGCGGCTCGGGCTGCTGGGCTTGATGCGGATGCTCCGGGCCCTCGTAGACGGAGAGCTTTCGGATCATCTGACGGCCCAGCCGGTTCTTCGGAAGCATCCCTCGAACGGCCTTCTCCACCGCGACCGCCGGGCGTTCAGCGAGCAGGCGTGAGTACTCGATCTCGCGCAAGCCCCCCGGGTAGCCGGAATGGCGGTAGTACACCTTGCCCTCGCCCTTGCCTCCGGTCAGCCGGACCCCACTGGCGTTCACCACGATCACGTGGTCACCCGTGTCCACGTGGGGGGCGAAGATCGGCTTGTGCTTCCCCCGAAGGATCTTCGCCACCTCTGAGGCGAGACGGCCGAGCACGGCGCCATCGGCGTCCACGACATACCAGCGCCGCTCGATGTGGCGCGCCTTGGGCGAGAAAGTCCTGGTCGTTGGCATCGCGATCATGAAAAGGCGGCCGGAACCGGCCGTCACAGCAGTTTAGCCGGGCCTTGGAAGGACCGTCAAAGATTCGAGCTCACGCCGCCCCCAACTCCGCCGTGCAGAATGCGCATCGGCGAGCCCCTGCGTCCCTATCATGGCCGGCATGGCTCGGGCATCGACGCAGACGATCGCCGGCGAGGGACATTTCCCGGGCGATTCGCCCGGCTGGCGGACATGGGTGGCCCTCGGCGTCCTGTATTTCGTGTGGGGTTCCACCTACCTGGCCATCAAGGAGGCCATCGACTCCATCCCGCCCCTGTTGATGGCGTCGGTCCGGTTCTTGGTGGCCGGGGCGATCCTGTACGGCCTCACCATTCGCACCGGAGATCGCCTCGGGGATCGGCCTGGGCGCCGGCAGTGGACGGCCACGGCCATCGTGGGGGGAGCCCTGTTGCTCGGCGGCAACGGTGGGGTGGTGTGGGCCGAGCACCGAGGCGTCCCCACCGGAATCGTCGCGCTGATCGTGGCGACCGTGCCGCTGTGGATGGCCGTAATCGATCGCGCGGTCACCCGCCGACCACTGCCTCGGAGCGTGCTGGCCGGGCTCCTGGTGGGGTTCGGGGGCCTGGCTCTGCTGGTGGGGCGCCCGGGCGGCCACCTGGATGGACTTGGGGTGGGCATCGTCGTGTTCGCCTCGTTCTCCTGGGCAGCCGGGTCGGTCTACGCGCGGTACGCCCCGCTGCCCTCCCGCCCGTTCGTCGGCTCGGGGATGGAGATGCTGTGCGGTGGTGTGCTGCTGGGGGTCGCCGGCGTGGCCACCGGCGAGCTGGGCCAGGCCCACCTGAGCCGGGTCACCGGGACATCGGTCGTTGGGCTCGTCTACCTCATCGTGTTCGGGTCATTGCTCGCATACAGCGCCTACGTGTGGCTGCTGGGACACGCCCGGCTGTCGCTCGCGTCGACGTACGCGTATGTGAACCCCGTCATCGCGGTGTTCCTGGGATGGACATTCCTGTCCGAGGCCATCACGGCCCGGACCGTGGTGGCGAGCGCGATCATCGTGGTCGGCGTGGCCCTGATCGTCACCGCGCGATCCGGCCCGAAGGCGATTCCCCCGCCGAGCGAGGTTGCCTCGGCGCCCGGCGACCCCGCCCGTCAGCCGGCGCTCGAGGACCGGGCGTAGCGAACGCGGACCAGCGTCAGCCCATGCGGCGGAGCGACGGGCCGCCCCGGGGGACGGCAGAACGAGGCGAAGTCGTGCTCGCCGATCAGGTGTTGGGCGGCGGCCCGCATCGCACCGACCCGCAGCTCCCCCGGCCTGTGCCACACGTACCTGGCGGTGAATGGGTCGGGGAGCGCCGACGTGTCGATCCGATACCGGTACTCGCGGGCGGTCGCGGCGTGCCGTGCGTCGAACCCCGCGGGGGCCCGGCGGGCGTCGCGCACCACGACCTCCGGGGCCAGCATGCCGTTCAGGGCCCGCTGGACCCGGGTGGGATCGACGGGGTCCGGGGATGGGAAGGAGACCACCTGTCCTTCGGCATGCACGCCGGCGTCCGTTCGCCCCGCCACCGAGAGCGACGGTCGCTGGTCGAGCATTCGGGCAAGGGCGTCTTCGAGCGCGCCCTCGACGGTCCTCACTCCCGGCTGCTTGGCCCACCCGCGGAAATCGGTCCCGTCGTAGGCCAAGACCAGCCTGATGACCGTTGGGCTCTACTCCCCTTCGCCGAGCAACTCGATGAGGGCCATGGGGGCCCCGTCGCCCGGGCGGTCGCCCAGCTTCAGGATCCTCGTGTAGCCACCCGGCCGCTCCGTGTACCGAGGCCCGATCTCCGAGAACAGCTTGTGTACCACGTCCCGGTCGGGGATCGCCCTCAGAACCTGCCGGCGGGCGTGCACGTCACCCCGCTTTGCGAACGTGATGAGGTGCTCGGCGACGGGCCGAACCGCCTTGGCCTTGGCCACGGTGGTCTTGACCCGGCCGTGAGTGAACAGCTGCGCGGCCAGCCCGTTCAGCATGAGCCGTTCGTGATCGGGACCGCTGCCCAGGCGAGCTCCCTTGCGCGGACGCGGCACTACTCCTCCCTCAGGCCCAGCCCGAGGTCATCGAGCTTCGCCTTGACCTCGTCGATGGACTTCTGGCCGAAGTTCCGGATGTCCATCAGCTCGGCTTCGCTCTTCTGCACCAGGTCGCCGACCGTGTTCACGCCCTCGCGCTTCAGGCAGTTGTACGAACGGACGGACAGGTTCAGATCCTCGATGGTCAGCGCGAGGTCACCGGACAGCTCCGCCTCCTCCTGGGCAGGTCCGACCGTCAGCCCTCTGGCCTCCTCGGAGAGATCTCCGAACAGCGTCACCAGCTCGGTCAGGGTCGCACCCGCCGAGGCAAGTCCCTCCCGAGGCGAGATGGAGCCGTCGGTCTCGACGTCGAGGATCAGACGGTCCCGGTCGGTCATCTGTTCCACCCGGGTGTTCTCAACGGCGTAGGTGACCCGGCGAACCGGGGAGAAGATCGAATCGACCGGGATCACGCCGATGGGATCCCGGACGTTCTTGTTCCGTTCGGCCGGAACGTAGCCGACGCCTCGCTGGATCACCAGCTCGAGATCGAGCGAAGCCCCTCGCCCCAGGGTCGCGATGTGCTGCTCCGGGTTCAGGATCTCGACACCGGCGGGCGGCTGGATGTCGCCGGCGGTGACGTCTGCCGGGCCTCTCGCCCGCAGGTACGCGGAGGTGGGCTCGTCCACGTCCGAACGGATCACCACCTCCTTGAGGTTCAGGATGATGTCCGTGACGTCCTCGGTCACCTTGGGGATGGTCGAGAACTCGTGCAGCACGCCGTCGATCTTCACCGACGAGATGGCGGCACCGGGGATAGAGGACAGCAGGGTCCGGCGCAGGGCGTTGCCGAGCGTGTATCCGAACCCCGGCTCCAGCGGCTCGATGGCGAACTTCGACCGCGTGGGCGTGAGGGTCTCTTCCTGGATCTGGGGTCTTGCGACGATGAGCATTCCACGACACCTCCTGGCGAAGGATCATCCATTTCTTCTTCGCCTGGTCTTCCTCCCGCCGCCATGGCTGCCGGGCGACGGGTCCTGCAGAAGCGTCCGGCTAGACGCGCCGCCTCTTGCGGGGGCGGCACCCGTTGTGGGGCACCGGGGTGACGTCCTGGATCCCCAGGATCTCCAGACCGGTGGCCGCGAGGGAGCGGATGGCGGTCTCCCGGCCGGAGCCGGGACCCTTCACGAAGACGTCGACCTTGGTCATCCCGTTCTCCTGGGCCCGCCGTGCCGCGGCCTCCGCGGCCAGTTGGGCCGCGAACGGCGTGGACTTGCGGGAGCCCTTGAACCCGACGTTCCCCGCGCTGGCCCACGAGATGGTGTTCCCGTCGAGGTCCGTGATGGTGACGATCGTGTTGTTGAACGTCGACTTGATGTGGGCCTGGCCGTGGGCGATGTTCTTCTTCTCCCTCCGGCGGGGCTTCTTCGTCTTGGGCTTGGCCATTACTTGCCCTTCTTCCTCTTCACGCCGACCGTCTTCTTCGGTCCCTTGCGGGTCCGGGCGTTCGTGTGGGTCCGCTGCCCCCGGACCGGGAGGCTTCGGCGGTGCCGGACCCCCTGGTACGAGCCGATCTCGATCTTTCGCTTGATGTCCTGGGCCACGTCCCGGCGAAGGTCCCCCTCGACCTTGAAGTTCCGATCGATGAAATCGCGAATCTTCACGATCTCCTCGTCGGTCAGGTCGCGGATCTTGCGCCCGCCGTCGAGGTCTGTGCCGCTGACGATCTGGAAGGCCCTGGTCGGGCCGATCCCGTAGATGTACCGAAGGGCGATGTCGACCCGTTTGTCCCGGGGGAGATCGACGCCTGCGATGCGAGCCATCTCGTTCCTTTCCTATCCCTGCCGCTGCTTGTGCCGCGGGTCCTTCGAGCAGATGACCATGATCCGGCCCCGACGGCGGACGACCTTGCACCGGTCGCAGATCCTCTTCACCGACGGCCGCACCTTCATGTCATCCTCCTGGACGCCCTACCGGTACCGGTAGACGATTCGCCCCCGGGTCAGATCGTAGGGCGACAGCTCCACCAGGACCCGGTCACCCGGCAGGATCCGGATGTAGTGCATCCGCATCTTGCCCGAGATGTGGGTCAACACTCTGTGTCCGTTGTCGAGCTCAACCCGGAACATCGCGTTCGGCAGCGGTTCGACCACCGTGCCTTCGACCTCGATCGCATCCTTCTTCGCCAAACGCTCGTCCTGGGATTCCTTCCGAACACACCAAACGACTCCTGGGTGGCACCCGGAGTCGCTCCAAGTATAGGGTCACGCCGGTGGAGCGTCACGGCTTGCCTCGGTGGGGAGGAAGGGTCGCTGCCCGGCTGGACCGAAGCGGGCCAATTCGGCCGAAGCGGACCTCGTGCTCGGCGATCCTGGTGGCGGCGGCCCTCGTCCTTTCCGCCTGCGGCGGCGGGGCCACCCCAGCCAGGACCTATGTCCAGGCCCTGTGCAATGCCGCCACCACGTGGCAGGGGAAGGTGCAACAAGGTGCGACTCAGCTGGGCACCGAGCTGACGGGCAACCCCAGCCCGGCGCACGGCAAGCAGGTGTTCGGCCAGTTCCTGGACGGCGTGATCCGATCGACCGACGAGATGATCGGGCGGGTCAAGGCGGCCGGGACCCCGGATGTCAAGGACGGCAAGGAGGCCGCCGACAAGGTCGTGGGCACGCTGGAGCAGGTTCGGGCGGCCTTCCAGAGCGCCCGGGCGCAGGTAGACAAGCTGCCCACCGGCGACCAACAGGCCTTTCAGCAGGGCGCCAACCAGATCGGATCGACCATCACGTCATCGCTGTCCGACGTCCAAAACCCCTTCAAGTCCAGCCCGCAGCTCACCGCGGTGTTCAACGACGAGCCGGCCTGCACGAGCCTGCGCGGGTAGGCCGGTCCGCTCAGCGACGAGCGGTCAACACCTCCAGGCCGTTACCGGTCACCGCCACGGTGTGCTCGAAATGGGCCGACAGGCTTCCGTCTGCCGTGACCACGGTCCAGTCGTCGGCCAGGACCCTGGTCCGCCAGTCGCCCACGTTGACCATGGGCTCGATGGCCACGACCAGACCGGGGCGGATCCGCGGTCCCCGGCCCGGATCGCCATAGTTCGGGATCTGCGGGTCCTCGTGCAGGGCCCGGCCGATCCCGTGGCCCACGTATTCCCGGACCACCGTGAACCCCGCCCCTTCTACCACCTGCTGCACGGCGTGCCCGACGTCCGAGAGACGGCTCCCGATGTGCAGCTGCGAGATGCCGGCCTCCAGCGATTCCTCGGTGACCCGAACCAGCTTCTCCACCACGTCGGAGGGGGCTTCGTCCACGAACACGCTCACGGCCGAGTCCCCGTGGTACCCCTCCCACACGGCACCCACGTCGAGCTTCAGCAGGTCTCCGGGGCGAAGGGCCCGCTTGGTGCTGGGGATCCCGTGGACCACCTCCGTGTTCAACGAGGTGCAGATGGAGCCGGGGAACCCCCGGTATCCCTTGAACGACGGGACGCAGCCTTCCCCCCGGATGCTCTCCTCCGCCAGCCGGTCGAGCTCCCCGGTGGTGATCCCGGGACGAACCGCCTCCATCAATCGCCGCACGGTCAGCGCGGTGACGCTGCCTGCCCGCCGCATCAGCTCGATCTCCTCGGGCGTCTTGAACACGATCACGACGGGCTCCTCATTGCCCGGAAGGAACATCCGAGAGCGCTCGCACCGCCCGCTCGGTCACCTCATCTTCGGTCCCATCTGCGTCCACGACCCTGAGCAACCCGCGCTCCCGGTAGTAGTCCCACAGCGGGAAGGTGCTCCCGTAGTACACCTCCAAGCGGTGCCGGACGGTCTCCTTCCGGTCGTCGTCCCGATGGACCAGGACCCCCCCGCAGGCGTCGCAGACGCCCTCGACCTTCGGCGGATAGAACTCCACGTTGTACGTTCGCTGGCACCGCTGGCAGGTCCGCCGGCCAGCCAGGCGCTTGATGGCGATGTGGTCGGGGAGGTCGAAGGCGAGCGCCGTGGACAGCGGGCGGCTCCTGCTGGAGAGGTCCTGTTCGAGAGCCTCGGCCTGCGGGATGGTCCGAGGGAACCCGTCCAGGATGAACCCACCCGGGTGCTGGTCGAGCGCGTCCACCACCATTCGAACCACCACGTCGTCGGGAACCAGCTCACCCGAGTCCATGTACTGCTTGGCCAGCAAGCCCAGGTCGGTCTGGTCCTGGACGTTGGCCCGGAAGATGTCGCCGGTCGCCACAAGGGCCAGGCCGAACCGATCGGCCAGGCGATGTGCCTGGGTCCCCTTGCCCGCTCCCGGAATCCCCAGCAGGACGATGCGCATCTACCGCAGGAATCCCTCGTAGTGCCGCATCATGAGCTGGGATTCGAGCTGCTTCATCGTCTCCAGGGCCACCCCGACGGTGATGAGGATGGTGGTTCCCCCGAACGGGAACCCCTGGATGTTCCAGACGGCCAGGAAGATCGTCGGGAGCAGGGCGATGGCCGCGAGGAACAGCGAACCGGGCAGCGTGATCCGGTTCAGGATGTTCGAGAGATAGTCGGCCGTCGGCTTGCCCGGCCGGATCCCGGGGATGAACCCGCCGTACTTGCGGATGTTGTCCGCGGTGTCGACGGGATTGAACGTGATCGCCGTATAGAAGTAGGCGAAGAAGATCACCAGGAGCCCGTAGATGAACATGTAGACCACGCTGCGCTGGTTCACCAGCGTGTTGTTGACGAAGTTCTGGAACCAGTGAACGTGGATGACGTTCTGGAGCAGCGTCGGGAAGTACAGCACCGAAGAGGCGAAGATGATCGGGATGACCCCGGATTGGTTCACCTTGAGCGGGATGTACGTGGACTGCCCCCCCATCATGCGCCGTCCCACCACCCGCTTCGCGTACTGCACGGGGATCCGGCGCTGACCCTGTTCCATCCACACCACCGCCACCACGATCCCGATCCCGAGCAGCAGCAGGAAGTAGAACTTCGCCTGGCCGGCCGACTTCAGGATGGCGTCGCCCTCGGCCGGCAACCGGGAGATCACGCTGGTGAAGATCAGGATGGACATCCCGTTGCCGATGCCTCGCTGGGTGACCAGCTCACCAAGCCACATGATCATGGCCGTGCCCGCGGTCAGGGTGACCACGATCAGGGCGACGCGGGGCGGCGAGAACACCCGGATCACTCCACCCGGGATCCCGATCTGATCGCTGTGGAACAGGAACACCAATCCGGTCGACTGCAGCAGGGCCAGGGTCACGGTCATGTACCGGGTCCACTGAGTGATCTTCTTGATGCCGATCTCGCCCTGCTTCTGCCACTGTTCGAGCTTCGGGATCACCACGGTCAGTAGCTGCATGATGATCGAGCTGGTGATGTAGGGCATGATCCCCAGCGCGAACACGGCGAACCGGGTCAGCGCGCCTCCGGAGAAGAGGTCGATGAATTGGATGGCCCCGCCGGGGTTCTGGGACAGTGAGTTCAGCTTGCCGAGGTCCACATCCGGCACCGGAACGTGCGACCCCAGCCGGAACACCGCGATGATGGCCAGGGTGAACAGGATCTTCTTGCGAAGGTCCGGAATCTTGAACGCGTTGACGAATGCCCTCAGCACCGGCTCTGATCCTCGTCGTAAGGGTTCATCAGTCTACTGCCCGCCCCGTCAGAGCAGGTGGACGGTCCCGCCGGCTTGCTCGATCTTGGCCCGGGCCGTTCCGGAGATGGCGTGAGCCCGGACGGTGAGGGCCCGGTCCAGGTCCCCCGCCCCCAGGATCTTCACGCGCATGCCCCGGCGCACCAAGCCGGTGGAGCGCAGGGCGTCAGGGGTCACCTCGGCACCCGGCTCGAACCTCTCGGCGAGGCGGGCCACGTTGACCACGGCGAACTCCTCGTGGTTCGGATTGCGGAACCCCTTGAGCTTGGGAACCCGGCGCTGCAGGGGCATCTGGCCGCCCTCGAACCCGAGCTTGGGTTGGTGCCTCGATCCCCAGCCCTTGGTCCCCCGGCCGGCGGTCTTGCCCTGACCTGCCGCCCGGCCGCGACCCACCCGACGGCGCGGGCGAGTGGCCCCTTCCGCCGGTCGAAGATGATGGGCCTTCACGATTCCTCCCCGACCTCGTCCACCCGCACCAGATGGGACACCTTGCCGATCATGCCCCGGATCTCGGGCCGGTCGTCCTTCACCACCGACTCACCGCGGCGGTGCAGGCCCAGCGCGCGAATCGTGGCCTTCTGGTCCTTCGGGCGGTCGATGGCGCTCCGCACCTGGGTGATCCGAAGCCTGCCCATCACGCCTCGTCGTCCAGGCCGGCCTCGGCCCGCTTGGCGGCCATCGCGACCTCGGCGTCCCGAACGGCGTCGAGCATGGACCGGGGCGCGATCTCGGCGATGTCCCGCCCCCGGGCCTCGGCGATCTCCTCGGGCCGCTTCAGCTGCGCAAGCGCGGTCATGGTCGCGTTCACGATGTTGATGGGGTTCCCGGAGCCGAGGGACTTCGACAGGATGTCCTTGATACCTGCCGCCTCCACCACCGCTCGAACGGGCCCGCCGGCGATGACGCCGGTCCCCGGTGCGGCCGGCTTCAGCAGCACCACGCCGGCCGCGTCCTCCCCGGTGACCCGATGCGGGATGGTGGTTCCCATCATCGGGACCTCGAACAGGTTCCGCTTGGCGATCTCCACGCCCTTCTGGATCGCCGCCGGGACCTCCTTGGCCTTCCCGTACCCGATGCCGACCCGTCCGGCCCCATCTCCCACCACCACCAGCGCGGCGAAGCTGAACCGGCGTCCGCCCTTGACCACCTTGGCCACGCGATTGATAGAGACGACCCGCTCCTCGTAGGGCGACGGAGTCGCCGATGCGTCGTAGCGCCTCAAATGTGGAGCCCCCCTTCGCGAGCCCCTTCGGCAAGGGCCTTGACCCTGCCATGGTACAGGCGCCCCCCGCGATCGAATACGGCTCGATCGATGCCGGTGCTCCTGGCCCGGTCGGCCAGGGCTTTCCCCACCTCTTTCGCCACGTCGGTCTTGTGTCCCGTCATCCCCTTATCGGTGGCCGCCACCAGGGTCCGGCCGGCGCGGTCGTCGATGAGCTGGGCGTAGATGTGCCGGTTGGACCGGTACACCGCCAGCCGGGGACGGTCGGTGGTGCCGCTGACCTTCTTCCGGACCCGCAGGTGCCGACGCCGGCGGGCGCCCTCCTTCAGCTCCGCCCGCATCAGAGCCCCGCCCCCTTCGCGGCCTTGCCGGCCTTCTTCCGTACGTATTCGCCCTCGTATCGGACCCCTTTGCCCTTGTAGGGCTCGGGCTTGCGGATCTTTCGGATGTTGGCGGCGACCTCCCCGACCAGCTGCTTGTCGATCCCCCGGACCACCACGCGGTTCGGTGCTGGAACCTCGAACTCGATCCCTTCCGGAGCGGGCACCGTTACCGGATGGGAGAACCCCAGGGCCAGCTCGAGATCTCGACCCTTCAGGGCGACGCGGTAGCCCACACCCACGATCTCGAGGCGCCGCTCGAAGCCGCTGGTGACGCCCTCCACCATGTTCGCCAGCAGGCTCCGGGTCAGCCCGTGCAGGGAACGGTGCAGACGCTCCTCACTCGGGCGCTGCACGGACAGGGTCGAGTCCTCCAGGCGGATCAGCATGTCCGGATGGAACGAACGCTCGAGCGAGCCCCGCGGCCCGGTGACGGCCACCGTGGCTCCTTCGACCCGGACCTCGACTCCCGAGGGCACGGCGATGGGTTGCCTTCCGATCCGAGACATCCTCGAGGGCTCCTTACCAGACCTGGGCCAGGACCTCGCCGCCGACCCCGCGCTTGGCGGCTTGCCGGTCCG
>WNGG01008162.1_pt1 | contig 11559 bp, 8 predicted proteins | sample 5400661 | NCBI WGS metagenome assembly WNGG01 (sample SAMN13153372, study PRJNA577476) | soil metagenome | isolation source: 100 cm soil or saprolite under Garry oak tree replicate 1 | place: USA:California | collected 2016-06-15 | reverse complement strand
ATAAATTGACGTGCCGCTTTGCCGGAAGAGGGCACGTGTGCTGTAATGCCCCTGTAACAAAGAAGGATTAGTGTCGCAGGCAGGCGAGCCTCTCTCAAATAAAATGACCGAAACACAAGAGGTCTTACAAAAGCCGCCACGCGGCGAGCCGGCGAAATCCACGCTTCCGCAACCAGGGCGGCCGGTTCCCAGCCGGGCGTATCCGGGCGCATTGATCGTGGTGGAAGGCACGGACGGATCGGGCAAGAGCACGCAGTTATACTTGTTGAAACGGTGGCTGGAAATTGGCGGATACCGCCTGCATTTCACGGAGTGGAACTCGTCGCCACTGGTGAAATCGGCGACGCGGCGAGGGAAACAGCGGCGGTTGCTGACGCCGACCACGTTTTCGCTGCTGCACGCGGCGGATTTTGCGGACCGCTGCGAACGGCAAATCATGCCGCTGCTGCAGGGCGACTACCTGGTACTTGCGGACCGCTACGTGTATACGGCGTTTGCGAGGGATGCCGCGCGAGGCTGCCCGGCGCGATGGCTGCGAAATTTGTACCGGTTTGCGCCGGTTCCGGACATTACTTTTTATTTTCGCGCGCCGCTGGATGTGGCGGTGCACCGCATCCTGAGCGGGCGCCCGAAATTGAAATACTATGAGGCGGGCATGGATTTGGGAATGTCGTACGACCGGGCGGAGAGTTTCCGGCTGTTTCAGGCGCGGATCCTGGAGGAATACGACAAGATGGTGGACTCCGACAACTTCGTGGTGCTGGACGGGACGCTCCCGGTGAACAAGCTGCAAAAACAGATGCGCGACATCGTAGCAGCGAAAATCGATTTGAAGCGCTTCGGTCCACGCGTTGCGGAATCGGAGTGAGCATGCCCGACCAGGAAAAAGAGAAAACGTCCGCAGCGGTGGCGCCCGCGGAACCGCCAGCAGTTGCGCCTCTGGTACCTCCTCCCACAAAGACGGCGGCGGTAACCGAGGAAGCTTCGTCGCAGTATTTTTTTGGCGAACCGCTGGTGGGATTCGATCCCAGCGAAATCACCGGAAGCCTGGTCGTGATTGAAGGCATGGACGGATCGGGACGGTCGACGCAGATCTCGCTGCTTCAGGAGTGGCTGGAGTCGGAAGGCTTCGCGGTGCAGACGAGCGGTCTGCGGCGTTCGAATCTGGTGGGACGCGACATCGATGAACTGCTGGCGAAGAATGCGGCGACGCGGCTGACGCTGGCGCTGATGTATGCGACGGACTTTTTCGATCAGGTGGAACACCGAATTTTGCCGGCGCTGCGATCCGGCACGGTCGTGCTGGCGGATCGATTTATTTTCACGCTGATCGCGCGAGGCGTGGTGCGGGGAATCAACCGCGATTACATGAGCGGGCTGTACGCGATGGCGCTCCGCCCGCACCTGACATTCTGGCTGAACGTGCGACCAGAGACGGCCTTCGGGCGCGAATTCAAGAAAGCGCAGGCGATCAGCTACTGGGAAGCGGGACGGGACATGTCACTCTCACACGATTTGTACTGGTCTTTCATCCGCTATCAGACGATGATTAAACGCGAATTCGAAGTCATGGCGAAAAAGCACAGCTTCCTCGAACTGGACGGCGAGGCCAGCGTTCCCACCGTGAACAAGCAACTGCGCCAGCGCATCGGCGAGCAATTGGGAATTCGCGCAACGAAGTACACTCCTTCCGCGGCGCTAGCCCACCTCTGGCGGTAGACTCTGGAATGTCCGAGCCGGTTCATATCGCGGCCATCGATGCCGGTTCCAACGCGGTGCGCTTATCCGTGGCGCGCGCCTATTCCGCGCTAGATATCGAGCCCGTGCACATGGAACGGTATCCGCTGCGACTGGGAGAAAGCGTTTTCGTGCAGCCGCGCTTCAGCGAGAAAATTACCAAGAAAGCGGCGAAGGCCTTCCAACATTTCCGGGAAGTGATGGATGAATTCGGCGTCACGCAGTATCGCGCGGTGGCCACGAGCGCCACGCGTGAGGCGCGGAACCGCAAGGCGTTTGTCCGCAGCATCAGACGGAAATCGGGAATCAGACTGGAAGTGGTCAGTGCGGCGGAGGAATCGCGGCTGGGGAGGGAAGCGGTGCTGGCGGCGATGGGACCGGAAGCGCCGGCGCGATGCATCGCCGACCTGGGCGGAGGAAGCCTGGAGATCAGCATCCTGGGTGAGCACGCCGTGGAGCAGGGCGCGCAGTTGCCTGTAGGTACGGTGCGGCTGATGACCACACTGGACCTTCGGGGCGTGATTCGACCGGCGGAGGCGGAGCAAGTGCGGAAGTACGTGCGGGCGCTACTAGAGTCGAAATTAACGCCACGGCCGAATCTGGGGGAGAACATTGCCGTGGCTCTTGGCGGAAACGCGGAAACGCTGGCCAATGTAGCACCAGGGCCGAGGCAGCACGGGTTGCAGACGATGGAGTTGTCACTCTTGCGCGAGCGCCTGCCGGACATACTAAGCCGGGATGTGCGCGAGCGCATGAAGGCTTATGCGGTGCGGCGCGACCGGGCGGATGTAATGGGAGTTGCGGCGATTACTTTTCTTACGCTGGGACGATACCTGAACCTGCGGACTTTTGCGCTGCCGGGAGTCGGAGTGCGTGAGGGGCTGCTACAGGAGATTGCGCGCGAGGCGTTCTCGCGCAAAGAACCGCACCGGTACAATGTGGCAGAGCGCCAATTGCTCGTGGGCACGAGGAGTTTTGCACGGCGGCTTGGGTACGAGCAACAACACGCGGAGCATGTGCGAGAACTGAGCATTCTGCTGTTCGATCAATTGCAGCCGGTGCATCATATGCCGGCTCAAGCGCGAGTGCTGCTGGAGGCGGGGGCGCTCTTGCACGATACCGGGCACATGATCAGCCACCGCGGGCATCACAAACACGGAGAGTACCTGGCGCTGAACGGCGATATCCCCGGGCTGGAAGGGCGCGACCGGGCCGTGGCGGCGGCATTGGTGCGCTATCACAATCGAAAGTCGGAGCCTGCGGGACATCACACGGCCTATTCTTCGCTGAACAACGCGGACCAACGAATTACCAGGAGGCTTTCGGCGATCCTGCGAATCGCAGAGGCTCTCGATCATTCACACCGACAGAGGGTGATGAAGCTACGCGCTTCGTTTCAACGGGGTGCGGTCGGTTTGCAGGTGCACGCTCGAGGCGATGCAACGGAAGACTTGCGGGACGCGAATCGTAGCGCGGAGCTGTTTGAAAAAGAATTCCACGTGAAGCTGTATTTTCGGCAGTCGCAGGCCAGTTAAGAATTTCAAGTTGTAAGTTTTTAGTCCCAAGTCAGAAAAGAAATACCACGGCCGTTGTGGGTGGATTCTGCAGGGCGAATTCTAGCGGCTCGTTGAGAGGGAATCATGCAGATCTACATCGTTCGTCACGGCGTTGCGATTGACCGCGAGGACCCCAAGTGCCCACCGGACCCGGAACGATATTTGACCGAGGAAGGCGTTGAGAAGACCAAACAAGTGGCGAAAGGCATGGCGACGCTGGGGATTACAGGCGATGTGTTCCTGACAAGTCCGTACGTGCGAGCGGCACAGACGGCGGAAGTCTTTGCGAACGCGCTCGATTATGCCAAGCAGAAGATCCGGCGGACGGACTTGCTGCTTCCGGGAGCGGAGCCCACGCAGCTTTTTCGGGAGCTTGCGAGGGACAAGCAGGCGTCCACGGTATTTCTTTTTGGCCACGCACCGCAACTCGACGACATCATCGCAACGGCCCTGGGGTCGAAAAAGCACGTCACCTCACTGAAAAAGGCGGGTGTAGCTTTTCTGGAACTGAAGCGTCTTTCGCCGCCGATTGGCCAGCTCGTGTGGCTGGCGACTCCCAAGATGCTGCGGCGAGCGGGGAAGTAGGGCAACGATCCGCTTCAATCAGAAGCGAGGGTGGAGAATTCGGGGACCTGGCGGGGAGCGAGCGGAACGACTTTTTCGGCTTTTGCGGCCGCCTTCACAATCAAGGGCAGGCGCAGATACTCTTCCAGCAGATGCTTACCGGCGGCAAGGCGTGCGGCGGTCTGGACATCATCGGCGAGGCCCGGAACACGAAGAACGACGGCGTCCGGGGACTTCTCTGCGCGAAGCCCTGTGCCACTGGCCACACCACATTTGCGAAGCACGCGTGCCAGCCGCAAAACGCCGGCCAGAGCGCGGACGCTGTTCTGCTGGTCTGATGACACTTTAGAAAAAGGACCATCCTCCGCATGCGGTTCGGCCCCGCGATAGTAACGGACAGCAAGCGCGAGGAGCTCCCACTCTTCGTTGCTCCATCCAGGAGGAACGGGGAGACCTACGAGGAACTTGCGAGCGGCTTTCTGAGGCAATTTGCCGGTGTCTGCGTCGCCGACTCCATGCAGACGAGCCGCAGCCAGCAAAACTCTGCGGAGAATCGCATCGCTGAAGGCAGGGGCGGAGTTGGCGCGCTTCATAGCGTCGAAAAGGGCGACGGCGATGCGGGAGGTCTGCGAAGTGCGGCGCACATGCGGATCGACGGCGCGGGTGGTGGCGCGCAAACGGGCCTGTGCGGCGGCTTCGACGCGGCCATTCGTGGGCAGCCCGAGACGCCAAATATTCCAGAGGCTGGTCTTACCGAGAGTGAGCTGACGATAGGTTTTGAGGCGTTCGCTGCGCTCGCGTTCAATGAATTCCTGCCAGAGTTTCAGCGAGTCTTCCGTTTCGTGGGAGTCAGACTTCTGCACCGCTGCGGCGAGGACATCGAGATCGTGAATTTCTCCGAGTATGTCCTGGAGGCGCTTCAGGTTATCGCTCCAGGCGGCATAGTGCTCGGGAAGCAAACTTTCGACGGTGTAGCGGAAATGCTTGAGACCAATGCGCAGTGCGTGCCAGGGTTTAGGCTTTTCGGTGCGCAGGGCCTTGGCATGAAGGTCCCTGGCGCTTTCGAAGCGTTCGAGCGCCAAGCATTCGGCGGCGAGACTCCCAATAGGGACGAGGCGAGAGCGTTGGCGAAGGGTGCGCTCGAGACGCTTCCAGGATTTTTGATCGAATTTGGCGGCGGCCCGGAGCGCATGCTCGCGCAGCTTAGGTTCGTTGGATTCGAACGCAGCTTGCAAATGTGTGCGGACAGGGTCGGTAGCCGGAGCGAGTTTCATCACCCACTCTTCCATCACCTGCGCATCGCGAAGCGCACCGAGGCCGTGGAAGAGTTTGCGCGCAACCTTGCGCATCGCCGGCCAAGACGGATCGGGGTCGACTTCTTCCATGACTGCCGCGACGGACCGGCAACGGCGTATGGCTACACGAAGATCGTGGACGGCGTCGGCGCCGGTGGAGGAGCGGACGTTTTCCAACTCCTTGACGACGCGGTCCATCCAAAACGAAAGCCCGCGATGCTCCGGGCGGGAACCGGAGGGAAGAGCGACTACGCTCGCCATGTTGAGAATCCTGCTCGAACTCCTTCGAATGTCCCGGGAAGGGACGCCTGTCGAAGGAAGGGTAGGGTACTTTGCGGGGAAGCCAACGTCCAGTCGTCGACTTGTGGAAAAGTGCTAGCGCGCAAAATGCCCGTGTGGCTTGAGTGCAAGAGAGCCTCATGCTATTTTGAAATGGAAGCCCGGAGTGGCGGAACTGGCAGACGCGCTGGACTCAAAATCCAGTGGTACTTAGTACCGTGTGGGTTCGACCCCCTCCTCCGGGACCATGCGCCCACGTCTCCCGCTAGGGTATGGAAATGGCAGCCATGGACCGAGGAGAGTCAGCGTTTCTGAGAATCTCTAATCGGGTCTAAGCAAGATGACTGCCCATATTTACATAGAATGTCGTAGTTTTGACGCAACGTCGCGAAGTTCCGCGAGGCAGGATTGACTCTAAAGCACAGAGCCGCCGAGTTTTAGAAAAATAGAGAGAAGGTTGGAGAATTGCTTATCAGTAAATGGGGAAAGTTGCTCGGTAGAATGCACGGGGTTTAGAGACTCTTAGCAGTTGTAGTACTGACCTTTCGAATCCGCCCCCGGATGGTCGCCCCGCGAATTCGCATTCTGTTCCCGCACCGGGCCGCTAACAAAAAGCAAGTTCATCTTTACTAATGGGAGGATCCCGTGATCTCCAATGCAATGCTCCGCTTAAAGGAACGGCCAATCCCCTATTTTCTCCTTGGTTTGGGGCTGATAGTGGTGGCTGTGGTTGTCATTAGTTGCGGTGGGACTGCTTCCTTGATGCAATCGCAGGGCATGGGCACCGTAAACCTGTCCATCAGCGACCCACCATCCTGTGCGGCATCCACCTCTGGCGCTATTGCCGCCACACCTGTCGGAGGGACGGCCGCGCCCGCCGGTACATTTATGCACGTGTACGTCACTATTCGTTCGATTCAGGCGCACACGAGCGCGACCGCGGACAACACCTCTTCCGGCTGGCAGGAACTTGCTCCCCAGCTTGTTTCCGCTCCCGAGCAAGTCGACCTTCTCCATCTGCCAGTGACCGGGAAAGGCGTGGTATGCCTGCTCCAGCAGCTGGGCTCCACTTCATTGCCTGCGGGTGATTATCAGCAGATTCGTCTTATCCTGTTAGCCAACGCAGCGCCGAGCGGGCCGGCACCGTCGAGCAACCTATGCTCTTCGCCCGGGAACGTCTTCAACTGTGTGGTGGACAGCAACAACGTCACGCACACGCTGGATTTGAGCAGCGAGGCGAACACCGGGCTGAAAATTCCGCCCGGGCAAATCATGGGAGGCCCGATCCACGTCGCTGCGGGGCAGTCGGTGGACCTGAACATCGATTTCAACACCTGTGCTTCCATCCTCATGGAAGGCAATGGAAGTTTTCGTTTGAAGCCCACGCTCACGGCGGGCGTGGTGAGCCCAAACATGACGGGAATCAGCGGGCAAATCGTGGATAGCATCACATCGCAACCCATTGCTGGAGCGATCGTCACGCTACAATCCGCAGACATGTCGGGGACGGACCGAATCCGCATGCAGGAAGTGACGGACGCGAACGGACACTTCGGTTTCTGCCCGCTGGCCGTGGGAGCGATGTTTGATGTTGTGTCAGATGCCCTTACCGCTTCGGGCACGGCGTACAATGCCACGGTGGTGTTGAACGTTCCCGGAGGAACGAGCCTGGGGGCGGTACCTCTGGTCGCAGAGACGCCCGCGACAGCCGGCGCTTCGACCGGGCCGGGAACGATTCAGGGAACGATAACGGCGATTAATGGAACAGCGGGAGCGAGCATCGACGCGACCGTCAGCGCGTTGCAGACCGTGACGGTATCGAGCACGAGCCACACGTTTACAGTTCCGCTGTTCGCAAAATCGAGTTCGGACGTTACGGTTACTTCGAGCACGTCGTGCCCCATGACTGCTCCCAAAGGAGCCTTCTGCGGAAGCTATTCATTGGTCGTCCCGGCGAGCAATCCGACCATAGGCACATTCTCCGCGGGCAAGACGACCATCACGCCTCCAGCGACGGGCGACGTTCTGTTTACCGTCGAAGCGGATGCGACAAACCCCACGTCGGGAGCGGCGATGTGCTCACCGTCGTCTCAAACCACGAGCAAGGACTCAACAACCCCAACCGCGATGCCGCTGAAGGTGACTGCGGGGGCCACCACAACCGCAGCGGAGCTGGATTTCACCGGTTGCTCCTGAGGGGAGAAGCCAGCGGTGAGGTTGTGCTTCGCCTCCGCACAGCCTCACCGCGGCTAGTGTTTCACTCGAGTTGCTGATCTATTCCTTGAAACTTCGCGTCCTCACGTCACTTCTTGAACAGCAAAATGTTCCGCGCGGGTATTGAAACGGTTTAATATTGTGTCCGCCGGTCCCATCGCAGGTGAAGCACCGGCCGAATATCATTTGAATCTCGAATTTCATGCGGAGTTCTATGCATCGTTCGCGGAAGTTCTCAGACCGGATGCTGAAGGTGACGTTCATTTTTCTTGTGCTTGCGATGGTGGTTGCGGGTGCCACGGAAGCCGAACCTGCGAGGCTCTACTTGCATAGCAACTGGCAGATCCAATCTTCCTGCGAGGTGAAGGCCACGGGCGAAAAGATTTCCTCCGTTGGGTACGTAACCGGGGATTGGCACCGCACAGGTGCACCCACCACGGTGGTCGGCGCCCTCATCGCGGATAAGACCTATCCAGATCCCTTTTGGGCGACGAATCTTCGAGACTATCCGGGAACTTTTCCCTCCAACAAGCAGCTTTTTGCCAACAATGATATGCCGGCGGGAAGCCCGTTCCGTTGTTCCTGGTGGTATCGCATGGAATTTGATTTGCCGGCGAATTATCAAAATAAGAAGGCTTGGCTGAATTTTCTGGGCATTAACTATCGCGCGAACTTGTGGGTCAATGGAAAAAAAGTTGCCGACAAAACCGACGTTGCCGGGGCCTATCGCACCTTTGAATTTAACGTTACCGACTTCGTTCGACCGGGCGCGCCAAATGCGATCGCGGTGGAAGTCTTCGCGCCACAGAAGGACGACCTGGAGATCACTTGGGTGGATTGGAATCCCACTCCTCCGGACAAAATGATGGGCGTCTGGCGGGAAGTATTTCTGACGCAGAGCGGAGAAATTTCGATCAGAAACCCTTTTGTCACCTCGAACCTCGGACCGGATTACAAGACTGCCAAGCTTACGGTCAGCGCGGAATTGCGTAATAACTCTTCCGCTTCCGTAAAGGGGGTTCTGCATGTGCAACTGCAAGGGTTTGAACTGCTCCAGAGCGTTGGGCTGGCCGGGGGAGAAGCCAGGATTGTAAAGTTCTCGCCGGCGCAATTCCCAAAACTCAAACTTCAGCATCCCCAGCTTTGGTGGCCCTATCAAATGGGCGCGCCCTCTCTCCAGACTGCAAAGCTATTCATGGAAATCGGAGGACACGTTTCGGACCAGGCGGACGTAACCTTTGGCATTCGTGAAGTTACCTCGGAGTTTACGCCCCAGGGCCATCGCCTCTTCAAGGTGAATGGCCGGAAGGTGCTGATTCGCGGCGCGGCTTGGGACGAGGACATGTTTCTTCGATGGTCTTCGGCTCGGCTGGATGCTGACCTCGCCTACGTTCGCGATATGGGACTGAATACCATTCGCTTGGAAGGGCACCTCGATCGCGATGAATTTTTTGAAAAGACGGACGGTCTGGGCATTCTGGTCATGCCCGGTTGGTCTTGTTGCGACGCGTGGGAACGCTGGAAGGATTGGAAAGGCGACCAGAAGAAAGTTGCCGGTGCGTCTCTCGTTAGTCAGATCTCCCGTTTGCGCAATCATCCGAGCGTGTTCGTGTGGCTCTATGGCAGCGACGGCCCGCCTCCCGCGGATGTCGAGAAGATGTACCTTGGCATTTTGGAAAAACTCGAATGGCCGAATCCCTCACTCTCTTCCGCTTCTGAAACGCCCACAAAAACCACCGGCAAATCCGGTGTAAAGATGACCGGCCCGTACGAATATGTTCCGCCTGTCTATTGGCTGGCCGACAAGGAGGCCGGCGGCGCCTACGGGTACAACACGGAGACAAGTCCGGGGCCCGCGATTCCAACGCGGGAATCGCTGGAAAAATTCATCCCCAAGGATCATCTCTGGCCGATCGACGACCTCTGGGATTTTCACGCCGGTGGCGAACGCTTTACCAACGTAAACATTTTCACGGATGGACTGAATCGCCGTTACGGAACGGCGAAATCGCTCGATGACTACGAACGCAAGGCGCAGGCGATGGCCTATGACGGGCAGCGCGCGATGTTTGAAGCCTACGCACGGAACAAGTACACCTCGACAGGTGTTGTTCAGTGGATGCTAAATAATGCCTGGCCGTCCCTGATCTGGCATCTTTACGACTATTACCTGGTGCCTGCGGGCGGGTACTTCGGGACGAAAAAGGCTTGCGAGCAGGTCCACGTGCAGTATTCCTATGACGATAATTCGGTTGCGGTAATCAACGGGACGTACGAAACCATCAGGGGAGCTAAGGTCAGCGCGAAAATTTACAGCATCGATGCAAAGGAAAAAGGTTCGCGCGAGGCAACCATTGATTTGGCGGGGGACAGCCGCACAAAAGCCTTCGATTTGCCGGTGCCAGACGGGCTGACGACCACGTATTTCCTGAGACTCGAACTACATGATGCGGCGGGGAAACTGGTCAGCGATAACTTCTATTGGCTATCCACGAAAGCCGATGTTCTTGACTGGGCCAAGAGGAGCGACACCGTCTACACGCCGCAGAAAGAATTTGCCGACCTTACGGGGCTCAATGGCCTGCCCAAAGTGAGAGTAGCGATCAGCAAAATGGTTCACGGGAGCGGACGCAACGCGGTGCTCACGGTGGTTGCCGAGAACAAGGGTGACAGCGTGGCTTTCATGGTGCATCTGCGGCTTACGCGCGGAAAAGGCGGGGAAGAAATTACGCCGGTTCTATGGAGCGACAACTATTTCTCTCTGCTGCCGGGAGAGGAGAAGACGGTCACAGCGAGATTTGATCTTTCCGGCCTTGATGGGGTCACACCCGAATTGGTAGTAGGCGGCTGGAATGTCGAGGCGATGACGCCCTAGTCGGGGAGCAGTTCGAGAGCCAGCGCCTTCCCGATTTGGCGTGCTACGTCAGTTTGGACATCGAGAATGTCTCGCAGATAGCGATCATAGGTTGCGGACCATAGATGCGTCTGGTCGCGCGCTTCGATCAACTGGCCGGTAATTCGCAAGCGCTGGCCATCGCAGCGAATGCTTCCCTCGAGGACGCAATCGACGTTCAACTCCGCGGCAATCTCTCCAATGGATTTTTTCGTGTCCTTGTATTGGATGGCGGAAGTTCGGGCGATTACCCCCAGCCGCTTGGGGTTCAGCCGCCCGAGGTGCGAGATCATCTCCTCCGTCAGTCCGTCGGCAAAGTATTCCTGATCGGTCTCACAACCTAAGTTCTCGAAGGGAAGAACGAGGAGCATTCTCTTGGCAGCGGCTACAGATTTGCCTGGCGTGATGACCGGAGCGATGAAGCGATAACCAAGCCGCGGGAGTGTTTCGACGAATCGCGGGCTCCGCGCGGAATCTCCCAGAAGGTCGCGGAGTTTGTTAACAGCGGTGTTCAGTCCGTGCTCGTAGCCCACATAGGTGTCGGGCCAAAGTTTTTCTCGGAGCAGTTTGCGGGTCACGACTTGCCCCGGACTGTCGAGCAGCATTTCCAGAATTTGGAACGGTTTTTCTTCCATTCGAATGCGCATGCCATGCTTGTGAAGTTCGCGGGAGCAAAAATTGACTTCAAAGCTCGCAAAACGCACTACGGGAGCTATATTTTGAGCGTCGTTCATCGGCCGTCCTCGGTGGCTTTCCCCGGCCCCGACGCTGGGTTGCCTGCCTATCCTAATTTTTTCTGAATTGACCTTTCCTCGTAAATCCCATCGACCGAGTGGTCTGTACGTGGATAAAGACTTGTCTTTCCGTTGATTTATTCCCGGGAAAGTTTTGCCATCCAAGCACAAAGGAACACTTCGTCAAATCTGACGAGAGTCTTGCTCACCGTCTAGAGGCAATGGGGGGCACGCTGAGCCGGATAGCCCCGCTTCACCGGCGTCAACGGTGTGGCTAGGAGAGAGTT
>WNGG01008159.1_pt1 | contig 11560 bp, 15 predicted proteins | sample 5400661 | NCBI WGS metagenome assembly WNGG01 (sample SAMN13153372, study PRJNA577476) | soil metagenome | isolation source: 100 cm soil or saprolite under Garry oak tree replicate 1 | place: USA:California | collected 2016-06-15 | reverse complement strand
AGCAGGTGCTGAAGTGCGCCCAGGTCTCGCTCCAGTTCACCCCTCCGTTGTGCGAAACACCGGCGACCAGCCCGTGCGCTCCGCCATTCGACCAGCGATCCTGCTGGAAGACGCCGACGATGTTACTCGGGTCTGTCGGGTTGACGGCGACCCGTGGTTCAACCTCAGCGTTGACATAGTTGGTGCCCGGCCCGCCAATAGTACAACTGGCGAAGGGGCTTGTTGGACCAGAGACCTGCGTGACGGACGGGCTGGCATGGACCAGCACACCCCGAGCAGAGGCCAGGAGCGTCAGGACAACCACAAATACTGTTAGGGGCGCTATCACCCTAACATGTTTCAGGTGACTCATGAAATCCTCCTTAAAGAAATAAAAATAGACGAACACCTATGCACATTATATACCGTTTATGGAAGAAATACAGACAACTAAGAGGAGCAAGAAGTTATGATTTGGTTAAAACTGAGTTGTAATTTAATGATCCAGGTCTCTATTTCATCACCCTTTGTGATCAGATTAAGCAGGGCAAACTTCTCCCCCAAAAACTGTTCCCCAAAAATACCCCTTACCATCGTCTATCATTTAGCGTTCGAAAGAAAACAATGTTAACCAAATCTCACGAAAGGAGATGGCAGAAATGACGACAGCAATGCAGTGGCTCAATCGACCCTGCATACAGCATGATTATGCTGTTTGCGCCTGTACAATGCCCTTTGGCCTCATGAAGCAAGACATGTTCGCCCGGGCTGGAGCATGTCATCACATCATGCTGCCCATCTCCTGCGTTGTGCAAGGCCGGAGGGTGCCCATTTTCAGAGGAGATCCACCTCTTTCAGGATAAGTAGAGAACAGGTGAAGAGGTTTCCTCGACCGTGGGCACTGGCAGCAACAAGTAGTCCCACGGTTTTTTATTGCCTTTTGTACACATCACGAGGACGTATACCGAAGGAAGGTAAATCGAGCTATGAACATCGAGATAGAAGGACAACTGAGGAACATGAGTGTACCGGCACTCGCGGCCCGTTGCCTTCGTGAGATCAACAACTATCGTCGTGGAGAGACACAGGATGTTCCATACTGTCTGGAACTGTTCCATCGTGCCAGGGAGCAACACGATGACGTTGCCCTGGAGGCGTTGCGGCAATGCTTCAGCGAGTTCGTACGAGACTGGATTCGCCGTCATCCGCAGAAGGAAGTCGTCTGCCACTTCGAGAGCGAAGAATATTACGCGGCCCTGGCCTTTGAGCGTTTCTGGCAAGCAGTGATCCAGCGGCAGGAGCTGGAATTCGGCACTCTCGCTGCCCCGCTTGCCTACTTACAGGCCAGTCTTAATGGAGTCATTCTGGACACCCTGCGAGCTTACTCGCAATCAAGCAAAGTTGCTTTTTTGGAGACAGACGACGCAGGAGAGCCAGTAGTGGAGAATGATGAGAATGTAGGTACGTTGTGGGAGATCATACAGAGGATGCTCCCCAACGAACGTGAGCAGCGAGTGGCCTACTTGCTCTTTCACTGTGGCTTGCAGCCAGGGGAAATTGTACGTGGCAACCCGCAGGAGTTCAGGGATGTGCAGGAAGTTGCTCGCCTGAGGCGCAACATCATCGCACGACTTGTACGGTCTGAATCAAATCTGTTGGAACAATAAAGGAGAACACCATGCCTTACAACTACTACCACTCTGAAAAACTGGCCGACGCCCATCGCCAGGACCTGTTGCGCGAGGCCGCACACCAGCGGCTGGTTGCCCGTCTGCCCCGGCGTCGAAGCTTGAGCAGGCAGGTAGCCCAGTATCTGGGTGTATTCCTGATAAAGCTCGGGATGTGGCTGAAGCAGTTCGAGCAGCGAGGTGAAGCGGTCGAGTCTGACCTCTAATATACTCGTGCGCGTCTGATGCCGGAGCCGTAATGAGGCTTCCGGCATCTTTTTATCACGTTGGCGCGGGAAAACCCCTGGCTTCAGCCACGGGGATGAAAGCGCCTTCTGCACGCATCCCTGGTGGGGGCGGCAGGCGGCACGATTGCCAGCCTGCCGCGTAGCTTCTGCAAGACACTCCTTCCGCTCTCCTGTCTTTTGGCTCTAGAGGCCAAAACGCTTGACATTGACCGCTATCTATGGTACAATAGTTCCAGTACCTTGAGAACTGAATAGCGTTTCGGTGGGTTCCGTGACGAAGGGTCACGGGTAAAAACGTTACCGTGCTGAACACCGTACACCCTCTCTTTCACGCGGCCTCGAACAACAACCACGTTCCTGATGGCTATCAGATTGAGAAGCTACCGCAGGGCTGGCGGAAAGCGAATGCCTGTGGAGGCAGCGTAAGACGGGACTGGACGAAAGTCCATCTCGCAGCTTCCAACGAAGCAGGAACGCCCACTCGTGAGGGTGGGAAGCCCCCGGCTTCTAGCCGGGGAAGATGTCACGTCTGTACCTATCCCCTACCAAATCTGAGGGATAGAGCTTCTATAGTTTCTCATCCCAGTACCCCAACAACCTGGGCAATCTTTATCAAAAGCTATGAGTCCACGAGCAGGTGAACAATTGCGCTTGAGCGAACCACTTGCAATCGGGTTCAGATGAGGATATACTCTGTGAAGAGCGTTTGATGCCAGGCCAAATGAGTCCTTCAAACCAGCGTGAAGGAGGAAGCGTATGGATTCCGGAAAGTCGCTTGAGTCCTCACCAGCACAAAAAGTCTACCATCCCTCGCCAAGACGTTACCTCAAGTTCGAGGTCATAACCTCAGTTTTCCCAGTTGTCAGTTTTGGCCTGATATTACTTGTGATCCTGTTGATACCGATTTTTACCTGGCATCCTGAGCAGCTGTTCTCCGCACTGCTGATCGGTCTCGTTTTTATCGGCCCTTTTGAGGCCTTCTTTGTGTTCTATTTCCTTTGGAGAACACACGTACGCCTCGTGACATCAGTTGAAGGGATAGGTTACTCTACCTTCGGCTATCGCATCTTCACTCCCTGGGACAATGTCGCAGGATTTGGTGTGAGGCAGGAGTTTTTTCAGTCAGCTCGGGGCCCGGGCTGGACTCGTGAGATCAGTGGACTGGAATTGCATCAGCCCGCACCTGTTTACAAGGCACGCCCCCTGGTACGGCTTTTCCTCAGGCTCCACAGCATAGAGCGGCCATCCTTCTTCATCCCGGTCAGTAATGTGGTAGAGAACTGGCAGGACAGTGAAGTGGCAGCAGATATTCAGCGATATGCCCCTCAGGCTGCGATGAAGATGCCCCTTTTTAGAGCATCTAGCTCACCCAATGTCAAGAGACTCCACCAAAGACGTGATGTTGAAGGACTGTTCGCAGTCCTCACGGATCCAACCGACGAGATAAAGAGCCGCTGAAGCCGCTTCTTGATACTGTGAGGGGTGGGGAGCAGAACCTGGTAGAAAATGTTGAAACTGCTGTCATTTGTCAGATATAATGGTTCTCGGACCGGTTTGGTGGTGCGGAGATGGTATACTGATCTACGGATGACGTCTCACCTGATCAGCAGATGGAGAAGCCAAGCAGGATTGCCCGGCGGCCTGCTCTACAGAAAGGAAGATACCCGATGACAACAGACGACAACAAGGCTCTTGTTCAGCGGTTCTTTGATGAGGTCATTAATCAGAGGAACCTGGCTGCACTCGACCAGTTCATTTCCCCTGGTGGGGTCAACCATTCTGTGCCTGCAGGCATGCCCCAGGAGGCGAACCAATTCCTCGGTCAGTTCCTCAACGCCTTCCCTGACGTGAAGGCGACCGTGGAGGACCTCATGGCTGACGGGGACAAGGTGGTAGCGCGCGTCAGCTATCGTGGCACCCACCAGGGCGCGTTCAGAGGCATCCCTCCCACGGGCAAGCCGATCGCGGTGATGGGGATCAACATCTTCCGTATCGCTAATGGCAAGTTGGTGGAACATTGGGGCCTCACTGACCGGCTCGCTGTGCTCCAACAGATAGGCGTTGTCCCTCCACTCGCACAGGTGAGCTAAAGGCGGAAAAACGCCAGGAATTGGGTTCTCGGGTCGGTTTGGTGATGCGGATTGTGCATCCGAGAAGGCCTCTGGCCCTTGCAGCACCCTCTAGAGCATTTGCTCCGACGACAGCCACTCTTTCTGGTTCCCAGGCTGATCCGGTTCTCTTTCTTCTCACCAAACCGATCTGAGAACCCTTGCAGCCCGATGTCATCCTGATGGATCTCAAAATGCCGGGCATGAACGGGATTGAGGCCACCCGCCGCATCCTGCACACCAGCCCCCATATCCGCTTCCTGTGGTCTTGACCCACCAAACCGGGGCAAGCCCATGGTGCGACCCCGCCAAGACAAACAGAAGATGGCCGTCGCATTTACGAGCAAAGCGTCATGCTTATGCAGGTATAACCTCAGCACTCTCATTTTCAGCTACCTGTGCCATACGCTTGATACTCACATACTGCCAGATCAGAAACGCTAATGTGATCACAAAAAGAATTATCGCGCCGAATTCGTCGCCCAGGTCTGCTGCATCTCCTTTCTCCAAGAAGAAAAAGGCCAGCAATTTCATTATCAGGGCAGCGGCAGTAAAGAGAATAGGAACTAGAGTGCGGGAAAATTTGTTTTTCCCCACCAGGTACCAGACGATAGAGCCAATAGCAAGCAGGAGAAGAACACCTTCATCAAACTTGTGTGCCGGCTCGTCTTCTGTAAAAAACTCCGGGAAAAAGGCCAGACCGCTAATAGCGACAATAGCGGTGCCAACCAGGTTATACCCTCTATTAAGAGCATCGCGGACAGTCATTAGTAAACCTCCTGTTATTAAATTGAGAACGAAGTTCGTTGGCGGTCTGAGTATCACCGCGCAACGAAAAATGACAGTGTGATGAGCATGAATGGAGACGTTATCCATTGGGATTGCCTTCACAGTACAACACATCTTATACTCTGATCGTAGAGAGAGTGCGACGAACGATTCTGTAATCAGAGCAATACGAGGACTACATGCAACACATAAGTGGAACACTTATTTCACAGCAAAGTAACACTATTCAGCTGCCGCAGCAGACGGCGGTGGCGACAGCCCCCCCGATTATCAAGGTTGAGCACCTGGTAAAACGCTACAAACGCGAAGAAACCAACGCTGTTGATGATATTTCATTCACGGTGGCCCCTGGTTCGCTCTTCGCGCTTCTTGGGCCCAACGGAGCAGGTAAAACTACGATCATCTCTATCTTGACCACAACGCTCATCCCAACCTCCGGCAATGTCCTGATTGCGGGTTATGATGTCTCGAAACAGGCCAAAGCGGTACGTGATACGATTGGTATTATCTTTCAGAAACCAAGTCTGGATCTGAACCTGACTGCTGAGGAAAATATTCGCTTCCATGCGACGCTCTACGGTCTCTATCCATTTCGCCCATCCTATCGAACTATGTCTCGTGCCTATCAAGAGCAGATCGAAAAACTCTCTACTATCCTGGGCATCAGAGAAGACCTCTTTAGATCAGTCAAAACATACTCTGGCGGTATGAAGCGCAAACTAGAGATTTTGCGTAGCTTACTGCATCAACCCAGGGTACTCTTTCTGGATGAACCGACCGCTGGTCTTGACCCATCCAGTCGCAGAAGTCTCTGGGACTATCTGCGGCTGGTGCGCAAGGAAAACGGGACAACCGTGTTTTTAACCACTCATTATCTAGAAGAGGCCGAACAATCGGATAGTGTCTGTATTATTAATAAAGGGAAGATCATTTCTCGTGGCACGCCAGCTCAAATCAAGGCTGAGCTAGTAAAGGAATATCTGCTGATTGACGCGGAGAAGCGCGATGCGCTGCGCGCTGAACTCACACATCTCCATCTCGCATTTATAGAGACGCCACAATTCAGGCTTCCACTCAACACTGGAGCGATTCACGCAACGTTGAAGGCTATCGAGACGCCGCTCACATACGTTCAGACATACTCACCGACGCTTGAGGATGCCTATCTGGAAATCGTAGGGGAGAAATAACATGATTGGGAGTGTACGAGAAGCCAATGCTATTGTAACTATCGCCTATCGTGACGTGCTGAAATTCACGCGTGATCCGTCACGCGTGATCGTCACACTGATACTGCCAATCCTCTTCATTGGCCTGCTTGGTGAGGGACTGCAAGCCACACTCGGTTCAAGCCTTGGCTACAACTACCTGACTTTCGTTTTCCTGGGAGTGTTTGCGCAAACGCTGTTTCAATCTACTGCCCTTGGCATAGTTTCGCTGATTGAGGACCGCGAAAACGACTTCGCCCAGGAGATTTTTATCTCCCCCATCTCGCGCTACTCTCTTGTCTTCGGAAAAATCCTGGGCGAATCAATGGTGGCTTTTTCGCAAGCCGTGGTGATTGTCGCATTTGGCGCCATTATCGGCATACAGGTAAATTGGGTGACTATTCCTGGCCTGCTCTTAGTTGCTATTGCCACCTGTCTGCTTGGTGGAGCCTTCGGCCTGATACTCCTCGCGACCATGGGCAGTCAGCGCGCTGCTAATCAGATTCTGCCTTTCTTGATCATTCCGCAGATCATCCTGGCAGGAGTCTTTAACCCACTCAAGGGGCTTCCGATTTATCTTGATCTCGCTTCAAGAATAGCTCCCCTGCGCTATGCGGTAGACCTGACACGAGCTGTCTACTATCTGGGACAACCAGCAGCATATAATAAGGTCGTTCTTGTTTCACCATTCATTAATCTTTTGATTATGACCGTAATGTTCGTGGTTTTTCTGGTTATCGGCACAATACTCTTCGTTCGGAGCGAACGCAATAAATAAATTCATGACACCTCGGATACCCCAGGCGACAGGGAGAGGATGAGCTACCTGCGACATATCTGGTAAAGCGTCCATGGAACACGTCATCACCAACTATAACACCTGCATGTGCTGGTCTCGACAAGAAGCCTCCCTTTACGCGTATCTCTTTTGGGGAGCAGAGTATTGGATGCTCCGAAAGCAATACGCTGACTCAAGCTATCTACAGGCGTTTGCTCGCATCCTTGAAAATGCCTGACAAGGCAAGGATGCTGCTCCTCACTCTTGAGTATATCTCGTTGCTGCTTGCGTACAATTGAACTTGCGGCAAAACGCGTGCTGATGCAAACATGGTACAATGAGAAAAATGCACGAACCTATTCTGACAGGGACTTCCTTCATCTCATGAAAGCCGTGATTGAAACAACGCATCTGCTTCTGCGACCGTGGCAGGAGGAAGATTTGGACCAGTTGGTTCGCCTTCTCGCCAGGCCCGAAGTGGCACGCTACATTCGCCTTGACGGACAAACCTTCACGCGGGAGGAAAGCGCCGAGGTTCATGCGCGGGTCTTGCGGAGCTGGAACGAACAGAGATTGGGTCCCTGGGCCGTCATCGACAAGACGACCGGCTCCTGGATCGGCAAACTGGGCCTCATGTATCAAGAGGATTGGCCCGGTCCAGACAAGTTCGAGGTGGACTATGAACTCGATCCAGCGTTCTGGGGGCGAGGACTGGCGACCGAGGGAACGCAAGCGGCTCTGCGCTACGGGTTCGTGAACCGTTCGCTCCCGCGCATCATTGGTGCCACCGTTCCTGAGAACGTCGCATCAAGACGAGTCATGGAGAAATGTGGACTGACCTACCAGGGTGAGTTGCGGTTCCGCAACGCCCGGATTGTGTGGTATGCTCTCGATGCCTCCACCTGACTCCTTTCAGACCGCCTGAGCGGAGCTAGAACGAAGTTCGTTGGCGGTCTGAGTATCACCGCGCGGACGCTTGCGCACGAGCAGAGGTAGGAGGAGGAAGGGGTTGCAATGGGGCTTGTCGTTGAACACGTCAATAAGTCATTTGCTCACTTCCAGGTCATCAAAGACTTGTCCATGGAAGTACAAGAGGGAGCTCTTTTCGGTTTCCTGGGGCCAAACGGCGCAGGAAAAACGACCACCATGCGCATGATTCTGGACATCCTTCGCCCTGATAGCGGCCATATCACCTGGAACGGCAAAGATGTTCGCACGGTGCCCCGCAGGAACTGGGGCTATCTGCCCGAAGAGCGGGGACTCTACCCGAAGATGAGAGTAGACGAACAGTTGCTTTTCCTGGCGCGGTTGAACGGTGTATCGAAGCAGGCTGCCGAGAAAGAGCTAGAAGATTGGCTCGAGCGTTTTCAAATCAGCGCGAATCGCAAAAAGAAGAACGAAGTTTTATCATCAGCAGCATTGTCCTCCTGGCGCTAGTAGCCATTGCCGCTTTTATTCCAACAATAGTACAGCTCATTGCTGAGCGTACGAATTCGCAAACCCATGTCGTGGTGGTGAATAATGCGGGCACAATCGCTGGCCTGGATGAGACGATGCTGGCCTCGTACATCAACTCCGAACTGAATGGGACGAATACCGAAGGCCCCGCCCCCTATGCGATTACCAGCCAGCCCACGGCTTCCCTGGGAAGCCTGCAAAGTCAGGTCAAGAATGGGAAGTTGGATATCCTGCTGGTGCTGACGCGTTCCGCGCAAGGAAACATCCAGTTTCTCTATGACACCAATGCTGATCCCACCAAAGACAGCAATCTGCCCAAGATACAGGCTCTGGCAAGTCAACTCACCTTTCTCGATACCGCTCATCGCATGGGTCTTACCCCGGCTCAAACACGCAGTCTCTTTGCTCCTCCTGGCTTGACGATTATGCATACCCAGAGCACTCGCCCGGCGAACGAAATCGTTGCAGGCTATGTTCTCGCCTTTGCCGGAGCTTTCCTGATCTACATAGCAGTGGCCATTTATGCAAATACCGTGGCGGTGGGAGTCGCAGAAGAGAAAAGTAGCCGTGTGATGGAAATTCTGGTGAATGCCGCCACTCCCTTTCAGTTACTGGTCGGCAAGATTGTAGGCATCGGAGCGGCTTGCCTGACACAAATGGGTTGCCTGGTGGTAGTTGGCATTGGTGCGCTCCTGCTGCAAACCCCGTTACAGGCAGCGCTGTTCGGTGCGAACGCAGGAGGATTCACCCAGTATCTCACCAGCATGGCCATTCCATTTTACTTCCTCTTCCTGGTCTACTTCCTTCTGAACTTTTTGCTGTATGCAACCCTTTACGCCGGACTTGGCGCGATGGTCAAACGGCAGGATGAGGTGCAAAGCGCAGTCCAGGTTCCTACGATGCTGTTAGTGAGTGGATGGATTCTGGTCTACCTCGGGGCAGCTTTTCCCAATGCAACCTGGATCAAGGTACTTTCGTATCTTCCTTTTTTTACCTCCGAGTTGATGCTTGTACGTATTGGTCTGGGCGTTGTCGCCTGGTGGGAGATCGTCGTGACGATGGCGTTAATGCTGGTTACTATCTCCGCCTGTGCCTGGTTTTCCGCGCGCACGTATCGCCTGGGAGTCTTGATGTATGGACAAAGGCCAGGACTAAGACAACTGCTGAAACTCGTACGGATGAAATAGGGGAACTCGAGAAGGGTTAAGTGAGAGATTTTGAGAATAGAGAGCAGCTTTTTTGCATCGAGGTCACACACTTGGCCATAGTGTAATACTGGTTAACGCCTTTTTCTATACTCATAGATGTAATAGAAAACGGCAGCGAAGACGTTCATAAAAATAAATGCCAACTGCCAGTAAAACTTCTCGCTACGAGACAAGTTGTCATTTCCACCCAAATCCCAGGCCATCCATAGCCAAAATACTATCAACGGCAGAATTATAATCAATGGAATTATGATCGATGCAATTGGCTGAGCCATGGCACGCTCCTTATCTGTCCTTATTGTAGCACACAATGTTAATAACAGGGATTGTAAAGGGTAAACATTCAACCGCTCTTGATACAGGAGTAGAAAATGGAATGGTCTCGATTCCTCTTGAAGCTCCTCGGTCAATTTTTTATGGCAACGGGTGGCATCCAGACGGGTGGCATCCATAAGAGTGGATGAGCCCAGGGAAGAGGACCCCGAGGAGCGCCAGCACCAGGGGCAGCAGCAGCGTTCCGATCAGGACCAGCTTGCCCACAGGGTGGCCAAAATTCACGGTCCACCCCAGGCCGTAGCGCTTTGGGACAAACGGATCAGGATCGTCGGGATTGTTGTACAAGAAGTCTCCATACCAGTACCGATCATCATCGCGGAAAACGGCACCAGTGCGTTGACGATCAGCGGGTGTGCGAGCTTTTGTCCGGGAACGCTGAGTCGGCAGGAACAGGACGAGGACGAGAGCAATCAAGAGTCCACCGATCAGCAAGAGAAAGAGCTCAGAGTTCATAGATGTTCCTCCTTCAAGAGAGGCGCGATGGTGAGAGTAAAACGTTTCACTATGGGAAACGCATCCCTTCGGCCATTCCCAAATTACTACGGAGTTCCGCTTGTGTCAATCGTCATCCTGGTCAGGCCGGAACTGCGTGTGACTTTTGAGAGCAGACTGTGACTTTGTTGGAGACCGTTCCATGTGGCCTTCGTAGATCTTACGCATTCCTCAGCTTCTTCGCAAGATTGAATTCATTCCAGAACATACTGCTTCCTCGACATTTGTTTCATCTTGTTTTAGACTATCTACAGAGCAAAAAAACTATAAGCAGTTCCTTAAATCAGAAGGAATACTCAATTACCTGGATCAAGGTTGGTTACGCGAAAGGCAGGTCGGCAGGATGCGTGAACTCATCACCCTGCATGTCAACGGCGAACAACATGAATTAGCAGTATTGCCGCATCGAACACTATTAGAAGTGTTGCGTGAAGATATGGGGCTGATCGGAACAAAGCATGGCTGCGAACTGGGAGAATGTGGAGCCTGCACCGTCCTCATTGACGGGCAACCTGCGCTCTCATGCCTCACCTTACCAATAGAAGTGCAGAATTGCGAGATCACCACCATCGAGGGACTGGAACAGCACGGCAAGTTACATCCTCTGCAAGAAACCTTTGCCGAACTCGGTGCAGCCCAATGCGGCTACTGTACCCCCGGCATGCTCCTCTCCGGTGCAGCCCTCTTGCGAGATCATCCCCAGCCCACTCGTGAGCAGATGAAAGAAGCTCTGGCTGGCAACCTCTGTCGCTGCACCGGCTACACCAAAATCTATGAAGCAGTTGAGGCTGCTGCCGAGCGTATAAAATCCGGAGGTGCATCATGATCAATGTAGGGGCCGCACATAGTGCCCCCCAATTCATTGCACCCAAACGTCCCTACAAAATTATCGGCAAACCCAGGCCAAAGGTTGATGCCCACTCCAAAGTGACCGGGCGGGCACTCTATGCCGACGACATCATGCTCCCACGCATGCTCTACGGCGGACTCCTGCGTTCTCCCCATCCACATGCTCGTATCCTCTCGATAGATATTCGCCAGGCCCAGGAACTGCCAGGAGTTATGGCGGTGCTCACAGGCGAAGACTTACCGCAAAAGTTTGGTATCCTCCCTTCCAGCCAGGATGAATATGCGCTGGCTATCGACAAGGTGCGCTACGTTGGCGATCCCGTTGCCGCAATTGCTGCAACCGACCCGGACATCCTTGATGAAGCATTGAAGCTCATCAAAGTAGAGTACGAAGTGCTGCCTCCGCTGATGAGTATCGATGAGGCGCTGGCGCATCCCGA
>WNGG01010579.1_pt1 | contig 11561 bp, 7 predicted proteins | sample 5400661 | NCBI WGS metagenome assembly WNGG01 (sample SAMN13153372, study PRJNA577476) | soil metagenome | isolation source: 100 cm soil or saprolite under Garry oak tree replicate 1 | place: USA:California | collected 2016-06-15 | reverse complement strand
GGGCTGCTGGCGATGAGCGTCGCGGCGGGGCTGGCGGTGATGCAGGCGATGTTCGACGCCGAGATCACCGCGGCGTGTGGGCCGAAGGGCCAGCACGACCCGGACCGGGCCGCGGTGCGTCATGGCAGTGGGGAGGGCTCGGTGGTGTTGGGTGGGCGGCGGGTGCCGGTGACCCGGCCGCGGGCCCGCACCGTCGATGGGCATGAGCTGCCGCTGGCCGCCTACCAGCTGTTCGCCGCCGACGATGTGCTGTCGCGGGTGGTGCTGGAGCGGGTGCTGGCCGGCGTGGCCACCCGCCGCCACGCCCGGGCCGGCGAGCCGGTCGGCGCCCGGGTGGACGGGCAGGCGACGGCCACGAGCAAGTCGGCGATCTCGCGCCGGTTCGTCGCGCAGACCCGTACCGCCCTGGCCGAGCTGCTGTCCCGCGACCTGTCCACGTTGGACATCAAGGTGTTGATGGTCGACGGGGAGCACCTGGCCGACCGCTGCTGCGTGGTCGCGTTGGCCATCACCGCCGACGGGACGAAGGTGCCCGTCGGGCTGTGGGACGGGGTCACGGAGAACAAGACCGTGGTGCGGGCGCTGCTGGCCGACCTGGTCTGCCGCGGCCTGGACGCCGGCGACGGGCTGCTGGTGGTCCTCGACGGCGCCAAGGCCCTGTCCGTCGCGGTGCGCGAGGTGTTCGGCGCGAACGCCGCCGTTCAGCGCTGTACCCTGCACAAGCGCCGGAATGTCGCCGAGCACCTGCCCGACAAGGAGAAGGACTGGGTGGACGCCAAGCTGGTCCGCGCGTTCGGCCACCCCGACCCGGCCCAGGGGCTGCGCAACGCCCGGCACCTGGCCACCCTGCTGGAGCGGGGCTACCCCGGTGCCGCCTCGTCGCTGCGGGAGGGCCTGGAGGAGATGTTCACCGTCGCCCGGCTGGGTATCGATGGGTGGCTGGCCAAGACGTTGGTCACGTCCAACCCGATCGACTCGATGATCTCGATCGCGCGGACCACGACCGCAACGTCACCCACTGGAAGGACGGGGAAATGGTGCTGCGCTGGACCGCCGCCGGGATGATCAACGCCGAGCGGTCGTTCCGCCGCGTCAAGGGCTACAAGCAGATGCCCCAACTCGTCGCCGCGCTGTACCGACACGCCCACCCAGACGCCGCCGCACCCGCCGAAACTGTCGGTGCCGCGGCATCAACCTGCCCCGCTGCAGGGGACTAGGACGCCTACGCCCAGAATAGATGGAAGCACTCAATCTACGACGGGAGGTGACTAAGATAGCGCGAACCGAGCCATCGGAAGAATTGCCCGAAGGAGTCAGGGGGCACCCTTTCATCGCATCAAGCACTACCCAGACGAAAATGGGTTGAGGAACATCGACGATCGACGAACCAATGTGCAGGAGCGGAACAGGATCGGAACAGGACCCGGCAGAGCATATCGGTATGTCGGTTTCAAGGTGTGTTGATGGCGATGCCTGCCTGCCCATGAGATTTGTAGGGTTCCAGCCCGACGTGCCGGCCTTCCTGGGGGTTCGACGTGTTCTGCCGTTCTGCCTGCCGTCCCGGCGTCGCGACGCGCAGTTGATTGCCACTCGTACCGCCGCCACCCCGGCCGCCGCCTTTCGTGGCGGCACGAGCTGATCAGCGGCCAGGGCGAGTTCCCCACTGCCTGGGAATAGGACGTTTCGGGACCATCACCGAAGTCGACGACGTTCGGGGCATCCTTTTTAGATGGATTCGACCTCCAATCACGCAGAAGCCGCAGCAAGGTTCGAAGTATCGTCAGGGGCACAATTACTTGACTGCAAATGGGCTGGACGTATTGGCCGGATCTACGTCGATCGGGGTATGCGCCAGGAGGGTCGGGGTGATAATGTTATCGTGCGAAGGGCTGCCCGAAGCGAACCGCGCGCGCCGGTTACTCCAAACGGTCCATAGGGGGCGGTCATGAAGAAGAAGCTGACACTGTCAAAGGAGACCCTTCGGACGCTCGACAAGCAGGAGCTGTCCCTGGTTGTCGGCGGAGCGGCGAACAGTGGCCAATTCAACCCGGCGAAATGCCCGAGTTCTGGACACCCGAACTGCGCGTAGGACCAGCTAGAGTTCGAGGTCGACGTGCGAAGGCAACGCATGTGCACGTGTGTCGCCTTCGCACGCACTCCGAAGCGCCGGCTTCTATGGTGAGCGCACTGTGGCTGGCCGTATGACAGACCTTGACGATGCGATCGTCGGAGCCTGCTGGCGACCGATCTTGTCGGGAACGACCGCCCAGCAGGCTCTGCAGGCGGTGGACGCTATCGCGGAGTCCATTCCGTCCATCGCATCGCTACCGGGCCAGCGAGACCCTTCACTCGCCAGTGGACAGGCCGGTCTGGCCCTCCTGTACACCTGGCTTGCCCAGACCCGCCGCATGCCGCAGGCTGACGTCCTCGCATGGCAGTACCTCGACCGGGCCAGCGAGGCCGTGTCGACGCAGACCATGGACTCGTCCCTCTACGGGGGATTCCCGGGGGTGGCGTGGGCGGCCGAGTTGGTGGACCGCCTCATCGACCCAGACCCGGAGGACCGCAACGAGGCAGTCGACGAGGTCCTCCTACGACTGCTGTCGCGTGCCAACCTCTGGCCGGCGCCCCACGACCTTGTTGTGGCTGTCACGGGTCTCGGCGTGTACGCGCTGCAACGGTTCCCACGCCCCTCGGCGATCGAATGCCTCCGCCGAGTCGTCGAGCGCCTGCAGGAACACGCCCAGCGCGATGAGCATGGAATCTACTGGTGGACACCGCCCGCGGGAATTTTGCACCCGGACTCCCGGAAGCAGTACCCGGCAGGGCGCACTGACCTGGGCCTGGCCCACGGCGCGGCCGGGGCCGTCGCTCTTCTCGGCGGCATCTGCGGCGCCGGCGTCGAGCCGGACACCGCACGCCCACTCCTCGAGGGGGCGGTGAGCTGGCTCTTGGCACATTCGGTGGCAACCGGGACGGGACCGACCTTCCCCGTGTGGCTGGCACCGGATTTCCCGCCGTCGCCAGCCCGGTGCGCCTGGTGCTACGGGGATCCGGGGATCGCGGCCGCCCTCTTGCTGGCGGCCCGAGGCATCGGTGCCGCCGGGTGGGAGGAAGCGGCGGTGGCGCTGGCCTGCCGGGCGGCAGAGCGACCGCCGGAAAGGACCGGGGTCCGCGACGCCGGCTTCTGCCACGGGACAGCCGGGTTGGCCCACATCTACAACCGCATGTACCAAGCCACGGGAGAACCGAAGCTCCGCCGTGCCGCCCGGTACTGGCTTGAGCGCACGCTCGACTTCTACCGTCTGGCCAGGGGTAACGGGGCCTCGTGGGTACAGGGAAGCCGGGACCCGGCCGAGGAGGCGCCGTGGACCGGCATCGGCCTGCTCGAGGGAGCAGCCGGGGTCGCCCTGGTCCTGTTGGCTGCGGCCACGCCTGTTGAACCCTTCTGGGACCGGATGTTCCTCGTCTCGGCCTCCGACGCCTCGTCCCGGCGCAGCGTATGACCGAGCGGGACAGGGCCGGTCAGCAATTCACCCCGTCGGGGTTCTTCGTCCTGCGGACGCCGTTGTTGCCGTTCGAGGAGATGGCGGCCTGGAGTGCGGGACTGGAGGCCGTCGGCTCGGTCGGTGACGTCCGAGGCCTGCAGGAGGCCCTCGAGCGGGACCGGGCCCGGCTCCGGGCCCGGCTCCTGGCGCTGGTCGCCCGTCCCGAGGTACGAGAAGCAATCTTCGTCGCCTCACCGAGCCTGGATGAGGCCCTCGACGTCTGGCAGAAGGAGCCCGACAGCAAACGGGGCCGCAAGCTCGAGCCCGCCGTGGTCTCGTACGTCAGCCGAGCGGCCACGCGAGCCACCCCCTTCGGTCTGTTCGCGGGATGCACCACCGGCACCATCGACGCGCAGACCAGGCTGCACCTGCAGGTCCGGGAGCGGTACCAACCGCACAGTCGGCTCGACATGGACTACCTGTCGGCGCTGGCCGAGGCCGTCGAGCGCCACCCTCGGCTCCGTCGGGCCCTCACCTACGAAGCGAACTCCAGCCTCTACGAGGTGGCCGGCCGCTTGCATCTGGCCGAAGCTCGGCTGACCGCAACCGGCCGCTCCTACCATCTCGTCGCGGTCGACAAGAGCCCCTATCTCACTGCGGCGCTGGAGCGGGCCCAGGGAGGAGCGGTCCTGGAGGCCGTGGCGGGGGTGTTGACGGATGACGAGATCAGCCAGGCCGACGCCGAGGAGTACGTGCAGGAACTGGTCGACAACCAGCTCCTCGTGACCGACGCCCGCCCGCTCGTCACCGGAGACGAGCCCGTGCACGGCCTGGTCGCCACCCTGCGCGGCGACGCCGGAACGGCGCAGATAGCCGAGCGAGTCGACGAGGCGCGGGCCGCCCTGGAGGCGATCGACGCGGAGGGACTGGGTACCTCGCCCGACCGCTATCGAGCTGTCGCCGCACTGCTCGGGGAGCTCCCCGCTCAGCCCGACCTGTCCCGTCTGGTACAGGTCGACCTGGTCAAACCGGCCCAGCAGGCCACGCTCGGCGGCCCGGTCGTCGCCGAGCTCGCGCGGGGCGTAAGCATCCTTCACCAGCTGGCCCCCCAGCAGTGGCCTGACGGGCTGTCGCGGTTTCGGGAGGAATTCCTCCGGCGCTACGAGACCCGGGAGATCCCCCTCGTCGAAGCGCTGGACGAGGAGATCGGCATCGGCTTCGAGCGGTCCAACTCGCCTCTGGCCGAGGCCTCTCCGCTGCTGGCCGGGCTCCCGTTCCGTGCCGGTGATCAAGAGGCGCGGCGCTGGAGCGCCCGCGATGCGTCACTCCTCCGGAAACTGGCGCAAGCGCTTGCCGAAGGGGCCACCCAGATCGCGCTCGAGGCATCCGACCTCGAAGCGCTGGCCTCAGAGCAACGTCCGCCATTACCCGACGCCTTCTACGTGATGGCCACGGTCGCGGCCGAGTCCGACCAGGCCATCGCACAGGGTCGCTTCCGTGTCTTCCTGCAGGGCCTGTACGGGCCCTCCGGCGCTGTGCTGCTCGGTCGCTTCTGCCACGCGGACCAGACCCTGCACAAGTTCGTCCGCGCCCACCTCCAGGCGGAGGAGGCACGCCGCCCCGAGCGGTTGTTCGCCGAGATCGTGCATCTTCCCGAGGGCCGGATCGGCAACATCCTGTGCCGTCCCGTTCTGCGCGACTACGAGATTCCCTACCTCGGTCGCTCGGGCGCGCCGGCCGACCATCAGATTCCCGTCACCGACCTCCTGGTATCGGTGCACGATGGCCGTATCGTGCTGCGCTCCCGCCGCCACGGTCGCGAGGTCATGCCCAGGCTCACCACCGCCCACAACTACGACTGGCGGAGCCTTGGCCTGTACCGGTTCCTGTGCGCACTTCAGCACCAGGATCTGGCTGCGGGGCTCACCTGGGACTGGGGCCCGCTCCAGGATTCCCCCTTCCTGCCGCGGGTCGTCAGCGGAAGGCTGGTGCTGTGCCGTGCCCGCTGGAACGTCACGGAGGCCGAACTGCGGGCGCTCGGCCAGACAAGCGGTGCCGACCAGTTCGCCGCCGTGCAGGAGTGGCGCGCCCAGCGGCGGCTACCGCGCTACGTTGCCCTCGCCGATCGTGACAACGAACTCGTCATCGACCTCGACAACGTGCTGAGCGTCGCGGCGCTCGCTCACCAACTCCGAGGGCGACGCCAAGCAGTGCTCGTCGAGATGTTCCCCGACCCTGATGCACTATGCGTCACCGGCCCGGAAGGCCGTTTCGTGCACGAGCTGGTCGTTCCGTTCGTCCAGGTCGCCCCGTCACGACCCGAGACCAACAACGCGGCTCCGGCAGCGACCAGAAGCCTGGTCCGTCGCCGGTTCCCACCAGGCTCGGAGTGGCTCTACGCCAAGCTCTACACCGGCGCGGGAACCGCCGACCAGGTGCTCAACCACCTGGTTGGCCCACTGGTACGATCCTGCCTCGCCTCCGGCGCCGCCGACGCCTGGTTCTTCATCCGCTATGCCGATCCCGACTGGCACCTGCGGCTCCGTCTTCACGGCGAGCCCAGGCGGCTTCACGCCGAGGTGCTGCCGAGCCTGGAAGCAGCCGCGGCTCCGCTCCTGGAGGCGGGCCAGCTGTGGCGGGTACAGCTGGACACCTACGAGCGGGAGGTCGAGCGCTACGGCGGCGACCGAGGGGTCGAGCTGGCCGAGCAGGTGTTCGCCGCCGACAGCGAGGCCGTGCTCGCCATCATGGGGCCGCTGTCGGGCGATACCGGGCTCGACCTACGTTGGCATGTGGCCATACGCGGCGTGGACCTGCTCTTCGACGATCTGGGGCTCACGCTCCAGGAGAAGCGGTCCGCGGCGCGACAGGCACGAGCGGGCTTCGGCCGGGAGTTCGGTATCGACGGGAACTTCAGGAGCCAGGTGAGCCAGCGGTACCGGGCGGAGCGGGCCCGCCTGGAGGCGCTGCTGGATCCCGGACAGGCTCTGCCGGCGCCCCTGGCCGTGGGACTGGAGGCGCTGCGCCGGCGATCGCTCCAGCTCGCTCCCGTGACGGCGGAGCTGCGCCGGCTCGGCCAGGCCGGGCATCTGTCCGCGACGCTGGCCGACATCGCGATGAGCTATGCGCACATGCACGTCAATCGATTGCTACGCTCCGCCCAGCGAGCCCAGGAGCTCGTGCTCTACGAACTCCTCGACCGCGCCTACAGCGCAAGCGCTGGGCGCCAATCCGTCTCGCCATGACCGAACGACGATCCCTGTTTCGCCAAGAGGCGCTCGAGTTCCAAGCCGGCCGGCCGCGACAAGGCGGTGTTCTGCGGATCGACCCTCCGTGGACCAGGTGGTTGTATTGGATCGTGCTGGCGTTGGTGGTGGCAGGTGCGGTCGTCTCCGCTACGGCTCGCACCACCGAGACCACCTCGGGGCCGGCCCTGATCAACGTGCCGGACCGGACCTTCGTGGCCCTCGTCCCTGACGCCGCCTCCCCGGATCTCCAGCCCGGCCAGCTCGTCCGCCTCGAAGTGGACGGCCCGCAGGGGCGGGCTCTTGCCGCCCGGGTGCTCGGGGCCGAGGTTGCCGATCAGGCTGGCGTGCGCCGGGCCGGCTTCGCTTCGTCTTCCCAGCCGGCCATGCTGGTCACGGGGGTCCTCGCGCCGCAGGCCGACCTAGCGTCGTTGCCGCCGTCGCCCCGGCACGAGGCTCGGGCCGTCGTCGTACTCCGCTCGCAGCGGATCCTCAATCTGTTCCTTCGGCAGTTGCGCGGGACGCTGGGGAGAAGTGGGGACTCGTAGTGCGCCGGCGAGTGCCCTGGGTCAGACAGATGGGGTTGGCCGACTGCGGTGCTGCCTGTCTGGCCATGGTGCTTGCCTACCACGGCAAGCAGGTACCGCTTGACGAGCTGCGCGAGATGACAAGCACCAACCGCGACGGCGTCGACGCGTTGGCCATGACCCAGGCGGCGCAGCGGTATGGGCTGAGCGCGAGAGGCGTGGCGGCGGACCTGGATGACCTCGAGCACCTGCCTCCCGCGACGATCCTCCACTGGGAATTCACGCACTTCGTCGTCTTCGAACGCCTGCGGAGAAGCGGCGTGCAGGTTGTGGATCCGGCTCTGGGACGCCGGAGACTGTCCATGGAGGTCTTTCGTCACTCCTACACCGGTGTCGCCATCACCCTCGAGCCGGGTGACGACTTTCAGACCTCCAAGCTGAACACCAAGGGCACCTGGCGGTACCTCCGACCGCTGCTCGGCCAGTCCCGCAGCCTCACCAGGGTGCTCGTGGGATCGGTGCTCCTGCGGCTGCTGGCACTTGCGCTTCCACTGCTGACCGGGCTGCTGGTGGGCGAGATCGTCCCGCGCAACGACCGGCACCTGCTGCTGGTGACCGGGGCCACCATGGCTGCGGTCGTCGGCTACTTCTTCATCACGACGCTGCTGCGCAGCCACCTGCTGCTGCAACTGCGCACGCGCCTCGACGTACGCCTGACGACGGCTTTCGTCGAGCACCTGGTGGACCTTCCGTACGCATTCTTCCTCGGGCGGTCCGCCGGCGACCTGATGATGCGCCTCCAAAGCAATACCGTCGTGCGCGAGTTCCTGACCACCGGCACCATCTCGGCCCTGATTGATGGCAGCCTGGCCAGCCTCTACCTCGTCCTGCTGTTCATACTGAGCCCCCCGCTGGCGACGCTCGTGCTGGGACTGGGTCTGCTGCAGGTGATGGTTCTCCTGCTCGCGCGGCGGCGGAACCAACATCTGATGTCGGAGACCCTGCAGGTCGAAGCCAAGTCGCAAAGCTACACCTTCGAGCTGTTGGCCGGCATCGAGACCCTCAAAGCGGCGGGCGCCGAGCGGCGAGCCGCCGAGCATTGGAAGGCGCTGTTCATCGACCAGGTCAACGTGGCGCTGCGTCGGGGACGGCTGGACGCGTCCGTGGATACCGTCACGGGGACGCTCCAGCTGGGCTCGCCGCTGGCCATCCTGGTCTACGGCGGGTTCCAGGTCCTGAATGGCGCCATCTCGCTCGGGACCATGCTCGCCGCCGCCGCCCTGGCGGCCGGCTTTCTGGAACCGCTCGCCACCCTCATCGAGACCGGCTTGAAGCTCCAATTACTGCGCAGCTACATGGAGCGCATCAACGACGTGCTGGACGCGCCCCGGGAGCAGGAGGGGCAGAAGGTAGCAACTGCTCCTCGCCTGTCCGGGCGGGTGAGGGCCGAGGGTGTCTCGTTCGCCTACGGGCCGCTGGCGCCCGCCGTAGTGAAAGACGTCTCGCTCGAAGTCCAGCCTGGCCAGCAGTTGGGCATCGCCGGACGCTCCGGTTCCGGAAAGTCGACCCTCGCGCATCTCCTCCTCGGCATGTATCCCCCCACGTCCGGGAGGATCCAGTTCGACGGAAGTGACCTGGCCGAGCTCGAGCTCAAGTCGCTGCGCAGGCAGATCGGCATCGTCACGCAGAGACCCTACCTGTTCGGAGCGACCGTTCGACAGAACATCGCTCTCAGCAACCCCGGGATGCCTCACGAGATGGTGGTCGACGCGGCCAAGCTGGCCTGCATCCACGACGAGATCGTCGCCATGCCGATGGGTTACGAGACGCCACTCGTGGATGGAGGTGCGTCGCTTTCCGGAGGTCAGCAGCAGCGGATTGCTCTCGCCCGCGCCCTGGCCCATCGACCCACGATCCTGCTGCTCGACGAGGCCACGAGCGATCTCGACACCGTCACCGAACGACGGGTGCACCATAACCTCAGCACGCTCGGCTGCACGAGGATTGTGATCGCCCACCGGCTGAGCACTATCGTCAATGCCGACCTCATCCTAGTGATGGAAGAGGGAAGGATCGTGCAGCGGGGAACGCACGACGAGCTGATGGCGCTGCCTGGAGCCTACAGGGAGCAGGTCTTGGCGCAGCAGATAGAGCGCGGCGAGGAGGCCACCGTCGAGCAGGGACTGAACAGGGACTGAGCCGGCGCCACCTCAGTACCTTGGCCGAGGCCTACCAGGCCACAGGCCCGACCGAGGAGGCGGTGGCGCTGCACGAGCAGGTCCTGGCCGTCCGGCAGCGCGTGCTGGCGAACGCGAAGCACATAATTCAGCAGCGTCTTCCCGGCCGTCCGAGGCGAATGATCGCCCCACAGCGCATCCACCAGCGCCGCAGCGCTGACAGCCTCCCCGCATTGCACCGCCAGCGCAGCGAGCAGGCAGCGCTCCATCGCCCCGCCAAGTTGAACCTGGCCCGCCGCCCGCCAGCTCGACCGGGCCGAGGATCCCGACCCGCCACCGGCCCGCCTGCCCGTTCATCTGACCAGTGTGACGCGGACCCGACTGCCCAGTACAGGGCAGCTAAGTATCCCGCTCAGCGCAGACGATGACTGCTTCCCGAGAGCAATAGAAGCTCGCTGCGGATGCGTCTTTCAGATCGCCCGGTCTGCGTACGGATAGATACGCGGCCGTATCGACACCTGGTGTCCCGCGACGCCGTAATTGAACTCGAGCAAGACCGGACTTGGCGCTCCTGGTAGCCGGATGCCACGAGCAGCCATTGGGCGGCAGGCGTAACCCCGCTACGGCTGCGCGCGTTCGAATAGTCCAGCACGAACAGGACAAGACCGGGGCACCCGGGGTATCTCCGGGCCAGGCGCCCAGAGATCTCGGGCGGCAGCGTCCACCACGTTCAGGCTGTCTCGTCCCGTGTCACCCCGTCTCCTCCGTCGCGCTGCCGGGCCGCGCGGAGGGCTGTTACTGCTACACGTTTTACTATAGTGCCCGAAACGCAAAGGCCCTCTCCCAACTGGGAAAGGGCCTTAACCTGCGGAAATTAGTAGCGGGGGCGGGATTTGAACCCGCGACCTCTGGGTTATGAGTAAACCGGTCCCCGTCTACGAAGGCTCGTCGCGTCTGTGTAGTCCAGCGTGTGCGCTGTACTAGGCGCCGCAGTGTCTCACCGCGTCTCCGGTCTCGCGGCCTGTCCACGGCGTCTCTACTACAAGTGCTACTACACCGGACCCCGGCGATCAGCACCAGCCGACCGGGCCAGGACGCCGATCCGGCGAGCCAGGATCTGTCAGGTCGACACCTCCCGGCTTGTAGGCGTCGCCTTCTGCCTCGACCGTCAGGTAGCCGACAACGTCGATTCGCTGTGTCAGACTGCCAGCGGGCGGTCGGCGGGCCGGATCGGTGCGGGAAGCGTGGTAGAGCCCGTCAGGTAGCGGTCGACGGCGGCCGCCGCAGCGCGGCCTTCGGCCAGCGCCCATACGATCAGGGACGCTCCGCGTCCGGCGTCGCCCGCCACGAAGACCCCGTCCGCGCCCGCGCTGAAGCCGGAGTCGCGGGCGAAATTGCCGCGCGCGTCCAGCCTCAAGCCGAGCTGGCCCATCACCCCGCTGCCGGGTTCGGGTCCGGTGAAGCCCAGCGCGAGCAGTACCAGGTCGGCCCGGATCACCCGCTCGGTGCCGGGCTGCGGCTGCCGCTGCGTCGGCTCCACCCCGGCCAGGCGTAGCGCCCGGACATGACCGGCCGGGTCGCCGTCGAAGCGGAGCGTGGAGGCGGAGAACACCCGCACATCCCCGTCCGGGCCCGGCACCGGGACGCCGGAGCTGCCCCAGTCCTGGCCACCCAGCCCGGCCAGCTCGCGGGCCTCCTGGTGGGCGGAGGAGACCCGGTAGACCTTCGGGTACACCGGCCACGGCTGGTCCGGGGCACGGTCGCGGCCCGGGAGCGGGTTGATGTCCAGCTGGATCACCGAGGCCGCGCGCTGGCGCAGCGCCGTGCCCAGGCAGTCCGCGCCGATATCGCCGCCGCCGACGATGACCACGCGCTGGCCGTGCGCGCTGAGCCGCGGGCGGCCGCCGAAATCACCAGCACAGGCCCGGTTGGCCGCGACCAGGTACTCCATCGCCTGGTAGATCCCGGCCAGGTCTCGGCCCGGCACCGGCAGCTCCCGCGGCACGGTGGCGCCGACCGCTACCACCACCACGTCAACGCCCCGCCTGAGGGCGACGGCATCCAGGCCGGTGCCCACCGCGACCCCGGCGCGGAACCGGGTCCCCTCCGCGCGCATCTGCGCCA
>WNGG01008674.1_pt1 | contig 11562 bp, 3 predicted proteins | sample 5400661 | NCBI WGS metagenome assembly WNGG01 (sample SAMN13153372, study PRJNA577476) | soil metagenome | isolation source: 100 cm soil or saprolite under Garry oak tree replicate 1 | place: USA:California | collected 2016-06-15 | reverse complement strand
ACGAACCGCAGGCTTCCTGGGCAACCGCCACACCTGTGGCGTTGGTCCCAGTGTCTGAAGGACATTCCAGCACCAGGTCAGCCGGGATGCTGACCGATGGCGGAGTCGTGTCACGCACGGTGATGCGTTGCACACAAGTGCTCTGGTTGTTGCAATCATCGGTGGCCGTCCAGGTGCGGTCAATCAAGTTCACGGTGCGGCCCGGGCCGGCAATGCCTGGCGGCTGCGGCGGCGGGGTCGGCGGTGGTCCCAACGGGGGCTGTTGTTGCGGCGGCGGCAGCGCGCTGATCTTGTTCGCGTTGATTGAGATCGTCTTGCTGCCGATGGAGACCTGCTCGGGCGGATTGAGAAACTTGAAAGCCGAATCGAGTTGTGCGGCGATGCCGCCACCCGCATGCGCTGGCTCCGTGGACCTGAGGACCATCCAGATTTCCACGACGACCTGATCACCGACGTCCAGGCCGGAGACCCGGAACGTGCCCTTGATTTGTTCGTCGACTGTCCCTGGATTGACGAGCACGGCACTATACGAGTCCACCCTGGCGTTGTTGTCCGGATCGATCGCGCCCGGGTCGTAGGTATCCACAAAAGCGCAATATACCATGTAATTCTTGTCGAACCCGAACCCATCATTGGAGGTGGTGTGCGTGCTCCAACCGGCGCTGAATTCAACCGTGCCGCGCTCAGGACCTGGAGCGCCACTCATCGTGATCACCGCCTCGAAAGGCACGATTTGACCGAAGTACATGCCTTCCCCGCTTAGCGCGGTCAAGGCGTCGAGTGTGTTGTAGTCTGGCCCAAAAGCGACGGCATTCCGAAGCGGATCCGCTGCCCTGCCGGTGAGAACAGCGCTGGCCGGGCAGGGCAGGCTGGCCGGCGCCAGTTTGACGTAGGTCGGCAAGTAAGGCGCGCTGTTTGGAGCGGGGTCGGCGGCGTAGAAGTTTACGGTGTAAGAGCTTTGAACCTGCGCGTCGGTGTAGGTGATGCCTATGTTGGTGGAGCAGTTGTCGGTCGCCGTCGGGCGGCCGGTGTTCGCCGGATCGAGCGAGACGCTGCATTCGACGATCGCGTTTGTGGGGCAGGTGAGAACCGGCGGGATCGTGTCATCCACTGTGATCCTCTGTGTGGCCTCGCCAAAATTGCCGCATTCATCCGTCACCCGATACACGCGGGTCACCGTCCCAGGACATCGTCCCACCAGCCCGCTATCGCTGGTCAGGGAGAACGTCAGCGTCGGGCTGCACGTGTCGCTCGCCGTTCCGCCCGCCGCCAGGAACGCCGCCAGATTGGCATACGCGGCCGGGACGTCATCCGCGCACTGGACCGCGACGTTCGGGCAGGTGATGGTCGGTTTCCGCGTGTCAACTACCGTGATGGTCTGCACTCCATTGGTGCTGTTGCCGCACTGGTCGATCGCTGTCCACTGGCGCAGGACCGTCTTAGTGAGGCCGCAACTATTGCTGACCACGTCGCTGTAGCTGAGGGTGACCGAGCCGCAAACATCCTGGGCGATAGCCACGCCGGTCACATTCGTGCGCGTGTCGCCGGGGCACTCGAGAACGAGGTTCGCCGGCAGCGTCAAGGCCGGAGGCGTCGTGTCGCGGACGGTAATGGTCTGCACGCAATTGGCGCTGTTGCCGCAGGAGTCCGTCGCGGTCCAACGGCGAGAGATCACCCGGCTGCCGCCGCAAGCGTTGGTGACCGTATCGCTGAAGCTCACAACCACCGAACCGCAACTGTCCTGGCCTGTTGCCGTGCCGGTGGCCGCGGGCGCAGTGCTCGCCCCGCATTCCAGCGTGACGTCTGCCGGACAAGTGATGGTCGGCGCCGTGTGATCCTCCACGGTCACCTTCTGGCTGCAGTCAGCCGTGTTACCGCAGTCATCCGTCGCCCGCCAGGTGCGCGTAGCGTCGAAAGTGCTCCCGCAGTGACCGACCCTATTGGTCACGGTGCTGAGGATGGTGATGGTCACGTTGCCGCAGGTGTCGCTCGCCGTAGGGGCATCGAAGGACCAGACGCTGGAGCATTCCACGGTCTTGTTGGCCACGCAGAAGATGGTTGGCTTGGTCGTGTCAACCACGGTCACCTTCTGGCTGCAGTCAGCGGTGTTGCCGCAGGCATCCGTCGCCCGCCAGGTGCGCGTGGCGTCGAACGTGTTGCCGCAGTGACCGGTGAAGTTGGTCACGGTCCCGACGATGGTGATGGTCGCAGTGCCGCAGGTATCGAAGGCCGTGGGTGGGTCAAAGTTCCAGGGGTTTGTGCACTCGACGGTCTTGTTGCCGACGCAGGTGATGACCGGCTTGGTGGTGTCCTGCAGCGTGACCGTTTGACTGCATTCGGCGAAGTTGCCGCAGGCATCGGTTGCGCGCCAGGTGCGCGTGGCATCGAAGGTGTTGCCGCAATGACCGGTAAAGTTGGTCACGGTTCCCACGACAGTGATGGTCGCGGTGCCACACGTGTCCGTGGCGGTGGGCGCGTCAAAGGACCAATTACTCGAGCACTCAACGGTCTTGTTGCTGACGCAGGTAATGGTCGGCGCGGTGTGATCCTCCAACGTCACCTTCTGGCTGCAGTCGGCGAAGTTGCCGCAGGCATCGGTCGCCCGCCAGGTGCGCGTGGCGTCGAAGGTGTTGCCGCAGTGACCGACCCTATTGGTCACGGTGCTGAGGATGGTGATGGCCACGTTGCCACAGGTGTCGCTGGCGGTGGGCGCGTCAAAGGACCAAGCGCTGGTGCACTCAACAGTCTTGTTGGGCACACAGGTGATGGTCGGCGGGGTGGTGTCAACCACCGTTACTTTCTGGCTGCACTCGGCCGTGTTGCCGCAGGCGTCCGTGGCCCGCCAAGTGCGCGTGGCATCGAAGGTGTTGCCGCAATGACCGATGAGGTTGGTCACGGTGCCGACGATGGTGACGGTCGCGGTGCCGCAGGTGTCGTTGGCGGTCGGCGGATCAAAGTTCCAGGTGCTCGTGCACTCGACGGTTTTGTTGGGCACGCAGGTGATGGTCGGCGGGGTGTGGTCTTCCACCGTCACCTTCTGGCTGCAGTCGGCCGTGTTGCCGCAAGCATCGGTCGCCCGCCAGGTGCGCGTGGCATCGAAGGTGTTGCCGCAGTGACCCGTGAGGTTCGTCACGGTGCTGAGGATAGTGATGGTCACGTTGCCGCAGGTGTCGCTGGCGGTTGGCGGGTCAAAGGACCAGGTGCTGGTGCACTCGACGGTTTTATTGGGCACGCAGGTGATCGTCGGCGGGGTGTGATCTTCCGCCGTCACCGTCTGGCTGCACTCGGCGGTGTTGCCGCAAGCATCCGTGGCCCGCCAGGTGCGCGTGGCATCGAAGGTGTTGCCGCAGTGATCGGTGAGGTTGGTCACGGTGCTGACGATGGTGATGGTCACGGTGCCGCAGGTGTCGCTGGCGGTTGGCGGGTCAAAGGACCAGGCGCTGGTGCACTCGACGGTTTTGTTCGGCACGCAGGTGATGGTTGGCGGTGTATGATCTTCCACCGTCACTGTTTGGCTGCATTGCGCCGTGTTGCCGCAAGCATCCGTCGCCCGCCAGGTGCGCGTGGCGTCGAAGGTGTTGCCGCAGTGCCCGGCGGTGTTGGTCACGGTGTTGAGGATGGTGATGGTCACGTTGCCGCAAGTGTCGCTCGCGTTCGGCGCGTCAAAGGACCAGGCACTCGTGCACTCGACGGTCTTGTTGGGCACGCAGGTAATGGTCGGCGGGGTGGTATCAACCACCGTCACCTTCTGGCTGCAGTCAGCCGTGTTGCCGCAGGCATCCGTCGCCCGCCACGTCCGCGTGGCGTCGAAGGTGTTGCCGCAATGACCGGTGAGGTTGGTCACCGTGCTCAGGATGGTGATGGTCACGTCGCCGCAAGTGTCGCTGGCGGTCGGCGCGTCGAAGTCCCAGGTGCTGGTGCACTCGACGGTCTTATTGGGCACGCAGGTAATGGTGGGCTTGGTCGTGTCGACGACGGTGACCTTCTGGCTGCAATCCGCGGTGTTGCCGCAGGCATCCGTCGCCCGCCACGTCCGCGTGGTATCGAAAGTGTTTCCGCAGTGACCGGTGAGGTTGGTCACCGTGCTCAGGATGGTGATTGTCGCACTGCCGCAAGTATCGCTGGCGGACGGCGCATCAAAGTTCCAGGTGCTGGTGCACTCGACGGTTTTGTTGGGCACGCAAGTGATAGTCGGCGGGGTATGATCTTCCACGGTCACCGTTTGGCTGCACTCGGCTGTGTTGCCGCAAGCATCGGTCGCCCGCCACGTGCGCGTGGCATCGAAGGTGTTGCCGCAGTGACCGGTGAGGTTGGTCACGGTGCCGACGATGGTGATAGTCACGGTGCCGCAAGTGTCGCTGGCCGTGGGCGGATTAAAGGACCACACGCTGGTGCACTCGACGGTTTTGTTGGGCACGCAGGTGATGGTCGGCGGGGTGTGATCTTCCACCGTCACTTTTTGGCTGCAGTCAGCCGTGTTGCCACAGGCATCCGTTGCGCGCCACGTGCGCGTGGCGTCAAACGTGTTGCCGCAGTGGCCCGTCTTGTTCGTGACCGTGTTGAGGATGGTGATCGTTGCGCTGTCACAGGTGTCGCTGGCGGTCGGCGCATCGAAGGACCAGGCGCTGGTGCACTCGACGGTCTTGTTGGGAACACAGGTGATGGTTGGTGGGGTATGGTCTTCCAGGGTCACCTTCTGACTGCAGTCGGCGAAGTTGCCGCAAGCATCGGTTGCCCGCCACGTGCGCGTCGCGTCGAAAGTATTGCCGCAGTGACCCGTGAGGTTGGTCACGGTACTGAGAATGGTGATGGTGACGGTGCCGCAGGTGTCGCTGGCGCTCGGCGGGTCAAAGGACCAGGCGCTGCTGCATTCAACGGTCTTGTTGGGCACGCAGGTGATGGACGGCGGAGTGTGATCTTCCACCGTCACCGTCTGGCTGCAATCGGCCGTGTTGCCGCAGGCATCGGTCCCCCGCCAGGTGCGCGTGGCATCGAAGGTGTTGCCACAGTGACCGGTGAGGTTGGTCACGGTGTCGAGGATGGTGATGGTGACGCTGCCGCAAGCGTCGGTGGCGGTTGGTGGATCAAAGGACCAGGCACTGGTGCATTCGACGGACTTGTTAGGCGCGCAAGTGATGGTCGGCGGGGTGTGATCTTCGACGGTCACCGTCTGACTGCAGGTGCTGGAACACAGATTGGAGGTCACGTTCAGAACCAGCGAGAAAGTGTCACCGCAAACGCTGCCCGCGAGAATGCTGACAGATTGTTGGTTGGTCGGGCCGGAAATGGAGCCATTGCCCGTGACGGACCAGGAATAGGAACTCATCCCAGCCGGGCCGCTGTACTGCCTGCTTGACTGCGGACAAACCGAAGCCAGTCCCGTGATCGAACAGGCCGGCAGCGGCGAAACGGTCAGGACGACATCATCCGTTTCGGAGCAGCCATTGGCCTGCAGCACCGTCAATCGCAACGTCGCCGCGGCCGAGGACACGTGAGCGCTCGTGGTTAACGAGCTGGGGGAATCAATCGCGGCCGTTCCTGACACAACGCTCCAGGTGGTGGAAACAATCGGCTGGAATCCGGGCGCGGCGACGCCATTGAGAGGGAAGGCGGTTGAATCGCCTTCCGTACAGCGTGTTTGGTCCGGGCCCGCATCGGCACTAGGCCCAAATCGCAGGTTGAGTTGAATCGGGTCCACCAAGTCTTCGATGCTGGCCGAGCTGGATTGCGAGCTCTTGGTTTTGACCAGCAACGTTTTAACTCCAAGCGACAGACATGGATCGAAGTTGCCCAGAAGCCCTGTCAGATCGAGCGCGGCCTCCGCAAAGGCATTCGGCGCATAATTGTTGGTGCCGAAGGCGCCGTAAGGCACAAAGATGTTGTTCGTGTTTATCGCGACAAAGACGCGACCGGCCGGCAAGTTCGTAGTCACGTCCACATACGCATAGCCTCCGCTGCCATTGGGCTGCCATTGCCAGGCAAAGAAACCGGCGGCAGTGCCCCCGCTGGTGAATGCCAGGCTGAGCAACAAATCGTTGGTGGTGCGTCCGCCGTGAGGACCCGCGGAAAGGAACCCGCCACTGCCGGTTCGGACCAAGGTGTTTTGGAGCAACTCGAAGTCGATGTAGGAGTCGCCCGACGTGCTGAGCCGGTCGGCGGCAATCGCGATCCAACTGTGGCCGTTGGTGTCCGTCGCGGTGTGCAAAAGGACGTTGTTGATGTCGGTCTTGCCGTTCGCCTTGCCTACGGTCCAGGTCCAATTGGTTGGGTTGTCCGTCCACTTGAGTCCGCCTGAAAAGATTATGTCGTTGCCATTGTATTGGTCGATGAAATGGAACGTGGTTAGAGCGTTTAAGGGCACGCCGGCCTGATTCAAAACACCGCCGCCGCTCACCGAATTGGTTATCCAGTCGCCGACATTCGCGTCGGGGATGTTGGCAAACAGATCACCGTCGATGCTGAAGCCTCCGGCAGGCACGCTGACCGGAGCGACGCCAGCAGATGGCGGGGATGCCAGCGCCGGCTGGCTCCCGAAGACGAGAAAATAAAGCAGGACGAGAGAAGCCAGAGTTTCGACTCGACACCTGGGCGAACTATTTGAGTTTGGTGGCATAAAATAAAAAGTGTTCAAAAGGAGAAGAGTGCCGTTTGGCGCGGCACGACGGACCACACGTGTTCGGGATCAGCTTCAATTTTTCAAAATTGCAGAATTTGACTTCATGGGTACGTGACCCTTGCCGCATATGCGTCGCAATAAATCCGCGACCTCTCCCAATGGGAGGAACCTCCACGAACTGCGGGCTGATTCAGGCGTGCTGTTCGCGTATCGAGCAATAAGCAAGCTCAGTGCCGTCTCAATTGTGAGCAGGTTTGTACAGTGCTTGGACAGCTCCCTGACCGACGACACCTCGGTTTGCGCCTGAATTTTGTCGCTTGGAATTTCAAACGCCCGAGATTGCAAGTCCCGCTGTGTGAAGAAATTCTCGCAACGGTTGTGAAGCTGGCGGACGCCTTCTCACACGTGCGAATCAAGCCACATCAGAACGAGCACCCCTAGTCCGAGGGATTTCAGGTCCATAACCAGAGCAACGCGATGGAGCTGGATGAAGCCGAAGAGAGGATGTGGTCGGGCGCTGCTTCTCGGAGCGCGCAGCTCATGGGGAGCGCCTATCGCCTTCGCGCAGGCATTATTGGGACCATGAACCCGAGTCGCATAATGACGGATGACGAATGACAAATGACGAAAGAAATCCGAAGTTCGAATGTCGAACGACACTCAGGAATGCTGCCAGTGGTTTGGACATTCGGATTTCGTCATTCGTCATTCGGATTTGCGAAGCGTGGTTCATGGGGAGAGCGAGGCCCCCACCGGATCAACCGCGCTGAAGCGTAATGGCAATCACTCCCAGCGGTGGCAACGTGAATTCGGCGCTAAACGGCTGGTTGTGCGTCTGATAATCCTGCGCCAGCACGCCGCCGAGATTGCCCACGTTGCTGCCGCCATAGATTGCCGAGTCGCTGTTCAACGCCTCGCGCCAGTAGCCGCCCTGCGGCAGGCCGACTCGATATCGGTAGCGAGCCACCGGCGTGAGGTTCAGGATGACCAGCACCCGGCTTGTGCGCCCTTTGTTCTGGCGGACGAACGACAGCACGCTGCTTTCGTGATCCGAGCAGTCCACCCAGAAGAAACCGTCGGATTCGTAATCGCCCTCCCAGAGTGCTGGTTCGGCGAGGTAAAGCTGGTTCAGATCCTCGACGAAGCGCAGCGCGCCGCGATGATACGGGCCGGCCTCGAGAAGCCACCAGTCCAGTTCCGCGTTTGCGTTCCATTCGTTGGTCTGGCCGAATTCACAGCCCATGAACAACAGCTTTTTCCCGGGGAACAGCCATTGATAGGCCAACAACGCGCGCAGGTTGGCAAAGGCCTGCCAGTCATCGCCCGGCATGCGGCCTCGCAACGACCCCTTGCCATGCACCACTTCGTCATGCGACAGCGGCAGGATGAAATTCTCGTGATGATGATAAAGCATGGCGAAAGTGAGATCGTTTTGATGATACTTGCGATGCACCGGGTCGCGTTTGAAGTAATTCAACGTGTCATGCATCCAGCCCATGTTCCATTTGAAGGAGAATCCAAGCCCTCCGAGATAAGGCGGGCGCGTGACCAATGGCCACGCCGTCGATTCCTCAGCCGCCGTGACGACGCCGGGATACTCGGTGTGCACCAGATGGTTGAATTTCCGCAGGAAATCGACCGCTTCGAGGTTTTCACGGCCACCGAACTGGTTCGGAATCCATTCCCCTTCCTTCCGCGAGTAATCCAGATAAAGCATCGAGGCCACGGCATCCACGCGAAGGCCGTCCATGTGGTAACGGTCACACCAGAACAGCGCGTTGGCGGTCAGGAAATTGTCCACCTCGCGCCGGCCGTAATTGAAGATGAGCGTGCCCCAGTCCTGATGCGCCCCTTTGCGCGGGTCTTCGTGTTCATAAAGCGCCGTGCCGTCGAAGCGAGCCAGCGCCCAGTCGTCTCGTGGAAAATGCGCCGGCACCCAATCCACCAGCACCCCGATGCCGGCCTCGTGCAGCGCGTTGACCAGAAACTGGAATTCGTCCGGTGTGCCGTAACGGCTGGTGGGCGAATAAAACCCGGTCACCTGGTATCCCCATGACGGATAAAATGCGTGTTCCGAAACCGGCAGGAATTGAACATGCGTGAAGCCCAGCTTCTTCACATGGTCGATCAACGGGCCGGCAACCTCCCGGTAGCTGAACGACTCCGCCATCGATTTCTTCCGCCATGAGCCGAGGTGAACCTCGTAAATGCTCATGGGCGAGCGGAGCGGGTTTTGCTCGCGCCGTCTGTCGAGCCACGCGTCGTCGCCCCAGGAGAACTTCATTATGTCCCAGACGATGGAGGCGTTTTTGGGCGCGGGTTCAAAGAAGAACCCGTAGGGATCGGTTTTCAATACCAGCGCGCCGGTGGCATCCTTGATTTCGTATTTGTAAAGGGCGCCTTCGCCAATGCCCGGAATGAACAGCTCCCAGACGCCCGAAGGACCGAGATGCCGCATCGAATGAAACCGTCCGTCCCAGCCGTTGAAGTCGCCCACCACACTGACCCGCTGCGCGTTCGGCGCCCAGACCGCGAAACTGGCGCCCGGCACACCGTCGATAACACGCAGTTTTGAGCCGAGTTTGTCGTAGATGCGGCGCTCATTGCCTTGTCCGAACAAGTACAAATCGGTTTCGCCCAGCGTCGGCAGAAACGAATACGGATCGCGCGTCCGACGCCGGTTGCCCTGGTGATCGACGATAACGAGGTCGTACGCATAGACTCGATTGGCCTCGCGCGTGACGCCCTCGAACACACCGGCTGCATGCAGGCGCTTGAGCTTGATTGCCGGCCGGTTTTTTTCGTGGACTGGAACGATCTCGACCGCCGCCGCGTCGGGAAGGAACGCTCGGACCACCAGGCCGGAGACATCGCCCAGCGGATGCGCGCCGAGCAACGTATGAGGAGAGCGATGTTGAACATTGACGAGGCTCTCCAATTCTTTAGCCGTCAGGATCATGGCCGCCATTGTGGCAGTGTGGACTTCAAAAAACAGGAAAAAGCGCTGTTTGGTTCTGTGTTCGCGCGGTGTTAAATTGGTCGAAACGAAACTCGATATGAATGTCATTCAAACAGTCGGACTCGGCCTCTCACTGGCGTGCCTGTTCAATTGCGTCAGCGCAAATGGCGCGCAGTCTTTGCCAATCCGCTCTCTCAAAAAAGGCGCGTTCAGCGGCATCCGTGAAGTGAAGCAGGAAATCGTCAAGAGCGCCGACGCCTGGGAAAAGCTGTGGAAACAGCACGCCACCGCCGCCGGAGAGTCAGACAAGATCCCTGCGGTGGATTTTTCCAAGGAGATGGTAGTCGTGGCCACGATGGGCACGAAACGTTCCGGCGGCTACACGATCGAAATCGTGGGCGTGGAAGCGCGGGACAAGGCTTTGAAAATCTCCGTCAAAAAGAGTTCTCCGCCTCCCGACGCGATGACGATTCAGGCCTTGACTGCGCCATTTCATTTTGTCGCCGTGCCGAAGAGCAACCTGAAGCCGGAGTTTGTGGAGGCGAATTCAGGCGCGAATAAAAAATAACAGCATATAGACGCGAGCGGTCCATCAAAACAAGCGGTGCGCGAAAATATCAGCCCCACACGACGCGATCCTCTCTAACGCCAGGCTTCAGCGGTCTGCCTTTGCATTCTTCGCAACCGGTAAACGGTTCAACAGGTCTGGCCACGTCCGTCGGCCGCGTCACCTTCCTCCTCAAGTGCGCATCCAACATTTGGAACGAGACAGCGATGGTTCGATCGTCGGAAACTGTCCAGTCGTCATTTCTGTCGGTTTGTCTCCGAAACTCCGATGATGACCATTCGTCGTTTAGGACACATTCACAAACTGGCGCTTCAGATCGCCCTGGCCTCGATTGGTCGAGAACGACGGCACAAAAACACGCCCGTGACAGGTATGTTGACGGCACTCGTGTTTTTGAACAACCCGGCTCGCAAAAAACATTTCGGTTTTGCGGCGGCTGCGGCAGTTTGTAGATTGAAAGGCTCATCGTATGAACGACCGGGAACTACTGCGCGAATATCTGGATGGAGGCTCCGAGCGAGCCTTTCAAAGCCTCGTCCAGCGCCACGTGGACCTGGTGTATTCGACCGCGCTCCGCCGGCTTGGCGACGCCGGACTCGCTGAGGAGGTGACGCAAAACGTCTTCGTCGCGCTGGCCCGCAAAGCGCCGTTCCTGAGTCGAGACGTCGCATTCGCTGCCTGGCTCCACAAAACGACGCTGCTCGAAGCACGCCACCGCCTGCGCGGCGAACTGCGCGGCAAACGCCGCGAGGAAACCGCCATCGCAATGAGCACCACCCTGAGAGAGGAAGATTCGCTGCTGAAATCGCTTTCGCCGGTCCTCGACGAAGCGTTGCTGGAATTGCGCGAAAAGGATCGACATGCCGTGCTGCTCCGGTTCTTCGAGAACAAAGGGCTTCGCGAAGTCGGCGAGGCGCTTGGGGTCGGCGAAGACGCCGCGCAGAAACGCGTGGCCGGGCCGCGCTTCATGGAGTCACGCAGACGGCGCCTGCTGCACTCGCGTCCGTCACTGCCCAAACCGCGTTGCAATCGGCGAAGGCGGTGTCAATCGGCGGGCTTGGATTGTTGATTGCAAAATTTATGGGACTTACGAAAACACAGACTGCCGCGCTTTGCCTGCTGGTGAGCGCACCGCCGATCGCCTACGAATGGAATGCGTTGACCGAGGCAAGGACAGAACGACAAAACTGGCAGGTTCAATTGAACGGTCTGCGACAAACCCTCGCCGAACGGCAGGGCGAGCAGGAGCGGATTCAGCGGCGGCTGCGCGTGGCGAACAACACCCTGGCGTTTCTTGAATCTGAACAATCCCGGCCAAGGGCCTTGAGCGCCTCGGTTCCCGCCAGCAACGACCCCAATCTTTATCACTGGTCTGAAGCCTCCGACTACGTGCGGCTGCCGAAGACCTTGTTCACACGG
>WNGG01008156.1_pt1 | contig 11562 bp, 10 predicted proteins | sample 5400661 | NCBI WGS metagenome assembly WNGG01 (sample SAMN13153372, study PRJNA577476) | soil metagenome | isolation source: 100 cm soil or saprolite under Garry oak tree replicate 1 | place: USA:California | collected 2016-06-15 | reverse complement strand
TGATCACGGGCCGTGTCGACTCCGTCAAGCCCCGCGCCCCTTCGCGGCCTCCTGCCGATCGCGCTCGCCGCGATCTCCTGGGGAACGACCGGCTCGGTGACGACGGTCCTCGTGGCGGGGGCCCACGCCCACCCGCTCGTGATCGGCGCCGCGCGCGTCGTGGTCGGCGCCGCCGTGCTGGTGCTGGCCGCGCGCGCGCTCGCCGGCGGCCTCACGATCGCGCGGGCGGACCGGCTTCGCTGCCTCCTCATGGGCCTCTCGATGGCGGCCTTCCAGGCGGCCTACTTCACCGCGGTGACGCTGACCGGCATCGCGATCACGGCCCTGCTCGCGATCTGCTCGGCGCCCCTGATGATCGCCGCCCTCGCCGCCGTCTTCCTCGGCGAGCGGCTCACCCCACGCGTGGGCGTCGCGCTCGCGCTGGGCGTCGTCGGCACGGCGCTGCTCCTCGTCGGGCCCAGGACGGCGGCCGACCTCTCGCCCCGCTTCGTCGCGGGAGTGGCCCTCGCGCTCGCGGCGGGGCTGGCGTACGCGCTCTACGTCGTGCTCGGCAAGGCGGCGCTCGAGCGCTCGGCGCCGCTGCCGCTCGCCGCGGCGAATTTCGCCATCGCCGCCCTCGTCATGCTGCCCGCGCTGGCGCTGCCACAGGCAGGATCGCAATTGGCGATGGGCTGGCCGTGGCTCCTCTACCTCGGCGTGGTCACGACGGCGGGGGCGTACGCGCTCTACACGCGCGGGCTCCGGCACGTGTCCGCGTCGACGGCCGGCATCGCCTCGCTGCTCGAGCCCCTCACCGCGACGGCGCTCGGCGTCTTCGTCTTCGGCGAGCGCCTCGGGGCGGCGGGGGCCGTGGGCGCGGTGCTGATGCTCGGGGCGTTCGGGCTGCTCGCCGCCGGCGAGCGCCGCGGCTAGCGGCCGCGGCGCTCGGGCGCGGCCGGCGTCTTGCCCACCGTGACCAGCGGTAGGGACCCCTCGAGCTCGCCCTTCATCACCGGGTGCTGGTTACCGCCGGCGGCGCGCGATTTCTGCGTCACCTGTTGCTCCACGTACTCGTAGAGCTCCTGCAGCGACACGATTCCGTCGCGATTCGCATCGGCCGCGCCCTTGAGCCCCTCGACGAGGTAGTAGGTGAAGATCCCGTGGCCGAGGTCCGGCAGCTCGAGCGAGACTTCGTTCGTCCGCGACGCGGTGACGATGGCCCGCCCCTTGGAGCGCGTCAGCCGCTCCAAGAAGAGGTCGTCGACCGACCCCGCGCGCGTCTTCTTCGCCGCGAACGTTCGGCCGCCAGCCGCGCCGGAATAGCACGCGTCGAGGAACGCCACCACTCGGTCCGACTCGATCCGCGCGAAGATCGTCTGCAGCTCGTCCATCGGTAGCGCCGTGGAGTAGAGGTCCTCGGGATCGGCGTCGCTGGGGATCAGGTACTTCGCCAGCCCGTCCCGTTCCACCCCCCGCGGGTCGACCTCCGGCGCGCCGTGGCCGGCGAAGAAAATCAGGACCGTGTCGCTCTTCTTCGCCGAGCGCGAGAGAAACGTGCCGAGCGCCCAGCGGATGTTGCGGACGGTGGGCTTGCGCTCCGTCTTGTCGGTGAGGAGCAGCACGTGCTCCTTCTTGAAGCCGGCAGGCCCGACGAGCGTGTCATGGATCGCCTGGGCGTCGGGTACCGTGTAGCGAAGCCTCGGGATCCCCGGGCTCTCGTACTGCCCGATGCCGATCACCACCGCCCAGCGGTCGTGGGTAACTTTCGGCTCGGCGACCGGTGGCGCCGCGGCGACCTTCGGCGCGTCGTAGAAAATCGTCCGCACCTCCTGGCGCGTGGTCCCGTCCGGCTCTGTGGCCGTGACAACGACGGCGTTCGCCCCCTCCTTGAGCGTGACCGGGGTCGTCACGACGAGCGACCGGTGCGCCGCCCGCTCGGACTCCTGGGCGACCTCCATGCCGTTGAGCGTGACGCTGACCTTCTGGACGCCCCGGCTCGAGGTGACGAGCGCGGCGACGACGCTCGAGGCATCGGCGACGCGCGCCTTGTCCTCCGGGTAGCGGATCGTGACGGTCAGCGGCGCCGGCTTCTCGTAGTCGATCGAGCGCACTTCCTGGTGGACGCCACCGGCCGCGTCGATCGCCGTGACGACGAGGAGGTTCTGCCCCTCGCGCAGCTTGATGGCGAGGTTGACGGGCAGCGATGGCGGCGGCGTCTTCTCCTCGAGCCGGGAGACTTCGATGCCGTTGAGCGTCACAAGGACGCGCGTCACGCCGCGCCCCGATGACGCGATCCCAGCCAGCCCGATGCTCTCCTGGGTCGACCGCGACTTGTCGGCGGGCGAAGCCAGGGCGACCGCGAGCGGTGCCTGCAGCGGCGTCGGCCGGGGCTCGACCGACGGCGCGGCGACCTTCGGCCTCGTCGGCTCGGGCACCCTCGGCTCGGGCCGCGGCGGCGCGACGACGACGGGCGGGTCGGGCTTCGGCTCCGGCTTGGGCGGCGCGGCAGCGACGGGTGGCTGCGGCGCGGTCACGACCGCCGGGGCCGCGGTCCTGGGCGGTTCCGGCGGCGACGCGGCAGCGGCCGCGGGCTTGTCGTAGAAGAGCACGCGCGCTTCCTGGCGCGTGGCGCCCTGGCGGTCGGTCGCCGACACCAGCACGACGTTACGCCCCTCCTTCAAGCGCAGCGGGAAGCTCAGGCTGAGCTCTGCCGGGCCCGTCTTGCGCTCGTCGCGTCGGGCGACTTCGGCGCCGTTCACGCTGACCGTGACCTCGGCGATGCCCGACGCGCTGGTGACCTTGCCCTCGACGGTGACCCTGTCGGCATCGACCGTCGCGTTGTCCTGGATCCCCTGGAGCGCCAGCTCGATGCCGCGTGGCGCAGTCCGCTCCACGGTGGCGACGCGCAGATCCACGAACCCCCAGTCGCCGCGTGGCGTTACCCCCTGCATCCGAATGATCTGCCGGACCTCGGGCGCGTACCACATCGTGATTTTGAACTCGTTCGGCCTCGCCCACGACTCGCCTCGTCCGGTCTGGACGGCGTCGATCTCGATCTTGAACGCGCCGAAGCGCCCCGCCGGCACGTGGAAGTCCTCGTATGCGGCGACGCGCGTCTTGAACTGCGTGAAGAAACCGGCGCCGGGCCGGCCTTGCCAGGTCCAGAGGCCGGTCGACGTCGCGGTCTTGCCGACCTCGAGGGGCCACGGAAGCTTCGGCGGCGGATCCCATTCGAAGAACCCGCGCTCGTGGGTCATCTTCGCGGGCAGGAGGTCCGTCGTCAGGTAGATTTGGCGCTGCGGGTTCGCGGCGAAGACGTACAGCCCCTTCTCGATCCGCACGAGCTCGTAGACGCCCCGCGTGAGGATCCAACGCTCGCCCACCTGATAGGTGGGCCGCTCGGCGCGGGGCGGCGTCTGCGGGTGCGCCGCGGAAGCCGACGCCAGCACGGCGAGCCCGGACAGGACGCCGCAGAGCGTCGAGCGGACGCCGCGCGCGCGGATCACGCCCATAGTATGACGCACGTCAGACGCGGATCGGCCGTCTCACAGCGCGGCTGAACGTGCAGTTCGGCACGACCGCCGAGTGCTTCCCCGAGCCCCCGGCGACGACGACGAGGACGTCGTCGGGCGACGGCACCTGCGGCATCAGCGCCTCCGGATCGGTCGTCGCCGTCATCCAGCGCGGCCAGTCGTGCATGCCCCACATGCCGCCGAGCCGCAGGTGGCCGAGCGGCAGGCGCGCGTGCTCGAAGAGGAAGCGCTGCACGTCGGCGCGCGCGAAGCCGTCGTTCGCGACGGTCTTGGCGTGCTCGGGGCCGAGCACGATCAGCAGCTGGCTCTGCGAGAAGTACCATCCCACGTTCGAGCCGAGGGACACGGCGGTGTCGGCGACGGTCGTCAGGATCCCCGAGGCCGTCGTCGAGACGTGGTCGTTGACGTTATGCGGCGGCTCGCCGCCGAAGACGGTCACGCTGTCCCCCGCGTCGAGCGGCCCCCACGGCGAGGCGTCGACGTTTTCGCCGATGCAGTAGGAGAACTTCGCCGGGCTCCCCTGGGTCGCCATGTCGTACCGCCCGGGCCACGCGCCGCCGACGTTCAGGAGGATGAGGCGAATCGCGCGGCCGATCGTCGCGTTGGCGCGGAACCCCGGGCCGAAGCAGCCGCTACCCGCGTGGACGCCGATGCGCCGGCCGTAGTCGCCGTGGACGACGAGGAGGGGCGCCACGGGATGGGTCGTCGCCTGCACGCCGTAGAGGTTGAATGCCGGATCGAGCATCGCCTCGAGCGCCGCGAGGATCACCGGGAAGTAGGCGGGCTCGCACCCCGCCATCACCGCGTTGACGGCCAGCTTCTCGAGCGTCGCCTGACGCCAGAGGGGCGGCAGCGCGCCGAGCGAGACGGCAGGGTCGCGCCCGCCGAGCATCGCCCGCACCCGCTCCTCCGTCGGCGGCACGATCGGCAGCCCGTCGCACCAGCGGCGTGCCACGAACTCGGCGAGCGCGCCCTCGGTGGAATCGTCGAGCGTCACGGGGTCGGTGGACTCGTCCTGCGCAGGGACCGCGACCGCCGTCGTCGCGGCCTTCGGGTCGTGCAGGATGCTCGTGAGCTGCTCGACGGCCTGGTGGGCGCGGCGGGCGATCGCGTCAGGCGCCTCGCCGCCGAGCGGGTGCTCGACGACCAGGAGCGGGACTCCCGAGACGCCGAGCGCGCCCATCTCGCTCACGGCCAGCCCCTGGAAGGCGGTCGTCGAGATCAGGCCGGCCGGAGTGCCCCCCTTCGCCAGCTCGATGGCGTCGTGGAGACTCCACGACGTGCAGGACCCTCAGTCCGCGGAGCCGGCGAAGACGACGTCGCAGGTCTTGGCGAGCTCGGCGATGAGATCCGCCGACGCGGGCGTGGAGGCGTTCGCCTTGCGGCGGTGGACGATCTGCGCCACCCCGAGCCGAGCGCGAAGCAGGTCTCCCATTCGAGCGCTCAGCAGATCGAAGTTCGACTTCGTATTGTCGAGGAAGCCGACCGTCCGGCCGGCCCAGTCACGCGGCAGCTCCGGCGCCGCGAGCCCGGCCGCGGCCACGGTCCCTACCGGACTCAGCACCCGGATGCGGGTAGGATTCACAGGCTCATCTCGTCGCCGAGCGCCTCGATTCGCAAGGTCATGCTCACGCCCCCTGCCGCGTCTTCCGTCCCGTCGAGCGCGCCAGGAGACGCCCGACGTTGTCGTGGAGCTCGCTGAGGATCGACCGTTTGACGCGGATCGCGACGTTTTCGACGGGCTCGGGACTACCGACCCGGTGGATGACGAGCGTGCCCGTGAACTCCTCGGCGCGCTCGTCGGTCGCCGCGAGGCCGCGCATGGTGAGGACCTCCCAACCGTCTGCCATGGCGACATCTTACAATGGGCGCCCATGGTCATCGCGCTCGATATCGGGACCTCGTCGGCGCGCGCGGCGGTCTACGACGATGCCGGTCAGGCCGTGCCGGGACGCTTTCACCAGGCCCCGTACGCGCCGACGCTCACCCCGGACGGGGGGGTCGAGCACGATGCCCATGTGCTCCTCGACGCCGCCGCCCGGTGCCTCGACGCGGTCTGCGCCGACCGTCCGCGCCTCGACAACGTGCGCGGCGTCGGGGTCGCGACCTTCTGGCACGGCCTCCTGGGCTTCGACAACGCCAACCGTGCCGTGACGCCCCTCTACACGTGGGCGGACTCGCGGAGCGCCGGCGAGGCGACCGTGTTGAAGGGCGCGCTCGACGACGACGCGCTGCACGCGCGCACCGGCTGCCATCTGCACTCCGTCTACTGGCCCGCGAAGCTGCGCTGGCTCGAGCGCACGCGCCCCGACGAGATTCGGCGGGCCGCGCGCTGGGGCTCGATCGGCGAGCACCTGGAGCTGGTGCTCTTCGGCGAGGCGACGACGAGCGTCTCGCTGGCCTCGGGGACGGGGCTGCTCGACCTCGAGCGCGTGCGCTGGGATCCCGAGGCGCTCGCCGCGGCCGACATCGAGGAGTCGCGGCTCTTCCGGCTGCGCGATCTCGGCGAGCCGCGCCGGGGGCTGCGCTCCCCCTGGGGGCGGCGCTGGCCGCAGCTCGCCTCGGTGCCATGGTTCCCCGCGGTCGGCGACGGCGCCGCGTCCAGCATCGGCTCGGACTGCACCGACCCGGGCCGCGTCGCCCTGAACGTCGGCACCTCCGCCGCGCTCCGTGTCGTCACCGCCGACGCGCCGCCGCCGAGGGGGCTCTGGCGCTACCGCCTCGACCGCCGGCGGGCGCTGCTCGGGGGCGCCACCAACGAGGGCGGCAACCTCTTCGCCTGGTGCCGTGATCTCCTGCGCCTGCCCGACGACGCGGCGCTCGAGCTGGCACTGCGGGCGGCGGCGCCCGACGCGCACGGCCTCACCGTCTTGCCGTTCATCGCCGGGGAGCGTGCCCCGGGCTGGCGGGGGGAGCGGCGGGCGGTGATCGCCGGGCTCTCGCTCGAGACGCGCGCCGTGGATGTCGCGCGCGCGGTGCTCGAGGCCGTCGCCCTCCGGCTGGCGCTGATCCACGCGCTCGTCGCCCCGCACGCGGTTCCCGACCACGCGGTCGTGGCGTCGGGGGGCGCCCTCGGGCGCTCGCGGGCGTGGACGCAGATCATCGCCGACGCGCTCGGGCGGCCGGTCAGGTGGTCCCGCGAGAGCGAGGCGACAAGCCGGGGCGCCGCACTGCTCGCTCTCGAGGCACTCGGGGTCCTCCCGGAGCTGGCGGCCGCCCGCCAGCCCCTCGGCGAGACCTTCGAACCCGACCGCGCGCACCATGCGCGCTACCGCGTGGCGCTAGAGCGCCAGCGACTCCTCGACGAGAGGTTATGATCTGAGCATGCCCGCGCCCCAGCTCACGATCGTCGCGGACCCGGCGGCGCTCGCCGAGGCCGCCGCCGACGCGATCTTCGAGGCGGCGACATCCGCAGTCGCCGCGCACGGGCGCTTCACCGTCGCGCTCGCCGGCGGCTCGACCCCGCGCACCGCGTACGAGCTCCTCGCGTCGCCGCGCCGGAGCGCACGCATGCCGTGGGCGCGGACATTCGTCTTCTTCGGCGACGAGCGCGGTGTCGGGCCCGAGCACCCGGACTCCAACTACGGGATGGCGCACGCGGCGCTCCTCGCGAAGGTGCCCATTCCCGCGGAGCAGGTCTACCGCGTTCGCGGCGAGGCCCAGGATCCCGAAGAGGCCGCGCGCGAGTACGCGCGGACGCTCGCCGAGGTCTTCGGCACCCGGCGCGGCGAGCTGCCGCGCTTCGACCTCGTGCTCCTCGGCGTGGGCGTGGACGGCCACACCGCGTCGCTCTTCCCCGGCTCGCCCGTGCTCAAGGAGGTCTTCCGTACCGTGGCGGCCGTGCACGCGACGGCGGCCGAGATCCCGCAGCGGTTCACGCTCACGCTGCCCGTGCTGAACGCCGCCGCGCGTGTCGTCGTCCTGGCCACGGGCCCCGAGAAGGCCAAGATCGTCCGTGCCGCGCTGGCCGACAAGGGCACGTCGCTGCCCGCGGCGATGATCGCGCCGCCGGAGGGGAGGCTCACCTGGCTCCTGGACCGCGCAGCCGCGGCGCTCCTGCCCCCGACGCCGTGACGCGCGACGATCCGTTCACGCTCGTCATCTTCGGCGCCTCGGGCGACCTGACCGCGCGCAAGCTCATGCCCGCGCTCTGGAGCCTCTTCGCCTCGCGCACGCTGCCCGAGCCGTTCGCGATCGTCTGCACGGCGCGCACCGTCATGACCGACGAGGCGTTCCGGACCCGGATGAACGCCGCGGTGCAGGAGTTCGCGCGGCTCAAGGTACCCTCCGACGGCGTCTGGCAGCGCTTCGCGTCGAACGTGCACTACGTCGCGGGGGATCCGCGCGGCGTCGAGCTCTACTCGAAGATCGGCGAGCGTCTCACGGCCCTCGAGCAGGCGCGGGGCGGCGCCGCCAACCGGCTCTTCTACCTGGCGACGCCGCCGAGCCTCTACGAGGCGGTCGTCGAGAACCTGGGCGGCTCGGGGCTGGGCGAGCCCCTCAAGTCCAACGACGGCTGGACGCGGATCATCGTCGAGAAGCCCTTCGGCTGCGACCTCGTGAGCGCGCAGGCGCTCAACCGCACGCTCGCGGGGGTCTTTTCGGAGGAACAGGTCTACCGGATCGACCACTACCTCGGCAAGGAGACGGTGCAGAACATCCTGGTCTTCCGGTTCGCCAACGGCATCTTCGAGCCGTTGTGGAACCGCAACCACGTCGCCGAGGTCCAGATCACCGTCGCCGAGGAGCTCGGCGTCGAGAGCCGCGGCTCCTACTACGAGGAGGCCGGCGCGCTCCGCGACATGGTCCAGAACCACCTGCTCCAGCTCCTGTGCCTCGTCGCGATGGAGGCGCCCGTGACGTTCGACGCCATGCCGGTGCGCGACGAGAAAAACAAGGTCATGCAGTCGATCCGGCCGATCGACCCGACGATCGTGGACGAGGTCGCGCTACGCGCCCAGTACGGGCCGGGCTTCGTCGGCGGCAAGCCGGTCCCCGGCTACCGGCAAGAGCCGGGGGTGAAGCCGGACTCGATCACGGAGACCTACGCGGCGCTACGCGTACGCGTCGACAACTGGCGGTGGGCCGGCGTGCCTTTCCTGCTCCGCACGGGCAAGCGCCTGCCGCGCCGCGCGAGCGAGATCGCGATCCGCTTCCGCCGCACGCCGCACATGATCTTCCGCCGGGGTCAGGCCGGCGTCGAGGGCAATACGCTGGCGATCCGGATTCAGCCCGACGAGGGTATCGCGCTGACGGTCGCCGCGAAGACGCCCGGGCCCGACCTCAAGTTGGCGCCCGTGATGCTGGACTTCCACTACGGCGAGGTCTTCGGCGCGGAGCCGCCGGAGGCATACGAGCGGCTCCTGCTGGACGCGATCCACGGCGACGCGACGCTCTACGCGCGCGGCGACTGGGTCGAGCGGGCGTGGGCGTTCCTCGAGCCCGTGCTCGCCGCGTGGGCGCGACGTCCGGCGACGCTCCCGACCTACGAGGCGGGCACGTGGGGCCCGCCCGAGGCGGACGAATTCATCGCCCGCGACGACGGGGTCTGGCGCCAGCCTTGATGGGGGGCCCCGAGATGGCCCCCCAATCCCCCCAGCGCTCGGGACGTCCCGGCGCAGCCGTGACGCCCCTCGACAACCCGACAGATTCCTAGCGCTGCGGCTGGGCCGGAACTGCCGTCTGCGCCTGCGCCGGGCCGAAGGTGCTGGCCTGAAGGGCGCGGCTCGTCGTGAGCTCCAGGTACGTGACGGGCCGCCAATAGAAGCCCTCCCAGTACCGGATCTCGAGCGACGACCCGTCCTTCTCGTAGACCTGGATCGTGCCCCGATCCTCGGCCTTCGTGGACGAGATGTGCCGCCAGCCGTTCGACTCGACGGTCGTCCGCATCGCGGCCACGAGACTGCCGACCTCGATCGGCCCGCGATACAGGAGCCGCGCGGCCTTCACCCGCGGCGACTCGATGATCGTGGACCGGTCCTCGACGTACGACATCCCCTTCGGCACCGGGATGTCGTCGAACTCGGCGCGGATCGGCTTGGTGGTCATGGCGCACGCGGACAGGAACAGGAGCAGCGCGAACACGGCGATCAGTCTGTAGTGCTTCATACCACCGAGCGTACCAGCCCGCTCCCCCATCGGCCAAGTTTTGGGGATGGGCTGACACGCCTCGCGCCGGGGCCGGGGGTTGGCGCGACGCGTCAGGTCACGCGGACGGGTTCTCAGCCCTGAATCGAGAAGCCGCCGTCGACGGGAATTGCTGAGCCGGTGACGAAATCGGAGGCCGGGCTCGCGAGAAACACGGCGACGCCCGACATATCGTCGATCGTCCCCCACCGCCCCGCGGGCGTGCGCCGGAGCACGTTCTCGTGGAGGCCCTGCACCTCGCGGCGGGCGCCCTGCGTGAGCGCCGTGTCGATCCAGCCCGGGAGCACCGCGTTGACCTGGATGTTGTCCTTCGCCCACGCCGAGGCGCACGCCTTCGTGAACTGCACGATCCCACCTTTGGAGGCGGCGTAGGCGGGCGCGAACCCGGCGCCGAAGATGGACATCATGGAGCCGATGTTGATGATCTTGCCTCCGCCGACCGTCTTGAAGGCCGGGTAGGCCGCGTGGGAGCACAGGTAGGCGGACGTGAGGTTCGTGTCGAGCACCGTGTGCCACTCGGCGAGCGAGATTTCGTGCGGGGGCTTCCGGATGTTGGTGCCGGCGTTGTTCACGAGGATATCGAGGCGTCCGAAGGCGTCGAGCGTCGCCTTGACCAGATTCCGGACCGCCGTCTCGTCGGTCACGTCGGTGGCCACCGCGCGCGCTCCCGGGCCGAGCGCCACCAATTCCTTCACCGCGTCCTTGGACTTCGCGGCGTCGCGCGCGGCGATCACGACGCGGGCACCCGCCCGCGCGAGCCCGCGCGCCATGCCGAGCCCGATGCCGCCGTTGCCGCCGGTGACCACCGCCACCCTGCCCTTCAGATCGAACACGTCCTCACCTCCTCTGGGCCACTCCACGAGCATTGCCGGAGTCTAACATCGGTGATGCGTTATCATTTGATGCCGACCCCGTGATGCGCACCACCGACGGCACCGCCATCCCCCCTCGGCGCGGCAGACAGATCCCGTTCCGGATCGCCATCGTCAGCGTCGTGGTCGGCCTCCTCGTCGCGACGTGCAGCGCGCTCATCGGCTACGTCCTCTACCGCGGGCAGCGAAGCGTCGACATCCTCGAGCGCGATTACCTCGCGCAGGTCGCCGAGACGACGGTGCGAGACGTCAACCAGCTCCCGCTGGCCACCGCGCAGGTGCTCCGCGTCCGGCGCCAGGACATCGAAGACGGGCACTACGTCATCGGCGACGAGATTCGGCTCGCCGGGGCCTTCGTCAACGCGCTCCACGCGCATTCGGACATCTTGTGGGCGGGCTTCAGCCACGACGCGACGGGGCGCTTCATGGGCGCGCATCGCCTGCCGGGCGGCGCCGCGATCCTGAGCGTCTCCGATCCGCGGGTGAACGGCGGCCTTCCGCGCGAGTTCCGCGCCGACACCCTCGCGCCCTACGTGCGAACGCCGCCCCAGATCAGGCCCTACGAGCCACGCGCTCTTGACTGGTACCGCCGGGCGGTCGCGCGGCCTGGGACCATCGTCTGGACGCCGCCCTACGTCTTCGCAGAAGGCGTCAGGGGCGTCACGGCAGCGGTCGCCGTACGGGACAAGTCCGGGAAGACGCTCGGCGTCGTGGCCGTGGACTTCGCCCTCGCCGGGGTCGAGAGCTTTCTGAGAACGATCGCCGTCGAGCGCGGTGGCGTCGTCGTCGTGTTCGATCCGAGCGGCGCCGTGCTGGGCGGCGCTGGCGGCCCCGGGCGGGAGGCCGCGACGCGTGCCGTCGAGAGCTGGCGGCAGGCGGGGGGCATTGGCGGGTCGAAGGTTCGCCAGACGCGGCTGCTCGTCGCGGGCGAGAAGTGGGACGTCGCCGCTCGCGTGATCCCCGACACCCCCGGCCTCGGCTGGATCGTCGCCGCCGCGGTCCCCGACGAGGCCTTCATGGGGCCCGTGTAC
>WNGG01012739.1_pt1 | contig 11565 bp, 9 predicted proteins | sample 5400661 | NCBI WGS metagenome assembly WNGG01 (sample SAMN13153372, study PRJNA577476) | soil metagenome | isolation source: 100 cm soil or saprolite under Garry oak tree replicate 1 | place: USA:California | collected 2016-06-15 | reverse complement strand
AAGATCTTTCGCGACAAAGGCGAGCTGTTCAAGGTCGAGCTGATCGACGCAATCCCCGAGGATCAGCAAATCAAGATCTATAAGCAAGGCGACTGGTTCGACCTGTGCCGCGGTCCGCATATGACCTCGACCGGCAAGGTCGGCAATGCGTTCAAGCTGATGAAAGTGGCCGGCGCCTATTGGCGCGGCGATTCCAGCCGAGAAATGCTCTCGCGCATCTACGGCACCGCGTTCGCCAAGCAGGAGGAGCTCGACGCCTATCTCAAGCAGATCGAGGAGGCGGAGAAGCGCGACCATCGCAAGCTAGGCCGCGAAATGGACCTGTTTCATTTCCAGGAAGAGGCGCCGGGCTCGGTGTTCTGGCATCCGAAGGGCTGGACCTTGTTCCAGACGCTGGAAAACTACATCCGCCGCCGCCAGGAAGATGCCGGCTACGCCGAGGTCAACGCGCCGCAGCTCATCGATTCTTCGCTATGGGTTGCGTCGGGCCACATGGCGACCTTCCGCGACTCGATGTTTCTGATTGAGCCGCGCGAGGAGGACGAGCGCACCTTCGTGGTCAAGCCGATGAACTGCCCGGGCCATATTCAAATCTTCAAGAACGGGCTGAAGTCCTATCGCGATCTGCCGTTCAAGATTTGTGAGTTCGGCAAAGTGCACCGCTTCGAGCCGTCCGGAGCGCTGCATGGTCTGATGCGGGTGCGTGCCTTCACCCAAGACGATGCGCATATTTTTATTACCGAGGAGCAGATCGCCGAGGAGGTCATCAAGGTCAACGATCTGATCCTGAGTATCTACGCCGATTTCGGCTTCGACGATGTGACCATCAAATACTCCGACCGGCCGGCAAAGCGCATCGGCGAGGATGTGGTGTGGGACAAGGCGGAGGCCGCGCTGATGAAGGCGCTCGAAGCGTCAGGCCGGTCATGGACGCTGAACAAAGGCGAAGGCGCTTTCTATGGGCCGAAGCTCGAATATGTATTGCGCGACGCGATCGGGCGCGACTGGCAATGCGGCACGGTTCAGGTCGACCTCAACATGCCGGGACGGCTCGGCGCGTTCTACATCGACGAACATTCGAGCAAGGTCACGCCGGTCATGCTGCATCGCGCGATGTTCGGGTCGCTCGAGCGATTCACCGGCATCATGCTGGAACATTTCGCCGGCCATTTGCCGCTGTGGCTGTCGCCGTTGCAGGCGGTGGTCGCCACCATTACGTCGGACGCCGACGATTATGCGCGCGAGGCGCTCGAGAAGGCGCGCCGCGCGGGACTGCGCGTCGAGGGCGATCTGCGCAACGAGAAAATCAATTACAAAGTGCGCGAACACTCGCTGGCAAAAATTCCGGCGCTTCTTGTCGTCGGCAAAAAGGAAGCTGCCGAGCGCACCGTTTCGATCCGGCGGCTGGGCAGCGATAGCCAACACGTGATGGGACTGGATGCCGCGCTAGCTGCGCTGGCGCAGGAAGCGGTGCCGCCCGACGTGGCGCGGATCAAAAAGGCGGCGTGAGCCCCTGCCCTCTTTGAGGGCAATCTAGATTGCAGCCGGCGTGGGAATGAGCAAGCTTCGACATTACGTGCCGCTCGTCCCCGCGCAGGCGGGGACCCAGCAGGAACCGCGAGGTTTGTGAGGGTAATCTAGATTCCCGCTTGCGCGGGAATGAGCGGAAGTATGGCCTGGCAGGTCGGGCGGCGCCGCTCAGCGCGCCAGCACTTCAACTTCGCCATCGACGCCGGTTATGACCTTAAAGTCGCGCTGATAGGTCCTGCCCTCGTTGCGCGCGATGACATGATAATCGCCTTCAGCCAGCACCAGGCGGGGAAAGGCGCCGATCGATTCTTTGATCACGTCGCCGCCGGGCGTCAGCACCGTCCATTGCGTATTGGCAAGCGCCTCGCCGCTTGGATTGTTGACGAGCTTAAGCGTGATGATGGCGGCGCGATGCGTCACCACGATATCGGTCAGCCTGCCCGGATCAGGTGCCTTCAGGAAGCAGCACCACGTCTCCGGTCTGCACATTCTGCGCGATCGGCCGGCGCTCGCTGGTGTTGAACTGGCTGCCGGTAAAAATCTCAAACGTTATATGGCCGAGCGGGATGCGCACGTCGCCGACGCGACCTTCGAGCCGGATGCCGCCGGCCGGAATATCGAACACTTCGCGCACAGTGTCGGCGCGCAAGGCAATCGTCTTGGCGGCACTGGCGAGCCCGAGACTTGCATGCACGACGTAATTGCCCGGCGGCAGCGTGAATGTCGGCGCGGCGGCGCGATCCTCCTTGATGAGCCGGAAATTGCCGGGCGAGTCTGGTTTTGCCGCATAGACGCGCCAGATAAGCCCGGCGCTGATTGGCGCAGAATTTTGGCCGTAACGGGCAGCGACCGCGAGTAAAACCTGACCGGCCGGAACGGCGGGTGCCGCTTGCGCGACCGGCGGTGCCGCAGGCGGCGCGGGTGGCGCAAGTGGCGACGGTGCAACGATGGTCGCGCCGGGCGATCCGGTCCCGGGCGCAGTTGCTGGTGCCGTAATGGACTGGGGCGCGACAAGACTGTGCATAGCGCCATCGCAGCCAGATTTGCTGCCAGATTTGCTGCCATGTGCGCTGCAATGGCCCCGCGCCACAACCCGCTCAACAGCCGCCCGCCCAATTGCCGCCCAACCAACTGCCGCCCACCCATGGGATTTTTCTCAGTCGCAATCGCGGCAATTTCAAGCCGGCTGCCTAACGCCAGGCACCGGCTATGGTGTGACCTCTGGCCAAGTTGCGGCCTCGTTCACCATATGTTGGGTAGATTGCGGTAGAATAATCCGCAATCGATCAGGATCGGCCGAGCCGTGAGGGTTGTGTGACCAGCGTCGATATTCCAAACAAAACCGTTGATGCCGGCCAGGTCGGCGTCAAAAGCGGTGGACCCTCGATCGGGCTTGTGCTCGGCAGCGGCGCGGCGCGGGGATTTGCGCATATCGGCGTGATGCGCGCTTTGCAGGCGCACGGAATCAAGCCGGACATCATCGTCGGCACCTCGATGGGCGCACTAGTCGGTGGCTGTTATGGAACGGATCAACTCGACACGCTGGAGGACTGGGCGCGCTCGCTGACCATGCGGCGCATTATCGGCTATCTCGACGTGCGCATCGGCGGCTCCGGTCTCATCGGCGGCGGCCGGCTCGCCAATCGGCTGCAGGACTCGATCGGCAAGGCGCTGATCGAAGACTTGCCGATCCGCTTCGCCGCGATCGCGACCGAGATCGGGACCGGACACGAAGTGTGGTTGACGCGCGGCTCTCTTTCGCTAGCCGTTCGCGCCTCCTACGCCTTGCCGGGGATTTTTCCGCCGGTGTATCTCGGCGGCCGCTGGCTGGTCGACGGCGCCCTGGTCAATCCGGTTCCGGTTTCTGCGGCGCGCGCACTGGGCGCCCGCGTGGTCATTGCCGTCAATATGGATGCCGACCGCTTTGGCCGCGGCACCACGATTGCAAGCCACGGCTCGGCCTTGGACGATGCTCCGCCGGTTGCGGCCGTCGAGCACGCGCGCAACGGCTTCGCGCGGCTCCGCGGCATATTCAGCGCCGAGCGCGCGCTCAAGCGGCAGATCATCTCGGGCGACAGCCGGCCGACCTTTTCCACGGTGATGGTGGAATCGTTCAACATCATGCAGGACCGTCTCACCCGCATGCGGCTCGCCGGCGATCCACCGGACGTCCATATCACGCCGCGCATCGGCCACATCGGCTGGCTCGATTTTCATCGCGCCGCGGAATCCATTGCGGTCGGCAGAGCCGCAACGGAAAAGGCGATCGACTCGATCACCGAATCCATCGCCGACTTGAGCTGATCACAGGTGATTGATCCTACCGCGACGGCGAATTTCGCGCGCAAGTGGTCTGACAGGAAATTTGCTGGGTCGTGCAGTTGAGCTGACACGACGTAGTCACGTTGGCATTGCTTCCGGTCGTGGCGGCGCCGGTCGGCTGCGAACCGGGAATAATGCACGTCGTCTGGCAGTTGGCCGCTTGGGAATTGCACAACATCATGCAGTTCGTGACGTTCGAAGTTTGCGCAAGGCGGATTCGCGTGGCGACCTGCACGGTGGAATTGCAGATTGCGACGGCCAATGCAGCGGTGCACAAGATCACGCCGGCAATGCCGCGCGGCTGCATGATGCTCTCCCTTATGTCGGGACAATCATAGCGGTCCGCCGCTACGCGGGGAATGCGCCGCCGCGCGCCGGCGACACCACCCTTCGCCACTGACTAGCCAAGCTCTGACCCGCTAAGCCGTGAGGATATAATCGCGCATTGCTGCGGAATCGCGCTCCATCTCCTTGAGGCGATGCTTGACCACGTCGCCGATCGACACGATCCCGACCAGGCGGCCTTGATCGACCACGGGAAGGTGGCGGAATTTTCCCTCCGTCATCCGCACCATGAGGCTGGCGATAGACTCGCTCTCAGTGCAGGTCGAGACCTTGCGCGTCATCGAGACGCTTACCGGTTCGTCGAGCGCCGCAGCGCCGCGTTCGGCCATGGCGCGGACGATGTCGCGCTCCGAAAGAATACCAACGATGCGATGATCGGCGCCGAGAACGAGCACCGCACCGATGCGCTTTTCTGCCAGCAGCGCCACGGCAGATTTCAAGGTCACGCTAGGTTCCGTGGTGGCAACCTCACGGCCCTTGGCCGCGAGAATAATACTGACGGTCATCGGACCCTCCCTAGGCCTCGCTTTGCCGGTTATTTGCGGCTATTTGCGACGACCAGCGACCGCGAGACTAATGAAGATAATGTTCCTGGACTGTGTACGGTTCCACAAATTACCGGCCGGTGCACGCTGCGGCGCACCGAGTGCGATGCCAAAATGCTTTCGAGATCGGAATTAAATGCTTGGCTCAGCGGAAGATTCCACTGGCGGCCGCGCCGGATCGAAAGCGGTGAATAAAACCAGGCCGGCAAAGAACCCGCCGACATGGGCTTGCCAGGCGATCTCCTGTCCCGCCTCCGCGCCGAAGGAGATTGTGCCGAACCCGAACAGCGCATTTAGGCCAATCCAAGTCGCGAGAAAGAGCAAGAAGCGCCGATCCCGAAGCGTCGCGCCGAGCGGCTGTGCTGGCAAGCGATGCAGACTACCGGGATCACGGAAAAAGCCGAGCCGCCCTTCCCGCTGAAAGATAAAGCGCATCGAGCCCGCCATGGCGCCTGAAATCGCCGCGGATGCGCCGATCATCGGCTCGACTGCGCCGAGATGGCTGACCAGGTGCGCCATTGCCCCAATCGCCGCCGTTGTCAGCATGAACAGAACATAGCGCCAGACGCCGAACCGGCGCGCCAGCGCGCTGCCAAACGGGATCAGCCAAGCCAGGTTGAGCCCCAAATGGGTCAAGTCGGCGTGGATGAAGGCATAGGTGAAAAAGGTCCACAGGTCGGCGGCAAAACCGCCCGGAAGGGCTCCACCCAGGACGGCTTCGCCGCCATAGCGCGCCGGAATAAAGCCGAAGGCCAGGACGAATTCGACGTCCTGCTGATCGCTTAGCAGGAGAACGCGCACGGCGTGGACGAGCACAAGCACGGCGACGGTCGCAACGACCGCCGCCGGAACGTTGAAGATCGGCTCTGCGGGATTGGGCTCGGACTGTTCGCTCAAGGTGACACCTGACGGCCGAAATAGGCTGCTGCGCCGCCAGGAACAAGGGACTGCGCTCACAAGCGGCGAGCAAAAGGCAAAAAACAAAAGGGAGGACCGCTGTCCTCCCTTTTGCAACTTTGCGGTCTTTGCGGCTTACCGCAATCGACGCCGAGTTCGTGTCTTCGCAAGACTCTTGGAAAGACCGTTGGCACGCCTCGGCGCGGTCACGCCCCTTCGCCTCCCCTATTCGTGACGCCACCGTAGGCGGCGAGCCCACGGCCGCCAATCGCAACGTTCGATTAGGCTTAATGACCGTCAACGCTAATTGTGCGCCGGGGAGAATCCGTTTCAATCTGGAGCCTCTGCGCATCAAGAACTGGACAAAAAACTCGATCAGCGGCGATGAACCACGCTGCGAGAGTTGAGCTTTTCTCCGGAGAGACTCGCGGCGTTTTAATTAAAATTGATTCGCTCAACTTAGCGGCGCCGCAAAAGCTTTGTGCGAACCGTGACCCCAACGATAAGGGAAGGGGTCACAATGAATTCCGTCACAGGAGCCATCGGCAGGCGTCGTGCAGCCGCGGGCGTCGTTCTGTTGACGTCGCTTGCGGCACTGCTCGCCGCGCCAACGGCCAGCATGGCGCAGGAGCGTGCGGCATTTATCGCCGTCGGCGCCGTTACCACACCGCCCATCGGCTGGGCCGAATTTTGCACCGAGTACGCGCCCGAATGCGACACAAGGTCTTCACTGCCGCGCGACGTGGCGCTGTCGACGCGCGCTTGGGCCGAGCTCAAGCGCATCAATGTCGCGGTCAACACCAGCGTCAAACCGATGACCGATATGGATCATTGGGGTGTCGTCGAACGCTGGAATTATCCTGACGACGGTTACGGCGACTGCGAGGACTACGCATTGCAGAAGCGCAAGCTACTGATGGCGGCCGGCTGGCCGCGCGAGGCGCTGCTGATGACGGTCGTGCGCGATCAGAACGGCAACGGTCACGCCATCCTTACCGTCAAAACCGATAGAGGCGAGTACATCCTCGACAATCAGACCAACGACGTTTTGCTGTTGGCGGACACCGGCTTCCGCTTCGTGAAGCGCCAGTCGCAATCCGATCCGAACGTTTGGGTTTCGCTCGGCGAGCCGCGTGCGGCGCCGGCCACTGCCTCATCGCGTCGCTGAATCAACGACAGAAGGAAACGCGCTCCCGGTCACGTCCCCACCCCTCCCCGTCCCCGACCGGGTTCGCGGCGGCCGGCTCTTCCCCAGGAGCCGGCCGCAACTTTTTGAAGCCAGCTAAGAATCCCCGGCACTTTTGGCTAATTGCAGCATTGATAATGCGGTCATTGAACGTAGTTCCGTTTCGGGGAGGGAAAGCAATGCTAAACAAAACTCTCGTCACATTAATGATCGTTGCAGCACTGGGCGTAAGTTCGGCCGCTATGGCTCGTGACGGTGGCGGGTCAGGCGGCGGCCATTCTCGTCACGCCGGTCACTTCGCTCATCAGTTCCAGAGAAATCAGGTCTTGCTTGGCGGCTGGGGCTGGGGCGGGCCCTATGCTGCGGGCGGGTACAGTAACAACACTATCGTTGCAGCTTATCCGCAACCTCTATCCGCTGCAGACGTGACTGGCTCAGTTGCCCGTGCGCCGTGTCATTGGAACGAGGATACGTTTACTGTCCCGTCTTCGGCGGGCGGAAAGCGGCCAATAACGATTGTAAGTTGCCGTTGAGGCGATCGCACTCGGCTTCATCGGCACACATGCCGGGCCGCGATTTGCGATTTCTGCTTGGCCCCGACAAGCGGGCATTAATCTGCCGCGATTTTAGGTCCGCCTCGGGCCAAACTCAGCATTCCGCGGGCCACTGCAGGAGCACGGCAATTGAATTCGGCGGCGTCCATCAGACGAACTCCACTAGCTGGAGGTCGCCAGCGGCTCCATTCCACTTTTCCTGATTGTCTCGGAAGCGTGCGCCGAGGCAAAAAATTCGATTAGTCGCTTAGAACCTTCAATCTTTTCGGAGCCGGCCACGACGGCGGCCGAAAACACCTGGACGAGCTGGATCTCCGGCGGGAGGCTGCCTGCGAAATCGACGCCTGCCGCGTGCAAAATTTCACTCACCGGCATGACGGCAAGATCCGCACCTCCTTCGGCGACCATTTCGGTTGCGTGCGTGCCGCGCGGCTTCGCTTTGACATTGATCTTTTCTGCGATGCCTAGCCGCGAAAAAAGATCGGTCTGAAGCCAGATCCCGCTGGTGCTTCCAGGGACCGCAACGGTTTTCGCCTTGAGCAGGAGTTGTTTGAAAGCCTCGACGGTGCTCACGTCGGGCTTCGGAGTCCCCGCCCGCACGGCCACGCCAAGGGGTACTCGCGCAAGATCCACGTCCGTTCCGGCGACGATCCAGTTCGCGGCCATCAGCTCACCAAGGCCTTCCCTGGAGAGGATCACCACATCAGCAGGCACGCCGCGAGCGAGCTGCGCGGCAATCGTTTGCGGCCCTACTCCCTGCGACGCACCCGATCTGCTCGTGACCTTGATGCCGCTCGTCCGCTCGAATTCCGGCAACAGCTGCTCGTACGCGCCAGTGAATCCGCCGGATATCAGAATGTTCACTGTGCCAATCCGCATTTTCTTAAGCCTAGCTATTCGATGAGCCGTCAGCGCGACCCAGCAATCCGAGCGCAACGGTCAGGCCGATCGTTTTGCGGTCCAACCTAACGTTTCTTCGGCGACCAACGGTAGGCTTTGGCGCACGCGCCGCCCATCAGCATCGCTCGCTCACTGTTGCTCAGGCGGTCAGTTTTAAGGAACGGTTCGATGGCCTGCTCGTAGTTGACGACGGCGTACGCGCGCGTCCAGTCCGTGCCCCACAGGCAGCGCTCAAAACCCCAGGCATCGAACACGCGGGCGAGTGGATCCCAGATGTCCGGGAATGGATACGGTTCCCGGGACAGCGTGCAGGCACCGCTCACCTTGATCACCGCGTTCTTACGCCTGGCAAGGTCCAGCACCTTCGGCAGGTCGGCCCACGGCTGCGGCGGGGCCGGCGGTGTGCGCGGCTGCAGGATAGCCAGATGATCGATGATGAAGCGCGTATCGGGGTGGCGGTCGATCAACGCCATGCCCGCATCCAGGTTGCCCCAGCACAGTATGTTGACCGGAAAGTCGTGCTTTGCGGCCGCGCGCAGGATCCGGTCGAGGCGAGGGTCATTCGGCTCGCGCTTCGCCTCCTTCATCATCATGATGCGTATACCCACCGCGCCCGGTATCTGCTTCCAGTCCGCGATGACATCGCCCACGGCTGGATCGTCTGGGTCGACCGGCTTGACGATCGCGAACCGACCGGGATGGGCCCGCTGGACTTCCACCGCATAACTCGCGTCGTAGCGGTACATGGAAAACGCGGAGATGAAGATTGCGCCGTCGACCCCAACCTTGTCCATCGCCGCCACCATCTCGTCACCCGTAACATGATCGGGCCAGTTCGGCACGCTATGCCAGGGTCGCTTTGGAGTGTTCGCCTCATAAGCGTGGACCTGGGAATCGATGATCGTCATCGGGGAAGCTCCTCAATTGCCAAGAGAGTCGGTATCGCAACAGGTCGTGCCAGCCGTGTCCAGAGTCCACGTCCTTTCCGCTCAGGTTCCGAAATCGGCTCACGGCGGACATCACGCGAGGTCCGGGAGTAACTGGACATCCCGTAGACGCCCTCGCTGATGGTGAAGCACGTCACAGACCCCGGTATTGATGCGTGGTATTGTTCCCGGCATTCATGTCATCGAAGCTGACGAGCTGATCGAATGAAACTGCCCCGTCGTCGACTTCTGCATCTTGCAGCGGGCGCCGTCGCGCTTCCAACTCTTTCGCGCGTCGTATGGGCGGAAAGCTACCCAACGCACCCGGTGCAGATCGTGGTCGGCTTCACTGCCGGAAGCACGAGCGACATTCTCGCCCGCCTGATGGCGCAATGGCTATCGCAACGGTTCGGCCAACAATTCATCGTCGAGAACCGGCCCGGCGCTGGCGGCAATATTGGCGCCGAAACGGTCGTGAAGGCGACCCCTGATGGCTATACGCTCCTCATGGTCCCGCCGGCGGTCGCAGCTAATGCCACGCTCTATGAGCATCTCAATTTTAATTTCCTGCACGACATAGCGCCGGTCGCGGGCGTGGTGCGCGTCCCCAACGTCGTCGAGGTCAACCCGTCGGTCCCGGTAAGGACCATTCCAGAATTGATCGCGTACGCCAGGGCCAATCCGGGCAAGCTCAGCTTTGCCTCGGCTGGGATAGGAACCGCGAGCCATTTGGCCGGCCAATTGTTCAATACGATGAGCGGCGTAAACCTTCAGCACGTGGCTTATCGCGGCGATGGTCCAGCTATGGCCGATCTGATTGCCGGCCAGGTGCAAATCGGGTTCGCGACCATGACTGCATCGATCGGACATATCCGCGCCGACCAGCTACGACCGCTGGCGGTGACGACGATCAAACGCTCCGACGCGCTGCCGGGCATTCCGAGTGTCAGCGATTTCTTGCCGGGCTACGAGGCGAGCTCCTGGTTCGGCGTAGCAGCGCCGCGGCGGACGCCCGCCGAAATTATTGAAAGCCTCAACCGGGAAATCAACGCAGGCCTTGCCGATTCCACGATCAATGCGCGGCTCGCCGATATGGGCGGCATGCTGCTAACAGGCTCGCCGAGCGACTTCGGCAAACTGATCGCCGACGAAACAGAAAAGTGGAGCAAAGTCATTCGCGCGGCCGGGATCAAGGCAGAGTAGAATCGTTCCTTTCATAAACTTCTCCCCGGTTTGGGTAATCAGCAGACATGACGGCCGCGATTTGCGATTTCTGCTTTGCCCCGACAAGCGGGCATTGATCTGCTCCTATCTCAAGTCCGCTTCGCGCCAAGAGGCGAAAACACTTGAGGCGAAAAAACTTGAGACATTTCACTGCGCCGCATTAAGTGACCGAGGGGCCGTTGCAGACATTTTCGCCTTCTGCAATATTGAGTACTCGGCAAGGAACCATTGACATGAACGACACCACAGTTGGATTTGACATCGCTGAAGAAGATATCCTCACCTACGAAGTCTCCGATGAGGCTATAGAAAGCGCGGCATGCTCACTGAGAGACAAGCCGGGAAGTGCGACGATTTCTTTCTGTAGCGGCTTAGATTCTTGTCCGTCCTGAACAGATGGACTTGGCTTTCTAGGTTCGTCGACCTGTGATATTCAGTAAATGAGCCCTTCGCCTTGTTCGGGCTCGTGAACCTCTAAGCCCCGCTGCCAATCCCGCAGCGGGGCTTACGTTTTTTCAATCATGTGTGGACTGCGCCAATTGTTATCACCGTTGTAAATTTAGGGCTGCGGTGATCGTCGCCGTTATTGGCGGGCTGACTCCCCACCGGCCTAACTGACAGGCTTCAGGTTCTTCGCGTATTGCTTGAAGCGCCGCACGTAAATGTCGGCTGCCGCTGTAATCCTTTGCATCGCCGCCTCATCAAGGGTGCGCACGGCGCGGGCCGGCGCGCCGACGATGAGCGATTTGTCCGGGAAGCTCTTGCCTTCGGTGACGAGCGCGCCGGCGCCGACCAGGCAGTTTTCGCCGATGCGCGCCCCGTTGAGCAGGATCGCGCCCATGCCGATCAAGCTGTTGGCGCCAATGGTGCAGCCATGGAGGATGACATTGTGGCCGATCACGCAATCGGGTCCGATCGTCAATGGGAATCCGGGATCGGTATGTAACGTGGCATTGTCCTGGATCTGCGAGCGTTCGCCGAGCTCGATCCACTCATTGTCGCCGCGTAACACCGCGCCGAACCAGACGCTGGCGTCGATTTTGAGCCGGACTTTGCCGATCAGCGTCGCCGTCGGCGCGATCCAATAACGCCCACTTTCTGGAAATTCGGGGCGCATTCCGTCGAGTTCATAGATC
>WNGG01011409.1_pt1 | contig 11570 bp, 5 predicted proteins | sample 5400661 | NCBI WGS metagenome assembly WNGG01 (sample SAMN13153372, study PRJNA577476) | soil metagenome | isolation source: 100 cm soil or saprolite under Garry oak tree replicate 1 | place: USA:California | collected 2016-06-15 | reverse complement strand
CCGACGAAAGCCAGAAGCGAGAGCAATCCCGTGCCCTTGTCGATCTCTTTGGCGAGAATGGCTGTGTCCAAGCCCGTATGATGAACTTGGAGCCGGTCCAGTTTCAGACTTGCCAACAGATCCTGCACCAGAAGAGGCGGCAGTGGCTTGGTTCGGCCGTCTTGGTAGGTAAACGCCCGCAGCGAATATTCGTAATCGCCGTTTAGATAGATCCCGGGAATCCGCCGAAAAGCATCTTGCGCCTGTTCCAACTGCCGCAGGGATTCCGTACTGACGAGCACGCGCTCTCGCTCACTGACCGCGTCCCAAAGGACGCTCCCATACTCAGCCACGCCGCCAGCGAAGCCATAAGCGCGGCAATATTGCTTTACCTCGTGCAGTGTGCGAGCCGTATTGACGGCAGTTGCAAACCCATGGGCATGCAGCAAGGCGATCGCCTTGATGCCCGCAGCCGTCGTCGAAGGAAAGCCAAAGACCATTCTGTCCAGCACGCCATCAATGTCTGTCACGACGAGAGGGGCGTGCCAGTGAATCTCGTGCGGGCGATGGCACAGCTTGCCGCACTCCCGGATGGTTTCCCCAACGAGGAAATTCCAAGCCGAAATGTATTGCTGGTGAGACTCGCGCCGCCGGTGTAAGAGCCGAGGATTTTGTAGATCAAGTGTGGCTAGATCCTGCGCCCACAGGCCGGCCAGCAGTTTGTTGAAAAAGAGCCGCTTCTGGACATGAGTGTCACCACTTTGTTGGACATAGTGATGGACGAGTTGCGCCGATTCTTTCTCCGAAAGCCGGAAATGGAAAATAGCGTCGGCCAGATCATAGGCTGGGTCGGTCATGCCAAGCTCGTTCTTCCCCTGGCCATGATGTTCGAAATCCGTCTTCAGCAGCTTGGAATCAGCGGCGACCCATTCTTGGCGCGACATCTTGCCGTCAATCAGGATGGGCACCGGGCACTTTTGCTGCGACAGTTCCTGTTGAATTCGAGGGCGCTTCAAAGCTGATACAATCCGTGAGCTGTAGGCGCGACTCAGAGCGTTTGCCAATATCTCGCAGCCCTTATGACGACCCTCGCGGGCCAAATCCGGCGTGGGATCAGTGCCCAAACTCAAGCTCCGCGCCCGCGCCGCGACGTACGTGGCAAGAGACTTGATCCATGCATGGCGGTCCAGAGCATGAAGTGCCGCGTCTTGTCCTCCAGGAAACCATTCTGCGTAGAGGATCCCATCACGCAAGCCGAGAATGGGCGGAACGAACTGTGCTAGTTGCTCGCCCGCTCGAAAGGCGTGGTACCCCAGCCATCCCCAGCCAACGCTCTTGGCGAACACATAACGGACTTCACTGGTACCAGCAGCATCGTTCAGATGAACTTCATAAACTCGCTTGAGGCGGACGTCCACTCGCTCCGCGGGCTGCGTTCGCCACCGCAGGTTCAACTCGTCTGTCTTGGGGTTGGGCGCGACCCGGGCTCTAACGTAACCCCGAGCTTTAAAATACTCGTTTAACCTGGCTTCCACTGCCCTCGATTCCAGCAATTGTTGTTTGTAGCGTTTGGCCGGTTCTAACGTGAGCACTTTGATTTTTGAAAGAGCCTGCAAAGTGTGCGAGTTTTTCCAGTCTGGAAAGGCCGGTTCAGCTGGATTCAGCACCACAATGTCTTCGTCTGAGAAGCCTGCTTGGCGAAGCAGATGGACAGCCTTGGCAACAGTTTGTCCTGTATGGATCGACTCGTCCACAATCAGAAGACGTGCCTTTTTTCGGGCAGCCTGTTGGAGCGCGTCTCGCTCCCACACGGCCAGGCCTTTTCTGGGGCGAACCGCGACCCAGTCCGTGTCTCTACGCTCGGTGCTGAGATAGGCGCACAGCAGGGGTGCCAGGAATGATCCTGCTGTACGCAACCCCATCACCATGGCAGGCCGCTCAGGTTCGGGGAAAGCGGCGACAAAGTTCCGTCCCAGTTCGAGACAATCGAAAGGAGCAAAGTCTCTCGAACGGAAGAAAGCGGGGATTTTCGGGTGACAATCCCACAAACGTCCGGGAAAGTCAGCGGGCAGCAAGCTTGCCAATTGATCGCGCTGTTGGAGGAGGATGACGCGGTCGGGGTCCGCAGGAATCAGTGAGTGCCGCAGAAATTCAGTCACAGCTGCTGCCCAGACCCCTCTCCAGCGATGCAACCGAAACAACCACGCTGTGCGCAATCTGCCTGTGGCGCCGAGCAGCTTCTCCACGGCCTGTACCCCAGGGCGGGCCCAGGGCAGGAGTTGGCTAATCTTGGAAAAATCATACCTGTTCCCGACAAGATAGTCGTCGACTGCGTCCATGATGGTGCAAGAGAGCAAGAAAATATTCGTGGTCACCTCAGATTGCTGCCAACCCTCTTGCGCCCGATCGAGCTTGTCCAGTTCTTCCGAGAGATGATGCACCACTTCCCGGATCGTGGGAAAGGCGTTTAGGCACCAGGGATACTGAGCGTAGAAGCTCGCTTCTACTGCCGCAGGTGCTCCGGGAAGAGGCTTTTGAGCGTAGGGGTGGCCGGTGACTGGGCCACCGGCAGGCTCCTCACCTGTCGAAGTTGACGGGTGTCTCTGCGTCTTCGTGAGTGTATGCTCTCCCGTACTCATTGGGGCTTCGCTCCCATCTTCGAGAGCCTCGTGTTCCTTGGGAATCTGCACTATTTCCCACCGTGCTGTGAAAGGGTTTCCTCCGCTGATTGAAGCAGCCAATCCTGGCGTTGATTGAGTGGCGCGCCCGCAGTTGCCGGAGTGATCGCATCGATCAACTCGCAGACCTTTTTCAGGAGTTTCTCTTGGTCATGAAGAGAACTGAAGGTGTGGTCTGATCGCGGAATGATTTGCACTCTTACGTTTCCCGACGCGCGCAATTGCTTGAGTTCTCGGCCAACTGCCTCACGTAGATCATTTAGTCGTGGATCGAATTCCGCATATAGGAAAGTCACACAAACACCCCGCTCGGACAACATCCGCAAATTAGCGGCGAGCTGAATCGATTCGGCAGACATGTTTCGTCCAGAAGCGAATTGCCTCCTTGCTTGAAATCCCAGGGCCCGTAGGATACCTGAGTAATCGGCCTTTCCGGTGAGCAGCTTGCACCAACTCTTCAGATTAAAGAGGGCGAAGTTCCAATAATAAAAGGCCGCGCTGCGGGTAATCTGATCCGAATTTTGGTCCTCATCTTCGGTCATCTGCAGATTGATCAGGAATGCGCCCACCACTCGCGGGTCACAACAGGCTGTCTGGAGCGAAACGCGCGCTCCCGAGCAGCCGCCCAGCAAGATGAAACGGCTGACGCCCCTTGTGGCCGCCAAAAAGTGCATGGCATCTTGCGTTTCCCTTACAGCACTCTTATCGAACGGAAGATTGTCATGACGGACCGCGCTATCTCCGATTCCAGAGAAGTCAAACCGAAGGACCAAGAAGCCCATGGCAGCCAATGCTCGTGCCATTCTTACGTAAATGCGTCCTGGTGCAACCCGGTGCACGATACCGGGGTTTAACAGGAGTACGGCAGTCTTGGGGTGATTCCCGTTCCTCCTGGGAGGATCGGTCAGAATCCCTACCAAGGATTTCACTTCCCCGAAAAGGACGGCCTCTTCTCTCATGGGTGTACCCCGTAGGTCCAGGAAACGATTGAGTGGAGTATCTGGCTGGGTACAAGCAAGCTGCCATCGGAGGTTGGGAGCCAAATCTGAGGGGCATCCAAGCGCTGATATTCGAGGCGAGCCTCCGTTTGGCTCAAATGTTCTTTCAAGTTAGCTTCGCCGGACGTTTGGTCGCTTTGAATGACCAAAACATTCCTGGCCGGACTCCCCGCAACGGCCAGAAGGTCTATCTTTTCGAGTTCGGCACGGAGCAAACGCGACAGAGGAAAGCCGAGCACGTCCGAGTAGCCCAGGGGTTCTTGTGCACTGCTTGGTTTCGGACGAAAGCGGAGCATTTCTTTTTGTAGACGCAGTAAGCCGTAGAGATAACTCTTTCCGCTCACCACTGGGTCCCAAAGAGCTATGCTTTCGAGATCGGCTCGTTCAGCGGCAGCGATCATCGCCAGGGCTCCGCCCAGTCGGAGTCCTATAAGACAGACTTGAACTACGCCCGTCCTACGCCTCACCTCGGAAATGGCAGTCGAGATGTCCTCCAGCCATTGAAGAATTGTGCCCTCTTCCCCGCTGCCGGAGGAATCGCCGCAGCCGTAGTAATCAAACCGCAGAACCGGGAACCCGGCGTTGCACAGGCACGCGGCAAGCTGACGAAGGGCCCGGTGACAATTGACGTATTCGTGCCCCACCGGTTGACAAACAACGACTGCGCACTTCCGGCGCCTCTCGAGGGTAGGCTCATGGAAGCATCCGAAGAGTAGTTTATCGGGGGAGCCGAAATAAAAGGGCACTACTTTTTCGGCAAGCTTCATTGGCAGTACAAACGCTCTTTACAACTTGCTGCGAGTTGCCCCAGAGTTTGAAACGCAAGTTCACTGGCCTTGATCCGCAAACCGAGCTCCTTTTGCAGCCTGGCAACCACCTGTGTAGCCAACAGTGAGTGACCTCCCAGATCAAAAAAGTTGTCGTAGATGCTCACCCGCTCCACTTTGAGCACGTCCGTCCATATGCCCGCCAACAGCTCTTCGATGGGTTCACGAAGGCCTCCGGAAGATTGGTCGTCGCTCAATTCCACGTGATCCGGTGCCGGAAGTGCGCGCCGATCCAACTTCCCATTCGCGGTTAAAGGGAACCTTTCCAGTGCGACAAGGATGGGGATCATGTAGCTGGGCAACTTCTCTTTCACGAAGCTCAGCAGATCCTTGACCGAGAAGAGCTGTTCCTTTGCCGGTACGACGTAGGCCACCAGGCGCGGATCACCCGGACGATCCTCGCGAACGATGACGCAGACATCACGGGTGGCAGGATGCTCACGCAGCACGGACTCGATCTCGCCCAACTCGATCCGGAATCCCCGAACCTTTACCTGATTATCTATCCGCCACAGGCATTCAATGTTTCCATCCGCTCGACAGCGGGCCACGTCACCCGTTTTGTAGAGGCGGGCACCCGGTTCGCAACCGAACGGATTCGGGATGAATTTCTCAGCGTTCAACTCGGGACGATTTCGGTAGCCCCGCGCCAAACCATCACCGCCTATGTAGAGCTCCCCAATCACGCCCACGGGCACCGGCTGCATGTTGCGGTCAAGCAGGTACATTTGGGTGTTCCCAATCGGGCGGCCAATCGGAATAAGGCCTGCGGACGATGTGACGCGGTGCAAGCTGGACCACACGGTAGTTTCCGTGGGGCCGTACATGTTCCAGACCGAGCATGCCCTAGAGATCAACTGCTCCGCTAGTTCTCGAGGCATCGCCTCGCCGCCGCAGAGAATCTTCAGGTCCGCTTTTCCCGGCCATCCCGATTCAAGCAACAGCTTCCAAGTGGACGGCGTTGCTTGCATTACCGTAATCTCATAATCGTCCAGCATGCTCCACAATCGCTGCCCGTCCCCCGACGATTCGCGACTGGCGAGCACACAGCGAGCGCCCACCATTAGAGGCAGGTAAAGCTCAAGAGCAGCGATATCGAACGATATCGTGGTGACGGCCAGCAGGGAATCTTCCTCGGTGAGTCCTGGCCGAGCTCGCATGGAGGTCAGCAAATTGACAAGCGAACGATGGCAAATCTGAACCCCTTTGGGCCGACCTGTTGATCCCGAGGTGTAGATCACATAGGCCAGGTTTTCCGGTTCAATCTCAGACGCGGGATTTTCTCGGCCCTCCTGAGAAATTGCGGGCCAATCTTTGTCCATGCGGACGAGCTTCTCCACTTGGTCGGTCAACGTGCTGCGGAATGGCTCGTGGGTAATCAAGACTTGCAATCCGGAATCCTTGATCATGAACGCGAGTCGCTCTTCTGGGTACGCTGGATCCAGCGGTACATAAGCTCCGCCAGCTTTCAGGATGCCCAACAGGGCCACCATCATCTCGACGGATCGTTCCATGCAAATGCCGACCAGCACTTCAGCGCCAACTCCTAACTTGCAAAGGTGATGCGCAAGTTGATTAGCACGAGCATTCAGCTCTCGATAGCTGAGTCGTTCCTCTTCGCACACGACCGCCGTGGCATCTGGCGTCCGCTCCACCTGGGCTTCGAAGAGTGCAGGCAGGCAGAGGTACTTGGGGTAATTCACCCGCGTGTCATTCCATTCGACCACAATCTGGTTTTGCTCAGCGTCGGTCAAGACCGGCAATTCCGCGATGTGCTTTCCTGGCTCAGCGGCTGCGCCAGTAAGTAAGGTCTTCCAATTTCCGACCATTCGCGTGATGGCTGAGTCGTCGAACAGATCCGGGTTGTAGGTGATGGGACCGAAGATGCGGTCCCTGCGGTCGTCGAGCACGACCATTAAATCGAGCTTGGAGCCTCCGTTGGAGATTTCCCCAGCCACTAGATCCCACCCAGAGGCGATACTGGGCATCTGGGGCTGCTGCGAAAGGATCACCTGAAACAGAGGATTTCGACTGGGATCAGGCCTATGCCGGAGCTCTCTTACGATGTGGGGGAAAGGAACGTCTTCATGAGCCAACGCGTCCAAAACCACTCCCCGCACACGTGACAGTAATTCCCGGAAGATGGGGTTGCCTGAGAGGTCGATCCGCAGCGCGAGTGGATTCATAAAACAGCCCAGCAGGGGCTCAACTTCAGCCCGCTTACGGCCCGCAGTCGTGCCGCCTACGATTATATCCTCCTGACCCGTATAGCGATGGAGCAGCACGGCAAACCCAGCCAGCAAAGTCATGTAAAGCGATACTCCTTCCTGCTGGCTGAGGCGTCTGAGCGTCCTGACTAAATCTGCGGGCAGTGTGAATCTTTGAATCGCACCGCGATGCGTTTCGATCGACGGTCGTGGACGGTTGCTGGGCCACTGGAGCGGAGAAAGTTCGCCCGCTAGCTGCCTGCGCCAGTAGGCCATGTGTTCGGATCCGGTATGGTCGGACCACCTTTTCCGCTGCCAGTACGCAAAGTCCGCATACTGAATGGACAGGTCCGGCAGTGGCGAGGGCTTGCCCGCCGCAAAGGCTTCGTAAAGTGTCGCCAGTTCGGGGAGGAAAACGCGGTAAGCGGATACCGCGTCGGAGATGATTTGATGAGCAGTCATGTAGAGGCGATACCGCTCGTCGTCCATGCGTACCAGCAAGGCACGCATCAAGGGACCCGTTTTCAAGTCGAATGGACGCTGTGCATCCTCCGTTGCCAAACGCACCGCTTCCGCCTCGCGCTCTGCTTCCGGAAGCTTGCGTAAATCCGTCACTGGCAGCGGAAACACGCGAGGAGCTGGGCGAACAATCTGGATGGGCTCGCCGGCCGCGGCTTCAAACGTCGTGCGCCAGATCTCATGGCGTCGAATAATTTCAAGCAAGCATCGCTCTAACACACCCACGTCGAGCAGGCCTTGCCGGTCAACGGCGATACTTTCGTTATAGAAGGGGACGTCGCCCGCAATTTGCCCGTGGAGCCATATCTGCTGCTGAGCGAAAGATAAAGGTACAGGTTCCCCGGGTGGACGAGGGCAGATCAGAGCCCGTTCGCCCCTCTCTTTTTCAGATTCGCCGCGTAGATATTTTTGAAGGAGCCTGCGCTTAGCTTCAGAAAGTCCGGCAAGGTCAGGCTCTGCGTCGCTTTCCCGTTGATGCATCACTGTCTCTCGCACAGTCAAATGGTCAGAAACATGAGTCGCTGCCCGCTCGCAAAACGCTCACGCTGGCCTGCGTCAGCTCGGCGCGACCCATTCAAGTTATGCCCCAGAGTAACTCGTCTTTCTCAGGCAAGATCTACGGATAATACTCGTCAAAACGATTCAGTTCGGAGAGGTGCCATCGTACTCGGTGGCTCGCCGAAGCGGAGCAGCAACTTCGTCAAACCGCGCAACCCGAGATTCGAGCGCCAGACGAGTGGTCCGGGCTCGAAGGCCCAATGAGGCAGCCGGCGCAGCATCAGCTCAAAGGCAACCTGACCTTCGATCCGCGCCAGCGCCGCGCCAAAGCAGAAGTGCGCTGCCCACCCGAACGCAAGATGCCGGTTGTCGGCGCGGGTGATGTCTAAGCGGTCGGGATCAGGAAATCTCTCCGGATCGCGATTCCCGGCGGCCATTACCGCAATTACAGCCTGGCGCTTTTGAATTCGCCTTCCGCCCAAAATCGTATCTTCCGGAGCCAACCGGGCAGTATGCTGGCTGGGGCTTTCGTAGCGCAGCAACTCCTCTACGGCCGATGGGATCAGTGAAAGATCGGAGCGGAGTTTTTCGAGTTGGTCGGAATTCCGCAGCAGGGCGAGCACGCCGTTTCCGATCAGGTTGGTGGTGGTTTCTTGGCCTCCCACCATGGTCACAATGCAGTTCGCAACCACTTCCTCCTCGCTCAGCCTGTCGCCCTGAATTTCCGCATTCATCAATGAGCTTACAAGGCCGTCACGAGGATGGAGACGCTGCTCGCGCATGGCGGAGCGGAAGTAATCAGCCATCTCCAGAACGCTCTTCAGAATTCGTGGCGCTCGTTCCGGATTGTGCTGGAAATTGCCGAGCATCTCAGCGAAATCTTGGGACCATGCTTTCAACTGTTGGTAATCCTCCACGGGTACGCCCAGCATCTCGGCAGTTACGATGCAGGGCAGAGGCTCAGCCAAGTCGGCAATCACGTCCATGTGACCTTTAGCCTGGACTTTGTCCAGCAAGCGATCGGTGATCTCGCGGATATGCCAACGTAGTACTTCGACCCGCTGGGGGGAAAATGCTTCCGACGCGAGACTACGCAACCGCGCGTGGGCGGGGGGATCCAGGAAAAGCATCTGCTTGACCATGATCTCTGCAATCGGGTTCAGCGAGGCGAGGCCCATCGCAGCGAGCTGCTTCGGTGTCGGAGTACGTTCAGCGGAATAGTGATGAAGCACGGTCACCACATCCTTGTATCGCGTCACCACCCAGGCGTGCAGAAAAGGATCCCAATGCACTGGATCTTCGGTTCTCAGTCGATGGAAGAGGGGATAGGGATTGGCAAGGACCTCTGGGTCAAGTAGGTGATAGAGGCTCAGCGTGCGATCCGGTTGGCTCGCGGCGAGGTCCATTTGAGTGTGCGGCGTCATTCCGGAAGGCTCTCGGCGGCTGCCGGTGCGGTTTCGTTGGCGAGGAGCTGAGCCTCCTCTTCGCTCATGGCTTGTAGCTTGGCGAGGAGGAGCATTTCGATTTGTCCCGAGAGCGTTGGGTACCTAACAGGGAATGGCCACCGAGCAGAAAGAAGTTGTCTTCCACGCCGACTCGGTCCAGGTCGAGCAACAATGCCAGCATTGCCGCTAGCCGTTCCTCAATGGGTGTTCGGGGTGCGACGAAACTGCTATCGCGCAACGTGTTTTCCGCGTTCGGCGCGGGGAGTGCGGAGCGGTCCACCTTACCGCTCGGATTCAGAGGCAGGGCTTCCAGCTTCACGAATGTCGCCGGAACCATGTACTCTGGCAGTTGAGCGGCAATGAAATTGCGCAATTCCGTATGCATCGTCGGTTGGGTCTTAGCGGCGGGCACGAAATAAGCAACGAGGCGCTTGTCGCCCGGTTCGACCTCACGCGCCACTACAGCGCTTGCTTGCACGGCCGGGTGTTCGTCGAGCACTTTTACGATTTCCGCCGGTTCGATCCGGAAGCCTCGAATCTTGACTTGCTCGTCAACTCGACCGAGAAACGCGATCTGGCCATCTGGGAGATAATGGCCTAGGTCACCTGTCCGGAAGAGACGCGCCCCTGGTTCGGAACTGAAGGGGTCGGGAACAAATCTCTCTGCGGTTAAGTCAGGACGGTTCCGATAACCGCGTGCGACGCCTGCACCCCCAATGTAGATTTCGCCAGATTCCTCCTTTGGAGCCTGTCGCATATTTCCATTTAAGATATGGACCTGCACATTATCGATCGGGCCACCGATCGAGGGCAGGCAGCCCAGGTGCTCGTTGGGAAGAACAGTTCCTGAGGTCGCCACCACCGTGCACTCGGTAGGACCATAGTTATTCACCAATTGGAATGGAAGCTTTCTCGGAGGATAGTGGTGGAGGGTGTCGGCCCCGGTGAGCATCACGCGCAATCTGGCCTTCGTTGGCCACTCTAGCGTCATCACGCGCTCCGCCAGAGGAGTCGGAAGGAAGCAAATGGTGATCTTTTGCAAAACAAGCCAGTCGCGAACTGCTTCGGGGTCATTCGCGGCGACACCATCAGCCAGATGCAGGCTCGCTCCCGCCGTAAGGTAAGGCCAGAGTTCCCATACAGCGGCATCGAACCCCAGAGCCGATAGCTGACTGGCCCTGTCGTCGGGAGTGATTCTGAAAGCCCGTTGATGCCAGCAGACAAGATTGAGCAGACCGCCGTGCATGACTTCAACGCCCTTGGGCTGGCCGGTTGAACCAGAAGTGTAAATGACATAGGCAAGATCCTGCGCTTTGGCTTTGATAGCGACCGGCTCTGGGATCTGGTCAAGCGCTAACTGTCCGTCTGGGTCTAAAGCCACAACGTGCTCCGGGCGCACTGGTAACGCGTCAACCATGTGCTGCCCGGTCACGAGAATGGGAGCCTGCGCATCCTTCAACAGGAACATCAAGCGCTCTGCGGGATAGCTTGGATCCAACGGGAGGTAGGCACCGCCCGCTTTGAGAATGGCCAAAGCTCCCACGATCATCGCTAGAGAACGATCTAGATAGAGCCCGACGACGACATCAGGACCAACGCCGAGCGACTGCAGGATATGTGCCAGTCGATTGGCCCGACGATCAAGCTCTTGGTAGCTCAGCGATCGTTTTCCATGCGTTACTGCTATCGCGTCCGGGGTCGCAGCGGCCTGAGCGCTTACGAGGTCAGGGACACATCCTTGTGGAAGGAAGTCCTGCTGGTGGGGGTTCACTATGCCCGGCCTTTGCTGGCCCGCACGTCTAAATGGTGCTTGCTCTCCTACTGAGTTTCCGGCGGTGTCGCACATACTATACCCCTCTTTCCCAGGTCCCAAGGTGTCCCGGCGACAGGATTCAGTGGAACGAGTGAGTCGAGATTCCGGCGTTTGACGCATTCCCTTTTCACGGCGACTCATGGATCAGACAACTGAAGACCAATTCGGCATGGCAGCGACAATGAACTGCACATACTCGTCTCTGCGGAAGGTTAGGGCCGAAAGGCGCTAAGAATTCGCCCTGGAAACGGTATTGTTCGGGAAACCAGGTGAGCTCAACTTCCTTGAAGTCGATGTACCGCCGGCAAAGGGGATAAAATGCCTTGTAAATAGCCTCCTTGGCCGAAAAAATCATGGTGAGGCGCTCTTGGAAATCGCCACCACGAACCCAGTCGAGTTCCGCCTCGCCGCAAATCAAATCGCTGATATCCGTTCCTTGTATGCCTTCCACGGTTTCTAAATCCACGCCGATCGCAAAGCGATTCGAACATTTGACTGCAACGGCAACGCTCCAAGGATGACAGTGGGTAATCGAGCCCGCGATTCCATCAGGCCATATGGGCTCTCCCTTTTGGCCACGCAATACGGGAGGAGGATTCTCAAAAC
>WNGG01008143.1_pt1 | contig 11571 bp, 13 predicted proteins | sample 5400661 | NCBI WGS metagenome assembly WNGG01 (sample SAMN13153372, study PRJNA577476) | soil metagenome | isolation source: 100 cm soil or saprolite under Garry oak tree replicate 1 | place: USA:California | collected 2016-06-15 | reverse complement strand
TGGAGCCTCGGGCGGGGTTTGAACCCGCGACCCTGCGGGGCATTGTTTCTGCCCTTCCGCTTACGAGGCGGATGCTCTCTGTTGCGAGACGCATCTACCAGGCTGAGCCACCGAGGCACCAAATCGGTGCGGAGCCAATACTTTGACTTAAGAGCTTAGTTTACTGACAAGATTTAGAGAATTGGCTCGGGTTAGAATCTGAAAGGATTTTCTGGAAACCAGCTATCTTTCTCGATGGAATTCTCCTGAGAATTGTAGTAGCCATGATAGACGGGTTGGAAAATCTTGGCGACTCGATGAAGTCTCTTGAGTTCGTCAGGGAGTCGAACATCTGAGATCAGGAACCCAAATTCAGCCCCGAACAAGTCCGCGTACTTCTTGGCTTGGTAAACATCATCAAGTTCTATTCGGGTCCGTTTGATTTCTACAGTTATGAACCGCGTACCACTAAGTCCACCAATAAGAAATCCGGTGATGTCAGGGAAAGCTTTCCTGCTCTCTAAGAACGCAAACACGATTTCTCTGTTGTCGGGTACCTGTGCCTTCAGAATGTCCGAAAATTGGCCTCTTGCAGTAATTTCCAAGTGCACCGCTCTTCCGAACCGGTCAAGGAACTTTTTGTCAAGGTCTGACTTGACCCCTTCGTAGATGTAGCTCTCCAAACCTGACTTGTCCGCGAGTGCAGAACTCTTTCCGCCGGGCAGGGAGTAAGTCCCATCAGCGTTCTCGACAAATCTTCCAGCATCCCTGCCTCGGTAGAGATCGCTTCGGATTGATTCATCCGGAGTCTTTCCCTGTAGCCTCCTGAGCTTCTTGACGGTTGCATAAATCTGCTTGAGGTCTGCCCGTCCGCCTGCTTGCCCAATAGCTCGCTCTATCGCATCTTTGATTGTAAGCTCTGACAACTAAGGGCGTTCCGGAACCGGCAACCAAGTGATACTTAGCAGTTTTGCGTTCGACTCTAGTAAGCAGTTTTAGAAAGCTCTTTGTGATAGAAATAGTTCTGGCCCTTCAGGTATCAAAGATGGAAACAAACGAAATCTCCGAGGATGAGTCTTTCAGGATGCTCAAATCTCATCGGGGAAGTGTTCGGAAAAACCCACAGATAGTAGAGACATAGCATTGTGGTTGCGAGACTGGAACAAAGCTCTCGACGTGTTGAAAGCCGAATAGAGAACGATCTCGGAACGATTTGAAGGCGGATTGATTTCCTTCCTAGCTTCCAAAAGTATCTAAATTAACTGGACAATCTGACTTAAAGCTCCTACTCGTCACGGTTGAACGGCGCATAATGACTAGCACCGGACTCGGAGAGCGACAGATCATAGGAATCTTGACAAGGAGGTTCTCAGCATTGCAACCGTCACCTCCGCTTGGTTTCGACGACGATGTAGCTGTCTTCCCGTTCTCACGGAACAGATGGGTCGTCTTGAAGACGGACATGCTGTTTGGACACACTGATGTTCCCCCAGGCATGAGTATCGCTCAGGCTGCTAGAAAGGCGGTCGTCGCGACAGTTAGTGACTTCGCCGCCAAAGGAGTTCAACCGCTAGGGCTGCTGATCTCTCTCGGGCTTGCGCCTCCGGTCCGGCCCCGGATGGTGAACGAGATAGCAAAGGGTCTAGACAAAGCTGCACGAGAGTATGATTGCAGGATCTTGGGGGGCGATACTGGAGAGTCAGATGATCTTGTAATCGACTGTATTGGCTTCGGGATCGCTGAGCCAAAGAGAATACTCAGGAGAAGCGGAGCGAGACCCGGCGACGTAATTGCCGTGACCGGGACCTTCGGCAAGACGGCAGCTGGATTGAGAATCCTCCTCGCAAAGAACAAGGCGACTGCAATGAGATTCTCGAAGCTGGTAGAATCGGTGACCCACCCTATGGCGAGGCTTAAAACAGGCCTCAAGCTTGCCCGCAGCGGAACTGTTCACAGCGCGATCGATTCGAGCGATGGGCTGGCATGGAGCCTCCACGAGATTGCTCGCTTGAGCAGAGTCGACATACTCTTAGAGAATATTCCTGTGGCGCCGGAGGCTCGAGTCTACGCCCAGAAACAAGGTCTAGATGCTGAAGATCTCGCCATGTATGGAGGTGAAGAGTATGAACTGGTGCTGGCTATTCGCCGAGGCTCGTTTTCTGCGCTAAAGAAGCGGATTCCCTCGCTGATAAGAATCGGGACAATTGAATCAGGTCGAGGGGAAGTGAGAGTCCTGTCCAAGGGACGAGCGCGACGGATAGAACTACGCGGTTGGGAGCACATGGTTTCCCGCATCAGTTCCCGGTGAGGCGCGTCTTTTTCACACTGTCTCGAAACATGCTTTGAATGGTTCATGATCCAATGCGACGCATTGGTCCGAGATGTCGAACCAAGCATAAGCTAGAAGAAGCTCACGTTCCGTAGCCAAGACGGCCTTACTTGACGAAGAACGCGGACCTGTACAACGTTCCGAGGGGCACTGCCTTTCTCACAAGCCAGCAACTGATCCTCTACGCCACATACCTGGTCTTCTACGCTCTTCTTGCGCGCATCCTGAACAAGGTAGAGGTCGGCCAGTTTGCTGTCCTCGCGCTCATTCAGGCTCTCTTTGTAGGCTTGGTATCTGGGTCGCTTCCGTCCGCGGCCACTAGGTTCATTTCGAGGAGCATTGCAGCGAGGGACCTGCATGCGGCGAGTGGAGTCGCTAGGGCGACTCTGAGACTTTCTCTTGCCGTCGCTGTACCGGCTATGGTGATTGCTTTCTTCCTTTCACCTCTTCTCGGCGGTTTTCTGCAAGGCGCAACTGATGCCACGAATCTCCTGCTCGTCACTTTCGTCTCAGCACTCTTCGCCGATCTCATGCTGTTATACGCGGCTTTCTTCATAGGTGTCGGCCGTTACGCGCAGACCCTCTACCAGAATCTGCTCTATGTTCCGCTGAGCCGGGGACTGGGCCTCGTTATAGCATATCTCGGACTCAGAGTGTTCGGCATCATGGCAGGCTGGGCCATTGGAGGTGGAGTGACTATACTTCTGTCCATTTACATGTGGCACGGCAAGCTGCCCCATGGTGGGTCTTACCCTCTCCGGCCTATTCTCAGTTTTAGTCTGCCAGTCTTCGCGTCTGCGCTAGTCACACTTGGACAGCAGTGGGGCGACATGGGCATCGTGTACGCCCTCTTGGGCCCAGTTGCTTTGGGACCCTACTATCTCGTCGTATCAAGTGTCAGTTTTCTCTCCATTCTATGGATTCCGGTCAACCAGGCGATTTATCCGGCTTTGTCTGCGGCTCATTCCGCCGATGACATTCAGGGCGTTTCTGACCGGCTGGGCTTGGCTTTCAGGCTGATCAACCTCTCAGCCCTGCCCATTGGAGCGTCGCTCGCGGCGATTTCTCCGACTGCACTCGACATAGTCTATGGGCGGTCATATGTTAGCGAGTCGCTGACCATGTCCATTCTATCCCTCTCCTCGGTGCTGGTAGCTCAAGGTGCGCTTCTGGTCACGACCTTGCAGGCTATCGGGCACACTAGGCAATACTTGGGAGTGACCTTTGCGTCGACACTCGCCTTCCTCGTCGTCGTGGGTCTGGGCGCGCTTCCGATAGGCACCTTGGCAGGAGCTATTGGAAGAGCAATACTATACACGTTGATAGTAGTGATTGCACGGTTCTCTCTCAGGCATACTCTCCCCGCTCACACTAATTCGTCTATGAAGAAGGCAATTCCGCTCGCTGCAGGCGTGTCTCTTCCTCTGCTGGCCATAGATCAGTTCTTTCTCAACATCTATCATCCCCTCTGGCTGAGGCCGAGTTTTCAGCTCGCGATCCTGTTCGTAATGTTCATCCTTCTGTCCGGATTCTTCAGCAGGCAGCTGAGAGTCTTTCATCATGGTGACTTTGCAATGCTCCACGATGTACTACCGACAGGGTTGCGGCCATTTCTGAAAATGATCCAGCGGATGATAATCATCGACAAGCAGTAACTAGTCTGGACTGTCGATGCGGGCCCGGAGGGATTTGAACCCTCGACCTTCGGCTCTCCTCATTTCCGATAGAGGGCCGACGCTACTGTCCGTGCTGAGCTACGGGCCCGGACAGGGAGCTCGAAGGACAATTGTACAAATAGCTATTCATCCGTTTTTGCCACCGTAAAGAAAGCCGGTCTTCGATTAGGCGCGCACATGCGTCGACTTTTGGGATTCCTCTACTGAAATTGCGCCACCTTGAGCATTCACCTCACCAAGAAACGAAGGCTGGATGGTTTTGGCGATGTCTAATGCCAAAGAGACCATGACGAACTCCAAACCTATCAAAAGGACGCCCGCAGGCCAATACAATACTAGCGCCGCATAGCCTGTTCCAAAGAGAGATCCGGCGATTACGTCTATGACCCAACGAGCTGTGTGAAAGGTCAGTCTCCGCATCTTTGGGACAACTGGCTTCCAGTACTTTGCAAGAACTTTAAGGAGACAGATGAATAGGACTGCAAAGACAGCTTCACCCTCGAAGAAGACCAAGGGTTCTTCAACTAACCTCTCGAAGAGTGCTCCAGCAACAACTGCAAGCAGAAGATCACTAGTCTCTAGGAAGCTCTTAGCCCGATTGCTCAAAGTTGTGGTGCCGGAATCGGCTTAGTCAATGCCTTTGAGAAATTTGATTTGTTACCATCATGGGGGCTGAAGAGGTTAACAAAGCGTGCGCTCCGAGAGCGGGTCTAGCAACCTACAAGCCAGAAAACGCTGATCCTTGCCTTAGCCTTTCAAGGCACGGCCGAAGGACCTTGAGATACCGCTACCGAGAAGAATCCCTAGGTTTTCGTTTCGCCCTTTCTATTTCCTCGGAAATCGTGTCAGACCAGTGGGTTAGCTTTGCTCTCAACTCTGGAGCAAAAACGAAGCCTATGATCTGAAACCCTTCATCTTGAGTCTGAATCATGTAGTTGCGAGGATCGTTCCCTATTTTCTTAAGAATGCTGACAACCACGTTCTTAGCATAACCACTTCCGAATAGTATCATCATGCGAGTTGGGTTCGTATCAACACGATTCCTCACCAGCTTGCTCTTGGCTTCAATTGACTTCTCATCCTCTTTTCGAACGAATAGAGTGAGGAAGTCGACCTGCTCAAGGAAAGAAGTCAAACGTTTCTGAACATCAGAAGAACTCTGGGAAATTCTCACCAGGCGTGCGAGTAGCTGTGTGATGACGCCGATTTGAACAAGCTCCGCAATGTGGACGCCGGAAGTTCCGTGCTTTGCGTGGACATCGTCCTTTAGCTCTTTTACTCGGTCCTTGTCTCTCTCCATTTCGCGGAGAGCTAGGCCGACCTGGAAAAGTATTGGCAACGGTCCTTTTGGAACGAATTGGCGAAGAAGCCTGTATTCTGCGCTTTCTCTCTGAGTCTTGATCGTCTCGACGTTCTTCTTATCTTCAACAAAAGCGAGTTCCCGGTTGAGAAACTTTTTGACTAGTCCTACGACCTTGTCCGCTGACCAGTCAAGCGCTCCTTCAACGGCCCCTTTGGTTGCTGATTCCAAGGGGTCGTCGCTCAAGCCTAGCTGATTTCTCCGTGCTCCTCGATGTATGATGCGATGCTCAGTGGGTTATCGTCTAGCACGATCGTGCTACCGGGGAAGATCGCCATGTTTTCAAATCTTACAGGTTTGTCGATGTACCCGTCTATGACGGGGTTCCCGTCCTTTGTGACGTAGACTCCCTTCTCGTCAACGTCTAGTCCTAGCGCCTTCAAGAGCGCCACTCTGAACTCTTTGGGCGTTCCCTTGAGGCTGAAAAGTTCCAACCTATTCCAACTATTCCGTTTGGACCAGTTGCCGTATAAACGTATAGTTCTCGTCACTGCCGAACCTGCAAAGCCTTCCCCTCGCGTTCGCATTCATCGCCTTGACCGGGCACACGTCCTACTTCTGCGGAGATTGCGAAGAAGCCGAGGACTGTCGCCATCGAGGCGGACGTGTACCAGCGACTCTGTGCCCTTCGGTAGTTCGTTGCCATCAACGGACCCTGCCAATACTTGAATCCATCAACCACCTTTCGGAACTCTTCGATAGAGGCGTTCTTGAGTTCCAGCTTACCCAAAGGGCGTAGGCTACCCAACTCGTAGTGTATCGCGATGGCGTCCCCAAAGCTCGCGGCGTTGAAGAGGACCTTCGTGGGGTAGATCTGAATTTTGTTTTCAGGAAAATTGCGTAGTTCTAGAAAGATGGGAGCGCCACTGTCGTCGCTGACATCCGCGACATAACGCACGAGCCCCGATCTTTCGTTTGAGTTTGATTCTCTAAGAACGTCGAGCCAGGTATCCCGGTTCGTGAAGTTGTCGCAGCCAAACTGGAGCATTCTTACTCTCTATAGACAGACCCCCCCGGTGGGCGTGTATATTTCTTTGCCAAGTAATGACCATTGGTTGTATACCGGCAGAAGCTCGACTCATCGGGTAAGATATACATCCGCAAAGTCCTGAGAGACAGCGGCTTCGGCGACTGGATCGAAATCCTGCCGAACAGCAAAGCCTGCATCCTATACCCGTCCAGAGTTCCGATTGCAGAAGTCCTCGACTCGTTACGGGTTCTGCGTCAGGATCTCCAACTTCGCGCTAAACTGACCAGCCCCGTCGTGGTCGCAGCGGATACGTCGACTAAGGACCCTCAGGCATGAACCAGTCAAGAGAACTTCAGGCGTTCGTCAGCAAACTGGAGAAACGACTACGAGAACTGGATCAGCTTCGAGAAAGGTTGGGCGCGGGCGTCCGGACCCACTTGGAAGAGCGGCCGGCGACCCGCCTCAACCCTCGACACTCCCCCGCGCCTACCAAGACAGGAAGGAGTCCCAGTGATCTATGACTGACCAGTCTCAAAAGCATTCTCCTTCAAGGCCGTCCGTATTTACCGTTCGTTTTCCCAAGGGAATTGTCCTGATACGAGAGGCATTAGGGGTCCGGCCATGACTCATGAGCCCCTACTCAGGATCAACTGGCGCAAGGACAAGGGCGCTACTGCTCTAATCACGGCAGAGGCAGCCCGTATCTTGACGCAACACGCAGAACGCCATTTGTCCCCACCTGTCTACCGTGTAATGGTCGAAGCAGCCGCTCCGAATGAGCCTTACATCAAATTACAGTCTGGCAGTGTGATGGAACCCAGGGGGATTGAGTGGGCTAAGCGTAGTGTTCGGGTTGAGAAGGAAGTTTGGGCGGCGTTCAGTATCTGGTGCATGAGTCAGGGGTCGAATCCATGTGAAGAGATTCGTGCATACGTCAGATTCAGGGTTGCTGAGAACATGGATGTGATTCCGGCGAGAAAGAGGCCCAGCTATCTTGGATGATTATAGACCGATTCTTCATTTGTGGCAGGCCTCTCCGTTGCTAGAGTGAGTTAACACATGACAGAAGTGCTAGAAGCAGAGCGGAACGATAGAAGCCTTGAGGGTCAAAAGGTCGGGGCCAAGCAGTCTATGAAAGTGATGTCTCACAATATGTTGAGAGACATTTCTCCCTTATTGCAGCATACCCAGAGAAATCTCGCATCAATCCAACTAGCCCGAAAAAAACGGAAGAGTGGCAAACGGCCAATACGAGAACTGGCTCAGCTAGTCTTCGAGATTGAGAGTGATGGCAAGATCCGCTCCGTGAACAGCATAGCAAGGTCATGCCAGATGAGTTGGTCTACCTCATATTGGCTCTTGGATTTTATCGAGTACATCCAAAGACAGCCAGTTCTAAGTCGAGTTGGTGGAATGCGACGTAAACGCTTCTATCAGATTCTCGGACCGCGAAGACGTTGACGCGTCAGATCTCCCCCTTCTCAGCCGACTTCGCCGCCGCAGAAAGACTTGCTGATCATCTCAGGCGTTAACGTGTCGAGGCCGCCTATTTCGCGGGGCTAGGAATCTGCGTCCTCGACTTCAAACGCATCACCGAACAGCATCGAGAGAACCCGCTCTTGGAAGTGCTTGAAACGAGTTCACTCATCACCTTCATCCGACTTGGAATGATCGGAAAGTCGAGCGACACCTCATGAAAGCGCTTCTTGGGCGACGAGACTTACTGACCGAGTTCGCCAGAGGACTCAAGATTTGAAGACTCATCATCCCAGCCCTTCAGACCAGTCAGCCGCCTTGATCAAGGTCTGCGCGGAATGCGGGTGGCGTTGTTCGACATGCGCTCAGAATCGTCGCTGCTGTATTGCAATCTACGCAGAATCATCGACCCTTGGCAGGAAAGTATCCGGATCTATCCGGCGCCAGCCGACAACTATGCTTAGATTTTTAACCTCAAAGAGTAGTTAGTGGTAAGAAGAGCAGACCAACAAGTTGCCCCGATATGAATGCTGGACCTCGACTGAACTCGACGAACGCTTGCAGGCTGTTGCGCTTCAACTCCACAAACGAGGTCAGATTCTAGGGAAAAAAGGAACCGACGGAACCATACGCGTTCCTCGTTATCGGATCACCAAGATGGCGCTTGAAATGCTCGCGAACGGTACTCGTCTGCGTCAGCGAATGGGTCACGACGGATCGAACGAGGGAGAAGTCCAGAAATGACTCCTATGCGTAAGAAAGAATCTTCATCGAACGCGGTAAAACCGCCAAAGGAGCGACGTCCGCATGGTGCGTCAGTTTCGCCGCCGGATCAAGAGAAGCCATCACCCCTAACTGAGCACAAAAACTCGGGACCGAAACCTAGCCGAGAGGGGAAAGACCAAGAATCGAACGCTCAAGATCAGCTTACAACTACGACCGAACGCCCAAGCCCGGACCAGTTTGGATCTGAAGCTAAGCTAGGGCGCGGGCAAGATCTCGGGTTCGTCCAATCCGCTACGTCGTTCGTTCACGAGCGACACAAGATCCCTCAAGAGTTTGACGACGGTAAGCCTGAGAGTCGAACGGCGTTCGAGGCGAAGGCACAGGCTCTGATGGAGACGATGAGGTCTGCGAATATGAGTGTCGGCGAAATCGCCAGCCTTTGGAAAATGAGTAAGGCGGGAGTCTGGAATAGAGTCGGCCACGTACAACCAAAGCCATCCACTCCGCCTTCTTCCACACTCTCGCAGCCAGCTCCGTCTTCCACGCCTTCCGCGCCGCCACCGAAGATTATCGACGTCGCTTCTTCAACTGAAGACGAGACAGTCGAGGCAAAACAAAGGGAGCCCGAACCTAACGGTTCCGGCGAGACCTACAGATACGAGCCCAGAGGGCGTCCCGCGACACCACTAGTCGATGAGGCGACAGTCCGTCGATTGATCATGATGTTCGGCGAGGATTGTATGCGGCAAGGTTACGACGATTTCGTGCCCTATTTTCGAGAAGTCGTTATTCCAAAAACGCGGAATTATGAGTACTGGTCCGCATACGTGCCAGGGCGGACTGATGATGAGAAAACGAGGAATCTCGTACGTTACTTGAAAGCCGCCAAGAAATATTTCCAGCAGGGAGATGACTATGTCAAGTTTGAGAACGACTCCATGGCGGAGAACGATGGTGTAGAATTGGAGTCGAGTCATTCGTGAGTATGTCGTCATCTGAAAGAATAACGGAAGCTGAACTCGCACGGTCTCGGAAAGCGAGAGACATCGCTCGAAACTGGTTGCAGGCCGAAACGACCAGATTAGAACTTGCAGGATTAGACCCTGCACTCAGCGAAGGTACTCCAGGCACGCGGATGCGCCCCAGCAAATATGGAAGACCAAGTCCCCTCGACCGGGTCCGTGAGGCAAGAGTGAGCGGCCTAGAGATTCGCGAATTTGAAAAAGGGCTGAGCGAAAGCGGCAACGGAGCCAATTCCAACAGCAAGCCAGTCCAACTAGACCCCAATACTGTGATCCAGGCCAAGGCCACCATTGTGAATGCGCTAGCGGCAAATCATTCCCCTGAACAAATCGCTGTCTATTTGGAAAAGATCAGCCCGTTCCTAGACACAGCCATGTTAGCGGGCTCAGACCCACTTGCCCAGTCGCTACTATACGCCAAGGTGATGAGTAGTAACAATCAACAACCACTGACACTGAAGGACGTAATCGAACTGGTCGGGATCGTGAACCAGTCGAAGCCCCAGCAGACACAGACGGACCCGGCGAGTGTGATGAACGCCGCTGGAAACCTGTTTCGAACAGGCGTCGAAACAGCTAGAGGCAGGAACGATGGCGTGGACATGAGCCAAGTGTTAGCGATGCAACAACAGTCCCACGACAAAATGCTTCAGGCCCAGCAAGAGCATTTCAAAGAGCTACGGGAGTTACAGCAGCAACAGCCAACACTACTCGATTCGCTCAAACAATATCGTGAACTTCAGGGACTCATTGGCACCACTCCAGACCGGCCCGAAGTCGCGATGAAGAAACTGGACCTTCAAGCAGCCGCGGAACAAAGAGAGCATGAGTACCGGCTGGAATCAGCCAAGGAAAAACGACAGGCCGAACTGATTCGTGGAATCACAGGGGGCATCGGGAAAGCCCTTGAAACCCCGATCATCCGTGAATTGGGCAAGAAAGCAGCATCCGCCATCCCAGGCGCTGCCCCAATCGTCGGAGCTGTGACCGCCGCCGCGGCGAGTGCCACGAAACAAGCACTGGAAGAACCTCTCGAGGAGAGGTTCAGTCTCGACTGTGCTGGCTGTGGAACACGGTATGAGTTTTCGCGCAAACAGATCACGCTGATCCAAGATGGGACAGGCAAGTGGTCCTGTCCGAAGTGCGGCTACACATACGACGTGGGGAGCCAGATGGACCAGAAGACCGATGGACCCAAGGGAGCGTAGACATGCCGGACGTTACGAGACTCTTTACGCGCATCAGACCGCCGTACATTCTAGTTCCGAAGGGCGGCCGAAAAGTAGCCGCAAGAGTTGCCCGCGATCTCACAGAGTATCTGACTGGCGTTTGCGAAGGCTACAACACGAAGTTTGGCACATCACACGAACCTGCGGAAATCATGCGGCTTCTTCTCGACCATGATGTGAACCCGCAGATGTTGTTCGACGAGCATCGTGGACTTGTCGAGCAAGGCCGCTCATACTTGTCTACGACGTGGATGCTTGAGAAGAACTGGGAGTCCGGCTGGCGGTTCATGAGCCCCGAATGGACCCGTTGGTTCATCTGGAATGTTTTGGACAAACCCTGTAGGATCGACGAGACTCACGAGTTCAGAGGCGCGGTATGGCTGAAGAAAGTCTTGGTCGAGCATCCTCGCGGAGAGAAATGGTTGGCGAGTTTCGTCGACCAGTTGCGAGCGGTCTTGTATCCAGGTCACTGAAAACCATGGCTAGTTTCAATGGAACAATCACGAAAATAGAGATCATCAACAGAAGATACAGTGGGCAGTGTCACCTCTGCGATTTTGTGACCACGAAGACGTTCCGGGCCGATGCTGAGGATGATTTGGCCGCGCACCTTCGCGATTTTCACAGAGTCCCGCCGACGATTGTGCAGGCGGCACCCTTCGCGCCTGTCGCAAAAGCATCTGGAAAAAGCGAGGAATCAAAGTGACAACCCTTCAACTCTCGGGCGACTTAGCTCACAGTTAAAAGAGGACGACGTCGGATAAATGGTGAAATGGTCATGGCAAAGGACGAAGACGACTCTGA
>WNGG01017579.1_pt1 | contig 11573 bp, 8 predicted proteins | sample 5400661 | NCBI WGS metagenome assembly WNGG01 (sample SAMN13153372, study PRJNA577476) | soil metagenome | isolation source: 100 cm soil or saprolite under Garry oak tree replicate 1 | place: USA:California | collected 2016-06-15 | reverse complement strand
CTGAAAAGGTTGAAGCTCGGCAACGCATCTCGGAGGCCGACGCTTTGATCCTTTATCGCACAAACGATCTTAACGCGCTCGGGATTATCGCCAATGTCGTGCGCGAGCAAAAGAACGGGAACTACGCCACTTACATCCACAATCGTTACATCAATTACTCCAACATTTGCGTGCTCTCCTGCCAGTTCTGCGCCTTCGCCGCTAAGAAACGCGATGCCCACGCTTTCGAGTACGCAATTGAAGAGATCATCAGCGCGGTCCGTGAAGCGCTTGGTCTCGGCATAACGGAAGTGCACATGGTCGGCGGGCTGCATCCAACCCTGAAAAAAGATTGGTATCTCGAGCTTTTGCGACGCCTTCGCGAGCTCGATCCCGATCTGCACATCAAAGCTTTCACTGCGATCGAAGTGCGCCACCTCGCGCAGCGAATTTTTCGCATGTCGATCCGCGAGACGCTTGAGCTTCTGCGCGAAACCGGCCTCGGTTCAATCACCGGCGGCGGCGCCGAGATTTTTGATCCGGCTGTGCGCGATACGATTTGCCGCGGAAAAGAAACGGCCGCGGAATGGCTCGACGTCCATCGAACTTGGCATCAAATGGGCGGCCGGAGCACGTGCACCATGCTCTACGGACACATCGAGACCCTGGCTCATCGCGTTGACCATCTGCGCCAATTGCGCGAGTTGCAGGATGAGACCGGCGGTTTCACCGGTTTTGTCCCGTTTGCTTTCGAACCGCAAACCACGGTCCTTGCCCACATCAAACCCGCCTCCGCGATTGAGCAACTTCGTAACCTTGCCGTCAGCCGCATTTATCTCGATAACATCGACCATCTCACCGCCTATTGGGTGAGTACGGGATTGCCGCTCGCGCAGGTCTCGCTCAGCTATGGCGTGGACGATCTGCATGGCACGATCTTGGAAGAAAAAATTTTCCATATGGCTGGCGCCACCACTCCGCAGCAGCAAACCATCGCTACCCTTGAGCAGGCGATTCGCGAAGCGGGTCGCGAGCCAATCCAGCGCGACAGCCATTATTGCCACATCACTTCGCCGCGTCAAAAATCGACATCTACACTCGCGCGTGCAGAAACCGAACTCGCCTGCGCCTAACAAGTGGTAGGGCGAGACCCAAGTGCCAGTCCGACCCGGACCGAGCCGGCGAATAATTTGCGCTCCCTCCGCATCGGTTGCGTCAAATACCTGAACGCCCGCCCGCTTATCCACGGCTGGTCTGGTCACGTCGAGTTCGATCACCCGTCGTCGTTGTGCCGACGGCTCGCACGCGGAGATGTCGATCTTGCGTTAGTTTCCAGCGTCGAATTCCTGCGCAATCCGATCTACCGAATTGTCGATGACGTTTCCATTTCCTCCGGCGGCCGGGTTTACAGCGTTGTCGTCGCGCATCAGGGAGAAATCTCCGAAGTTGAAGAAATCGAACTCGATCCCGCGGCGGAAACATCCGTTAATTTGCTGCGCTGCTTGCTCGCTGAGTTAAACGTAAATCCGCGTTTTGTTCCAAAGTCGACAGCTTCCATTCCGGAACGCCGCGCCCGCTTGCTCATCGGTGACCAGGCGATTCGCTTTCGACAAAAACACGAGGAGGACTTTCATTTCTGGGACCTCGGCGAGCAATGGGCGTCCGGCCGCCGCGGGATCGATCTCCCCTTCGTTTACGCGCTCTGGCTTATTCGCCCGGAAGTGGTCGATCCAGGAACAATCGCGAAAGGTTTGCGCGTCTTGCGGGATGAAAATCTGGCGAAGATCGACAATCTCATCGCCGAAGAGAAGGAATTCGATCACGAATTTTGTGCGCGCTATTACGGGGAGCATCTGCGCTTCAGCTTTGGAGAAAAGGAAAAGGAAGGGTTGAGAGAATTCCAAAGGTTATGCCAAAAGCACGGGCTCCTTCCAAAAGAGCCGCAGCCAGCGACAGCGGCTACAAGGCGCGAGATCGAGTTCAACCTCGTATAGCCAGGACGTGTCTTTATCTGGGATTGATTAGATTGCGCGAGACCATCTTGTCAGCAAATCGGGGTCGGAATAAGATAATCGGTGCAGAGCCAATGGATCATCGCGCCGCCGGAAGAGTTGAATGGCGGGACAATTTCGTGGAGCGAAATCTGCGGATCGGCATGCATTGCGCGCTTGTTGATGCGCAAAGGCTTCGCGACGAAAGGAGACGTCGAGGAGTTTCTGCGGCCGCGGCTGAAATCGCTGAGCGATCCGTTTCTGCTGCCGCAAATTGAAATGGCGGTCGTGCGCATTCTCGCGGCCTTGGATCGACATGAACGTGTTGTGCTCTTCGGCGATTACGATGTCGATGGAGTAACTTCGCTCGCGCTGCTCGCCGAAATGTGGCGCGCTTACGGCAATGCACTGGAATTATTTCTGCCGTTGCGGATGGAAGAGGGCTACGGCTTAAGCTACGAAAGTGTTGAGCGCTGCCTCGAGGAGCACCATCCACAACTTTTGATCGCAATCGACTGCGGGACGTCTTCGGTTGAGGAGATCGCCGTTTTAAAAAAGCACGGCGTGGATGTGATCGTGCTCGATCATCACGAGCCTCCGCTCAGAAGCTCCGGCCTCGCAGGTGGGCCAAAATTGGCGCTGCCCGATTGCGTCGCGATCGTGAATCCGAAAATCGATCCCGAGTCGCCATTCCATTATCTGTGCAGCGTCGGGATTGTTTTCAAACTTTGTCACGCGCTGCTCAAAAAGCGCCCGCTTGATGCGTTCGACCTCAAATCGAGGCTCGATCTGGTCGCGCTCGGAACGGTGGCGGATATTGTTCCGCTGCGCGGCGAAAATCGCACATTCGTTCAGCGCGGCGCGATTGAAATTGCAAGATCGACGAGGCCGGGGCTGAAAAAGCTGATCGAAGTCAGCGGAGTGAAACCGCCGATTTCTACAGAAGACATCGGATTTCGACTCGGGCCCCGCCTCAACGCGGCCGGGCGATTGAGCACAGCGGAAAAATCTTTGCAGCTTTTGCTCACGCAAGATGAAGGCGAAGCCGCGGAGCTGGCTGAATTTCTGGACAAACAAAATCGTGAACGACAAGAGGTTGAGAAACAAATCTTCCTGGCGGCGGAAGAGAAGATTGATGAATTCGAATCAACGCGAGACGCGGCTATAGTTGTCAGCGCGCGCGGTTGGCACCCGGGCGTGCTTGGCATTGTCGCTTCGCGAATTGTTCGCAAGTATCATCGACCGGCGGTCGTAATCGGGTTTGACGAAAATGGAGTGGGGAAGGGAAGCGGACGAAGCATTGAGGGATTGAATTTGGTCGAAGCTTTGAGCCGGTGCGCGGACAAGATCGACAAGTACGGCGGGCACGAGATGGCCGCAGGATTGACGATTCAAGAAAAAAATATCGATCTTTTCTCGGAAGCGTTTCGCCAGACAGCACGCGAACTTTTGTCTGATGAAAATTTGCAGTCGCGACTCCAGCTCGACCATGAACTTGAGTTTTCAGAACTGAATTTCGATTTTCTTCGCTGGCACGAGATGTTGCAACCGTTTGGGAACGGAAATCCGCAGCCGCTCTTTTTCGCGCGCGGAGTGGAGCCCGCCGCGGTTCCGCGCGTAGTAACCGAGAAGCATTTGGTTTTGCGTTTGCGGCAGCGAAATTATCACCAACGTGCGATTTATTTCGGCGGGGCTAGTGTAACGCTGCCCCCGGCGCCGTGGGACGTCGCGTTTCGCATTAGCTCGGACGAGTAGATGATGGAAATCTCGCAACCGCTGGCTGAGCTCGATTGGATCCCGCGGCCGCGTCTGCTCGCGCTGCACCGGCTTGGCCTCGAGACGGCGGAAGATTTGTTGACGCATTATCCGCGGCGTCACGAAGATCGGCATGAGTTTCCGGCCTTTCCCCACGAAGAGAGCGACGTACCGGTTTGTCTTTGCGGAGAGGTGACGAAGACTTCGCTGCGTCGATTTGGCGGCTGGAAAAAGATCTTCGAAGCGACCCTGCAAGAATCGAACGCAAACGCTCTGAGCGAGCCGCTCGTCTGTCGCTTCGCGGCAAACGCGTTTGCATGGACCATCCCGAGTTCGAGGTGATCGAGAACGATGAAGAGATCTCGATCCACTTTCGCCGAATCACCCCGATTTATCCCGCGACGGAAGGCCTTTCCCAGCGGACGCTGCGCGGCATTATTTATCGGCTGTTAAGTGAACTTTCCGACGCGCCGTTGGAAACATTGCTGCCGAGTGAGCTTGGCCGCGGCGACAGGCGCAGCGCGATTCGCGCGATTCATTTTCCGGAAGACTGGGAATCATTAAGCACAGCGCGCGAGCATCTGGTTCTCTCGGAATTTTTCGCGATGCAAATGTTGATTGCATCGCGCCGCGCCGAGTCTCAAGTGCGGGTGGGCGCTGCGCATTGCGGACGCGGCGAATTGCTCGGGAGATTTCTGCGCTCGCTTTCATTTGAGCTGACTGATGCGCAAAGAAAAGTGATCGCTGAGATTCGGCGCGATCTTGGCACGAACGTTCCGATGAATCGGCTGCTGCAAGGCGACGTCGGCTCAGGCAAAACCGTCGTGGCGATCGGAGCGATCCTGCTCGCGATTGAAGCGGGTTGTCAGGCTGCGTTTATGGCGCCGACTCAGATTTTGGCCGAGCAACATTATGCGGTATTGCGGCGCTGGCTCGAACCGCTCGGCGTGCGATTGTCGATCCGAACAGGGGCGCGTCAGGAGGAGAGTGGGCCGCTGCCATTGTTTGACCATCGCGACGCGCAAATTCTGGGGAGCGCAGGCGGCCCGCCTGTCACATCCGGCGGCCCGCCGGATAAACAGACTGATGTGCGTTACACCAAGCGCCCTCTTCCACATTTCGAACGCCCATGGGCGAAGTACGCAATTACCTTCGCAGCCCGCGAACGACGCGTGCTTTCTCCAGCAGCTCGCGACATCGTTTTAGACTGCATTCTTCATTGGCAAACACGGCGTTACGAACTCTATGCCGCGTGCGTGATGCCAGATCATGTGCATATGCTCATCGAGCCCGGCGTAAAGGGAAATGGCGAAGAGGGCGAAGCGATCTTTTATTCTTTGAGCGAGATATTGCATACGATCAAATCGTTCACGGCGCATGAAATCAATCGACTAGAAAAGTCTTCAGGCGAAATTTGGGAGGCTGAATCGTTTGACCGCTTGCTTCGATCTGAGCGTGATTTGCAAGAGAAGTTTGAATATATCACGCGGAATCCCTGGGATGCTGGTGTGGTGGAAGCGCGTGAGGATTATCGGTGGGTCTGGTGGTCTGGGGTCCAACAGACCAAGAACTTCGCGGCGAGCCACCGCAAGGAACAGGCCAGCGGCCTGTGCTCCCCAGAATCGAGGCTTCGAGGCGATGCGCCCGATGTCATCATCGGTACGCACGCGTTGCTCTATGAAACGGTTTCGTTTTCAAATCTCGGACTCGTCGTGATTGATGAGCAGCATAAGTTTGGCGTCGCCCAACGCGCACGCTTGACCGCACGCGAACCGGCGCCGGACGTGTTGGTGATGACGGCCACGCCGATCCCACGCACATTAACAATGACCGTGTACGGCGATCTCGATGTTTCGGTAATCGATGAGATGCCGCGTAATCGCGGAAAAATAATCACTGCCGTCCGCGATGAATCCAAGCTCAGCGAAGTATTGGGATTCTTGCGGACGCAGTTGGAAGCGGGGCGCCAAATCTACGTGATTTATCCGTTGATCGACGAAAGCGAGAAACTGGACGTGAAAGCGGCGACGACGGAATACGAGTTGTGGCGCGAAAGGTTGCATCCGTTTCGTTGCGAATTGCTGCACGGCCGCATCCCGTCAGCCGAAAAACAGGAGATAATGGAACGCTTTCGCTCCGGTGAGACGCAAGTGTTGATCAGCACGACGGTGATTGAGGTGGGTATCGACGTTGCGAACGCGACTGTCATGCTGATCGAGAATGCGGAGCGTTTTGGGCTCGCGCAGCTCCATCAACTTCGCGGTCGAATCGGTCGCGGCGAGCACAAGTCATATTGCATTTTGCTCAGCTCAGATCAGTCGAAGGAGACAGCGACAAAACTGGCGGTGTTGGAGAAAACCGTTGATGGCTTCAAAGTGGCCGAGGCCGATTGGGATTTACGCGGACCGGGTGATTTGCTGGGCACGGCGCAAAGCGGTCTGCCCGCGCTAAAAATTGGCAACCTGAAAAGCGATGCGCAATTGATGCGGCGCGCGCGCATTGCGGCGATGTCGATCTTTGCCGCCGATCCGCGGCTGGAGTTCGTCGAGAATCAACATTTCCGCCGGTTGATTGTCGAACAAGAGGGACGCACCTTTTCGAACGTCAGTTGATGAAGAATCTCGCGAAGTTTTTGCTTTTCGTTCTGCTCGTAAGCGCAGGAATTTCATTACTCTACGATTACCGCCTTCGGCACGGAGATTTGAATTTGCTTCCAGCGCGCACCCCGGAGAAATACACGCTCGCATCCGGCTCGACCATCGATCCCAAACAGATTGCATCGCTCGAAGCATTAAATCGGGAGCGGCGTGCGTTGATCAGCAGCGTGATTCCGTCAATCGTCGCGGTCAAGACATCGAAAAAAATCGGCGTCCGACGGCAATCCGGACTCGATCCCTTTGAGTTTTTCTTTCGCAACCAGCAGCGCACCTTTCGCAATCCCAACGAGGAAGCCCTGGTCCAAAACTCGCTCGGCTCGGGCGTGATCGTGACGAATGAAGGTCACATCATCACGAATAATCACGTTGTCGATCAAGTGGATGAGATCGAAGTGCAATTGAGCGATGGGCGGACGAAAAAGGCGCGCCTCGTCGGCGCCGATTCCCAGGTCGATCTGGCCGTGTTGAAGATCGACGATCCCGGCGTCAAACCGCTCAAGCTGGCCGATTCGGACATGGTTCAGGCTGGCGATTTTGTGCTCGCGATCGGAAATCCGTTCGGATTCGAAGAGACAGTGACCGATGGCATCATTAGTTCGAAAGGGCGGCCGAACCGCACTGACGTGTTCGGCGATTTGCTGCAAACGAACGCGGCGATCAATCCCGGAAATAGCGGTGGGCCGTTGATTAATCTTCGCGGCGAGGTCGTTGGGATCAACGCGGCGATCATCTCGCGCAGCGGCGGTTCGCAGGGAATTGGTTTTGCAATTCCGTCAAACACTGTGAGGATGGCAATCGAGAGTCTCTTGAAGCAGGGACGAATCATCCGCGGTTATCTTGGAATTCGCGCGCGCGCGCCTCAGCCCGCCCAGAATGGTACGGAGAGCGAGGGGGTCGTTGTCGATGAAGTCATACCGGGGTCGCCGGCCGCGCAGGCGCAACTGCAAAAAGGTGATACTCTTCGCAAATTCAATGGTCACGAAGTGAAAAGTTTTCCCGCGTTGCGCAGCTTGGTTGCGCAAGCTGAGTTGAATAAAAAGATCGATCTGGAAGTCGTCCGTGACGGCAGATCAATGACAGTGACGACCGAGCTCAAGGAGCAGCCAGTTGATTACCAAAATCGCCTGGCGCCCGAGCAACCTGAGCCGGAGCAGCCGCCCGCGCCGAACGATCAAGGCGAGGCAGGCGGCGCTCTCGCGTCAATTCACGTGGGCGACCTGACCCCAGAGATGGTGCGTCAGCTCGACCTGCCAAATAACGTCCGAGGTGTTGTTGTCACAAAAGTTGAACCCGATAGCGGCGTGGCCGAATTACAAAAAGGCGACGTGATCGAGGAAATCAATCAGCTACCGATCGCTTCCGTTTCCGATTACCAGAAAATTATCGCTTCGCTCGATCCGTCTCAGAGCCAGGTCCTCTCGGTCTGCCGGCATCGCATGCGTTCGTTCCTTGTGTTGCGGCCGCGGTAAATTAGCATCGGCAAGGCGGGTCGTTGCGACTTCATTTAACGGACGCGCGCTTCGCGTGCCTCTTTCGAATTATGAAATGAATAAACCGCGAGGCGCGGAAGTCTAACGCCTCAAACCTCTAATGATATGAAACGAATACTTCTTGCGTTAACGATAATTGCTTTACTTGTGCCAACTGCGCGCCAGGCAGCGGCAGCCGATGTCTCAGTCGACCTTTTCTATAATAACCTGAGCGGCGGGAACTGGATTGAAGTCGCAGACTACGGCTACGGATGGCAGCCCGAAGTAGCAGTGAGCGACCCTAACTGGCGTCCTTACTCTGACGGCTATTGGGCCTATACAGACGTCGGTTGGACCTGGGTTTCCTACGAAGACTTTGGTTGGGCGACCTATCACTATGGGCGTTGGTCGCGACTGGCTGATTACGGCTGGGTCTGGTTTCCGGGAAGCGACCTCGAATGGGGTCCGGCCTGGGTTTCATGGCGGACCGGCGGGGATTATATCGGCTGGGCGCCTTTGCCACCGCGAGGACCCGGAATTGCGTTTGCGGGTATATCCATCGGAGGCCAGGTGGACGTTGAATTCGATATCGGTCCCGCCTATTACAACTTTGTCGATGTTCGTTACATCGGGGAGCCGGTCTTGCGCGACCGAATTTTTGCGCCCTCGCAGAATGTTACCTATATCAACCAAACCGTGAATGTGACCAACATCACCTACAACAATAACACGGTTTACAACTACGGACCTGACTACAACGCTCTGAGCGCGCGGTCGAGCCGGCCCATTCAGCGCCTCAATATCGAGCGCCAACAGAATGTCGATCTTTCCACGGCTGCGAAATCCGGAGCCTTAACGAAGGTGCAGGGAGACAAACTCGTCGTCGCCGCTCCAACCAAGCTGCAGAAACCGGCGAAACCAATTGCACCTCCGACCGTGAAAACAAAAGTCGCACAGGCGAAGATCGACAAAGGCTGGACAGGCGTCGACCCAAATACGCAAGCCCAAATAAAGCAGAAGATCAAGACCGAGAACCCGAAGAATATTCCGCCGCCAACCGGCGCGGCTGGTCAGGCATCGCCCGCGACCGCCGCAAGCCCGATGACTTCAGCGGCGCCCGCGACTTCCGCGTCACCATTTGAACGAGGTAAGCAAAAAGGCAAAGCGGGTCAGCGGCCTCAGCCAAATGTTGCAGCATCGCCAGGTTTCTCTCCGGCAACCGTTCCGGCTTCGCCATCTCCGGCAGCGCACGGAAAAGAGCGCAAAGGAAAACCGGGTGAGCAACTCGGAGCGACTCCGCCAGTTGGTGGAGGAGCCACAACAACTCCGCCCGGGATGCCGCCTCGAGGGGGCAAAAAGAAAGGCGAATTTGAGCGGGCAGTCCCGAGTCAAACCCCAGCCCAACCTGGCGGCGCGCCGGAAGCCCAAGGCGGTAGACACAAAGGCGCACCGGCCGGAGCGCAATCTCCAGCTGCAACGTCCACTCCATTCTCTCCGGGTGGTCCCGGCGGTCCTCCCCAAGCCCAAGGCGGCAGACGCAAAGGTCCACCGGCCGGAGTACAACCTCCAGCAGCAACGTCCACTCCATACTCTGCGGGTGGACCTGGTGGCGGCACGCCAGAAGCCCAAGGCGGCAGACACAAAGGCCCGCCGACCGGAGCGCAACCTGCCGCTTCGGCTCCTGAACGCGGCCCGGGAAGACCGGTAGGCGGAAAAAAGAAAGGCGAGGCCTCTCCGTCTCCAACTCCATAACAGACGCCAGCAGTTTGATTATGCATCGGCCCCGGATTTAATCCGGGGCCGATTTGCGTACGGCAACTAGCTGGCCTGTCGGGCGAGACTCTGTCGAGCCGATATAACGGATAATAATTCGTCGGCACCCTACGGATGTTTAAAGGGGCTTAAAGCAACTCCGCGATTTGCACCGCATTGAGCGCGGCACCTTTGAGCAACTGGTCGCCGGAGACCCAAAACGAGAGTCCGTTTTCAAAAGCACAATCGAGACGCACGCGTCCGACTTGGCAGTTGTCTTTTCCCGCCACGTTCAGCGGCGTCGGATAGCGATTCTTTTGCGGTTCGTCGATCAACTCGAGTCCGGGTGCTTTCGCCAACGCTTCCCGCGCGTGTTCGACTGAGACTTTTCTTTCAAATTCAGCGCTGATCGCCACTGAATGGGCGCGATAAACCGGCACCCGCGCGCACGTGACCGACGCGCGAAATTCCGGTAAATGCATAATCTTGCGTCCCTCATTTTGCATTTTCATTTCCTCTTTCGTGTAACCGCTTTCGAGAAATATGTCGACATGCGGCAGAACGTTAAACGCGATTGGATGCGGATAGACCCGCGGCGTTAATGGTCGATCTTGCGCCGCGGATTCCACTTGTTCTCGCAGTTCTTCGATCGCGCGCGCACCGCTCCCGGACACTGCTTGATAGCTCGCGGCAAAAACGCGCCGGACACCGAAAATCCGGTGGAGCGGATAAATTGCCATTAGCGCTACCGCCGTTGTGCAATTTGGGTTTGCGATTAGTCCCCGATGTGCGCGCACATCGTCTCCGTTGATCTCCGGAACGACCAGCGGCACATCGGGCTCCATTCGGAAGACCGAGGAATTGTCGATCACGATCGCTCCGGCGGCGCGAGCGACTGGAACCCACCTTCGCGATGTTTCACCCCCTGCGCTAAAAAAAGCGATGTCGATCTTATCGAAGGAATGTTCGGTGAGTCCTTCGACTGCGATCGAGTCGTCACGAAATCGAATCGATTTTCCAGCGGACCGCGCCGAGCCAATCGGGCGCAGGCTCGCGCTAGGAAAACTTCGTCGCTCGAGCACGCGCAAAAGCTCCCCACCGACCGCGCCAGTCGCGCCCACCACCGCAATATGATATTTTTTCATCGGCAAGCGGATTGTACCGCTGCTCTCATTTCATGCAAAGCGGCCGAACAAAGATCGACATCTCCATTCCCGATCAACGGCTCATCGTGAGGCGGGGAGATGAAACATTGCGCTCATATCCTGTTTCAACCTCGCGGTTCGGGTTGGGGACTGAGGAGGGAAGCATGAAAACGCCGACCGGTCGCTTTCGCATCGCGGCAAAAATTGGCGGCAACGCGCCCAGCGGAACAGTCTTTCTAAGTCGTGTTCCGCTTAGGCCTGGCGACCCGTTTCCGCCCACGGAGGACCTGGTCATGTCGCGCATTCTCTGGCTCGATGGATTGGAGGAACACAATGCGAATACGCGCGAGCGTTTTATCTATATCCACGGCACGAAACACGAAGACAAGATCGGCAGTCCCGCCAGCCACGGTTGCATTCGGATGCGGAATGCGGACGTCATCGACTTGTTCGATCTCGTTGATGAAGACACGCCCGTCGTCATTCGGGAATAATTTCGATTTAATACATCCCGCGGCGCACTCTCGCGCGTTGTAAAAGGGTGAGAAAAGCGTTGCTTCCGCCTGTTTCCCCGCCTAAGAAGCAGCAGCAGCAACCAGCAGGGAAAGGAGGCGAGATAGAATTGAAATTCCTAAAAGCGATCATGATCGTGGCGGTTTTGGCCAGTGCTTTGGGTTTGGGGGCCTGTGCTCACAAGCAAGAGACGATGTCCACCGGCACAACGGCGAGTACCCGCGGATACTCGAAATAATCCAGCGCCGAGTTGTCCATCTGCGGATGGTTTTATTTAACCAAGGGCCAGGTCGTGATCGACCTGGCCTTTTC
>WNGG01012691.1_pt1 | contig 11573 bp, 11 predicted proteins | sample 5400661 | NCBI WGS metagenome assembly WNGG01 (sample SAMN13153372, study PRJNA577476) | soil metagenome | isolation source: 100 cm soil or saprolite under Garry oak tree replicate 1 | place: USA:California | collected 2016-06-15 | reverse complement strand
TTGCGCATGGGAAAAAGGCGGGCCAATTGCGGGCCGCTCAGCTGGCCCAGTCCGTAAAACGGCCGCACACCGGGGTACGAATCGATTTGCACCAGATCCAGATTGATGCCTTCCAGGTCCTGCTGCTCAAACCAATCCAGCAATTGCAGAAGCTGCAACTGATCATAAAGATCGTGCTCAAACCAGAGCACCACGTCCTGATGCTTGCGGAAATCCTGGAGCGTCCGGTCGCGTGCGGCAAAACCAGCCTGAAGCTTTTCATATTCGCCCAAGCCGAAGCCAGCCAGAGCTTGTGCGCGAATATCAGAAAGCTCGCTCAGTGTCGCCGTTTGGGGGACGGGGCCATCATGCAGCACGTCATTCCAGGCAAGATATGTTCCTGGAAACCTGACTAGCCGGAAGGTGCCGGTGACGGACTCTCCGTTGGTGATATGCAACACAAGGGAGAGGCTAGCACAAACAGGTGAGCGAGTGGAGTTGGAACCCGCGCGAGCGGATGCAGCATTTGACGCGAGCCAATTGTGGGGCAGTTTACGTGTGATAACCACGTAAATGCCCCACAATCATCCACTCATTCACGCGCGCGACCGCGATTAGGCTGCGGTGGCCACCGATTGCTGGCCTTTGAGCCCCTGCAAGCGGTCCGCCTGCGCAACCAGCGCCGCTTTTGCCGGATCGTTCGCTTCCAGGCTGGACGCGATCAATGCCACGGCCAGGGCCGCCTGGTTCAGATGATGAGGCCGCGGCGGCGTGCCGCAGAATTCATCGATCTCAGCGGTTAGTGCCGAATTGACGCCACTGGCAAATCCCTCGTTCCCTCTCATGTGGGCGGCCACGCGGGCGACGCCGGCGATCTCACTGATCCGCCGCGCCAGCCTCTCCGCCGCTGCATTGTTTTTCGCTTCCAGCACGGCTGAGCTTCTCGCCAGAGCCGCGGCATCGCGCACGTAGGGCGCGAGCCACCAGGGAATCTCTTCATCGCCCAGGCCCTCGACCATGCCAAAACGCGTAAAGCCATTGATAACCAACATAACTCTCTCCTTGCTGTCAGAATTGAATTCGCCGGACCGGGCCGGACATTCTGACTGTGACCTCTGTTATGTGCTCGCGGCGAAAGGATCGTTACAAAGAAACGCCATAAAGAACATGCCTGACTTCGATTCCGCGGGTTACCATAATGAAAATTGTCAATATCGCTGGAATTGCCACACACTGCCAAAATTTGAAGCCCGAAAGCTTGCCACGGGAAGCAAGCCTGCTTCGCGATCATGATTGTTACCGTTCAATTTCGGCGATTTTTGGCAATTTTGGCAGTTCTGGCAATTCCCTTAATCGGCTAAACTGGTTGCCACGGCAGAACATGGTATTCGTTCTCGATAACTACGATTCCTTTACCTACAACTTGGTGCAGTATCTGGGAGAACTGGGGCAAAAGGTAGAGGTGCGCCGCAATGACCAGGTCACTCCGGCGGAGATCGAAGCCATGCGTCCTGACCGCATCGTTGTCTCTCCGGGCCCCTGTACGCCGCAGAAGGCCGGCATCAGCATTGATCTGATCAGGTACTTTGCCGGCAAGCTTCCGGTGCTGGGCGTTTGCCTGGGGCATCAGGCGATTGGCGCGGCATTCGGCGGCAACGTGGTACGGGCGCAACAGCTTATGCACGGCAAAACCAGCCAGATCAAGCACGATGGCAAGACGCTCTTTCGCAACGCGCCCCAGCCCATGACCGCGACCCGCTATCACTCGCTCATCGTGTCTGAAGAAGGCCTGCCTGCCGAACTGGAGGTCAGCGCGGAAACGCGAGAAGCGGACGGCACGCGCGTCATCATGGGATTGCGTCACCGGCAATTTCCGGTGGAAGGGGTGCAGTTCCATCCTGAGAGCGTGCTGACGGAATCGGGCCGGTTGCTGCTGCAGAATTTTCTGTCGTTGTGAGGTCCACGTTACTCCGATCAAAAACCTTTGAAACACAGAGGAAAGGAGGAAGCAGAGGATTCACAGATTCTGGTTTTGCGCTCGAAAAATCTTTCGGACCACTTTCGCAATTATTCTCACAGATACAAAACGCCGCTCTGACTCCTTGACTCCTCTGTTGCCTCCTTTCCTCCGTGTTTCAGGGGTTTTGAGAAGGGGCAGATTAGATTCGCGCTCCAGAATATCCAGCAAAATTCCAACTACATGGGCTAAAATCAGGGCCAACGGAACATAGCATTTGGAGGCCAGCACCATGGCGCAACCGCAACCGGAAAAACGGTCTACGCGGCGGTTTTCGCTCGAATTGCCGATCTCCGTAAAATTCGTGAACAACGGAAGGCGAGAATCGGCCGGGCACACCCGCGACGTGAGTTCGCGTGGAGTCTTCATGTATCTGGATACGGAGATCAGCGAGGGCGCGCCGATTGAGTTCGTGATGACGCTGCCGCCGGAAGTGACTCTTGTCGAGGACATCCGCGTGCGCTGCACCGGGAAAGTGCTGCGCGTGACCCGGGCGGAACAGGAACAGGGCGTTGCCGTGGCAATTGATAAGTACGATTTTGTGAGCGGAATTGTTTGCATCGGATAACGGCAGCTCAAGCGCCATGCATCTGGCCGGATCGGGAATGAGCGTCTATTCCGGCTCTGAGTTGGCGGCGGGAATTGCCCCGGCCACGCTTAAACTTGTCCGCGGGGGCCAGGTGCGCATATGTCCACACAGTGGACTTAACGTCACCAGCAGCAATCACGGACTGATGCTGGCCACGGGAGCCGGAACATTAGAAATCGATTATCAACTGGTACAGGGGGCAGCAGATGTAGTGATCACGCCGGACTTCAACGTCGCGCTGGTGGGACCCGGCACTTTTCATTTCGCGCTGGGAATCAACAAAAAGGGCGACACCTGTGTGAAGCCGCTGCCGGGAAATACTTCTGAAGTTACTTTCTCTGAACTATTGGGGACCGGCATATATAGGGCCCAGCCAGACCAGACGCTGGTATTCAAAGCCGGTAAGGTCGATGCCAGGGCTGAACTCACCACCGATTGCGGTTGTCCACCGGCGGCGCCGGTGATGCGTGCCGATGCCCAGCCGGAGCAGGCACCCTCACCCACCAAAGATCAGCCCGCCACCAGCCCTGGAGAGCACGTGGCAGTCGCAACCAGCGAGCCAACGTCTTCCCTGCCTCCGGACAAGCCAGGACAGGTACACGTTGAAGTTGACGCGCCTTTCGTGTTCAGCGCCAAGCCCGGGAACGGTCGGCCTTACTCGGTGGCCCGAATCCATTTTTCGTCGCTGCCGAACGTATATTTTGTGCAACAAAAGGTCGATCCGGTCGTTCTAATAGAAAAGGCCCCAGAAGTGTCTGTAAAAACGTTGGCGGAAACGCCCCAGCCCGCGGAGAAGCCGAAGAAAGAAAAAATAGGTTTCCTGGGCCGCGTAAAGGGCTTTTTCGGCTCGCTGTTTCATCGTTAAGTTGTTGCCGCAGGACGAATTAGGTAAACTAACTTTAGCCCCTGCACCATCGTGAAACTTTTATAGACGACCGGAGTCTATACTGGATAAGCTCTATTATGCCTTCGCCCGATCCAAAAAACCCGAGCCCGCAAAAGCCAGTCGATCCTGACGCGTCTCAGCAATCCGTAGTGAAGTTTGCTAAAGAGGAAGCGATGAATACCTCTGTTATGCCCACGCTGATGGGGGTCGGTTATGGCACGTACCAGCAGAGGCCAGAAAACTTTCTGCTCTCGTTCGTGACGCATACGGCGGGTCTTGGGCTGATGTTGTGGCTGCTGCACTTGACGGTCCCGGCAAAGATCATTCCTCCAACCACAGCCAACTCTGTGGATCTGGCGCCCTATATCCCGCAGCATGTGGGTAAAGGCGGCCCCAGCGGTGGCGGCGGTGGTGATGCCAGCAAACTCAAAGCATCCGCTGGAACACCTCCCAAAGCGGCGAAGCAGCAGTTCACTCCACCCACGGTGCTGCCGCAGCAAAAGAGCAAATTGATGATTGAGCCAACCGTGGTGGCCGATATAAAGGTCCCACCGAATGCCCAACTGGGCGATCCGCTTTCCAAGCTTATGACGCCTTCCAATGGAACGGGCGTTGGAGGTGGTATCGGCACCGGCAGTGGCGGTGGCGTTGGCTCCGGCCACGGTGGTCCAGGCGTTGGGCCGGGAATCTTCCACGTGGGAGAAGGCGTTAGCGCGCCGCGCGCAATTTATACTCCCGAACCTGAGTTTTCTGAAGAAGCGCGCAAAGCCAAATATCAGGGCGTGGTGGTACTGAACATTATTGTGGGCACGGACGGCCGCGTGCACAATCCGCGCGTGGTCCGCTCGCTGGGCATGGGCCTGGACGAAAAAGCCATCGAAGGAGTAAAGACCTGGAAATTCGATCCTTCCAAGAAAGACGGCCGGAGTGTTGCGGTTGAGATGAATATTGAAGTGGCTTTCAACCTCTACTAAATACAGATTGAAACGGAAAAAGGAGATGCCGCGAGCATCTCCTTTTTGTATTCAGCCGCGAAAGACTGTTACTCGTGAGCCTCTTCCAGTTGGCCTTTTTCCAGCTTCTCCTGGCACTCAATGCAATAGCGGGTCCAAGGCACGGCCTCGAGGCGCTTGGCGTTGATTTCATTGCCACAGTTCACGCATTCGCCAAATGCGCCTTCGCGAATCCGTTGCAAAGCGGTTTCAACCATCGCCAGCAGTTGGCGGTCGTTGTTGCTCTGCGAAAACAGGAACTCTTTGGTGTAAGAGCTGGCAGCACGGTCGGCAATGTCCTGCGCAGTGTCCTGATCGGCAATGCGTCCGTCCTCTTCAGTGCGGCTCACCATCTTGCGCAGGGCCAGTTGCCGCTCTTCGAGTCGTTTTTTAAAGCTTTCCAGCTTCTTTTTGTCCATGTCTCTCGGTAAACGATTAGTAATCTTAGTCGCCATATGTATACCCGTCAAATCTTTGGAACCACATTAGATGCAGCAGGCAGGCGAGTTGTCACCAAAAGCAAAAATGAATTTTTTTGGGGGAAACAAAAAGGCGGCCCGCTCAGGGGCCGCCTTTGCAAAGAGGCGAAGGAGGAAGGGGAATCTCTCAGGGAAGGCGATGCACGATGCTGTCCCAGCTTGCGCCAAGACACACGGATTGAAGAAGTCTCAAATCTTGGAAGAGGGTTGAAATCATTTAGTTTTACGTGCCTCTTTATTTGCGGTTTATATAAGCAACTCGGAAACCAAATTCGTGAGCACCCGCCACAGAATACTCGTTTCTAATTAAGTACTTTACTTTCATGTCGTTATAGATTGCTGCAGAGAGGTGGTCTCCGCAGGGCTGGAGCAAGCAGAACGGTATTAAGGTTATTTAATGTGGTATGCAGATACCACTATTGAATCTCCTCGTGCTTAGCCTTTGCTTTCGCCTGCTGCTCTTCCATGGCCTTGAGTTTGTTAAGCAGTGCCTTATAACTGATCTTCAGGATCTTGGCAGCCTGGCGCCGATTCCAGCGCGTTTGTGCCAGCACACGCTCAATGGCTTCACGCTCGGCCTGCATCGCGGCACGGCGCCCAATCTCCAGCAGCGACGGCATTTCAATCTCAGCTCCATTACTCGATTGCACCGCTGGAACCGCTAGCGGCGCTGGTGCGGCTTGCACGCTCATCCCGCCAAACGAAGTAACAATCGGCTTGTGGGTGGAGAGTTCACGGATGATTTGCGCTTCATTGCCCACGATCACATAGCGCTTCACCATGTTTTCCAGCTCGCGAATGTTTCCCGGCCAGGCATATTCCATCATGCGGGTCACGGCGTATTCGCTGAACATGGAAGGCTTCTTGCCATAGTGCTCGCTGTATTTTTCCAGAAAATATTTCAGGAAGACCGGGATCTCTTCACGGCGTTCGCGGAGCGGTGGAATGTGGATGGTGACCACGTTGAGGCGATAAAACAAATCTTCGCGAAACACGCCTTCTTCCACTGCGCGTTCCAGCGGCTTGTTAGTCGCAGCCAGGACGCGCACATCCACTTGCACGTCCCGCTTGCCGCCCAGGCGCGAAAATTCGTGGTCCTGCAAGACGTGGAGCAGCTTGGCCTGAAGGGCGGGGTGCATCTCGCTGATTTCGTCGAGAAAAATTGTGCCGCCGTTGGCCTGTTCGAATTTGCCCAGCTTTTGCCGGTTCGCCCCGGTGAAAGCGCCGGCTTCATAACCAAAGAGTTCGCTTTCCAGCAATTCATGCGGAATCGCAGCGCAGTTTACTTTAACGAATGGCTTGTCACAGCGTGATGACTCCGAGTAAACCATGCGCGCTACAACTTCTTTGCCCGTTCCACTCTCGCCGCGGACGAGTACCGTGGCCGTAGTGTCAGCCACCTGCTCGATGGTCATCTTCACTTCCATCATCTTGGGACTGCTGCCGAAGAGCATGGTGAAATCGCTCTGGCGGCGGACCTGCTCGCGCAGCTGTGTCACTTCAGAAAAAAGGCGCTGGTTATCGAGCACTTTGCTGATGCGCGCATCGAGCTCTTTGGGATCGACCGGCTTGCTGATGTAGTCGTCCGCGCCCAGTTTCGAAGCCCTGAAAATCACTTCAGGATCTTTACTGGCGGAAAGCACCATGATGGACACCGTGGGCTTGATCTGCTTCAGGCGTTGCAGAGTATCTGCGCCGGCTTCACCGTCCATGGATGTTTCCACCAGAACGAGCACCGGATCAAAGGAGCGAAATACCCGCAACGCTTCCTGTTCGCTGGAGGCGACTGTAACCTCAAAATTGCGGCGCGACAAATGGGAAGCCAGGTACTTGGCCATGGCTACGTCATCATCCACAATCAGCACGCGGGTCTTCGAGTTCATTCCCTGCTCCTGGCGGCCAACAGCCCGCCTTTCTAATGGATAGGGCCAAAACGGTTAAAAGCTGGAACGGAAATACTCACTAGGCCTGAAAATCGCCCTAGGACATTGTACTCCGATTCCATTTTCGAGTATTTGGATGCCTAACTACGGCTTTTCTGGCTGGTTTTTTGCCGGAAAGGGCGAAAGCCGAACCTTTCAGCCCTTTTGCGTTATTCGACGTTCGCTTGCCTGGATCTATCAGGAAGAGCGCTTCCCAGTGATGAAGTGATAGGGTGGCCATGGGCCGCTCATCACAACTTCGATCCCAGGCAGGTGCCGAGTTGCCATCTGGTAGCGGTTCTGGTATTTCTCTACTTTTTTGTGGTCGATCAAGTGGGCGATGTCAATCAGCATGCCGCCGGAATCAATCTTGCGGCAGCAGACATCCTGGTCAAGCGGGGAGAAAATCTTATGGACCTGGACGGAGAGAGCGCGGGCCTTGGTCTGGCGCTCCCGTTGCCGCACCGCTTTTTCCCGCAGCTTGCTGAGGTATTCACTGCCGACGGTGGCGGGAAGTTCGATCTCTTCCAGCGCCTGGCGCAAGGAGCCGTCTTTAATGAGCAGCTTCAAGTGCATTTCAGCCTTGCCCTTCAGCTTGCTCACGCTTTCGGTGAAGGCTTTGCGATTGAGGCGTACCGCGCGGCGCAACGCTTCGTCGGTATCAAACACGGTGCCAAAGCGGAACGGCAGAACGGTTGTGCGCTTGAAGCATTCGCTGACCACATGCGCATGCTGGAGCAGGGCTCTCTGACCAAGATCACCCGTGGAAATGTACTCGCTTACCAGGACGGAAAAATCGCCGCTGGGATACGCGAATATCTGGGCGTCTGCTATACCTTTTAGACCTTCTACGGGAACGGGGCGACGAGCGCGAATACCACCTTGGACTGCTTGCTGCTCAACGATGCAGTACGCGTACCATGCCATGAGGATGCTTCTCCATTCGGAAAAACGTTAGTGGGCCGGCGTGATTTGTTTAAAATCGGGCGAAGTTTTACTGCGAAGAGCTTCTATTCTGCGCCAGCGGGTTTTCCAGCGCTATATGCATCCTAAGCTGAGACTCAGAGAAATGCAACAGAGACTGTGCATGAAAATGAAGGTAATCGAGAACTGCTGCTCCGGAAGAGTAAACCTTAGGCCGCAGAGACAGGCTGGATGGAAGGAATCAAAATTTGAACCCGTTTGTTTTCATGGGTTTGGTTTACTTTCTTTAAGACCGCGGCGATGCGTGAAATCTCCGCATCAGCCAGCTCAAGATAGCGCAATGTTGCCGGATCGCTACTGCGAACCGCGGCTAGATACAGCGCATTACGTATAGCGGCGAGCGGGCTGTGGATTTCATGATTCAACTCCTGAACGAGTTGCTGTTTGGTTTGCGCCATCTTGCACCTCCATGCCCCCTGATAATGCATGTTGCAGGCCAAAACCGTTGAGCGGCGGCGGATAGTCCCAATTTGGGATGAATCTGGGCAAGGAAGAGCAGAAAAGCTGTACCGGCCTTCCCCGGATTGGTCCATTAGTTCCACTCTGCCGATGGCGTCTGTCCGTTCCCGCCCATGTCCTTCCCTGTACATTTGGCCATAAACAGGTAAAAACAACAGAGGCACTTCCGTAAGTTTCCCCCCGGCGGCCAAAGGCATCTCACAAACAGCCAGCTTTGAAGCTGTTGTGCCTACGGAGCTGTGTGCCAACGTGAGTTCCGCCAGGAAAATGTTCCCGATGCCATCCCCGGAATCCGCCGATCCCGCCTCGTCTCCACCGGAGCGGTTCGTCGTGGAGGTGTTCTCCGAACTGCACCCTGAAACCATCCAGAAGCGGTGGGCAGACGTGAATGTGATCCTGCGCATGAGCATGCTCACCGGTTTGCAGATGCAACTGGAAGCCACGCTCAACCTGCTGTGCGACATGACCGCCGACATCGCAGCCTTCGATAAAGCCATGGTGTATTTCTGGGATGAAGGCCGCGAACTCATGGAATTGCGCATCTCACGGGGCGTAGACAAAACCACCGGCGAGGAAATCAACAGCGGCAACATCCTGAATTTCTGGGCCATCAAGTATGGCCGTCCGTTGCTGGTGGAACGCGGCCATAACACGCAGGCCGACGCGCTAATGCAGGCGCTGGGCGCGGCTTCCGCCCTGGTGGCGCCGTTGTTCGTCAGCAATCGCGTGATGGGATCGCTGCAACTCTTCCGCTCCGCCGCCAATGCTTTCGCCAAGGAAGATGCGCAACTGCTTTGGATCCTGGCGCTGGTGGCGGAAAACCTGCTCACCCGCGAATACGCCAATGAAGGTTTGCTGCGCTTTGCCTTTACCGATTACCTCACTGGATTGCGCACCCGCGGCTATTTTGAGCAACAATTGGAGCTGGAATTCAAACGCGCGGAGCGCAAGCAGCAGAAGTTTGCCCTGCTGATGATCGATATCGACCACTTCAAGGTGCTGAACGATACCCACGGGCACCACGTGGGCGACCAGCTTTTGCGCGATGTTACCTCCATCCTGATGAAAGACATGCGCGAAGTGGATACCGTGGCCCGTTACGGCGGCGAAGAATTCGTTATCATCCTGCCGGAGACCACTGAAGCCGGGGCGGTGTTTGTGGCCCAGCGCCAGCGCCGCGCCGTGGAGCAAGCAAAATTTTTTGCCGGCTCTCCCCACTCCGTCCAGCATCTTACAATCAGCATTGGCGTGGCGGTTTACGATACTGACGCCCAGTTCAAGCGCGACCTGATTGAATTTGCCGACGCCGCGCTTTATGCTGCCAAGCACGCCGGACGCAATCGAGTCATCTGTTACTCCGAACTGTCCAGCAGGCAGGGACGTGAAGTTTCATAAATTTCTTATGAGTTCTGGCTTTCATGTAGAACAGGCGCGGGAACATTCCAATGGAGTGAGCTCGCGGCGCCGCTCTGGCCAGACCAAAGTCTGGCGCGTGATCCATGCCTGCGAACATGCCCGCGACGTGCTGCCCGTAGTGGAAGGCCAGGTGGCAGTGGGGATGCGTCCTTTCATCGTCACGCCGCAAGGCGCGGGCTCCGCCGAGCTTTATCTTTCCGGCGGCAATCACGATCAGCCACGCTCGCTTTCCCTGTTGCGCTCCTGGCAGGACGTGCGCAACTGGCGCAAGTCCCTGCTTGATTGCGCTCCTGAGACCACTTCGGATATCGTGCACGCGCATTGCTTTGCCGCCGGCATGGCCGCGGTGCGCAACTGCAGCTGCGTGGTCTATGACCTGGACGCATGCATTGAGGAAATGGCCATCGCCGCCGGGCTGTGTGAACCGGGCAGCTGGATGGGACGCTCTTTCCGCGTGGCCGAACAGTTTGTGCTTTCCCGGGCCGCCGCAGTGATTGTCCATTCCATCGGATTGAAGGAAGCAGCGCTGGAACGCGGCGCGCCGACCGACGCAGTCTTTCTTGTTCCTGAACCCATCAGCGAAGATAACGAGCCTACCACTTCTTCCCAGGACATCGCCTTTCTAACCCGCCGCTTCGGCTTCGCGCCCGATTCGGTTTCGTTCTTTGTGCCGCAATTTGCCGGCGATGGAGTTGAGCAGCTTTCGTCCGCGGCCGTTTCCGTGCTGGAAGGTTTTGCCCTGGCCTCTAATGAACTGCCGCAGTTCAACCTGCTGCTGGAAGCACCGGAGACCACGCGCCGCGCCATCAACGAGCATGCGGGACGCCTGGGAATTTCCGGTCACGTTGCTCTGGTGCATCAGTTCGATGTCCCTGCAACCATGCAGAGCGCGCATGTTGTGCTGGCCATGGGAGAGCTTCCCGTGAATCCCGTTGCCGCCCGCCAAGCCAACGAGATCTGCCTGAAAAGCCTGTGGCAGGGCAAGACGCTGCTGGCTGCCGACGTCCCGCGCAATCGCGACGCCAGCCCGGAAGGCCGCGGCTGCCTGTGGTTTGAACCCGATAACCCGCGCGACCTCGGCTACCGTATGGCCTTCGTCGGACGCAAGCCGGAATTTCGCGCCGCGCTCGGCGCTTCCGGCCGCATGTACATCTATGAAACGCGCAACTCCACCGCTATCGGCCAGAAATACGACGAAGCCTACCGCTTTGCCGCCAGCCGCAAAAAATCCACTGGCATTGGCCCGACTCCAGTCCGCCTGGAAACGGTGGAAAACTGGGGATAGGTGTTTCAGAGAACTGCGCTCTTCGCGTTAAACAGTCTTGATGCTTGGCCCACTTCCTGATCAGTGTTATCAGTGTCAATCAATGATGAGGTTTTGCTCCGTTCACCGGATCACGCGCGATCACCAGATCTCTTAAGGTTTCGCGTTACCAGACAGAAGTAGTTTCTTTTCTCCGTAGCTACTTTGCTACTCCACCGGAATGATCCAGCCCGCTATTCTCGAAACACCCTTGTGCCCATGAATAGACATTGGATTCTCAACCAGAGATGCTTAGCTTTCGTGTGTTTGCTGGTTGCCATCGGATGCCGCAACTCGGCGCCGGAGCCTGCAAAGGACGCGTCGCCGGGCAAGTCCGCAACACCTGCCAGCCCGGCTGTGTCCGCCGGTGACATGGAAGCGGGCGCGGCCATGCTGCGAATCCTGAATGCTGCGCATCGCAGCGGCGGGATCATGCTGCGCGGCGAATGCGGCCTGCTTGGCGTGACCGAATCTTATCGCATGAAGACGCCCGTCATCTTTGAGCCTCTGGACAAGGCCCTGCAGGAGGTATCGGCCGCCACCAGAA
>WNGG01012868.1_pt1 | contig 11574 bp, 10 predicted proteins | sample 5400661 | NCBI WGS metagenome assembly WNGG01 (sample SAMN13153372, study PRJNA577476) | soil metagenome | isolation source: 100 cm soil or saprolite under Garry oak tree replicate 1 | place: USA:California | collected 2016-06-15 | reverse complement strand
CAGCGGGGCGAGGCGATCGATGCCGCCGATCTACAGAAAGTCGCCGATGCCATGGCTGATGCGCTGGTCGCGGCGATCCTCGCACGGCCGCTGCCGGATGAGCTTGAACGGCTTTACCTGACCGAGCCGATCGCCGATCTCGGACGCATCGATGGCGTGATGTTTTCCGGCGGCGTCGCCGAATACATCTACCAGCGCGAGGATCGCGACTTCGGCGATCTTGGCCGGCGGCTTGGCGGCGCTATTCGCGCGCGTATCGAGAATGGGAACTTGCCGTGGCCGGTGCTGCCGGCGGGCGAATGCATTCGCGCGACCGCGCTCGGCGCCTCGGAATACAGCGTGCAGCTGTCCGGCAATACCAGCTACATCTCAGCCCCGAGCAAACTGTTGCCGCGGCGCAATCTGCAGGTGTTGCTGCCGCCTTTTATCTGCCGCGAGGCGATCGATCCCAACGAGCTGGCGCGTGCGATCCGAGATCACATGACCGCGTTCGATGTCGCCGATACCGAGCACGACATCGCGCTCGCCTTGCGCTGGAGCGGGCCGCCATCTTATCAGCGGCTCGCCGCTTTCGCCGAAGGCATCAAGCGCGGGCTAGCCGAGCGGATCGCCAAGAAGCTGCCGCTCTACATTATGCTAGACGGCGACGTGGCACACACGCTCGGCCATCTCCTTCGCGACGAGTTTCACATCGAGAGCGATCTTCTCGTCATCGACGGCGTCGTGCTGTGGGATTTCGACTATATCGATCTCGGCCGCATCCGCATGCCGTCCTATACCGTGCCGGTCACGATCAAATCCCTGGTGTTCAGCGAGGATCCGCGCGGACCGCGGCCGCGCCAGCGGCTGCACCACCGCGAGCACACGCACGATCATGAGCATGGACATGACCATGACCACGACCATGGCCATCATCACCACGATCACAGCGACGCTCGTGCGCAGGAAAGCGATTCTGCAGCTTTGTCCCAGGCGCCGCGCGGCACCCGTAAACTGTGAATTCGGAGCCCATCTGGATTTTACGGCCAAACTGCGCGATTTTAGCTCAAAGACTATAAGGAATGCCCATGGCCGAGACTGCTAAAAAGACTGTGCTCGTTTCTGAAGAACTCGCCGGCAAGTTCAAGACCGAGAAGGAGACGCCCTATACCCGTTGGGTAAAGGCCGAAGGACTCGAAATCATTCCGTCGTTTTATGTGCGCAACCTGCGGACGGTCGCGCTGAAGCCCTGGGCGCGCCGCGGCGGCAGCGCCGTGTTCCTCAATCACGACGCCTCGCGCACCTCGAACGATTGTTACGTGATGGAGATTCCGCCGGGCAAGAGTCTGGTGCCGCACCGCCAATTATACGAAGAGATGATTCTGGTGCTCAGTGGCCGCGGCTCGACGACGGTGTGGAATGACGCCGGCGCGAGAATCACATTCGAATGGAAGGAAGGCGCGCTGTTTGCCATCCCGCTGAATTGCCATCATCAGCATTTTAACGGCTCCGGCCGGGAGCCGGCGCGCTATGTCGCCGTCACCGACGCGCCGCCGGTCATCAATCTTTACGAGGACCTCGATTTCATCTTCAACACCAAATACGACTTCAAGGACCGCTTCGCCGGCGAGCCGGATTATTTTTCTTCCAAGGGCGAACAGAAGGGCTTTCTGCTGACGACGAATTTCGTGCCCGACGCCGTCAATATTCCGCTGATCACCGCGACCGAACGCGGCGCCGGCGGCGGCCATATCCGCTTCAACATGGCCAAAGGATCGATGAACAGTCACATTTCGCAGTTTCCGATCGGCACCTATAAGAAGGGCCATGCGCACGGACCGGGCGCGCATGTCATCGTGCTCTCGGGCGAAGGCTACTCTTTGATGTGGCCGGAAGGCGAAGAGCCGCAGCGTTATGAGTGGGAAGTCGGAACGCTGATCGTGCCGCCGAATATGTGGTTCCACCAGCACTTCAATACCGGCACGACGCCAGCGCGCTACCTTGCCTTCAAGCACGAGGGCGTCGCCATTCGCAATATGCAAGGCGTGCCGAAGGCCTGGATCAGCCGCCGCGCCGGCGGCGATCAGATCGACTATATCGACGAGAAGCCGGAAATCCGCCGCATCTTCGCGGCCGACCTTGCCAAGCACGGCATCGCGTCGCGCATGGACGCCGCCTATGCCAAGGAAATGGCGGAGCTGGGCGTGAAAACGGCGTAGCGGAGCATGACCGAGCCGGCCGCATCGAACGAAACGCCGTTCTGGCAGTTCTCGCTGCATTTTTATCGCCAAGCCGGCGTTGCCGAGGCCTGCATCGCGCTGCAGGACGAATGCGGCGTGGACGTCAATCTGCTGCTGTTTCTGTTGTGGCTTGCCGCCGGGCGGCGGCAATTGTCCGCCGCGAATGTAAAAGAACTCGATGCGGCCGTTCGCGATTGGCGGCAACTTACCATCGTTCCAATCCGCGATGTGCGCCGCAAGCTCAAAGGCGCGGCGACCCTGGTCGAAGCAAACAAACAAGAATCATTTCGAACCAAGATCAAGGCGGTCGAGCTTGAGGCCGAGCGTCTGCAGCAGGAAGCACTCTACAGCCGCAGCCGATCCGCTCCGCTCGGCAGCGAGGCTGCGCCAGAGGCCGCTGCGCGCACGAACCTCGCGGCCTATGAGCAGGTCTTGGCCGTGCGTTTTCCGAAAGCGGCGCTAGGCCGCCTGGTCAGCGCGTTCGATGGGGTCAAGTTCGACGAATTTGTCGCCCGCTGACCCCTACTGGAACGGCCTGTCGCCCCGTGGCAAAAGTCGCTGCGACCACCTGTTGAACGAAACAGGGTTAAACGGGGTTGGGTTATGGCGAAAGCTGCCGCACGGCTGATTGTGGGCATTTCCGGCGCCTCCGGCACCATCTACGGCGTGCGGCTTCTTGAACTGCTGCGCAAAGCCGAGGTCGAGACCCACCTGGTCATGAGCCGATCGGCGGAAATGACATTGGCCTACGAAACCGACTTCAAGCCGAAGGACGTGCGTGCGCTCGCGTCAGTGAACTATGCCGTTACCGATATCGGCGCGGCGATTTCTTCCGGCTCATTCCCGACCATGGGAATGATCATTGCCCCATGTTCGATCCGCACCATGAGCGAAATCGCAAGCGGGGTGACTGCTTCGCTGCTGTCGCGCGCCGCCGACGTTGTGCTCAAGGAAAAACGGCGGCTGGTGCTCGCGATTCGCGAGACGCCGCTGCACGTCGGACATCTGCGCAGCATGACGGTGCTTGCTGAGATCGGCGCGGTGATCGCGCCGATCGTTCCCGCCTTCTACAACCGTCCGCGAAGCGTCGACGACATTGTCAATCATACCTGCGGGCGGCTGCTCGATCTGTTCGGCATCGATACCGGCATTTTCAAACGCTGGAAGGGCGGACCGGCCGAGGAGTAATTTTCCCTTCCCCTGCGCAGGCGGTGGCGAGGGAGACTGTAATAAGGAGGAAAGCGCCATGGACCAGAAACGCTATGAGGCCGGCCTCGCCAAGCGCCGCAAGGTTTTGGGCGACGCCTATGTCGATCGCGCGCTGCAAAATGTCGACGATTTCAATCGCGATTTTCAGCGGCTGTTGACCGAATATTGCTGGGGCGAGACCTGGGGCGACGAAACATTACAGCCGCGCGAGCGTTCCATCCTCAATCTCGGCATGATCGCAGCGCTCGGCAAGATGGAAGAGTTCGCCACGCATGTCCGCGGCGCGCTCAAAAATGGGCTGACGCCAAATGAGATCCGGGCCGCGCTGACCCAGATCACGATCTATTGCGGCGCGCCGATCGGAGTCGATTGCTTCCGCGTGGCCCGCCCGATCATCGCCGAACATCAGAAAGACAAATAGCCGCGATGCTCGACAAGCGCGCAGCCCAATCCGTAACCGCGAGATCGAGCTCGCCGCTCGATTTTCAGGAACATCTGCGGCGCCTCGAAGCCGAAGGTTTGCTCCACCGCATCGACCGGGCGATCGACAAGGACAGCGAGCTGCATCCGCTGGTGCGCTGGCAATTCCAGGGCGGGCTTCGCGAGGACGAACGGCGCGCTTTCTTGTTCACCAATGTGACCGATGGCAGCGGCCGCCGCTACGACGTTCCGGTGGCGGTCGGCGCGTTGGCGGCCTCGGCGCGGATCTACGCCATTGGCATGGGGCGGCCGGTCGACGAGATCGGCGACGCCTGGCTGCATGCCATCGCCAACCCGATTGCGCCAACCAAGGTGACTTCTGCGCCGTGCCAGGACGTGGTCATCAAAGGCGATGCGCTGCGCAAGCCGGACAACGGCCTTAAAGCTTTGCCGGTGCCCATTTCGACGCCGGGTTTCGATGCGGCGCCCTATCTCACGGCGACGTTGTGCATCACCCGCGATCCGGAAACCGGTGTGCGCAACATGGGCACTTACCGCGCGCAGCTAAAGGCGACCGACCGGCTCGGCGTGCGCATGGCGGCGCGGCCCGGCGGCGCCGGCGGCTATTTGCACTGGCAGAAATACCGCAAGCGCAAAGCGCCGATGCCGATCGCGATCGTCGTCGGCTGCGCGCCGGTCGTGATGTTCACCGGGCCGCAAAAATTGCCGATCGACTGCGATGAGATGGCGGTCGCCGGGGCGCTTGCCGGCGCGCCAATCCGCACCATCAAAGGCGTCACGGTCGATCTCGACGTGCCGGCGGACGCTGAATTCGTGGTCGAAGGCCTGATCGACCCCGAACTGCTCGAACCGGAAGGACCGTTCGGTGAGAGCCACGGCCACGTGGCGCTTGAAGGCTATAACATGTCGATGCAGGTCACCGCGATCACGCATAAGCGCAATCCGGTCTGGCTGTCGATCTTAAGCGAAGTGACGCCAAGCGAATCGAGCGTGATGAAGCGGGTCGCGTACGAGCCGCGTTATCTCGCGCATTTGCGCGATACGCTGGCGATCAAGGGCGTTCGCCGCGTCGCCATGCATGAGCCGCTGAGCAATCTGCGCAAGATATTGTTCGTGCAGTTTGCGCCAGGCGTGCCGCGCACCGAAATCTGGCGAGCCTTGCACGGCGCGGCGACGCTGCAAGCCGATATCGGCAAATATGTCGTCGGGATCAGCGAGGACATCGATCCGGACAATCTCGATGCGGTGTTCTGGTCGCTCGCCTATCGCGCCAACCCGATCGAGGACGTTTTCATCGCGCCTTATCGCTCGGCCGGGCATAGTCCGAAGTCCCCCTCCCCACCCTCCCCCGCAAGCGGGGGAGGGAAGGGTGGGGGCAGCGCGGAATCGACCATGCTGATCGATGCCACCCAGAAAACGCCCGATCCGCCGATTTCGCTGCCCAAGCGCGAGTTCATGGAACGGGCGCTAGCGATTTGGCACGAGCTTAATCTTCCGCCGATCACGCCACGGCAGCCGTGGCACGGCTATTCGCTCGGCGATTGGGATTCGATCTGGGACACCTATGCGGAGCGTGCGGTGACCGGCCGGTGGGAACAAACTGGCAAGGAGAGCTTCGCCCACCGCCGCGCTGGCCTCACGCCGGAAACGCCGGTGAAAAGCGTGAAGGAGTGATGCGGCGGCGGCGGCGAAAAGCCAGCCGCGCCGCTTAACGCCAGGCAGGTTGATAAGCGGCGGAAGCTTTACTCTACCGACACGCCGCTCGCCTTGATCGGCACCGCCCACTTCTCGATCTCGCTGCTGACGAAGCGCTTCAGGTAGGCGGAATCGGTGCGCTCGGCGCTCACCAAATCGGTACCGATTGCCTCCATGCGCGCCCGCAGCGCCGGCACATTCATGGCCTTGACGGCGGCATCGTGAAGTTGGCGGACGATCGGCTCCGGGGTCTTGCGCGGCAAGAACAGCCCGATCCAATTGTTGGCCTCGAATCCGGCAAGCCCTTGTTCCTGCGCAGTCGGCACATCCGGCAGCACCGCCGATCTGTGGTGCGCCAGGATAGCTAGTGGTTTGACGGTCCCGGACTTGATCTGCGGCAGCGCGGTGGAGACGGCGTCGCACAGGTAGTTTATGCGCCCAGCGATGAGATCCTGCATGGCAGGAGCGGAGCCACGATATGGCACATGCTGGACGTTCGCGCCGATCGCGGTATTGAGCAGCACGCAACCGAGATGGGTCGCAGAGCCGCTGCCTCCCGAGCCGAAAGACAATTTCGCCGAATTGGCTTTGACGTATGGCGTGAAGGTTTTCAGCGAGTCGGCCGGAAAATCCTTGGGCACGACCAGTACCAGTGGCTGCTCGGCGATGAGCGCAACTGGCGTGAAGTCATCGACTGCATTGTAGAGCGGCTTCTTATAGAGGGTCTGATTGTAGGCTTGGGTGCCCACGGTGCCGAGGAGAACTTGATAACCGTCTGGACTGGCCAGCGCCACGCGTTGGGCGCCGGTCATCCCGCCGGCGCCGCCGACGTTTTCGACGATGACTTGCTGGCCAAGAACGTCGCTCAACCTATCTGCGACGATGCGGCCGACAACGTCGGTGGGACCGCCTGCCGCGAACGGCACTACCATGGTAACCGGCCGGCTCGGCCACTGGTCGGCTTGGGCAACCCGCAAAGCTGCAAGCCCGACGGCGGTGAGCAAGCCCGCCGCTACGGCGAGCAAGCCGGCGAACAGCAATAGGTTCCGTTTTAGCATCTCACCCTCTCCTCACGCTCGAACTCGCGCTTGCCGCTCAGCTGCGCCAACGCGGCAGCTATAATTCGCGCGATTGCAATTCGCACCGATTGCAATGCGCTCTGGTTGCATTCGCGCCAATTGCCTCGCCTAAAGTTGCGTAACATTCTGGAATGCCAGGCGCCGATTTCTAGTCAGACCAGAAACCTCTGGTCAGAATGAGGCAATTTTTTTCGCGACTATAACTTCCGACAAATAATTCTCAAATCTTCTGCAAAACTCAAATCTCATCTTCTGCAAAACTCAAATCTCAAATTCTGCAAAACTCAAATCTCAAATCTTCTGATAAATCAAATCTCAAATCTTCTGATAAAAATGTGTCGCGCGCTCACATGCGCGACCGAATTGTGGCAATTAAAAATCCGTTCCGCGCATCGCGGTCATAAATAATTCCCGATCGTGTGCATGCCTGCAGCTCCTGGTCCTATCAGGGCCGCATTTTGCAGGTTTGGGGCGTTAAATGCGTAATCGGGTTGTTTTCGCCAGCGTCATGGCGCTGCTGATCGGTTTGTTCAGCGTCAATCTCGCCGCGCAGGTGGTACCGAAATCGATTCGCGAGGGCGGCACCGACGCCGCTTTGCGCGAGCGAAAGAATGCAGGGACCGTCGGCATTGCCGGCGGCCTGCTTTCTGGAACTTATATGCGCTTCGTCGATGAAATGACTTCGGTGTTAAACGACGGAGACAACTTACGTATTCTTCCGATCGTGTCTTATGGCGCGGCGTCCAATCTCGATGACCTACTCTATCTTCGCGGAGTGGACGCGGCCGTCACACAGTCCGACGTGTTCGAATATTTCCGCACCCAGCGCAAGACGCCGAACCTTGAACGCCGCGTCCAGTACATCATCCGGCTGCCGATCGCCGAATTGCACATTCTGGCGCGCAACGACGTTCAGTCGCTGGAGGATTTGCGCGGCAAGAAGGTCAATTTCGGTCCCGCCGGTACCGGCGCGAGCTTGACCGGCACTATTGTGTTCCAACGGCTCGGCATCAACGTTGAGCAGGTGCTTATCGATCAACCGACTGCGTTGCAGAAGCTGCAGTCGGGCCAGGTCGATGCCATTGCGCGCGTTATTCCAAAGCCGATCGATTTCTTCGGCAAAATTCCGCAGAACGCGGGTCTGCATCTGGTGAACATTCCTTTCACCAAGACTTTCGAGGACCTCTATACGCTCGGCGAGTTCAACAAGCAGGATTACCCCAATCTGCTGCAGGGCCAGGATCGCATCGACACGATCGCCGTTCCGGCGGTGCTTGCCGTGTTCAATTGGCCGAAAAACACCGATCGCTACGCCAGGGTCGATCGTTTCATCCAATATCTGTTCAGCCGTTGGGACGCGCTCCAGCACCCGCCGTACCATCCGAAATGGCGTGACGTGAACCTGGCGGCGACCGTACCGGGCTGGACGAGGTTCAGCGCGGCAGATGACCTGCTGCAGCAGATCCAAGCCCAGCAGCAGCAAAAACAGCAACAGCGCGCCGACTTCGACACCTTCCTAAGCCACCAGCCGAAAATGCCGGCCAGCGACGCTGATCGAGAAGAGCTGTTCCGTAAATTTATTCAATGGCAGGCGCAGGCGCAGGCGCGTGAACGCCATTAAGGAGAAAATCAAGACACGCCCGATTCTGATGAGCTTTTAAGCACGAGAAGGCGACCATGAATTCGCCGAGTAAGGATCCAGTCAGGTCCAACCCCGAGCTGGACTACGCGCCGCCATGGGCGCGTGAATCGGCGCGTGAACCGGCGCGTGACCAGGCGCGTGAATCGGCGCGTGACCAGACGCGGCCGGTACTCGGAGAACCTGTTGCACTACCGGCCGACAAGCGAGCGGACAATAAACTCGTCAGCTGGGCGAACCGGAATTCCGGAGACGATCGGGCTTGGCAGCAGCGCGCGCTTGATCCCGAACTGGTTCCCGAGCCGCCGGCTGGCGTTCTGAATGTTTGGCCGACCATGCTGCGCATGGGGATCGTCTGCACTTGGTTGAACCAGACTTGGTTGCACCAGGTTTGGTTGCACCAGGTTTGGTTGCACAAGGGTTGGTTGCACTAGGCTTGGCCGACGCAGGCTCGCCGCCACAGCTACCGCCCGTACAAGCTACTGTTGCAGCGCCGCCGGCACAGGCGATCGCATCGTTTCCACCGCCGAACCAATCATCGATAAATATCGAAACGCCGCCAGCATCAACGGTAAATCGGTCAGCAGTGAACGAGCCGGTAGTGAATCAGCCAGCGGTGAATCAGCCGACCGTCTCGCCTGTCGCAGCAAGTTCAGCGGCAAGCGAGGCGCCTTCGAAGGTACAAACCGCCGCGGTCCCCTCAGCACAGCCGACTTCCTCCAGCATCGCCAAGCAGGGTGCGGCGAGGCCGCCTGTGGCGCTCGACGACAGCGAAATCGCTATGCTGATTAAGCGCGGCAACAATCTTCTCAAGGATGGCGACTTCGCCGCGGCGCGGCTGCTGTTTGAGCGTGGCGCTAACGCCGGCAGCGCCGAGGCCGCTCTGGCGCTCGGCTCCACCTATGATCCGCTTGTCATCAAGCGGCTGGGCGCCATCATGGTAAGGCCGGACGTCGAGAACGCGCGAAAATGGTACCAAATTGCTGCCGACCGTGGCTCGGCCGACGCCAAGCTGCAGTTGGCTAACCTGCCGCAAAGCCGTTGAAAAAAGGCCGTTCGTAAATTTTTCCACGTCCCTCCCCCAAATCTCCGCAATTGTCCGCTGTTGGTATCCGGGGACACCGCGATTGAGTGCGGATTTATTTCCAGGACCGATTTTCGGGGCTGGTTTTCTGGGCTGGTTTCTGGGCGGTTCACGGGCGGGGGAAAATGATCGTTAACCGAGTTGGCGCAAGATCCCGGACAGGACAGAAGTAATAATGAAAAGAGTATCTCTCGCTCTTGCGTTGTGCTGTTCGCTGTTCTGCTCCGCGGCGTCCGCCAAGACCTTCGTCGCCGTGTTGTGGCCGATGTTCGGCCCCCTTCCCGCAATTGGGCTGGTTGAACTCGTTGCCGAGCTCAAATTTATGCCCGATGTCGAAGTCCGTACCTATTTGCACCAAGAGTGGCCATCCTTGGTCGAGGACATCGATCGTCTTCCCGCAGGAACGCGAACCGTCGTTGTCGGCTATAGCTTAGGCGCGAATAGTTCGGTGTTTGTCGCGAACAAGTCCAAATACATCGATGTCATTATCGCGCTTCAACCATCGATGCTGAGCTGGAATCCGAATGTTACCGGACGCGTTGGCAGGATGATCGAAATCTATAATCCAAATACGTGGATGACCTTCGGCGGGATGGGATCGAAGAAATTAATAGGTCCGAACATCGAATACATCGCCAACAATGACTCGCATCCGGGAGCGCAGTTCAATTCGGAATTCCGCAATTTGGTGAAAAGCGAGATCAGCAGGGTTTCCGCCGAACCTGTTCTGGTGACAGCGCAAGCGCGAATTCCTAGCGCGCCCAAACCGACGAATGCTTTGATGACAGCGCAAGCCCAAATTCCCAGCGCGCCGAAAGCAGCGGTCGCGTCTAGCCCAACAAAACTTGCGGCCGTCAAACCGCAGCCGGCAAAACAACATCAGCTAGCGGATGCCACTGCTTTTCTCGACAGCCTGACCAATACGGCGGATTCGGGAAACTTGTTCACGGAACGGCAATTGACGATTGCCGACCTGACCAATTATGCAAACAGAAACTATGGAACCTCGCGCACAGCCGAGGCCATGCCGACAGGCTCCCAATACAGATAGCCGTGTTAATTTGAGCCGCGGGTAATCCGTCAGCGCGGCCGGAGCACTGTATCGACCAGCGCCGGCGTGCCGGCTTTCATTTTCACGATGGCGCGGCGCAGCGCCGCCGCAATATCGGCGGGCTTTTCGATGGGCCCTTCCGCGTACCAGCCCATGCTTCGCGCCATGCCGGCGAAATCGGCATTTGGACCGGCGATGTCCTGCGCGATATAGGCACGCTCTACCGGCGTCCCGCGCTGCTGCGCGATATGAATCTGATGCTCCCAATCGTTGTAATAGGCGCGATTGTTGTACATCACGACGAGCAGCGGAATCTTGTTCTTGGCCGCAGTCCACAGCGCGCCGGCATCGAACAACAGATCGCCATCTGGCTGGATGTCGACTACGAGCCGTCCCTTGGCGCGATGCGCCAATGCGACGCCGAGCGATAGGCCGATCTGAGTGCCGGTACCGAGCGCCTGGCCAGGGTGACGATACGGCTTGTCGAAATCCCACAGCTTATAGGCCCAATCCTGCAGCGTGTTTGCGGTCAGCACCCAATCCTCGTCCTTGATAACGCTCCACAGCTCGCTGGCGAGCCGCGGCAGCGTGATCGGCACGCCATCCCAATCCTGCTTTGCTTGTTCGCTCCAGGCTGCGAACAACGCGTCGTGCTTTGCCGCGACCGCTTTGGCGCGCTCCGCCACGCGCGCGGCCAGCCGCCGGTCTCGCGTAAGCCGTTCGTGACATAGCTGCGTGAGCTTGGGAATCGCGGTGAGCGTATCGCCGAGCACGCGCAGGCTGCACGCCGGCATGCGCGTATAATCCATCGACCATTTGCTCAAATTGATTTCGCCGAACCCGATCTCGATCATCTCGCAATCGGGCGGATAGTACGGCAAGACGCGGCGTTCGGTGCGGTCGATGTAGTGAGTCGATTTTTCCCAGTCGCGGGTGTCGAGCGCGACGATGAGATCGGTGTCGCGGAAGATTTCCTTGTGGCAGCTCAGATTGAGCGGATGGCGGTTGGGAAAATTGAGCCGGGCGTGGACGTCGAACACCGCGGCGCCGACGGTATCGGCGAGCGCGACGAGATTATCGAAACCACTCGGACTGCGCGCGACATATTCTGCCAACAGAACCGGATATTTCGCGGCCAGCAGGCGCTCGGCTACTTG
>WNGG01010126.1_pt1 | contig 11578 bp, 11 predicted proteins | sample 5400661 | NCBI WGS metagenome assembly WNGG01 (sample SAMN13153372, study PRJNA577476) | soil metagenome | isolation source: 100 cm soil or saprolite under Garry oak tree replicate 1 | place: USA:California | collected 2016-06-15 | reverse complement strand
TGGTGGTCATGGTGGATGCGGCTGTAAAGTTTGAGGGTGAAACTTCAGGCGAGGTCAGCGAAGGGATAGGGGCTGCGATCGGCGGCATTGGAACGGAACGGTTCAAGATTGAGGAGGAGGCCACGAAACACCGTATACCCGTCTATGCGGTGATTGTCAAGGAGAGTCTGCAGGAGGCTATTACTCCTATGAAGAAGGAGATACTGGAGGCTGGTGAGAAGGTTATCGATAGGATTAAGAAGCTCATTGTTGAGCGGAGCAAGCCTGGCGATACTGTGATTATCGCCGGAATAGGGAACACGATAGGTATAGGACAGTAGAGGCTTACCAGTGTCATCGGGCAGGCCACGGGGTGGCTCACAGATTCTACGTACTGTTACGGCGCTGATTCTTCTCGCGGTTGGCCTGGTTACGCTTAACTTGGGTTTGCAGGCGTTGTCGGCGGAAGATCTGCCGACAGCCATTCTCTATTTTTCCGTGACTGCCTTATCTCTAGGGTTTGTCAGCTTCTCGTTCTTGAGGATTAGACGGGGCTATTCGATATCTTTCATGTCCAATAATCGGATTTTGTCGGTTGTACTCTGTTCTCAGTGTACGTTCAAGCAGATCAAGAATTTTGCCCAAGGAGATTTTATCTTCAAGCAGGAGGGCAAGTGCACCCAGTGCGGTAACCCGACGCTTTTCATTAACGGGATTTATTCTGAGGATTTGAAGAAGTCCTCGACCAGAACAGGGTAGGAGCCTACGCATCTCTCCCTAGCTAATTCCTGGACTGCTCTTACCGCGACCTGTCTGGTGAATTTTTTTTCTAGCCATCGGACTGCGAAGGGTAGTGTTTGGTATTGTTGGTGTATTTCTTCGAGGACCTTCTTGGCCTCTTCGTTCTTGGCTCCTTTTTGCTTGAAGTAGCGGTGGATGTAGGTTTCGGGTAGGTTGGCTACTGTGCCTTCGGCGTTGGCTTGGGTGACGAAGGGTTCTATGGCGTATACTTCTCCTTCTTGGATCTTGTTTCCGTTGAGTAGTTGGCTGGTGTTGGGGACGGATTTTCCGGCGTGTATGGTGTAGCGTTCGATGCTGTGGCCTGTTAGGTTGCGGATGGGGCGATAGCCGTAGCGTTCTATTGTGGTTTGGATTATTCTTCCGATCTCGTTCATCTTGATGCCTGGGTGGAAGGCTCGGATGGCGTTCTGGAGGGCTTCGTCGGCGGCTTTGACCATGGGCTCATATTTTGGGTCGAAATAGACGGTTACTGACGTGTCTGCTAGGTAGCCTTGGACGTGTACTCCGAAGTCTACTTTTACCATGCTGCCGGCTGGTATTGTTAGGGTGTCGCCTTGTTAGGGTGTCGCCGGGTGGGCTGGTGTAGTGGGCTGCGACTTCGTTTATGCCTATGTTGACGGGGAAGGCGGGTTTACCGTTCTGTTCGCGGATCTTGGCTTCTAGTTCTTCGCAGATTTTGAGGACTGGTTTGCCCGGGCTGACTAGGCTTGGGATGTCTTTGCGGAGCCGGGCGATTATTCCGCCTGCCTTTCGGAATGATTCTAGGCCTTCCGGGTCGAACAATGAAGCCTTCACTTGCGATTCTATGGGTGCACGGTGGATTCTTCAACCTTGGCTTACGGGGTAGGGTTGGTGATGAAGCCGCGAAGGCTTGGCTGCGCTCTCCAAGGGCTGGAAGGGGCTGTTGGCATGTTGTTTCTGTGGGGACTGCGGGCTTGGGCTTGTGCGTCGAGGGGGCCCGCCGGGGGTCTAGAAAAGAATTCTTATTTTTTGACCACTTTCTAGTGTTCTGAGGGGCGCAAGTGGTGTTGTCGTGAGACTCGTCACTCTCACGTTTTGAAAGGCCGTTGACGTACCCCCCTTTTGAAAAGCCATTTCTTATCTGGCGGGGTTATTGGACGATTTTTCGCGTTTAGGGGTTAATGTCTCCCGGTCTCGGGTTTTTCCGACCCCTCGTTTCTGCGAGATTCCCTTCACGACCGTTAGGAGGGTGAAACTAATGGCGTCCCCGATCGTTGAATCGGGTTCATTTTAGCGTTGTTTCTGATTTCTGGACAATGCCTGGCTGGGGGGCTCTGACCTCTGGAGGACACCAAGGCCCTTGACGATTGTAGCATGCTGTTGTAGAATATCGAATGGGACCAGTCCGCGGTCTCGTCCGCCAAACTTCTCGCCACTTTCAAGGCCCGAGTGGCAATCCCCAACAGGGGCTCTCACTCCCTAATGTTTTGGGTATCCGTGCAATCAGCCTTCTTCGCTCCAGGTCCGCCAACCCGCTCGATGGTTCACCGGGACGATATTCCTCAACCTCTTTGAAAAGACCCATTAGAGGGCCACAAGACAATCTCGCCCTGCCGCCTACACTCCTCACCTATCCTTGAGGCGGAGCCCCAGGAAACAGAAGAGAGATTTCCCGAAATCCGACAAACGGATAAACTAATTTTGGAATGCCGGGTTCCTAGACTCACCCTTGGCTCGAGAGGTGCGGCTGATTCCAACCAGGAAGGGGAAACTCCACTTGCTAGAAACTTCCGTGGTAGTCGTAACCCTTCTGATCGCGTCCCAAGTAGCCCCGAACGAACTTGGTATCCTAATGCCGCTAGCTCTTCTCATCCAAGCAGTATCTACCACGATTGATGCGCGCCCGTTGAAGCCCGGGAGGTTCGCGAAAAATGCTCTCCTGGTTCTCCCCTTTGCCCTTGCCCTATTCGTCTTCTTCGGCGTGGTCTTCCATATTCTAAGCAGGAGTACTGGCGGCACGGTTCTGCCGTCCTACTTTGAGCTCTCCTACCTCTCAGTGGCTCTGGTGTTGGGGCCTGGGCAAGCCGCTTTGAGGGGCCAGATACTCCCCCTCTTGTAAAGCTCCCTTTTTGTCCTCATCCTTTCAACCCTAATCCTGCTAGCCATTCTACCCGCCAATGAAATCCAGACGTACGTCTTCATACTGTCCCTAGCCATAGCACTGGCACCGGGGTTAGCCACCTTGGAGATTCCCGGCCGCCTTCAAACCCCAATCATAGCTTTCACCATGAGCGTCGTGCTTGTCCTCATCTCCACTCTATACACCGTTACCCTAATCCCACTGCCGGTAGTACGGTGCGACGGCAAAGGGCTTATCGGCAAGGGTTTTCCACTTCTCTGGTACTATGCTATCACGCCATATCCAGGAATCTACTACTGTCCCCAAATTACTGCCCAGCCTGCCGCACTCCCAAACGGTAGCATGGCGTTCCTAATCGACTCCGGGTTCTACGCCTAATTCTTCTGGGGATATTCGGCGCCTACAAAGCTAGAAGCCGGCTGAACGTAGTCCTGACAACGCCCTTCAGGATTTCAGAGGCTACCGGGGCAACCTCCCGGTTTGGCGATTTTGAGATGGAGCAGGAAGCTAGTGCCATCAGCCTACAGGTCAGAGGAGGCTTGATGTTTTCCTATGACCAGCCAAATGTCTCGGGCCCACTCAACTTCAGGGATCTTCGTCAGAATCACAGCTTCAACTGAGTCGGCATCCCTCCAGATCCCTTCGAGTACGAAGAATAGAGCATGGGTATGGGCCGTGACCTTGGCAGCCTGTCCCAAAGTCCGGTGGTTGAAGAACTCGACCTTCAAGCCAATCGCGCCATCTGGTTTCACAGCCGAGTATGATAGTCAATCATAACCGGGAACCAAGGAACAGGGTGACAGTGCCGGTCACGTGTCGTGAGTGAAGATGGCTTGTCCAACGATTAGTTAACAGAACCGCAGAACCCTTCCAACACTAATATACGCCGCAACAAAATCCGGCACAACACTGGAGATTTTGGCCAATGGTGGACCTATTGGAGAACGAGGCCCGGGTTCTCAAGGTCCTCCAGGAACTAGGTGGCAAATCCAGCCTGGAAAACTTGGCCAGGAACACTAGACTCGCAAACTCGGCTGTCGCTAGAGCGGTTCTAACCCTCTCCAATCAGGGTCTAGTTGACGAAAAAGTTGCTAAGAGGACAGAGCTCGAGTGCACGGAGGAAGGAAGGATCTATGTTTCAAAGGGCCTCCCTGAGCGTAAAGTTGTCTCAGTGGTCGCGGAATCAGGAGGCCGAATGCCTGCTGACGAAGCCGTAAGAAAGGCAGGCCTAGCAAGCAAGTTAGAACCCATTGTCACCGGGTCGATTGTGAGCAAGGGTTGGGGAATGATTCAGAGGGGAAGCACCGGTATCGATTTTGTCATTCCCGCCAAGCCTCCAAAGGGTGAAGATGAAGAGCTTCTCGAGAAAATCGACGCTAGGACTCTGATACTTGAAGAGCTGCCGGAGAACCTTCAGAAGGCTGCCCAAAGACTACTGAAGAGGAGCATTCTCGAATCAAGGCCCAGAAGCGAGCGAACGATCCGGATTACCCAACTCGGCATCGACGCGATCCCAGCGACGACTCCCACCAGCGAGATTAGTTCGCTAACGGGAGACATGATTGCGTCGGGAGAATGGCAAAGGGTCCGGCTGAGAAGCTACAACGTTTCCTCCCCAGTCCCGCCAGTTAGACCGGGGAAATACCATCCCTACACGAGATTTCTGCGGCTGGTCAAGAGGAAGCTGGTAGCATTAGGCTTCAAGGAAGTAGTCGGCCCATTGGTCGAGCCGGCCTTCATCAACTGCGACTGCCTCTTCATGCCCCAGGACCATCCTGCAAGGGAGATCCATGATCTATACTATCTGAAAGACCCGGAAACCACCAGCCTGGCAGAATGGGGAGAGGTTGTGGACCGGGTCGCCAAGACCCATGAGAACGGCTGGAAGACTGGGTCCACGGGTTGGGGATACAAGTATTCGAAGGAGGAGGCGTCGAAGCTGATTCTTCGAAGCCATGGGACAGCTCTGAGCGTCCGGACGCTCCTGTCCAAGGATTTGCAAATCCCGGGAAAATACTTCGCCATCGCCAGATGCTACCGCCCAGAGTTTCTGGACAAGACACACCTTACAGAGTTCAACCAGGTGGAGGGGATAGTTGTGGGGGAGGGGTTGAACCTTCGAAACCTTCTGGGGATTCTGGAAATGTTCGCGAAGGAGGTGGCGGGGGCGGACAAGGTACGGTTCAAGCCTGACTATTTCCCATTCACAGAGCCTAGTGTGGAGCTGCAGGCGTACAAGGAAGGTTTTGGGTGGTTGGAGTTCGGGGGTAGCGGAATTTTCAGGCCGGAGGTTACTGAGCCTCTAGGGGTGAAGGTTCCTGTGATCGCCTGGGGTTTGGGAATTGACAGGCTCTACATGATGAGCAGGGGGATACAGGATATCCGCCAAATATTCACCACGGACCTAGGCTGGATTAGAGAGCAGAAGGTAGGATAGACGCCGTCTGTACAGTTCTCCCTGGACGACCTAGAGGGACTGGTGGGTAGCAAGGTTCCGAGGGACAAGGATGGGCTGAATCGGCTCTTCGCCTACGTCAAGGGTGACGTTGAGACGCTCGATGAGCTGAACGGCACTGTCAACATTGAGGTGAAGGACAGTAACCACCCGGACATCTGGTCTGTTGAGGGAATCGCCAGGTCTTTGCGGGGGTTTCTGGGCAAGCGCCAGAACAAACCGCCCAGAGTCGCTGGCGTGTCAAGCCTCAAAGCCATCGTGGACAAGAGGGTCAGACCCATCAGGCCTTTCATCGCCTGCGCGATTGTGAAGGGGGTGAGGCCTAGCGAGGAGGCTCTGAAGAGTTGGATTGGGCTTCAGGACAAGATGGACCAGACCTACGGTAGGAAGAGGAAGAAGGCGTCTATCGGCCTCTACCAGGCAGATCTGGTCGAGTCTCCGCTGAAGTACACTGTCGCTAGACCGAGCGAGGTCATCTTTGTGCCCTTAGGGTCCGAGGAGAAAATGACGCTCGCGCAGATCGTGGAGAAACATCCGAAGGGCCTTGAGTACGGGCCGATCATCTCCGGCTTCAAAGAATGGCCCCTCTTGGTAGATGGGGAGGACAAGATTCTCTCCTTGCCACCGGTCATCAACTCAAACGACTTGGGCAGAATCACGACCGGGACGAAGAACATTCTGGTCGAGGTCACGGGGACGAGCCTTGAAACTGTTCACAACACGCTGAAGATAGTTGTGACGGCTCTCTCGGAGCGGGGAGGCCGAATCTACTCCTGCGCCGAGACGTACGAGACTGGGCAACCCCGGAAACTGGTGACTCCTGACCTACGACCTGGAAATGCTGTGTTGTCGGTCTCCTACACTAACCGACTCTTGGGAACAGAACTTGCAACTAGCCAGGTGATCCGTCTTCTTGAAAGAGCCGGTTTTCAGGCTTCGCCGAAGGGAAAGGATGTTTTGCGGGTAAGGATTCCCTGCTACAGGCTCGACATAATGCACCAGGTGGACCTAGTCGAGGATGTGGCCATTGCACTCGACCTCAACAAGGTAGAACCCCAGTGGCCCCGGGTCTGGACGCCGGGAGGGCTTGCAGCCGAGACCGAGCGACTGGACACCATCGCCGAACTTATGGTAGGATTGGGATTCCAAGAACTTCTCACGTACTCGCTGACCTCTCCCGACTCCCTTGAGAAGAGAATGAATTCACCCCACACCCGTCTAGTGGAATTGAAGAACCCGAAAATGACTACTTTGACCGCGCTTCGAAACTGGACTCTCCCCAGCCTAATGGAATTCCTCAGCAACAACACCCACGTAGACTACCCCCAAAGAGTATTCGAGGTCGGAACCTGCGCAACCCCTGAAGGAGAAACTTTTGGACGGGTCCTGAACCAGAACAAGCTCGCCGCTGTAACAGTTCACGCCAATGCTGGGTTTACTGAGATCAGAGCTTGCCTAGACGCTTTGCTCAACAGCATTGGGGTGGATTTCAGCATCATGCCTCAGGCACATCCTAGCTTTCTGGAGGGAAGATCCGGGGCCGTAATGTCAGGAGAGAAGAAGATTGGCATGATAGGGGAGCTTCATCCTGAAACGATCAAGGCCTGGGGGCTCAACCTGCCGGCTGCAGCCTTCGAGCTAGAAACATAGATGCTGTCGAACCGTTGAGTTCTTATCAGCAGACTGAAGGGTGTTGCTCGACAATGACTGATTCAGACAAGATTCTTCAGGATATGGAAGGGGGCGGGGACGGCATGACAAAGTACGGTAACATGATTCTGGAATTTATCAAGAAAGAGGTCTTCCAGGAACGGAAAAGTGTCTCTGTTGAAGAGGTCGTGACGCTTGTGGCAGCTCTCACCGACATGTCGGTGAGCCTCCTGGCCAAGTTCCGCAAGGACCCCATAGACTCGTCACAGGCCACCGAGATAGGCCGAGACGTGTTCAAGCACATGGTCGGCAAACTCGGCTTCGACACAGGGCAATTGACAAAATCAACAATGTACGCTTAGCCCCTCATTCTGTAACTCGGTTCAGCGCTGCTCTGTCATCAGGCGTGGGGCCTGAACTTTTTCCGGTGCAGATAGCACTGGCGTGGCTGATCCGGAAGGGTGCCTTCCCCATTCCCGGTGTGAAGACCGAATCTCAAGCGGAGGACATTGCAAAGGCGGTGAGACAGATATCTCTCCTGAGGAGGAGAACATGTTAGATAGACTCTCGGCTTCCTTCCGAACTGTTGACTACCTCTCATTCTACTCGCGGGCCCTGCCCGATCTCCTCATGCGGCCAGTCATCAAGTACATTGGTTGAGCTCGGCTCACTTCCGGTGCGCCTCCCGATTACCAAATCGGGTCGAGGTTCTTGGTAGCCCGAAGGTGCGAGAAGTCCATCGGATGACCATTCCCTTATGGACCTAATCGCCAAGTGATGTCCAGTTGACCAAATATCCTTCCGGCCTCTTCGAGGCTGGCCTCGCCTTCTCGTCTCAAGCCCGCCTTGTCTTGCAACCGGGCAAGGTCGACGAGAACCCTGGCCAGGTAATAGGGCCGTTCCGCGGTTCTCAACATACTAATGGACTCTTTCAGCGACTCTACGGCAGTTGTCGCCTCCTGCTGGGCCTCCTTCATGAGCCCGTTCGCCCAGCGTTCAAGGGCCTGAGGCCAATTCTCATCAAGCTCCATCGCTAGTTGTTGAAGCTGGAGATAGTACGTTGAACCAGCGCCCAGATTAGTCTTCTTCAAGCAAAGTGCGACCAGTTCTTGCAATGTTTCAACAGCTGCGGTCCCCCAGGCGTCCTTCTTTGAATACTCAAGAGTTGTCAGTAGGCTGCTTTCCGCCTTATCATACTCTTTCCTTCCCAGATGTATCTGAGCCTCCAACGAATAACACAACCATAACAGCTCCGTCCAACCAGCCCGTTTTGCGATGGGGAAAATGTTGGCCAGAATGCCTTCTGCTCTTTGTAAGTCGCCCTTTGCTATAGCAATGAAAGTCAGGGCGTAATAGGGGAGAATCAGACTCCTCTCTCCGACTTCGTTAGCTAGACTAATCACTTCGGGGGCTTCCTTCTCGCAATTCTCCCACTGCCCCATAGCTAGGTGGGTGAGCATTAGCTCACCCCGCATCCATGCCTCGTCGTCGATGCGCCCGGCAGTTTGGGCATATGCGATGCCCTTGGCGAGAAGGTCCTCCGCCCGTTTGTGAAGCCCCTTGAGGATCGAATAACACGCTGCCAGGTTGATGTATCCCCTGCACGCGCTGTCTTCCAGCCCGTGTTCGAGTGCGAGACTTAGAGCCTTCTCATAATATTCGATAATCTGCGCCTTTTCCTTGGGAGGCAGTAACAAGGCAAGTGTCTGGTACGAGTGTGAAAGGGCGTCGTAGGTCCCAAGTGTTGTCGCTATTTCTATCGCTTTTTTGACCCATCGCTGAGCCTGATCGGCTTGTCCGATGAGGCCGTATACTCTGGCAAGTTGCGAGCAGAGGAAAGCTTCCTGTTCAGACTCTCTTGTGCCTTCAAGCGCTTGAAGACCCTTGAGAAGACTCGCCTGGGCCTCTTTCGGGGAATTGGCGAGGATGAATTGTGATACACCTATCAGGCTGTATAGGTCCGCAATCTTGTTCCTATCGTCAAGTCTCTCGGCAATCTTTAGGCCTTCACCGCAAAATTGGAGAACCTCCTTGTGGTTTGCTCTGGCCCATCCTGCTCGGCCAAGTTTTGTCAACAAGTCTAGCCTAGCTTCGGGCTCGTCTTCCCCAGTCAGCTCGAGAGCCTTCAACAGGTGCATATTAGCATCGGAGGAAGCGTGAAGTTGGGCGGATCTCTCTCCCGCCCTCACCGAGTATTCTCTAGCCTTTTGAGTAGATAGTTTCGAACCTGCTCGTCAGAGAAGACGTAGTATACTCTGCTTCCTTCCTTTCTCTCCCAGACCAGCTGGGACCTTACGGCGGCCTCGAGAAGCTTCATCGACGCCTCTTCTGTCCCGTCTGTAACCCGTTTCAAGACCTCAAAATCAAATTCCATTCCGATAAGAGAGGCTACCGAGAGGAGGTTAACACAATCGTCTCCTAGTTTGCGTGTCCTCTGACGAAGAATGGCCCTTACGGAGGTGGGAATCGCGATATTCTTCGAATCCTTGAGGGTCCAACTGTTGCCGGACTTTGCAAGTAGTCCATCATCGTTCAAGGAACGGATAATTTCCTCTGCGAAGAAAGGATTGCCACCTGTTTTGGCATGAACCAGCTCGCCTAGCTCTGGGGAGATGGGTCCTTTCAGGTGGGCCATCAAGAGCCGTGAGACATGTTCTGAATTGAAGCGGGCGATGGGGATTCTGTGCGCAATCTTTCGCCTGTCTAGGTCTAGGGTTATCTCGCTGAGGAGAATGGTCATCAGGTAGTTCGACATCGCGGTAGGCTCCTATTATCATCAGTTTGTGCTCGAGGATGCGTCTGGCTACATAGTGCAGGAGTTGGAGGGAATCATGGTCGGCCCAGCCAACATCGTCTAGGAAGATTACGATTGGCTCCCGGGCAGCTGAGTTGCCTAGAAATTCCATGACCGCTTCAAAAAGCCTGATCCGACCTTGGTCAGATGAAGGCATGACCATCGAAGAGTGGTTTGGTCCCTGCAACCAGCCTTTGAGCCCGATTTGCTCCGGCTGGGTCAAGATGGTAGGGACGAGGCGTCCGACTTCCCCAATCATCCAGCTCTGTAGTTTCCGAATATTGTTTGTAGGGGTCGTTTTGAGAAGGGTTCGGATTGCGTCTATCCAGGGAGAGTAGGGAAGGACCCCTTCATGCTGGTAAGACGGGCCTTCGAGGAAGATTGCCCCGGACGACTCTACGTACCGGCCGAATTCTTTCACAAGGCGGGTTTTTCCCACGCCTGCTTCTCCGGAGACGAAAGCGACGGTTCCCTTGCCTCCCGACGCCTGGTGGAAAAGTTTGCGCAGGGTAGCCTGTTCTTTTTCCCGGTTCACGAACTCTGTTTCGAGTTCAAGGGACGTTTGGTTCACAGATGTCAGAATATTGTTCTGAGGGTGAGAATTATGCTTTCTAAGGTAGAGACTGAGATTCACTGGTCGTCAAGGGTGTCGCCGTCTAGTCTTTTATTCCCAACCGTCCAGAACCCGCCTGCGCATAGGATTTTCCCTAGGTGATGGCGTGCCCCCCACAGAAAGAGACGGTAGTGGAGTGTCCATTGACCCGTGGGGAGAGACCGTTGTTGAGGATTATGGCCGAGTTCTGAAAGAGTTCGGGATAGAGCCCCTTGCCCCTATTCTTTCCCAGGTTCCAAACCCGAGCATGATGATGCGCCGGGGCGTTGTCTTTGGCCACCGGGACCTTCCGAGGGTCCTCGAAGCTCACAGGAAGGGGAAGGAGTTTGCTGTGATGAGCGGAATAAAGCCGTCGGGGGAATTCCACCTTGGGACCCTCCTCACGGCGAAGGAGATTGTGTATTTTCAGAAGATGGGAGGCAGGGCTTTCTACTGTATAGCTGACATTGAGGCTTACGAGGATAACAACCAGTCCCTGGAGACCAGTGAGGAGATTGCTGTTGGGAACGTGGCTGACATTCTGGCTCTGGGCTTTGACCCGGAGAAGGGCTACATTTACCGGCAGTCGAAGGAGACGAGGGTTAAGGATCTCTCTTTTGTTTTCGGCAGGGCGGTGACGCTGAACACTATCAAGGCGATTTATGGTGAGCGTCAGATTGGGTTGTACCAGGCCGCGCTGGTCCAGGCTGGGGATATTCTGCTGCCTCAGATGAAGGAGTTCGGTGGCCCTAAGCCGACCGTGGTCCCGGTAGGTATTGACCAGGACCCTCACTTGAGGCTGACGAGAGACCTGGCTCAACGGTTTGAGTCGAAGTACAAGTTCATTCCCCCATCGTCCACTTACCATCAGCTCATCAAGAGTCTGACGGGGGCTCCTAAGATGAGTAAGAGGGAGCCTATGAGTTATTTCACCCTGGATGAGGGGTTGGGGTCTATTGAGATGAAGGTGATGAGCGCGTTTACCGGGGGTAGGGCTACGGTGGAGGAGCAGAGACGGTTGGGGGCGAACCCGGACATTTGCCCAATCTATGATCTGGCCAGGTTCGTGTTTATGGATGATGACGGGGACTTGAAGAAGATGCACGATGATTGTAAGAGTGGTAGGCTGCTCTGTGGAGAGTGTAAGGCGTTGCGGTTTGAGCTAGTGTCGAAGTTTGTGAAAGAGCATAAAAGAAAACGGGATAG
>WNGG01009593.1_pt1 | contig 11582 bp, 13 predicted proteins | sample 5400661 | NCBI WGS metagenome assembly WNGG01 (sample SAMN13153372, study PRJNA577476) | soil metagenome | isolation source: 100 cm soil or saprolite under Garry oak tree replicate 1 | place: USA:California | collected 2016-06-15 | reverse complement strand
GAAAGGATATCGATAACCCTGAAGAAATTAATGATTTACTTGGATTACGGGTTATATGCTTTATACTTTCTGATACCAAAAAGGTAAATGAAGTAATAGAAAAAAATTTTAGTGTTGTTGTAAAGAAGGATGACAAAACAGAGGCTCATGGAAGTGATAGATTTGGATAGGTTAGCAGTGGAATTGGAATCTATCGACGAACGCTTCCAGCAATTAGTAGATAATACAGAAAAATATCGCAATAGCATATCACAACAGACTAGAGAGGGAAACTTAGGTGCTAATATTGATCCTGTTTCCATTGAGGGGTATTTAAGAGAAAAATTTAGTTCCGAACATCTGCAAAAGAGTGAAGAACTAGTTGATAAGAATATTATTAACGAGTTGAAAGGATATCGATAACCCTGAAGAAATTAATGATTTACTTGGATTACGGGTTATATGCTTTATACTTTCTGATACCAAAAAGGTAAATGAAGTAATAGAAAAAAATTTTAGTGTTGTTGTAAAGAAGGATGACAAAACTGAGGCTCTTGGTAGATTTGGATACAGATCTGTTCATTATAGCCTTACAGGCAAAGGCCGCGATGAAGCTACGAGATTACCTTAGACTACTTTCCTTAAACGTTTCTATCAGCCGTGGAATCATTCGATAATATCTTATAACGAATTCCTACGTTTATTGTAATAAATATATAATATATCCATTTCGGACATCGAATGCTAGCGAAGGTCGGTTACGCCCTTACCTGTAATTGTGTAGTATGCCTCTTGCTTTCTGGAAGGCTGTAATAGGACTGCCTTGAAGACAGATTTATCCGATTTTACATCTTTTAGTACCAATTTCATGTGCGCATAAATTGAAACAGAAGTCCCCATAAGCTCTCGTTGGTGATCGGATTGTTGCGTCTTTGACATATTGGGATTTTCTGTAGTTATTTCGGAACTCTTTACTTGATTTCCAGCAGTTGCCATAGTACGAACCATATTTGTTATTACTACGGCGCAGCGAAGATTAATCTCCCTAATTCTTTCGGGCCGGAAGGTTCCCCCTGTATCGATAAAGACGACCCTCGCCTGCTGACTGTGTTCAAAATATTCTGCACTTCGTGCGCAGATGGTAAAACATAGCTGTGACTTGCCTGTACCACTTTCGCCATAAATGTCTGTAACCATCCCATAGTGAATCCCGCCTCCAAGGAGATTATCAATTGAATTACACCCAGTTGGTAAAATGTATTGCATTAGTTTTTCAATACTGTACTAGTAAAATAAACTGATGTTGCGGTTTTGCAAGAAGAAGGGAACCTTTTTATTGTAGCCACGCTCCTTTGAATTCCAAAGTGATTAGTTGGATTTGTCGTCACCTTCATCCCACCAACCAAAACGACCGTTATCTACTTTGCAGCGTGCGGTCAATCGAAAGGTTGCCGTGAGATTGAAGAGCGAGATCGAATATCGCGGCAAGATGAGCAACGTTGATTCCTACATGAATCTGATTTTGGTAAATGCTGAGGAGTTCGACGGGGCTGACGTTTTGGCAAACTACGGCAAGGTCGTAATTAGGGGAAATAACGTCCTCTTCATAAAGCTTGAGAGAGAATTCTGACGAGATCCAATTGGGATGGACTTCATAGACCTCAAGCTGTAGAAGCAGATTCTTATGGTACGAAGATCACTTTTCACGTCTGAAAGCGTCACGGAAGGACATCCGGATAAAGTGTGTGATCAGATCTCAGATTCGCTTCTAGATGAATTCATAAAACAGGATCCTGACTCTAGGGTTGCAGTCGAAGCCATGACAACTACTGGAATTGTATTTGTTGCGGGAGAAGTGACCTCTAATGGGAGATTCGATCTGCAGCAAACCATTCGCAAGACCATAAGGGAAATTGGATATGATAAACCAGAATACGGATTTGATTCGGAGGCCTGCTCGGTTCTTGTATCGATTCATGAGCAGAGCCCGGATATCTCGATGGGTATCACTCCAGGCCTCGACAAAGAGCAGGGGGCAGGTGATCAAGGTTTGATGTTTGGTTACGCTTCAAACGAGACGAGAGAGCTTATGCCTTTGCCTATCTCGATTGCGCATAAATTATCCATGAGACTATCACAAGTCCGAAAGAACAAAGAATTGGACTGGGTTAGGCCTGATGGGAAATCACAGGTTTCGGTAGTGTATGAAGATTGCAAGCCCGTAAGGATCGATACAGTTGTGATTTCAACTCAGCACTCACCTGAAATTCATCTACAACAGTTGAGAGAGGAAATTATTGACAGAGTGGTAAAGCCAGTTTGCGGTAACTGGGTTGATCCCAAAACAAAATTCCTTGTTAATCCTACCGGTCGATTCGTAATCGGTGGACCCCCAGGTGATACTGGCTTAACGGGTCGAAAAGTCATAGCTGACACGTATGGAGGAATGGGCAGGCACGGGGGAGGAGCGTTTTCGGGGAAGGATCCATCCAAGGTAGATAGATCAGCATGTTATTTTGCAAGATACGTGGCAAAAAATGTTGTTGCAGCAGGCTTGGCCGATAGGTGTGAGGTTCAAATCGCTTATGCAATTGGCATTGCAGAACCAGTCTCTGTAATGATAGATACATTTGGGACAGGTAAGCTCGCTGAAGACAAAATTGAAGAGCGGGTGAAAAAAAGCTTTGATATGAGACCAGCTGGAATTATTCACACGCTTGATCTCAAAAAGCCAATCTATAAAAAAACCGCTGCATATGGACATTTTGGAAGAGATGAGCCCGGCTTCACATGGGAAATTACAGATAAGGTCTCATTGCTTGCTAACTAGATGCTTGACAGCCGGAAATTTGTTTGTGTAGTCATGTAGAGTTCAGAACTTCTTTCAAGGCGTCACCTACAATTTTACCTGCGGCAAATCTACGGTTGAAAAATCGTACAATATTGGATACATCACGTTTTAATAAATGCTGAGCATTGGGATGGTCCGTAGACACTGCCTGAGGCCAGTCAATAATCCAAGTATCGCGCGGGTTTTCTCCTACGAGAATGTTATATTCACTTAGGTCAGAGTGTATGATATGATTCTTATAAGCGATTCCTATGCTTAACAAAATGTTTTGCAATACTATGGTTGGATGTTCAAGCTCTTTCACATTTACAAGCCTAACCCCATTTATCCGGTTCATAGCAATGCAGTGCATTGCCCGGTACAAAGCCAGAGGGATGCTGATACCGGTATCTTTTAAGCGTTGTAACATGTCTACTTCTTTTTTGGCCGCGCTAATGTTGACGAGTAACCAATGATGTATATTGTTCTGTTCCTTTAATGCAAAAGACCTCTTCTTGGTTGCTTCTCTAAAGCTTATTCTACCGATTCTAAAGAACTTAACGGCCCTTTCCTCTTGTCGGTCTGTTACTGCTTCGTACACGTCCGATTCTTTGCCTACACCAATCGGTTTTCCAATACCGCTTATGATATTTTTCTCAGCAAGGATCTTTAGTGCAAAAGTATCAAGTCCTGCGTTGAGGATAGTAAAACCTCTTGTATTTTTGTTAATTAGATTCATTTCTTGTAATCCTTTCAGCCTATAATCGACTACGTCTCCATGCAATCTCGAGTAGTCGACCAATTGATGTCGGGTAAGAGTTTCATGATGTTTGAGTCCGGAGGCAAAAACTTTAAGAAGCATGTAGTCTTCCCGTTCCAAATTCTTGACCACATTGGCAGCAATTTGTACCGATGACAATATATGGGATGTATCGATTTTGTCAATATGAATTAAACGTAAAATATTCCACTCTCGGGACTATGACACATTCTAAAATCAATGATTCGTGTTTGTTACGGATACTATTGTTAAGAATCAGATAAAAATAATATAAGAAGGATCGGGTGTAAATCAGCAAATGTCATCGTCGCATATAGCCGTAGCTACCATCTTAACTAGAGGTGCTGGTTTAGCAATAGCAAAAGATTTCGAAGACGACAACGACGCAGAAGTAGTCATTTGCTCTTGGAATAGGCAAAGAGTGTTAGAGGCGGCGAAGGAAATAAGCAGCAAAGTAGATGGGGCCGAATTGTACGTAACTAGGATCTCCGAAGCAAAACAGCCATTAGAGGAATTAATGGAGGGCCCCCTACATTCCACAATACTCGTAAACAACTCCGGCTATCATTTTGATAGCAATACTTGGTACAAAATAGATGACGAGTTAGAGAGCATAAGAGAAGTCGGCCTAAATGGATCAATGAGGATATGTAGAAACGTAATTGACACTCGAACGTGCTGTTATGATTTCTTTGGTGGATGACGAAATGCTATTTGGCACAAGTGAAAATGATGAAGACCAATTGAGAATTGAACCTACAACATCAGCAGAAATACAAGTAGGAGCAGATCTGGAGTCACAAAAAGATCTCGAGCTAGCCGAAACGGAGCAGCACCTGCCTTTGGAAATCCAAGAAAAAAAGAGAAAAGGCACCCTGAGGACGGGTTTTACAACTGGAACTTCAGCGACGGCCGCGACTAAGGCAGCTCTTATCGCGCTGCTCTCCCAGAAGACCGTCAAATTTGTTTCGGTATCATTGCCTAAGGGGGGAATAATGAACATCAGGATAGCCAACACCACAAAAGAGCAATATTCGGCTACTTCAGCGGTCGTCAAAGATGCAGGAGATGATCCAGATGTCACGGACCGAGCCGAGGTTTGCGCTACTGTTTATCTTACTAACGAGGTCGGAATCATTTCGATTGATGGAGGGAAAGGCGTCGGTAGGGTAACAAAACCAGGCCTGGGGATAGATATCGGTAAGCCAGCAATCAATCCAAGTCCAACAAAAATGATCGAAAGAGCTGTCAGCGAAGTCGCAGCTGAACGGTTAAAGGACCATGGTGTGAAAGTCGTTATTTCTGTGCCTAGGGGAGAAGAAATTGCAAAAAAAACTGATAATCCTAGACTTGGGATAATCGGGGGGATATCAATACTCGGGACGACTGGAATAGTATACCCGTACTCGACAGCCTCTTTTGCGGCTTCAATTCGCCAGGCTCTGGATGTTGCTCGAGCAATGGGCGATCAGTGGATTGTATTGACAACCGGGGGTCGGAGCGAAGACTTTGCTAAAGAGCTATTCGGTAATGCTCTTCCAGAGCACTGCTTTGTTCAGATGGGGGACTTTGCTGGTTACTCTATTAGACATTGTGCACTAAAACAAATCCAGAAGGCTACCATAGCAGGCTTTGTAGGAAAATTAACGAAAATGTCAATGGGAATCAAGCAGACCCACGTTCGAGGCTCGCATGTCGACATGGAGTTCATGGCGAAGGTTGCTTCTGAGTGCTATCCGAGGATATCAATGTCGATTTTAGAGGAAATAAGGAAGGCCAATACTGCTAGACATGTCTCTGAAATAATTACGACTCATCAAATAACCGGTTTCTTTGATTTGATTTGTAAAAAGGTCCATGAACATATGCTCGAATACTTGAAGGGCGGGTTGCAACTAGAAGTGATCATGTTTGATTTTGATGGCAAAGTATCAGGCCAATTTCCCCCAGCCCCATCGTGACTTCCACTGGTGGCTGGCCAGCCGATATTAATTCCAGCCCCCAATCTCTTGCTTGCAACGGGATATTTGTAGATCATACTCGGTCACCATAGGTGAATTCAACTTGGAGTATGACCTGTATCTTGTTGTTCCAGGCTGGTAGGTTTCATGCGATATCGGTGTCAACCGGAGAATCGGCTGTCTAGTACCGGGCAGTTAGACCGAACACTGGTCTGCTATTTCACAATACGTATTAAGTCGCTTGCACACAATATAAGAAAGACTTTTTATTTTCTACTTCCTGAATGGACTTGGTAATCTCCACGACAGGAAATATCGCCGTGATAGCCATCACAAGACATGGAATCGATATCGCAAGTAGAATAATGGAGAAAATGCCAGAGGTACAAGTTTATGCCCCCATAAAATTTGCTAACTCGTCGATGCACAAGATGAATTGGTTTAAAGAACAAACAGCTCAATTGGTAACAAATCTCTTCAAAAAAAATGATGCATTAATATGTATATTTTCACTAGGCGCTGTGGTCAGGCTGATTGCACCGTTTCTAGTAGACAAGAAGACAGACCCTGCCGTCATAGTAATTGACGATAAGGCACATTTTGTTATCAGTGCGCTATCAGGCCACCTTGGGGGGGCAAATTCACTCGCACGGTTAGTTTCCTCATTTTTTGACGATTGCCAGCCGGTAATAACTACGGCTGCAGACGTAAACGAGACTATTGCTGTCGACCTGCTGGGAAGAGAGTTTTCATGGATAATCGACAACTTTGAAAATGTCACCAAAGTCAGTGCCTTAATGGTTAATGAAGAAAAAATTGGCGTTTATCAAGAGACAGGCGAAAAGGGTTGGTGGCAGAATAAATCGTTGCCCAGGAATGTATTAGTTGTCAGTAAACTAGATGATTTAAAGTCACCGCAATTCAAAGGAGCACTAATTATTTCGGACAGGCTAATCGACGACCCGGTTATATTAGAAAAATCAGTTCTTTATAGACCAAAGAGCTTAGTGGTAGGGATAGGAATTCATCGTGATACAAGCAGCGAGGTTATCGAGTATGGAGTGAGGAATACATTAAAAACTGAAGGTTTGAGCTTCAATTCGATCAGAAACATTGCATCGATTGATCGAGAAGCAAGAGTAAAAGGCTTGCAAGATTTTTCCTCGAGCCACAAAATCCCTATAGAAGTTTATGACAGACACGAACTCGGTATTGTACCCGTACCAAATCCTTCCGAGATTGTAAAAAGGTTCGAAGGCACTTCAAGTGTGTCAGAGGCCTCATCCATTCTGAGTGCGAAAGGAGATTTGGTAGTGCCAAAGCAAAAATATCCACCAGACCTTACTGTGGCGGTAGCTAGGGTGAAGTTTTAGCAATTTGAAAAAAGCATTACTGATCATTGATAGAGGAAGTCGAGAACCTGAAGTAAGAGAAGAATTGGAGGATATATGCACAATAGTTAAAACAAAAGCAGGATACTATTACACAAATTATTGCTTTTTGGAAGTAGTTCCGCCCTTCATCGAGGAAGGAATCAAAAAATGTCAGGAAAATGGTGCAGATTTCATAACCGTGATGCCGTATTTTCTATATCCTGGAATGAAACTAAAGGATTCGGTACGACAGTGCGCTAGAATCTGTAAGATTCAAAAGCTGAATTTAGTGATTACGAAGCCGCTTAGTTACCATTCTATGATGACACAATTGATAATAGATAGGATCAATTGCTTAAAAAAAGAGAAGGGTATTCAATACACAGATCTTGAATGCGATATTCTTCTTATAGGCCACGGCAGTAGCGATAAAAATGCCAGGGATGCTTTTGTCTATATAGTAAATACTTTGATGCCTTTTTATCGTTCAGTGAAATTCTGTTTTCTTGAATTGGACAAGCCTAACATACAACAAGGGATAAAAAGCATGCTGGAAAATAATCCGAAAGTTGTCATATTAATGCCATACTTTCTTCATAGAGGCGCGCATATAAAACGCGATGTAGTTGCCGATGTTAATGAGGCACTGAAAAAGTATCCCTTCGCCAACACATTTATGACAAGTCACTTGGGTGTAGATCAAAAATTAATTGATCTTCTAATCGAACGCGCAAGGGACGTCGAGGAAAAAAGATTTGGATTCAGCTGACCAGCTACCAGAAACCGCCTTCAATAGAGGGATGTCGGAGAGAGCCTTCGATATAGAACAAAAAAGTTTCGAGATAATAGATAGCGAAGTAGGAGACCATGATTTTAATCGGTTAGAATGGGATATCATACGTAGGGTTATTCATGCAACAGCAGATTTCGATTTTGTGACTACAGCCAAAATAATATTTCGTCATGATTCCCTAGCTTCAGGCTTTAATGCTATGAAAAACAAATGTACTATTGTCACTGACGTAGATATGGTTCTCTCAGCTTTAAATAAAAAATCGCTCTCCGCCCTCGGCATTAGAGCTGTCTGCCATGTCTCCAATAAAACCTTAGTTGATATGTCGTATCGATTAAACAAAACCAGATCACAAATGGCGATGCGCCATGCAGCAAAGGAAATGAATGGAGGAATAGTACTAATTGGTAATGCACCGACTGCATTATTTGAAACGATAATGATGATAAAAGAGGGCGCGACCAAGCCTGCGTTAGTGATTGGAATGCCTGTTGGTTTCGTTTCCGCTGCGGAGTCAAAAGAGGAACTTGCCAAGACGGAAATTCCGTTTATCACTAACAGAGGCAGGAAGGGTGGAAGCGCCGCAGCATCTTCGATAATGAATGCATTAATGCTCCTACTTCAGAAATCTAAAAAAAGCGACAATGTTAAACCATGATCCACGGTACTCGTCGAATATTATTTTTTATAATATATTAAGAGGGAGCGACAGTTCTGTTAGGGACATGGCTTACAAAAAACCTACGAAAATAGGCGAGATTATAAAGGAAAGACTGGAAACGGTCGATGAATCTAACACTGCTCAACAGGCAGCCAAGAAATTGAGGACTAGCGACCTGAGCTCGCTTTTAGTGATCGATAGCGGAGCTAAGCCCATTGGAATAATAACAGAGCGCGACCTCGTGAGAAAAGTTTGTGCTACAGACGATAGAAGCAGCAAAGTCTTCATTCAGAACATAATGTCGACTCCCGTTATCACCGTGGATTCGAGCTCCCCGCTACGACAAGCAGCAAAGATAATGATTCAAAACAAGGTAAGACATTTGCTAGTCGTCGGTGATAATGGAGCTGATGGAATTGTTAGCACAAGCGACTTTGCCAATTTCTTGAAGCAAAACGTGGATATGGATGAAGTGAATGCCGCTATTATAAAAAGCCTGTTGGAAGAAAAAGAAGATGAATTGGAAGAAGGTATGAACCCTAACTAGGCCTCGGCTATAACTATGAGGAGGTAACATCCTACTTCGCAGGCGGCAAGACTTACTTTTTCGGAGCAAAAAAATTTAACTAGAAGTTCGAGAGAAAACAAGAAAAGATGGTCATTGAAGGAAATAAAAACTGAAATCGAAATAAACGCATCAGCCGAAAAGGTTTGGCAAGTGCTAACGGATTTTGCTCATTTCCGTGACTGGAATCCGTTTATCCGTGAAATCATTGGAACTGTTTCGGAGGGCTCAAAGCTGGAGATAAGCATCACCACGTCTAGCAGGAAAAATAGGACGTATAAGCCGACTTTAACCAAGATAGAACCAAATCGTGAGCTCAGATGGTATGGCAAAGGCTTGCTTCCTGGGCTGTTAAATGGTGAGCGCATATTTACAATAGAGCAGCTTGACCAAAATCGTGTACTATTACTTCATCGTGAAGTCTTCACTGGTCTTGGCGCCTTTCTTGCTGGTGACCGTATGGTTAATGATATTCGTCATAGCTTCGAAGAAATGAACAATGCAATGAAAAAAAAGATTGAACATGACATTAGTTGACTTGACATTGACGGCCGCTTAACCACCAATAGCTACAGTTATCTCGTACGATTTTTATTAAAATTTTCGACAAGCCGCCTTGGCAGCCGTGTATCAGCGAAGTGGATATGCATATATGAGGCAAGGCAATTATGGACACTAAAACCATCTTTCTTGGCCTCAATGCCATTACCTCTTGTCATTGTATAGGCAAATCTTGCGTCTTGTGCGATATTTCCAATCCTTGAGTAATGGAATTCGTGTCCTCGGATATTAGACGTATTGCTGAATAGAGAACCATGGCAGTTAGCTTTAGTATAATTCAAGGTTAGCTTCTGAGACATGAAAGTATCTGCATCAATGAGGCCGACCATCTTCTTCTTTTTCGATTTCTTATCGTTCCGGCGGCCTAATTTGCAATCGCTAATTGTTCGGGTAAGGTACATTAACCCGCCGCATTCGGCATAAATTGGCGTACCGTTTTCAGCTGCCTTAAGTATGGACATTTTCATCGTATGGTTTCTACTCAGTTTTTCTGACAAAACCTCTGGGAATCCGCCGCCAAGTATAATACCAGATATATCCTCAGGTAACGTGCGATCATGAACGGGACTGAAAAATAATAGGTTTACTTGCTGATTCCTAAGAGCATCAAGGTTGTCAGCATAATAGAAATTGAACGATTCGTCCAAGGCAACAGCAACTTTTAATCTATCACTTGACGATTGCATCTTGGATCGTCTATTACAAACCTCACTTGTCACGTTCCACACAGCTCTAATTTTGTCAATGTCAATCTGTTCAGAAACATATTTTGCCGAGCGAATTATCGCTCTCTTTTTTTTGTGTTCAAGTTCTTCAGTAGGAATCAGACCTAAGTGACGCTCTTCCATGCTAATTTCCTTATTCCTGTCTATAATGCCTACAATTGGAATTTTGATTTTCCCCGCAAAAGCATCCTTAATAAAGGTTGCATGTTTTACACCAGCGACATTATTCAAAATGATCCCTGCTATCTTTAACGAGTTACTGAAACGTATGAAACCCAAAGCTATCGCTGCAATGGATCGCGCTGCTTTTGCTGCGTCAATCACTAATATAACCGATGCATCAAGGATTGTGGCAATGTGAGCTGTACTGCCGAAATCATTTTTACCACATACTCCGTCAAAGAGTCCCATAGCTCCTTCAATTACTCCTACATCAGCGTCAAAGCAACAGTTATTGAAACATTGGAGTACTCCGCTCTTGCGCATCATCCAGACATCCAGGTTACGAGATTGCCTCCCGGTCACAAGAGTGTGATAACTAGGATCGATAAAGTCAGGACCAACTTTGAAGGGTTGAACTACTAAGCCCTTCCTCTTAAGGGCATACATGATTGCTGCTGCGATAGTACTCTTTCCTACGCCGCTCGTTGCCCCAGCAATTACTAGCTTTCTTACGCTCAATTGATTGACTGACTATTGAGAGTATAATATATTGAATTTATTTTAACTTACTGCGATATGGCAGCGGGGCCCAGCATGGAGCATCGTCGAGTGTACATTAAAATGAAAATTAGGAGGCACTAGTCACTAAATTCGGGCTGCCTATATTTTTATGATTAGTCTTTATTCTCCTCAAGTTCCGATTATAAGCTAACCCGAACCTGTGCGCTTCATCTCTAACATACTGAATTACTTTTAATGCTGGGCTATTTCTTGAAAGAACGATGGGATTGCTCGAGCCTGGAGAATAGATTTCTTCGTTTTCCTTTGCAAGCGATATACATGGTACCTCTAAACCAGCTTTATGAAGAGCACTTATCGCAGAATGTAGCTGTCCTTTTCCTCCGTCAATTACTACTAGGTCGGGTACAGATTGAGCTCGATCACTAGGATACGTTTCAGTTTGTACTGATACATATCTTCGTGTTACGATTTCCTGTATCATTGCGAAATCATTCTGGTTGAAGGTCAATCTAATTTTGAACTTCCTATATCCATCTTTATACGGTTTCCCATCAACAAAACGCGTGCAAGCTCCGACAGCGTATGTCTTTCCGAAGTTGGAAATATCAAAGCAGTCTATTACTGAGGGAGTAATTGGAAGGTGAAGGATATTTTTCAATTCTACCAAAC
>WNGG01037758.1_pt1 | contig 11583 bp, 13 predicted proteins | sample 5400661 | NCBI WGS metagenome assembly WNGG01 (sample SAMN13153372, study PRJNA577476) | soil metagenome | isolation source: 100 cm soil or saprolite under Garry oak tree replicate 1 | place: USA:California | collected 2016-06-15 | reverse complement strand
CAGCCAGGAAATCGCCGACAACGACCCCCGCTGGAACCGCTAGGCAGCCAAGACAAGTGTGGGCACGGCCCGCTTAACCTGTGGACGGCACCCGCCTCACCCGGCATCCACGCAGGTCAGCCCCAAACGTGAAGACCTCCCCACCCGGAAACCCGCTCTCACCAGGCATTTCCGTCCGCATCCGACTCGTCGGCGTTCTGGTCTGATGGCCCGGGCGGCTCAAATGTCCCCGAGATGTCCCCGACAAGCCGGGCAGCCTGCCACAGATTGCCGTCGACGAGGTGTTGGCGTAGACGCGGAGGGTGATAGCCGGGTCCGCGTGCCCCAGACGAGCCGCGACGACGTGGATGGGCGCGGGCGCGCAGCAGGACTGGTTGCAGGCAACCTCCGGTGTGCCGGATGGCCGCTGCCGGGACAGGGGTGGGCAAAGGCGGTACTCCTCTCGTCGAGCCCTTGCGGGCGTCGGGCGAGCGGAGGCAAGCCGCAGCCAGGCGGACAAGAATCGGGTTTGCCGATCAGCGGTGCTGTGCCGCATGGGCCTGGTCAGGGTTGCCTGCCGCTCAGGCGTGTCATGTGGTGGCGTGTGCACCGTGACCCGGGTACCCGGTGACTCACCGGCCCGGCATCTGCACGGTTATCCCTCGATGGGGCGAGGCTCCCACGGCCTACCTACTACAGTACCCATGATACGTGACTAATACACAAAGTATCAGTCTCGTGTTGGGGAGGTCAGGCGCCGGGCCAGGCCGCGCAGCTCAGCGGCGGGCGGGTCCTGCATGGTGAGCAGGTCCGAGACGAGCTGACGGACCAGAGGATGGCCGCGGACCAGTTCCGGGGTGATCTGTTCGGCGCGGAGCAGCGTGGCGACCGCCTCACTAGCCTGGCGGCGCTGGGCGTGGGCGCGGGCCGTCTCGATGAGCAGCCGGGCGCGCCGTTCGGCGGACAGGCCGCTGGTATCCACGGCGGCGGCGGCCCGCAGCGCGCGGCCCGCATCACCGAGGTCGACGGCGATCGCGACCTCTTGCAGTCCCACGTTGGCCGGGCCGAACTCGGTGTTGAACTCGTTCCGCCCCTCGCCGAGCCGCCCGGCGACCTGCTGGGCGCGCTCAAGCTGGTCATAGGCGGTGTCGGGGTCGTTGATCCGGGCGGCAACCACGGCGCGCTGCAAGGTCAGCCCGCCCCACAGGGACATCGCCTGCGGGTTGCCTTGGTCAGCCTTCGGCCACAGTGCGTCGGCTGCGGTCCGGGCGGTCTCCTCGGCCTGGTCGTAATGGCGGGCAGTGATGAACACGAACACCAGCCGGAACGCCCCGGCGGCCACGAGCAGCGGGTTGCCCGCCCGTTCGGCGGCAGCCATCGCCCGGTCGGCAGCGATCCAGGCCGCCTCAGGCTCGCCGAGTTTCGCCAGTGCGGCCGAGCACGCCTGGTAGGTCCCAGCCATCAGCTCGTACACCTCGGCCCGCTCGTCTTCGGCCACGGCTCGGGCGGCGGTTTCCAGATCTGGGACCAGGCCGCGCAGCAAGTCGGTCAGCTCCGTGTACTGCCCGGCGTGCGTCAACTCCCACGCCTTGCGAGCCCTGGCCCGGAGGGTGCTGATCGCGGGTGAGCGGCGGCCGTCCAGCATGGCGCGCAGGGCGTAGGCGCCGGACAGGACCAGGCGCAGGCCGCCCGCGCCGGGAGATTCCTCGGTGACTGCGGCGACCACGGGTGCCTCAGCAGCCAATTCGGCGAGCGGGACCTCCAGCGCCGCGGCGACGGCTTCGAGTACGGACATCCGGTCGACCTTGCGCACGCCGCGCTCGACCTGGGAGACCCATGCCACCGACCGGTCGACCATCCGGGCCAGCTCGGGCTGGGACAGGCCCCGGCGTCGCCGCTCAGCAGCGATCTTCCGCCCCAGGGCCTTCTGGTAGTCCGGAGTGGTCACCCGCTGGTGCCTTTGCCCGTCTGCAGGGTCAGCCAGTCCACCTCAGTGCTGGCCAGGTACTGGCCTCGCGCCTCCAGGTAGCGGCGGGTGTGCGGGGACGCCTCGTGCGCCTCGAATGCCGTCCTGTCCCGGTACAGCTCATAGAAGATCCGCTGCAGCGGCTGGCCCTCGACCAGATGGGAGGCGTATACCAGCGTCCCCGGCTCGTCAGCCTTGATGGCTTCGATGGTCTCAGCGACCAGCTTGTCGTAGGCCTCGGCGGCGGCCTCGTCTTTGCACGTGAAGCGCACGAACAGACCGAACATCGCTCTCCTCCAGCTCTGTGACGCCATGCTCGCACCTAATATGCCAGGCCAGTACATTAGGTAGCACGTATTTATTATACGGTACAGAAACTAAGAGTACGCTCAGCAAAGCAGGGATCACGGACCAGGCAAACTCACGCGAGGACCCATGCACACCCCAGCAGCCCACGCACCCGCGCTCACTGCCACCTACCCAGGCGACACTCAGCACATCAGCGCTGTCCGCGCGGACATGCGCATGGTGCTCGGCGACCATCCGAGGGCAGATGACGCGATCCTGTGCGCCTCCGAACTCGCGGCCAACGCCGCCCTGCACAGCCACTCGCGCCTGCCGGGCGGCACCTTCACCGTCCAGGCCATCATCAGCCCCGGCTGCTATACCAGGATCGAAGTACAGGACGACGGCGGCCCCTGGAACCAGGCGATGATCGATCCGGCCCGGCACCACGGCCTAGACATCGTCCGCGCCGTCGCCGACGAATGGGGCATCGACGGAGACCACGCCAGCCGCACCATCTGGGCACGATTCGACTGGCCTGATCAGCCATAGCCGGATTGCCTTTCAGGCGACCCACGCAGCCATCATTTCGATGCTGTGAGGATTTTCTTCACGATCATTCCAGCCCAGCGGGCCTGACGGCGAGGGCCAGGCCAGAGGCCAGGCCCGAAACGCGCGCGGCGAACCTCCGGAGGCATGTCACATCCGGGCCAGCACGAACGGCAATCAGCGATCATCAGGATGGATGCAGGGCCGAGGCCCCCCTAAACTTGATTGTTGGAGGTGGTACCCATCACCTTTCACCACGGCCCGTAAAACGCGCTATATGCGGCGCACCACAGCTGACCGGGCGTACTTGGCAGGAAGATCAAAGTCAGCTTGGCCACGTGAGCCCTGTGGGACCGCCGTCATCGCCGAGCAAGTTGCCTGCCAGACTGCTCGCACTGCCCTGGACCACGTGTGGTCCAGGGCATTCTTCGTGAGCGCGACCCCGCAGCTCGAGAAGTTGAACGCCGACTGCCTCCCGAGCCGTGAGCGCACGTCGGCGGCGATCATTGCAAGCTGCTTGGCCTCGTCGTCCGCTAGATTCGTCGTCATGAGACGAGCAGTCCTCGATTCCAACGGAGTCGATCCGCTGGTTGATCTGCCGGGCGCGTTCGACGTGGTGAAGCGCGCTATCGAGGCTGGGGAGCTCGAACTCCTGAGCACTCACGTGCTGTGCGCGGAGATTACCGCGATTAGAGACCCAGACCGACGAGCCAAGCTGCAAGCCCTCGTTGACCTAACGCGTCTGGTCGCCACCGGCGCGGTCATCTTCGATATCTCCCAGCTCGACCAGGCACGCCTCAGCGCTGCTGCGCCAGTCCAGGCCTTGCAAGCTGGGAAACCAGCCAAGAACTCGAAGGATGCGCTGATCGGGGCGACCGGCCTCTACGAGCAGTGTGCACTTATCACCTCTGACCGGGTGTTGCGGCGGGAGGCTACAGCGCTCGGCATCGAGGTGTTGCACGGGCGCGAGTTGCTGACCGAGTTGGGCTACACCGGTCCCTAAATCGTGTATGTCGGCCACAAGCAGGAGCCGGTCCGCGGGTGCTTTTCTGACTGCGCCATGACGGCGTGAGGCGAGGACAGACGGGCCATGCACGGGCCACACGCCAAGAGGACATAAGGTCAGCGAGCGGCCCCACGGCCAATCGGTCGGCTTTCACCAGGACGGGCGCAGCCGCAGGTCACGGGCCAGTCCTTGCTACCGATCTTCCAAGCTGGTCATGGACAGCCGGGGTCGGCTCAGTTGCGCGCCGCCAGCTGCTGGGCCAGCTCGTCTAGCGGTCGCTCGGCGGCCTTGGCCGCCGTCTCAAGGTCGTAGGCACTGGCGAGATCCCCGCCGCCCATTCCCCGCATGTAGCCGATCGACCAGCCCTCTTCATCCGGTTCGAAGGTTATGCCGATGCCGTAGTGCTTACCGGCTGCCAGAAGGTTAGCTACGGCCTCAAGCGCGGCCTGGGAAATGGTCTCCTGCTCGTCTGTCATGGGCGACGCGATAGCGCTACGAAGCCGGTTCGCGCGGAACACAGCAGACCTCGACCAGATCTGTGCCACATCCGTGCCAGAACAGGCGGAAACTGTGGTCACTAGCGGTCACCCACGGGCACCGCGAAGGGCCTCCGATCTGGACAGGCGCACGTCGACCCTCTGCGCGAAACGAACTCCTAAGCAACCGTTCGTGGCAGTCGGCGCCGCCATTCCGTGTGGCCCGTCAGCGCGCGAAAGCGGCCGTATGGCCACGATGTCCTGGCAGGACTGGCTGGGCAACCCGGTGCCGCTCGGGTTGCCCGCCGCGAAGGCGGGAGCCGCGCCAGCCATCACCGTGAACCCGGCTACGAGCCCTGCCATCAGTGCTGCGCGCATGTAGACCTCCCAAGTACGCTCGACGGAGCGATGGACAGACCGCTCACGTTTGATACGTACGGCGGCCAGCATCGGTTCACCCCGGAAACTGGAAGGGCGGCAGGCCGCGTCGTTGCCTGATCTTCAGCGGTCTGGGCCTGCTGCGCCGAACCGGGGTGAGTAACTATGTGAGTAACAACGACGGCCTACGCGAGCGGACGTCGGAGGACGCCCACGGACGGTGCAAGGAGGTCAGACAGAGTAAGCGTGGTGGTACATCACGTCGCGCGTTGGCTTCGGGACGAAGAGGCCGGTCTCTGATTGCTGACCACCAAGGCGGACCTCACCAGGGGCGCCACGGGCCGATCCTGACGGATGCGCTGTGATCGCAACACAGATGAGCGACGGTGGCCAACAGCCTGGGCGCATTTGCATACAGGCGGTCACCGGCGCCCACAGCCGAGGGTCCGGGGTTCATCAAGTTTGACGGAGAAACCAGTCGCGTACACCAGTCTGGCGCACGGAGTGTCAAATAGTCCTCATCTAGCGAAAATGGAAAGGACAGCAGGCATGAGGAAAATCCTCGCAACTGCCTTGCTGGCTGCTCTGGCAGCATCCGGGTGCACCAGCGCTTCCGGCACGAACCCTGCTGGCAGCCAATTTACCGCAAGCGCTACAGCTTCATCATCGTCACCCTCTGCTCCGTCGTCGTCTTCTGCTCCACCGCCGTCATCTTCTGCGAGGTCCAGTGCCACGGCGATAGCGCTTGCTACGCCACCTTCGCGTTGGGGAAGCCTTCCTAACCGGAGCGTCACACCTGGCCTTGGAGGATTGAGCCTCGCCGCCATCTGCCCCAGCGTGAGCGCGGTGCTGGAGGCCCGCCGTCCCAGCACGGCCGTGAAGGATGAGGTGTACGCCGAGTACGGCATTGCGGCGGGGCAGCGTCACCGCTACCGCATCGACCATCTGGTGCCACTGGAACTGGACGGCAGCAACTCAATCCGGAACCTGTGGCCGCAGCCTATTGGGGCGTCCGAGGCGAAGGACCGCCTAGAGGACACGCTCCACTCGATGGTGTGTGCTGGCCGGATCACGCTGGCGGGCGCGCAGTATGCGATCAGGACGAACTGGGTGCGCGCCTATCAGCGGTATGTGAGCCCGCCGACGGTGCCGAGCGCGGCTCCTGCCCCGGCTCCGTCATCAGCCGCACCGCCGCCTGCCTCCTGCTACCCCAAGACCAACAGCGGCAATTGCTACGAGCCCGGCGAGTTCTGCCGCACGGCGGACCGCGGCATGAGAGGGGTAGCTGGGGACGGCAAGGCAATCATCTGCGAGGACAACAACGGCTGGCGCTGGGAACCAGCCTGACCTGAACCCTGCCCCAAGGCGGGCGAACGGTCAGTCTTATTCATGTTGGTAGACCTGCGTCCATCACCGGTTACTATCCGCCATCGAGCGGGCTTGGAGACCAATACGGTCAGCCCTGGACAGTCATCCCAAATCCCGAAAAACGGAAGATCGGCAGCAACGATCTTGCTAACGCCAGTGCTAACAACGACTCTGGACGAGCTTGGATGCGGATGGAATCAGTGGCCAGGAAGAGGAGCGCAACCAGGTCCAGATGTCACCCTTGGACAGCCGTGGACGACCCAAATCGTCCTCGTAATGCGTAGGTCATCGGTTCGATTCCGATAGGCGGCTCCCAGCTAGAAAGTGTAATTCGAACGGCTCCATTCGGATCCGTGGAACGGGTTGTGGAACGAATGTCGGCGATTCGCGTTATCGTGACGCCATGGCTACCACCGCCAGAGGCCACATAGAGCAGCTGCCGAGCGGGTCCTTCCGGGTACATGTCTATGCCGGGACCGACCCAGTGACCGGCAAGCCGCGGCGCCTCAAGCAGACTTGCCCAGACGAAGCCTCCGCCGCCGCGGCGCTCGGGCGGCTGCTCGCCTAGGCCGACGGCGACCGCTTCCCCAACCGGGAGGCCACCCTCGGCCAGGCCCTCGACAAGTACCTGGAAGTCGCCGACCTCGAGGTGTCGACCCGGGAGGCGCACGAGGGCTACATCCGCCGCACCATCGGGCCCGTGCTGGGCGAGGTAAAGATCCGCAAGCTCGGCGCCGACTCCCTCGACGCGCTCTACACGGCCCTGAAGAAGTGCTCCCGGCTATGCCGCCGGCTCCCGAGAGTCGAGCACTACGACGATGGTGAGCACTTGTGCGAGCAGCGGTGCGGACCGCTGCGCGACCACCGCACCACCCGCCCGCACGCCTGCGACAGCCGCTGCCGTTCGCACGCCTGCGACAGCCGCTGCCGTCTGCACGTGTGCCGCCCGATGAAGCCAGCCACGATCCTGCGGATTCACTCGATCATCTCCTCGGCCCTGGACCTGGCCGTTCGCTACGACTGGGCAGACCGCAACGTCGCGAAGAACGCCAGCCCGCCGCACCCGCGTAAACGCGAGCCGGACCCGCCGAGCCCGGATCAGGCCGCCCGGCTGCTCAACCTCGTCTGGGCCGAGGACGAGGAGTTCGGCTTGTACCTGTGGACCGCGTTCACGACCGGAGCCCGGCGCGGCGAGGTGAGCGCCCTGCGCGAGAACCGGTTCGACTTCGCCCGCCAGCAAGTCCGCCTCGCCCGCAACTACCTGGTCAAGAAGGGCCAGCGCATCGAGAAGGCACCCAAAGACGGAGAGGGCCGCGTCCTCATTTAGCCGTATTTGATCAAGAGCGGTGCCGCTGGGCGGCACCGCTGGCGCGCCCGTCGCCGGGCTCAGCGTTGGGACGCCCGCCCGGACACGGGCGCGCCGCCGGTCAGCTCCCACAGATCAGGCATGCTCACCGTTTCACATGCGGTGTCAGGTCGCCTAACCTCCTTTCCGCGCCGGGCTGTAGCATGCGGGCCGTGGACGAGAAAGAGCCGTGGCGGGTACCGACACGCGACGAGCAGCGCTCATTGGCTATTACCTTCCTGGGCGGGCTCGGTTCGATCGTCGTCGGCGCTTGCCTCATCGGTGCTGCACTAGCATTCGATCGGACCGTGCTGATAAAGCCCATCCACCCAACGGGTTGGGTCAGTATGGTCGTCGTCACTGCGGGCTTCTTCGGGGTGACAGGGTGGTTTGTACGCCAGCTGACTCGGCTAGCGCAGGACGGCCAGGCGGCCCGGCCAACGGAGCACGGCCAGGCGGCCCGGCCAACAGAGGACGGCCAGGCAGTGAGGTGGCGGGGAGACCGCGCGGCGGCTCTGGTCGCACTTCTGTGCTTGGGAGGCCTCGACCTCTTTATGCTGCTGATGTGGGTCGGCATTGCCGCAGGAGCCCCTCCAGCCCCAAGCGTGACTGTGACCGCAGGGCAACGAGTACAGGTGAAATAGTGCCTGGCGCACGTACACGCGAGGTCACGCTTGACCCTGGAGCCTCTGCGGACACTCCGGCCAGAAACCAAGGGCCAGGCCGGAGCCTGCCCGGACCGGGCGCGGGCCATCCCCTGCAAGGTGCGGGTGGGCTTGCTACCGGGCGGCCTGCGCCGAGTTGACAGCAACGGTGACAGCAACAGCAGCGACCAACGGCAAGCGGCAGCGACCGGCGACAGCATAACACTCGCACGATCTGTGACAACTGGGGGATATGTCCGGCCTGAAAAGCGGACAGTCGTTCGACGGCGGCGCTCCACCGAGAATTTGGCCTACGCATTACGGGCGCGTGCCCCCGAGATGCCCCCGAACCGCCGTCAACAGCCAACCACCGCTACCAGCAGCCACCTGCGAACTTGAAGCTAGCGCGCGCTTTGGACCCGCGACCAACGCACCGTGACACACTCGTAATGCGTAGGTCATCGGTTCGATTCCGATAGGCGGCTCCCCGAGGTCTTCACGTTTCAGTGGGGCCTATTTTCACGTTTGGGTCTGACATTCCGGGTGTGACTTGCGGGTGCTGGCTGCCTTGCGTGCGGTGAGTGCCTGGACGGGTGCTGGCCGTGTTTCCTGCCTGGTTTCGTGCGTGCTGATGCTGCCTGCCGGGTGGTGATCGTGCGTCTGGTGGCGGGGCGGCGGCGTTTGCGGGTTTTCGCCGGGAGTCCCGCGGCGGCACGGCGCTGGTTTTCTTCCTGCCGGGCGGTCCAGGCGTTCAGGATCCGCTGGTTGCGGACGATCAGCACGGTGGTGGTGAACAGCATCAGGGGTGCCAGGCCCATGAGGCGGCACCAGCCGCGGCTGATGTCGTTGGTGGCGGGGTCCTTGGCGGTGGCGAAGCCGCGTTCGGCTCCGGTGCGGCGGGCGTAGGACCGGCGGTGCGCGGCTGAGGGGTAGTCGTGTTTCTGCGCCGTCTTGGCTGTTACTTCTGGCGGGACGGTGATGGTCTGCTGGGTGCAGCAGGCCTGGGGATCCCCGGGCGGGGTGAGGATCTCGGGCCGGTCCCGGTCCAGCGTCATCGACGCCGCCCGGAGCGGGCAGCGGATCTTGCCCATGGCGGCGGGGAACTGGACGCGGTGGTAGCCGTCGGCGTCGTCGGCGGTGAGGCGGCCGAGCTTGTACCGGGCCAGCTCGGCGGTCTGGCGGTCGTGGTCCGCAGCCTGGCCTGCCGTCGCGGTGCGGGCGAGCGGCCCCAGGTCCAGCAGGGTGCGGGGTGCCTGGGGGCAGTACAGGTTGCCGTTGCTGATGACCGCGCCGTGATGGGTGCCCTTGGGGCCGCGGTCGTGCGGGTGCAGGTCCTGGACGAGCTGGGCGCCGGCGGCGCGCAGCGGCAGTGCCCAGGCGCTGGCGTCGCGGTGCGCGTAACCGGAATCGCCGGGGATGTCGCCGAGGGGGATCCCGGCGGCGGGCATCGCGGTCAGGACGGGCGCGAACGCGCGGACCGGGTCATTGCGGCACGACGACACCGCGGCACGGCGGGCGATCTCGGGGACGGCGGGCCCGTTCTCCTCGGGCATCATGATCCCGGCGGAGAAGTAGTAGCCGTAGAACAGCTCGTCTTGGCTGCGCAGCAGGTTGTTCTTGCGGTGCCCCCACCAGGCTTCGGGGTCAGCGCAGGGGCCGCCCCGGGCGGGCGGGGGCCGGGAGAAGGAGTCCAGGTCGGTCCAGTCCACGGCCAGCGAGCTGGTGGCGTCCTTGAACTCCTCCGGGACCGATGCCTCGAGCAGGTCATCGCAGATGTGCTGCAGCCGGCCGGAGGGCAGCCCGCCGGGCGAGTCCTTGCCGAGGGCCGCGCTGACCAGCCCGAAGGTGCGCTCGGTCTGCCGGTAAGTCAGCTGGTGCGGGCCGTTGTTCCAGTCCGCGATGACACCGAGCCGCCGTTGCTCGCCCTCGCTGAGCGCGGTGAGCGCCTGGTGCACCCGGGTCAGGTGCGCGGGCCGGTGATCGGCGTGAGCCAGGCACATCCCGGCCAGCAGGGTGCGGACCTTCAGCTGCCGCCGGCGCACGCCGATGGGCAGCATGACCTCGATCCGCGGCGCGACGCCGGAGACGTCGATGATCTCCTCCAGGACGGTCAGGGCGATCATGGCCGCCGGGCCGCCCCGAGCAGCCGGACTGCGGCGGCCTCGCCGGCCGGCTCCAGGCCGGCGAGCAGGTCGCCGAGCCGCTGGGAGCAGCTGATCCCGGCCGCGTGCATGAACGTGGCCAGCCCGGGCAGCTCCGCGCAGTCCCGTAGCCACGTCGCACGCAGCCGGCTGGTGTCCAGCCGGGGCAGGCCGCCCCCGCCGTCCAGCGCCCGGATCAGCGGGTTCGTCAGGTTCCGGCGGCCGGGATCGGCCCCGCCGCAGACCAGCCCGGTTCCGGTGAACCGCGCCGCGGCCAGCAGCCGGGCGTGGTAGCGGGCCAGCACCGGCACCACGCGGGGGCGGCCGCCCCTGACCTGGACGACGACGCCGCCGGACCGGCACGCGACATCGCCGCCGCGCACCTCGCGCAGGTCACCGCGGATCAGCCCGGCGCCCGCGCCCAGGCAGACCAGCCCGGCCGTGCGCATCCGCCGCTCCATCGTCGGCTGGGCATCGGCCACCGCCAGGTAGCCGCCGATCTCCCCAGGGCTGTACGGCGCCTTGGCCCGCTCCCGGGGCAGCGGCAGGTCCGCCGGATACAGCTGCGGCACCACCCGGCGGCCGATGAACCGCAGGTTCATGCGCAGCGTGCGGCGCGCCACCGGCGACAGGTCCGGCGCGCACCGGGTGAACCGCTCGGTCACCGACGGGTGCAGCAGCACCTCCGGCACCGCGTCCAGCCCCAGCCCGATGCCGTAGCCGGCCAGCTTCCCCGCCGCCCACAGCAGGTTCTTGGCCCGCTCCTGGCCCGCAGGTGCCGTTTCGGTGATCACTGCGCGGGCGAACGCCGCCGCCTGCGGCGACACCGACGACGGCCGCCAGCCGGCGATGTAGCCGGCGACCGTGCCCGCGGTATCCCCGGGCGCCGGCACTCCCGCAAGGGCTGCCCGAATCATGCTGTATATATACAGTAGGACATGACCAGGATCACGGACCTATGCCACCCTGAGACCGTGCGTGTCGCCGCCGCCCACCAGGCCGAAGCCGAGAAGATCGCCGCCGAGCTCGCCGCCATCGCCGCCACCGGCATGGTCCTGCCCGGCTCGGTCACCCAGCGGCGCACCCGCTGCGGCCGCCGCAACTGCGCCTGCCACGCCGACCCGCCCCGCCTGCACGGCCCCTACTGGCAGTGGACCCGCAAGATCGCCGCGAAGACCATCTGCCGCTGGCTCAGCGCCGGCCAGCACCGCGACTACACGCCCTGGATCGACAACGACCGGCGGCTGCACGAACTGCTCACCCGGCTCGAGGCCCTCGGCGCCGCCGCCTTCGACGCTGACCCCCGCTGGGAACGCCAGGCAAGCCAGCCGGCCAGCAGAACCGGAACCGAAGCCTCCGCATAGCGTGGCCAGCGCCCGCTTAACCTGTGGGCGACCCGCCAGCCAGACCCCGTCTGCCCAGGTCAGCCCAAAACGTGAAGACCTC
>WNGG01014864.1_pt1 | contig 11583 bp, 6 predicted proteins | sample 5400661 | NCBI WGS metagenome assembly WNGG01 (sample SAMN13153372, study PRJNA577476) | soil metagenome | isolation source: 100 cm soil or saprolite under Garry oak tree replicate 1 | place: USA:California | collected 2016-06-15 | reverse complement strand
ACCCGGTCTCGTCGCCGTCCACTTTGTTGGCGGCGACCGAGCCGTTCGGGTCGGTCGTGTCCCCGAAGGTGCGCGTCGCGTTCGTCTGCGAGGAATCGAACCCGACGTCGCCGGTGGCCCCGAAGAAGCCGACCTGGTAGTCGATGCCGCCGTAGGCGAGATCGAACTCCTGGCACATCAGGCAGGCTCCAGTATCGTCATCGACGTTGTTGTCGACGTTGAAACTGCCGCCGGTCAGGGAGTCGAACGTCTCGATGTTGAGATTGAAGCCAAGACGCTGGAACTCGGCGGAGTAGGGAAGATTGCGGGCGTCGTTCGTCTGGTGCACCTTGGCGATGATCGGCGACAGCAGAAAGTCCTCGATGAACTCGGCCGACGGAGGCGTCGCCGGGTTCGAGGCGAGGATGTAGTTGTCGCAGTTGTTGCCGGTCCCGGGAGTCGTGGGATCGCCGTCCCCGGTGTGCCAGATGCCCGCCCCGTTGTTCTGGAACCCGGCAAGATTGGGGTCGATGAGATCCTGATTGGCCGATTGGAAGCCGCACTGCCCGAAGGTCACGTATTCCCAGGTCAGCGGTCGGGCGGTCGGCCCGGGACGGCTGGAGGGGTGCCGGAAGCCGTTCCAGCCTCCGTTGTTGAGATCGAAGCTCCAGGGCACCTTGTCCCCGGCGGCGGTCTTCGTCGGCCCGGTGCTCGAGAACAGAATACCCTTGTCGAGCAATCCGTTCGGAATGACGTCGAACTCCCCGCCATCCAGCATACCGTTGCCGTTCAGGTCCTCGCCGAGGGTGTTGGTGACGAGGCCGCCCGCGGTTCCGGGTATGAACATCGAGCTGAAGGTGATGTCTTCATCCGGGTTGACGATTCCCAGGAACGGGTCGGTGATGTCCGGCCGGTCGATCTGGAGATTCCTGTTGAAATCGCGGATCTGCCGCCCGCCGCCCGGGAAATCGGTCGAGTAGTGGAACGTCTCGTTGTCCGAGTTCAGGGCGTGACGGAACGTGTACGCCTGGCGCGGAAGCTGGAACTGGCCCGACGTCGACTGCAGCGTGACCGTGAGATCCACCACCCGGTTCGCCACGGCCAGAAGGTTCAGCGCCGCGGGGTCCACGCGCAGCGCGAAGGTCACGCCGGAGATCTGGCCGGCGGGCAGGTGTCCGATCGACTGCGGCGAGTTCAGCACCCGGATCGCCGAAGCACCCGGGCCGCCCGGCGTGAGCGTCGCCGACACGTCCGAGAAATCCTGGTCGCGGTTCGAGTTCAGGAAGGTGACCGAGTAGGTGAGGTTCTCCCCGGAGTCGAGGAACTGGTCGTTGTCGCAGCCGCCGCCGATGAAGTCCTGCTGCGTGTCGTCCTGATTCTCGATGAGGAAACGCCAGGCCAGCAGGTTGGGCGTGCAGGAGATGCGTGCGGACGCCTGCGCGTCACGCGGCGTGTCGGTGTAACGGACGCGGACGAAATACGGCTCGTCCGCCGTCGTGCCATTGGTCTCGAGGATGCCGTTCCCGGGCACCGCCGGTTTTCCCTCGCGGAGCGGCAAGGGGGCCGAGGAGAAGGTGCTGCCGGTTCCGCTGAAGCCGAAGCCGTTTTCCGTGTCCACGACCACGCCGCTCTTGTTCACGACCTCGAAGACCGACCCCGCCGTCACCCCGGCCGCGTTCGCCCCCGGATCGAAGATGGTGGCCTTGACCTGGTCCGCGCAGCCGTACAGGCTCTTGTCCAGCGTCGCGGTGCTCGCCGGGAAGGTGCGCGTGGTGCCCGCGATTGTCTGCGTGCCGATGCCCTGAACGGGACCCGCGATCACCAGACCGTACGGCTGCCCCTCGGCGTCGTCAGAACGGTAATCTGACCCGCGGTAGCCCCTCCGACACCGCGCTTGACACGCACCCGCCATGTGCCGGTGACCAACTGCGAGTCGGCTGGGTTGCCGTCGCCGTTCGGGTCGGCGGACAGATGCACAGCCTCGACCGGGTTGCGCTTGTCCGAGACATCGGCCGACGGGGGTCTCGTTGCTGGCGAAGCGAGGCTCCACTGGCCGAGCTTGACCCCTCCGGACATGTAGCTGTTACCGTCGTACACGACGTCGTCGGAGTTGTCCAGAATACCGTCCGGGCCGGGCGAGACCACTTCGAGATCAAGGTCGTTGACCAGGGAGCCCGCCGATCCCGCCGCGCTGGGCGGGTCGGCCCAGGCCAGGGCGATGCGCAGCTGACCGCGGTCCACGACACGTGAGCTTCCGACCGTGCGGGTGCTGTCCGAATCGACCTTGAAGAGGTGCTCGATGACGGTCCGCGTGCCGTTGTTGATCGCCGCCTCGCCGGTGGCGATCTCGTCATAGACGATGAGACCGGCCGACGGATACTCGATGGTGTTCGGCGTGCCGATCCCTTTCCCCTTGGGCCAGTTCGCGAGGGGCAGCACCGACGTCAGGACCGGCCTGCCGTACCCCTGCTCGTTGTTTCCGATCACGCCGACATCGACATTCCCGACCGGACTGACGAAGTTGAATGCGCGGGTGAAGGCCAGGGTAGAGTCGTTGGGATTCGGATATTCCGTCTCCAGGAACTCCAGGAAATTGGCGGACGCGACGACCGCCGCCTTCACCAGCGGACCGGAGACGTTCGGAACGCGGTCCCCGGTCACGCGCGCCCCGGTCGGGTAGAACCCCTGCGCCAAATAGTCGCGGATGAGGGCCGCCTGTCCCGCCACTTCGGCCGAGGCGAAGGACGTCCCGAAATTCGCATCATCGAGGATGGCGTCCACCGGGCCCAGGTTGTCGTTGTCCCGGCTTCTCCAGACGGCGATCGAGATGGTGTTGACGGCGTTGAAGAACCCGGTCACGTCCGCGGCGACCCCCACGACGAGAGGCGCCGTCCGCAACGACCCGGCCGTGGCCGGCCCCTTGGACGTGAAATTCAGGACGTTCTCCTCCAGATTCGAGCTGAACTGCGTCTGCACGTCCTGGAAGTGCCCGCCGACCGAAATGAGATCCTTGGCCGTCGCCGGAGGCGAGACCTGCAGCGGGCGGGGGATGTTCGGATCGTTGTCGCCGACCGAGCCGTCGAACAGGTCGGGATACTGATTATGCTGCTGACCGTTGAAGTTCGAGAACCACTTCTGCACCTGGTTCGTGCCCTCGTGCCCGACCGGCGCGAACACCATGTAGTCCCGGTTGTTGACCAGGAACTGATCGATGTCATGGGCCTCCTGCGGATAGGTCCCGTCCGACAGGTTCTGCAGGAGAAGGTCGAAGTTCGGGGTGCCGAATGGCATCACCTGCAGGCCCCTGGCGACGCCGTCCATCTCCAGGTTCTCGTACTTCGGGCGGATGTTGACCGTGGTCTTCGTGACCTTGAACCCGACCGAGGTCCCGTCGCCGGCGACGACTCCGGCCACGATGTTGCCGTGGGTGCCGCTGCCGGACAAAGTTCCGTCGCAGCTCGAGCCGTTGTCCTGGACGTTCTGGATGGCGTGCACCTTCCGGTGGGCCGGGCTCGGCATGGCATGGGTGACGTCGCCCACCTGGGTGGCCGTGTGCGAGAACTGGACGGAGTCGGCCGAGATCCCGTTGTCCGTCACCGCCACGATCTGCGGAGGGACCGCCGCGGTATCGTTGTTATATCTCTGCAGCGTGCACACGCCCCCCGGTGGCGGGCCGGTGCATGTGCCGGTGCCCGCCCCGGTGCAGCACGCTGTCGGGTTTCCCGCCGCGACGCACTGGGTATTGTTCGTGCAGTCGTTGTTCGTCGCGCAGGTCCGGGTCGGGGACTGCGTGCACAGCAGAGCGCCGCTCCCGCCGCCGTCCACACCGACGTCCTGATACGGCTTCTGGAACGGCAGGTTCTCCTTGATATTTCCCACCATCGCGGTCGTGGGTGTCTCGACGTTGAACAACGTGAACTCACTGCGCTCGTACAGGTAGCGGACCCGCTTCTGGTGTGCCATGCGGGAGATCTTGGAATAATGCAGGGTCGTCTCGTAGGACAGTCCGTCGATCGCAAACTGCGCGGCGGAGCCGGGCCCGGCCACCTCTTCGACCTCACGCCGCGCTTCGCTCTCGGACGTGCCTCCGAAGAACACCACGATCACGTCCAGGTCCTCGCTCTTGGCCCGTGACGCCTGGATCATCGGCATCCGTCCGAGGCGGGGATCGACGCGGAACGCTGCGAACCAGGGCATCGCCGCCTCGACGAACCCCGCAGCGCCGACCGCGGACTCCGCTCCCTGCGGGATCTCCACCAGCAGCGTGCGGCTCTCCATCAGGTCGTGGACCTTCACCCCCATGCCCTTCAGATCGCTCGCGATGTCATCCATGGAGCGCGATTTCAGGGCCGCCTCGCTGATCTGGAGGGCATCGAAGCCGGGAGCGATCTCTCCCCGCTTGCCGGCCCCGAGACGCCGCCCCGGCGTGTCCGCGAGGAGAGGCGCCTTCGATCGCAGATCCGCGATGGCGCCCGGATCGATGAACCCGATCGCCGTGTCGATCATGTGCTTTCGTTTGTCGGGCGGAGGGGTCAGGACAGGCTGGATGGCCAGCAGCGGAGACAGACCGGGCTTGCGCTCGTTCGCCGGCGGCCGGAACACCTTCTTGGCGAACTCCATCTCGCCGTATTGCGCCGGATCGAGGTTCTGTTGCCGTGCCTGCACGCTGCCGTCGCGGGACGCCCAGGTGGCGAAACTGACGAGGGCGAGGGCGCCGAAAACAAGCGCCGACGCCAGCACCGCACTGGCAAGCGACCGCCGCTTCAGGCTGCAACCCATGGAGACCTCCTTGGAAATGGACGAATGCTTAGCGGGATTAGGGCCGGTGGACAACGTGTCTGTTTTATTCAAGCAGAGTTCGCCACGACGGAAAAGGCGCGACGAACAGGGGAAGGGGGTCCCCGTGCGGTCAGGCCGCCCGTCTCTCCATCGTCATGTACGGTGAAACGGTACCGCTGTCAACTTCATTCGAGCGGTCTTCGAGTAGCCCTCCGGAAGGAGCCTCCGGAGAGGCCTTCGGGCGGCCCCTCCTGAGAGGGGCGCGCCGTCGCCGTCAGAGTCCCAGGGTGGAGGCGGTGCGACGGATGTGCGCCAGGACCGAATCGACGTCGGCGTTCCGTGTCAGGTAGTTGAAGACTCCGAAGCGGAAATAGACGGTCCGGTCCATCGCGATGGTCGGAAACCAGGCGAAACCGCGTCTCTCGACCTCCTGCTGGATCAGGACCTGCACGCGGTTCAGGCGGGCCCGCAGGGACGGAGCGGCGCGCCCCCTCGGCGCCAGACGGCTCGCCCAGCCGGGCAGGTACCGGAAGCACAGGCTGGCGCACTCCACAGGGGCGGGGTGCGGTTCCAGCCAGCTCCTGCGACGCACCTCCCCCTCCAGGTGACGCGCGACGTCCATCGTGTGATCCACCAGCCGGCCGAGGCCCTGACGGCCCAGCGACTTCAGGCTGAACCAGAACCGCAGACCCCGGAACGAACGGGAGCCCTCCAGAGAATAATGATAGAAGTCGAGGCGGCCCGCCTCCGCCTCGAGGTCCTTCTTGAGATACCCGGGCTCCGTCGTGAAACTCCGGTTCAGCCTGCGTCCGTCGCGCACGAACAGACCACCGAGGCTGAACGGCTGGAACAGCCACTTGTGCGGATCGATCGTGACGCTGTCGGCGAGGTCGAGACCGTCCAGGCGCGCCGCGAAGCGATTGGAGAAGAGCAAGGCACCGCCGTAGGCCGCGTCCACGTGAAAGTGCAGGCGATGGACCCGCGCGATCGCGGCAACACCCCGGAGCGGATCGATGTTCCCGGTGTTGGTGGTCCCCGCGGTCGCCACCACGGCCATCGGCACGAGCCCCCTTCCGACGTCGCGCGCGATGGCGGAGGCGAGATGATCGAGACGCATCTTCATTCCTGCGTCGGCTTCGATGCGGACCAGCGCCTCCTCACCCAATCCCAGGAGATCGAGCGAACGGGCGATGGAAAAGTGCGCCTGCTCGGAAGCGTAGACCCTCAGCCGACCCACCATCTTGCGCGGCAGACCGGCGGTCCTCGTCCTGATTCCGGTCACCCGGTCACGGGCCATCTTGAGAGCGATGGCGTTCGCCACTCCTCCCCCGCTCGTGAAAACGCCGAAGGCGTCGCGACCGAACCCGATGAGGTCGTTCATCCAGCGGACGAGCCGCATTTCCAGGTGCGTGGCCGAGGGGCCCGCCTTCCAGGCGTCGACCGACTGGTTGAGGAAGGCGACCGGCAGCTCGGCGAAGGCTGCGACCGGAAGGGGGGCGGGATTGAACAGGCCGAATATCCTCGGATGCGACATGTGCATGGAGTGGCGGAACACTTTCCGCCGGCACTCCTCCAGGACTCGGACGGGAGACCGTCCACTCTGGGGAAGCGGCTCGTCGAACAGGCGATCGAGCTCGGCCTTCGAGGCTCCGCTGTAGGTCGCGCGCGAACGGCTGTAGATGTGATCGAGAGTGGCATCGAGTACCCGCCGTCCGAAGCGGGCCGCCTGCCCGCGCGTCAGAAGGAGGGAATCGGGAGGATGTGCCATGAGGGAAGGATCACCCCGCCGCCGGCTTCGATCCGACGCCGAACCAGCGCCGCCGCGCCGGCACCGCGACCCGCCGGTCGACCGCCATCCTGGCCTCCGCCCAGCGCGCCAGCCTCACGAACGGCAGGCCGAGCACGAAGTAGATCGCCGCGGTGAGCAGTCCGATGCCGATGTAGTCGTAGTAGGTGGAGGCGAGCTGACCGTACACCTTGGTCAGCTCCACCATGGTGATGACCGAAACGATCGACGAGTCCTTGAAGAGGGCGATGAAGTCGTTGGTCACCGGCGGAATCACCAGCCGCAGGGCCTGGGGCACGATGACGTGACGCAGCGCCTGGGCCTGGGTCATCCCGAGGGACAGGGCGGCCTCGCTCTGTCCGCGTGGGATCGCCTGGATGCCGGCCCTGTAGTTCTCCGCCTCGTAGGCGGCGTAGTTCAGACCGAGTCCGAACACGGCGGCGAAGAACGGCGTCAGCCTGATGCCGATGTTCGGCAGTCCGTAGAAGATGAGATAGAGCTGGATCAGGAGGGGCGTGCCGCGCACGACCTCGATGTAGGCCCGCGACATCAAGGCCACGGGGCGCGGCCCGTAGAGGTATGTGAGGGCCAGGAGGAGCCCGAGGGTGACGGCCAGCGTCATTCCGGTGATCGAGATCACGAGCGTCATCGTCGCGCCCCGGCCCAGGAGCGGGAGATAGCCGAGGTACTGGCGGAACCGGTCGCGCCAGGGGCGCTTTTCCGCCATGGTCCGGGTGAACTCCTGAAGAGCGCTCGAGGAGCCCGCGAGTTTTCCGAACAGCGTCTCGGTCTCCACGTTCCACAACCCCCACTTGTCGTAGATCCGGCGCAGCTCTCCGTTCTGAATGAGCCTGACGAGGGCCTCGTTCAGGTCCTTCAGAAACCGCGTATCGTCCGGACGCACTCCGATGCCGTACTCCAGATGGCCGATCGGCGGCCCGGTGAACTTGAGCGCGGGGTTCGGCCGGCTGTAGTACATCGCGATCGGCCAGTCCATGAGGACCGCGTCGAGGCGGCCGTTGGCCAGGTCCTCGTACGCGTTGATCTGCCCCTCGTAGCTCCGAATCTCGATGCCGCCCTCCTGTTCGAGCATCCGCTGCGCCAGGGAGAACTTCAGTGTTCCGACCGTCCGCCCTTTGAGATCGGCCATGCCGTTGATCGAGGACTCGTCCTTGCGCACGCTGAGCTGCTCGGAGGTGGCGTAGTAGGGGATCGAGAAACGGATGACCTGCTGGCGATCGGGCGTGATCTCCAGGCCGTTGAGCGCCATGTCGTAGTTGCCCCGCAGCAGCCCCGGGATCAGCCCGTCCCACTGGTTCTGCACGAAGACCGGCGGGCGGCCGAGCCCGCGCCCGAGTGCTGTGGCAAGGTCGACCTCGAAACCGACGATCGTCCCCGGATCCTTGGGATCGGGATAGACGTAGGGCGCTCCTCCCTCGGAATCGGCGCCCCAGCGGAGAGGCTCGGCGGCCGTCGCCAGCGTCGCTCCGCCTGCGATCGCCAGGGCGGCCAGCGCCGCGAATCGTCGCCGGCCCCCCCGCGCGGCGGCCGCGCGAGCGGAACGGGTGGGGCTCACAGGAAGCCCTTGAGAAACTCGCGCGTGCGCGGGTCGCGCGGCGCGCCGAAGATCTGGGCCGGAGGACCGGACTCCACGAGACGGCCTTCGTGCATGAACAGGATGGTGTCCGCGGCGTCGCGCGCGAAGCGCATCTCGTGGCTCACCACGACCTGCGTCATTCCCTCGTCGTGCAGTCGTCGCATGATCTGCAGGACCTCGTTGACCAGGGTGGGGTCGAGCGACGACGTCGGCTCGTCGTACAGCATCACCTTGGGCGCCATCGTGAGGGCGCGCGCGATCGCCGCGCGCTGCTGCTGGCCCCCCGACAGTTGCGACGGATAGTAGTCGAGCCGATCCCCCAGGCCGACCTTGATCAGGAGCCCCCGCGCCCGTTCGTAGGCCTCCTCGCGGCTCATCCTCTTCACCACGATCGGCGCCTTCGCCGCGTTCTCCAGGGCGGTCATGTGCGGGAACAGGTTGAAGCTCTGGAACACCATTCCGACCTCTTCCCGAAGCCGGCGGAGTCTCTGCTTGATGTCGCCCGGTACCGCGCCGTTGTGCCGCTCCAGCGTGATGTCGGCGATGTGCACCCGGCCGGAATCGAACAGCTCGAGACCGTTCAGGCAGCGCAGCAGGGTCGACTTGCCGCAGCCGGACGGGCCGATGATCACCACCAGCGCGGACTCGGGGACGGAGAAGCCGACGCCGCGCAGAGCCTCCGCCTCGCCGAAGCTCTTGCGCAGGTCCTCGACGGTGATGAGGTCGCGAGCCGGACTCTTCATGATCTCTCTCCCGCCGCGCGTCGCAGCCTGCGGAGCGCTTTCAATTTCGGGGACGGAAGGCTAGCATGGTGCGGGCGCACGCGGAAGGCCCGAATCCCGCAAGGAGGCTCCATGGACAGGACCGACTACAGGATGGAGACCGTTGCCGTTCACTCGGGCGAGCGCCGTCCGGGCCCGGAGGGCTCGGTCGTGTTCCCGATCTACCAGGGGACCGTCTTCTCGATGGAGCCGGGGACGGACTACCACGACATCCGTTACATCCGTCTCAACAGCACTCCATCGCAGCGCGCCCTGCACGATCGCCTGGCGGCCCTCGAGGGGGCCGAGGCCGCCGTCGCGACCTCCTCGGGGATGGCGGCGGTCACCACCATCCTGCTCGCCTCTCTCAAGAAGGGGGATCACCTGCTCGCCGGCAGCTGCCTGTACGGTGGCACGCACGATTTCCTGACGCAGCACCTGGATGACCTCGGGCTTTCCTGCTCCTTCGTCGACGAGCGGCGCCCCGAGACCTGGAAGGGGGCCGTCAGGCCCTCGACCCGCCTGTTCCTGGTCGAGACGATCGGCAATCCGCTCATGCGGGTGCCGCGCCTCACGGAGGTCGTCGAGTTCGCGCGCCGCGAGCGCCTCACTTCGGTCATCGACAACACCTTCGCGAGCCCGGTGAACTTCCGGCCCCTGTCGATCGGCTTCGACCTCTCGTTCCACAGCGCCACGAAGTACCTGAACGGCCACTCCGACCTGGTGGCAGGCTGCGTGCTCGGCAGCGCGGAGCGGGTCGAGCGCGTGCGCCGCATGCTCAATCTCCTCGGCGGCACCCTGGATCCGCACGCCGGCTTCCTGCTGGCGCGCGGCACCAAGACCCTGGCGCTGCGGGTCAAGGCGCAGAACGCCAACGCCCTCGCCCTGGCGCGCTTCCTCGCGACGCACGCCAAGGTGAGCGAGGTGAACTACCCCGGCCTCGAGACGCATCCCGATCACGCGCACGCGCGTCGTCTCCTGTCCGGCTTCGGAGGGATGCTCAGCCTGCGCCTCGCGGGCGGAGCGGAAGCGGCGCGCCGTCTCATCGCGTCGCTGCTCATCCCCTTCTTCGCACCCAGCCTCGGAGGGGTCGAGTCGCTCATCACCCAGCCGGCCCTTTCGTCCCACGCCGGGATGAAGCGGGAGGATCGGGAACGATTGGGCGTGACGGACGATCTGGTGCGGGTGAGCTGCGGGATCGAAAGCCTGGACGACCTGGTCGACGACTTCCGGCTGGCGCTGGAGAAGGTGTAGCTTCTTCAGGGGGATGCCCGGACCGGCTGGCGCACCGGCAGCCAGCGATCGATCCGCCCTTCCGGACGCACGATGGTCCCGTCCCGCTGCGGAGAGGTCGAGATGATGCCGATGCCGCACCCCACGACCTCCTCCAGGCGGCCCACATAGCGGCGCGCCTGATCCGGCAGATCGGCGAAGCGGCGCGCCGTTGACGTGTCCTTCCGCCAGCCGGGCAGTATCTCGTACACCGGCCGGCAGGCGCGCAGCACCGCGGGATCGGTCGGCGGGGAGTCGAGGCGGCGGCCGTCGTGCTCGTACGCCACAGCGATGGGGATTTCGTCGAACTCGTCGAGAACGTCGAACAGGGTCAGCGCCAGGCACTCGACCTGGTTGATCATCACCGAGTAGCGCGCCACCAGGGCGTCGAACCACCCGCAGCGCCTGGGCCGTCCAGTGGTGCTGCGGAATTCCCGGCCCCGCTCCCGGATGCGCCGGCCGGTGTCGTTGTCCTGCTCCGTCGGGAACGGTCCCTCCCCGACCCGCGTGGAGTACGCCTTCAGGACCCCGATCACGCCGTCGACGCGGATCGGGCTGATCCCGAGACCGGTGCAGGCGCCCCCCGCCGTCGAGCTCGACGAAGTGACGAACGGATACGTGCCGTGGTCGAGATCGAGCATCGTCCCCTGCGCCCCCTCGCACAGGACCACGGCCCCCTCGTCGAGCCGCTCGTTCAGGAGGCGCGACGTATCGGCGACGAACGGTTTCAAGAGGGCGCCGAACTCCAGAAACTGCCCCGCGACCGCGCCGGGATCCGGGTTCCACTCCGCGGGGAGCCGGCTGCCGCCGGCGTTGTCGGCCAACCGGGCCAGGCTCTCCACCTTGTCGCGCAGACTCCCCGCGTCGCCCAGGTCGGCCACCCGCAGCCCGTAGCGACCGGCCTTGCTCTCGTAGGTCGGCCCGACGCCCAGCCGTGTCGTGCCGATCTTGCCGTTCCTCACCCCCTCCTCGCGTGCGATGTCGCGGCCGCGGTGGTAGGGAAGGATGAGGTGCGCCCGGTCGCTGATGCGCAGATTGTCCTCGACGCGGACCCCGGCCTCCCTGAGGTCGGTGATCTCCTTGAGGAGGGAGCCGGGCTCGATCACGACACCGTTTCCGATGACGCACAGGACGCCGTCTCTCAGGATGCCGGACGGAACATGATGCAAGGCAAACCGGCGGGAACCCACGCAGATCGTATGACCCGCGTTCGGCCCGCCTCCGTAGCGCGCCACGATGTCCACCCGCTCGGTCAACAGATCGACGATCTTTCCCTTGCCTTCATCACCCCACTGGGTACCGACCACCACGTATCCGGACATGCCTTCTCCATTCTTGTTCGCCGGGTTCGACAAAGGACGGGCCCGCGGGAGGGTTCCTTTGCCGCGACATGCTAGCAGAAAACGGGG
>WNGG01020808.1_pt1 | contig 11593 bp, 7 predicted proteins | sample 5400661 | NCBI WGS metagenome assembly WNGG01 (sample SAMN13153372, study PRJNA577476) | soil metagenome | isolation source: 100 cm soil or saprolite under Garry oak tree replicate 1 | place: USA:California | collected 2016-06-15 | reverse complement strand
CGCCGACGTTAATCCAGCTCGAAGACAAGCTCAGCGAGCTGGAAGAGCCCTGGCCACAGAGTTGACGACCTGATCGCGTGGCATCGCCTCGCACCTGAGCCACGAACCTTGCCCCGTCAGTTGGTTATCTTCATCAGGTCACTCATGCTGGTGGACCACGGTCAACATTACGCTTGGGATTTTGGTGCCGGTCTGGCTTCGGCTGCTGGGTGGCCCTTGCGGCGCGCAGCTTGACGTAGCACTCACGGGGTCGCGGGGCCAGGCTGCGCTCCTGCGGCGCCGAGGTCATCGATCCGGTGGACTTCCCCGATGCTGACAAGATCGCGGAACCGGAGATCATCATGTCTTCGGCAGCTCGGGGCCTGCCGCCGTCGCCGGGTATCCGGCCATCTCGGTACCGGTCGGCCGGGTCTCCGGCCTTCCCGTCGGGTTCTCCTTCATAGGCCCGCCCTGGAGCGAGCCGCGGCTGCTCGCCCGCGCGTACGCCTTCGAACAGGCCAGACAGGCCAGGGGCGCCAGTTACGCCGGGGACGCCGGGGCCGTCGCCAGCGGCAGCCCTCGGTAGCCTGGCGGTCATGGAATCCTGGCGCTCCGCGAGCGTTCCCGAACTTCCCGGACGCGCTCCGGAGCCACGGATCCGGGACACGCCAAGCGGCGAGCTCGCGGTCGCCGCGGCCGGCCGCGCGGCCACCCTGTACGCGTGCGGGATCACGCCCTACGACGCCACCCATATCGGGCATGCGGCGACGTACATCGCCTGGGACCTGCTGGTGCGCGCCTGGCGCGACTCCGGCCACGAAGTGATCTACGTGCAGAACGTGACCGACGTCGACGATCCGCTGCTGGAGCGCGCGGCCAGGGACGGCGAGGACTGGCAGGAACTGGCCAGCCGGGAGATCGGGCTCTACCGCGCGGACATGGCGGCGCTGCGGGTGCTTGCCCCGGCCAGCCTCGTCGGGGCAGTCGAGGCGCTGGGCATCATCGAGCGGTTCAACCGGTTGCTGGCGGACCATGGCGCGCTCTACGACCTGAACGGCGACACGTACTTCGCCCGGTCGTCCGACCCGGAGTTCGGCTCGGTGTCCGGCCTCGACCCGGCCGCCATGATCAAGCTGTCCGCGGAGCGCGGCGGCGACCCGGCCCGGCCGGGGAAGAAGGATCCGCTGGACGCGCTGGTGTGGCTCGCCGCCAGGCCGGGGGAGCCGGCCTGGGGCTCGGAGTTCGGCACGGGCCGGCCGGGCTGGCACGTCGAGTGCGCGGCCATCGCCACCGAGTACCTGGGCGCCGTGTTCGACGTCCAGGCCGGCGGGAGCGACCTGATCTTCCCGCACCACGAGCTGAGCGCCTCGCATGCCCGGGTGGCGGGCGGCGGCGGGCCGATGTTCGCCCGCCGCTACGCGCACGCCGGGATGGTGCGGCTCGGCGGGGAGAAGATGTCGAAGTCGCTGGGCAACCTGGTGTTCGTGTGCGCGCTGCGGTCGGCCGGGGTCGACCCGATGGCGATCAGGCTGGCGATCCTCGCGCACCACTACCGGCAGGACTGGGACTGGACCGGGGACGAGCTGGCCGCGGCGGAGGAGCGGCTGGCCCGCTGGCGCCGCGCCGTGGCCATAGCCGGCCCCGCCGGTTCTGCTGGTTCTGCTAGTTTGGCCGGCCCGTCTGGTCCCGTCGGCCCGTCTGGTTCTGCTGGGTCGACTGGCTCCGCCGGGGTGGCTGGCTCCGCCGGGGTGGCTGGCTCCGCCGGGGTGGCTGGTTCTGCTGGCGTGGCTGGCTCCGCCGGGGTGGCTGGCTCCGCCGGGGTGGCTGGTCCCGTTGGCGTGGCTAGTCCCGCCGCCCGGTCCTCGGGTCTGCCCGGCCTGCCCGGCAATGCGGCCGGGGGCCAGCCGACGGCGGCTGAGGCCGTGCTGGCCGGTGTCCGCGAGCGGATCGCCGACGACCTCGACGCGCCCGGCGCGCTGGCCGTCGTCGACGACTGGGCGGACGCCGTGCTGGGCGGCTCATCAGCGGACGGGGCGCCGCTGGTCAGGGATACGGTTGACGCCCTGCTGGGCGTAGCGCTCTAGCATCCGCTGCTGGCTGCTGGCTGCGCGTCACGCTGCATGGCACCGACCCGAGAACCGGTGCGACGGGGAGTGCGCAGCCTTGATGTCAGGTCGATATCGTGGTATCTCTGCGGTATCGGGGGCAGTATCGCTGCCTCGCCTGACCAGCCATGCAGGGAACGACCATGACTACAGCGCCGCCACCAGATCCGCATACTCCCGGGCAGCCTGCGCCAGCCGCGGAACCGGCCGCTGCTGTACCGGATGCGGAAGGGCAGGCTGCCAATTCGGGTGCTGCCGCCCCGGCAGATCCGGCTAGCGGCGGCAGCGCCGCGACTCAGGATGAGCCCGGCCCGCCGGGTCCCATCGAGAAGTCCACCGACCCGGTGCGCTTGGTCGTGCATGCCGTCGGCCAGCTGCCGCCCGAGCAGCGGGACCTGGTGCTCACCTGGCTGCTCCGGCAGCGGCCGGGGCTGTCCCGGTGGACGATCGGCGCCCGGGCCACCGAGCATGCGGCGGAACTGCACGCCCTGCAGCTGACCGCGGCGTCTCAGCTGGGCCGCGGGGTGTCATCGGCCGCCCAGCAGCAGGTCGTGCCGGTAAGGTTCCCGGCCGAACAGCATGCCCAGCTTCGCCAGTGGTGCAGCGAGCACGGGTTCTCGATGGCAACAGTCATCCGTGGGCTGGTCGCCCGGTTCCTGGAACGGCAGCTGCCCGACCAGAACTGACGGCCGCTCAGCTGGGGTCCGTGGCTTGGTCATGCGTGGCCGGGGGCCCGTAGTGCGCCGTCCGTGGTGCTGGCTCGTCGTGCGGCCGTCCGTGGCCGGGGGCTCGTCGTGCGGCCGTCCGTGGCTTGGGGCCCAGCGGCCCGGCGGCTCCCGCTGGCGCGGCAGGTCACCGGCCGGGGAGGCCGGTGACCTGCCGGTTCATGGCGCTAGCGAGAGAACTGGTAGATGGTTGTCGAGTTGAATACGTGTCCCGGCCGCAGCACGGTGGACGGGAAGTTCGGCTGGTTCGGCGAGTTCGGGAAGTGCTGGGTCTCGAACGTGTAGCCGGAACTCTGCCGGTACGTGTGGCCGCTGATGCCTACCAGCGAACCGTTGAGGAAGTTGCCGCTGTAGAACTGGACGCCGGGCTGGTCAGTCCAGACGGTCAGCTCCCGCCCGCTGCGCGGGTCGAACGCGCGCGCTGCGAGGCGCAGACCGTGGAACGTCGGGCCGGTCTTGTTCAGCACCCAGTTGTGGTCGTAGCCCAGCCCAATCAGCAGCTGCGGGTCGCTCTCGTTGATCCGCGAGCCGATCGTGTGCGGCTGGCGGAAATCGAACGGCGTGCCCTTGACCGGCGCCAGAACGCCGGTCGGGATCTGTGTCTTGTCGGTCGGCGTGAAGCGGTTGGCGTTGATCTGCACCTTCTGGTTGTAGGCAGCGCCGGACGCCTCGCCAGCCAGGTTGAAGTAGTCGTGGTTGGTGAAGTTGATCACCGTCGCCTTGCCCTTGACGGTGGCGTGGTAGTGCATGCGCAGCTGGTTCCGGTTGTTCACCGTGAACGTGATCGTCTCGGTCAGGGTGCCCGGATATCCCTGGTCACCGTCGGGGCTGACGATCGTCATCGCGACGCCGGCGGAATGGCGCCGGTGCACTTCCCTGGCGGCGTAGACGTGGTTGCCGAACCCTATGAACCCGCCGTGCAGGCTGTTGCCGTTGTTGTTGATCGGCAGGTGATACGTCACGCCGTCCAGGGTGAACATGCCCTTCGCGATCCGGTTGCCGTACCTGCCGATGTTCTCGCCGAAGTACGGGCCGCCATTGGCGGGCGGCGGCGGGCTGTCCTCGGTGACGTACTCCTTGAGCGTCCTGAAGCCGAGTATGACGTCCGCCTTCTTGCCGTTGCGGCCGGGGACCGTGATCGACTGGTGGATGGCCCCGAAGGTGAGGATCTTGACCCGCATGCCGCGGCAGCTGGCCAGGGTGTAGCGGAACACCTTCGTGGTCTTGCCGGTGTACGGCTCGGTCGTGGTGCCGAAGAACTTCTTCGAGACGGACGGTCTGCAGTGATGTGCCGAGGCTGCGGACGCGCCGGCCATGCTGACCGAGCCCGCCACGCCGAGCGCGAACGCGGCCACTACGCCAATGCGGACTGCGTTGCCGGCGTACAAGCGCCTTGAGACGTTACGCATTGAGACTCCCTTCTCTGTGCGTGCCAGAGCGGGTCGAGAGAGGCCCGGAGACGGGCATCGATGTGACCCCACCGGCATTGTGAGCGCTCACATCGCGAAAATCACCCCATTGGTGAGAAGGAAAACTTCCGACACCTTGGCACATTTTTGGTTCTGTTCCGCCGGTGTGCGGGCATTGGCGCAGCTCGGAAGCAGTATCGGGCTGCCCCCCGGGCGGCCTGTCGCAGTCGCCCCCGGTACAGAAGTCTGGCCTCCGGGTCAACAACACCGTGGCCGGCCCGAGGCCCGAAGCTGGCAGGCGCGGCGCGCCCGGCTGCAAGCGCCTCTTCGGTGATCGTGGAGGCTTCGCGGTGATCGTGGAGGCTTCGCGGTGATCGCAGAGAGGCTTCGCGGTGATCGCAGAGAGGCTTCGCGGTGATCGCGGAGACTTCGCGGTGCTATGGGCCCGCGAACTCTCCAAGATCTTCTGCGTCCTGGGCTCAGGGGCCGCACGGAGTAGCGGGTGGGGCCAAAGTGGCGCGTGATGGCGCCATGACCGGCTGCCGGGCGTCGTGACCTGGCCGGCGGCCGGTTTTCCTTCGATCGTGGCGGACCTGTTTTCCTTTGATCGTGGCGGACCTGGAGGGCCACGGACCGATGCCGCGCGCATGAGGCTGGCCGCATGCGGCCGATCCGGACTGGGCTGCTGTCAGGCAGGAACAGATGCGGATGAACGGGATCACGGTGCAGCCACGCGTCCCCCAGCGGCCCGGGCTCAATCGCGGCGTCATCGTCGTGAGCGCACCCAGTCGCAGCATCCAGACCGCGCCCGGCTGCCGGGACCGGCTGGCGGGTATTGCCAGCAAGCCGGCCGGTCCAAGGCCGCTGCCGACTTTGCGGCGCCTTCATAGCACCGCGTCGGCGCGCCCGTCCAGAGGCGATCCGCAGCTGTGGAGGAGCTGTCGGACTATGCGATCGCGGCCGTCGCCGGATCCGCGGGGATTCGCTCGGCATTCCATCAGAACCCAGGTCAAAGGCGAGCCAGCGCCGCAAGTTGTCCCCAAGCGGCCGAAAAGCCGGTGACCCGCGGAGGCGCTGCTTCCCAGAGTGGGCCGCATGAGCGAACCTCCTTCGTCGAATTCAGCATCGTCCGTACCACCACCCCGCCCGTCCGTGCGGCCGCCTGTCGGCCAGCCAGGACGGCGCGGCCGGCCAGCTAACCCCAGCCTGCAGGCAGCCGGAACGCCCCCGCCGGAGCGCGGTCGGCAGCCCAGCCCCGGCAAGCAGGGGGCCGGAACGCCCCGGCCGGGACGCGGCGGGCCGGCCAGCCTACGCATGCCGGGGGCCGGAACGCCGCCGCCGGGGCGTGGTCAGCCAGTCAGCCCCGGCAATCAGGCTGCCGGAATGCCCCTGCTGGGGCGCGGTCGGCCGGCCAGCCCAGGCAAGCGGCGGGCGGCCGGCATGCCCTCGCCGCAAGTCCGGGTGGACTCGCCGTCCGGTGTGCTTGCCGTCGTACCGCACCTGATGGGATACCGGCCGACCAAAAGTATCGTGGTGATCGGCCTGATCCCGCCGCGTGCCCGGATCAAGATCGGCTTCCGCTACGACCTGCCAGATCCGCCTGATGCCGTGGCCGCCGAGGAGATAGCCCGGCATGCTATGGCGATTCTTGCCCGGCAGCGGATCCGGATGGCCATCGGCATCGGCTACGGCCCTGGGCATCTTGTCACGCCGGTCGCCGACGCTCTTCGCGTCGCAGCAGGCGACGCCAGGGTGGCGCTCCGCGAAGTGATGCGGGTCGAGGAAGGGCGCTACTGGTCGTATCTGTGCAAGGACCCGGCATGCTGCCCGGCGGAGGGAGTGCCGTTCGACCCGGTGGCGCACCCGGCCGCCGCGGCGCTCGCCACTGCCGGGCTGGCCGCCTTCCCGGACCGGGAGTCACTGGCACGGACCCTGGCGCCGCTGACCGGAGCGGCCACAGAGTCGATGCGCTGCGCCACCGAGCGGGCGATCGGGCGGCTCGCGAGCCTGCTCGCGAAACAGCAGAAGGCAGCCGACGGCTCAGGCCTCCTGCGGCTCGTGGCCGATGAGGGGCTGCGTGCGGTCGGCGAGGCGATCCGCCTCTATCGCGACGGCGGCCAACTCGCCGACGATGATCAGATCGCCTGGCTCAGCGTGACGCTGGCCGACCTTCGCGTCCGCGACGACGCATGGGCCCGGATGGACCCGGACTACCGGGAAGCGCACCGGCGGCTATGGACCGACGTTGTCCGCCGCGCATGCACTCCCTACGTTCCCGCGCCGGCCGCCCTGCTGGCGTTCACCGCCTGGCAGGCTGGCGAGGGCACGCTCGCGAATATCGCCATCGAGCGGGCTGGGTGTCGGGCCCGGCCTGGCTGTCGGGCCCGGCCTGGCTGTCGGGCCCGGCCTGGCTGTCGGGCCCGGCCTGGCTGTCGGGTGACGGCGAGCTGGCTGGGGCGTTGGGTGGACACAGGCGGCGGCGCCCGTCTGCAGGCGGCGGCCGGGTGCTGCCTATGGCTGGATGCCGGGCCCGGCCTGATCGTCCGGCGATGATGAGACAGGCTGGGGCGCGCCGGATCGCCGGGCGCCGGGCAGCGGCGGGCCGGCGGGCATCGCGGCGAGAACGCGGCCTTCCGGGTAGCACAGCGCCGCAGCCGGGATACTCGCTGGCCGGCCGCTCAGCAAGACGTAAAGCCTGCCTGTGCCAGGGTCACGAGCGGCGCTCGCGTGATCACGGGAATGGCTGGACTGGGCGGAGCTGAAGCCGGGTGGCGTAGCGTGGGCGAACACCGTGCCATGGCCGTGACCGGCGCCGTTGGCAGGCACCACCCGGCGTAGCGCCTGCGCGGCAACCGCGGCCGCTGATCCGAACAGCGCAGCGCCGGGCAGGGCGTTGCCGATCAGGTCAGCGGCAAGTTCGTATTCCGTGCAGCCGAGCACGATCGCGCCGCAGCCGGCCGGGGTTCGGGTGGCGGCAATGGATACCGTGGCACGGGTCGCCGCACCGTCGCCAGCATGGATCGCGTCGGCCAGGCCGGGACAGGCCACCTCGGCGACCCGTGCCGCTGCGGCGAACTCGGTGATGAGCTGCCGCTGGTACGCGCTGCCCGTGGTAGCCGCGGTCGCCCAGATCGCGATGACGTCGCTGGCCGCGGCCGCTGGCTTGATTGCCGGGACCGTCCCGACTACCGGGATCGCTGGCTCGAACTCCGCGCGCAGCGCGCCGAGAGCATGCACCGAGCCGGTGTTGCAGGCAAAGACGAGTACATCGGGTTCGTAGGCGGCGGCTGCGCGGGCGCAGGTCAGTGAGCGCTGCGCGATGTCGTCCGGCGTCCGTGCGCCCCACGGCATGCCGTCCGGATCCATGGCGAGCACCAGGTCGGCTCCGGGCACGAGCGTGTGCAGGTGCGCGGCGGCGGCCAGCAGGCCGAGGCCGGAGTTGAGCAGCGCGATCCGCATGCGCCAACTCTAGGAGCCAAGCCGGCATCGCCCAGGCAAGACCAGCCGGCCGTGTCCGACCAGCTCGCCTCACCCCCGTGGTCAGCGGCAGGCACTGCGGGGGCGTTGAGCGCGGCGGGCGTAGCCCGGGGCGGTGAGCCGGATTGGTGTATTGATGGCGGCATGCCTGACGGGGCTGGCGGCCGGTGTTGCCGATGGCGGGCGGGGCTGGCGGCCGGTGTTGCCGATGGGCGGGGAAGCCGGGCAGGGCTGGTGCTGCGCTGCCCGGAGGAGTCAGGCGAGGGCGGGTAGGCCGTCGATGCTGACCGCGTTGAGCTCAGCACGGTATGCGGCCAGCTGCTCGGGCGTGCGGCGCTCCGACCAGCGGGTCAGCAGGTCGCGCTCCTCGGCGGGTGCCATCACCGGGACGCCGTACCCGCAGGAGTCGGCGATCCGGTCCAGCTCGGACACGATGATCGCGCGCCGGTTGCCGCGTTCGGCGCCATGGCCGGCGCCGCCGGCGAAGTGGGCCGCCAGGCGCGGCCAGTCGTGGTCCGCGGGCAGCACGACCCGCCCGGTGCCGTACAGCCGCAGGATCTTCGGAGCCTGGTCGAACGAGCAGAACATGATCGTGATCCGGCCGTTCTGCCGCAGGTGCGCGATCGTCTCCGCCCCGCTGCCGGTCAGGTCCAGGTACGCGACCGAGCGGGGGCCGAGGATCGCGAACGTGTCGCGGTAGCCCTTGGGCGAAACGTTGACGTGGCCGCCCTCCCCGGACGCTGACAGGCACGGCGCGGTGGCCACGAAGAAGACGGGCTGGGCCACGATAAACTTCGTGAGTCGTTCGTCCAGCTGGGCGTAGACCTTGGCCATGTTGTCCTCCCTCGTGCATTCTGCGCGGCAGGCCGATGTGGGCGCGAGCCCGGGAGGGACGTTGTGACTGACGTCACCGGCGATGCACGCAGCCGAACCCAGCAGGGGGGTGAGCCGTCGGTACCGCAGCCGCCGGAACGACGGCCACCAGCCCAGCCGCGGGCCGGGAAACCAGCCGGGCACCGGGCAGCCGTCGCCCGCCTGCAAGCCGCGTACGCGGCAATCCCGCCCGGCAGCCCCGTTCGCCTGGCCAAGCGGACATCGAACCTGTTCAGGTTCCGGACGGCCGCGACCGCACCGCCCGGTCCCTCCGGCGCCGCACCGGCCTCGGCGACGGAAGCTGCCCCTGAGCTCACAGACGCCCACGGGACGTCTCGCGCTGCCGCGGGGGCGCAACCAGGCGGCGGGCAGACGGGCCGGGGCGCGCTCCGGGCAGTCCGCGAGCTTGACGTGTCCGCGTTCGGCCGGGTGCTCAGCGTCGACCCGCAGGCACGGACCGCGGTCGCCGGGGGCATGACCACCTACGAGCACCTGGCCGACGCGACGCTGGCGCACGGCCTGATGCCGCTGGTGGTGCCGCAGCTCAAGACGATCACGATCGGCGGCGCGGTCACCGGCCTCGGCATCGAGTCAAGCTCCCTGCGCAACGGCATGCCGCACGAGTCGGTACTGGAGCTGGAGATCCTCACCGGCGACGGCCGGGTCATCACCGCCGCCCCCGGCGGCGAGCACGACGCCCTCTACCGCGGCTTCCCCAACTCCTACGGCACGCTGGGCTATGCGCTCTCGCTGACGATCGAGCTTGAGCCGGTCAGGCCGTTCGTGCACCTGCGGCACTTCCGCTTCGGCAGCCCCGAGGCCTGCATGGAGGCCGTCGCCGCCATCGCCGCCGACGGCAGCTACGCCGGGCACCGGGCCGACTTCACCGACGGCACGGTGTTCAGCCCGGACGAGATGTACCTGACCGTCGGCTCGTTCAGCGATGTCGCGCCATGGCTCAGCGACTACACCAGGGAACGCGTCTACTACCAGTCCATCCGCGGCCCGCACGAGGATTTCCTCACGATCCGCGACTACCTGTGGCGATGGGACACCGACTGGTTCTGGTGCTCGCGGCCGTTCGGGGTGCAGCGCCCGGTTATCCGGCGGCTGTGGCCCCGCCGGTACCGCCGCAGCGACGTGTACCGCAAGCTCGTCGCGATCGACCGGCGGTACGGGCTGTCCGCCGCGCTCAACGCCCGGCGCGGCGTGCCGCAGCACGAGGACGTCATCCAGGACGTGGAGATTCCGGTCGAGCGCGGCGGACAGTTCCTGCGGGCGTTCGCCGCCAGGATCGGGATGGCCCCGGTCTGGATGTGCCCGCTGCGGCTGCGGGAAGGTGCTGGCCCGGGGGGGCAACCCCCCGGAACCCCCCGTGGCGCTGGCCCGGGAGGGCGGCCCCGCGGAACCCGCCAAGGCGCTGGCCCAGCGGCCCGGCACGGGGCGTCCGGCGCGGAACCGCCCTGGCCGCTGTACCCGCTCGCGCCGGGCCAGGTGTACGTAAACTTCGGCTTCTGGGGCACGGTCGCGCTGCCGCCCGGGGAGTCCGACGGCTATCACAACCGCTGCGTCGAGGACCTCGTCGCTAGCCTGGGCGGGCGCAAGGGACTGTACTCGACCTCGTTCTACTCCGAAGATGACTTCTGGGATCAGTACAACGGGCCGGCCTACAAGGCGCTGAAGAGTGCCTACGACCCGGCTGGCCGGCTCGCCGGCCTGTACGAGAAGTGCGTCCGCGGGCAGTGACGGAAGCGGGCAGTGACGAAGGGATGTGGGGCCGGTGGCACTGGCCGAGGTATTCGAGGCAGTCGCCGGGCCGGATGCTCCGGTGGAGTTCCGCGCTTTCGACGGCAGCACGGCGGGAGCGGAGGACTCGCCGGTAAAGATCAACATCCGGTCGCCGACGGCGGTTTCCTACCTGGCCCAGGCACCGGGCGGCCTCGGGCTCGCCCGCGCGTACGTGTCCGGCCATCTTGACGTCGATGGCGACATGCACCTGGCGCTGTCGCGGACGCTCCATGCACAGCGGATGGACCTGGGACTCGCCGAGCGGCTCCGGCTGCTCCGCCGGCTCGGCGGGCCGAGGCTGCTGTTCCCGCGGGTGCCGCCGCCGCCGCAGGAAGTCAGGGTAAAGCGCAGGTGGCTGTCCGGCCGGCGGCATTCGCGGGCCCGCGACGCGAGCGCCATCTCGCACCATTACGACGTCTCGAACACTTTTTACGGATGGGTGCTTGGCCCGTCGATGGCCTACACGTGCGCCTGCTACCCGGCCGAGGACGCCAGCCTGGAAGAGGCGCAGGCTTTCAAATTCGACCTGGTGGCCCGCAAGCTTGGCCTGACGTCCGGGATGCGACTGCTCGACGTGGGCTGCGGGTGGGGCACGATGGTGATGCACGCCGCGCGGGAGTACGGCGTCCGCGCGCTCGGCGTCACGCTGTCGCAGCAGCAGGCGGCCTGGGCGCAGCAGGCGATCAAGGAAGCCGGGCTGTCCGGGCTGGCCGAGGTACGGCACCTGGACTACCGGGACGTCACCGAGACCGGGTTCGACGCGGTCAGCTCCATCGGGCTGACCGAGCACGTCGGCAAGGGGCAGCTGCCTGCCTACTTCTCCTTCCTCTACGGCAAGCTGAAGCCGGGCGGCCGGCTGCTCAACCACTGCATCACCAGGACCGACAACACCGAGCCCGCCAGGCGGCCGGACGGGTTCATCTACCGGTACGTGTTTCCGGACGGGGAGCTCGAGGCGCCCGGCTACCTGGTCTCGCTGATGCACGACGCCGGGTTCGAGGTGCGGCACGAGGAGAACCTGCGGGAGCACTACGCCAGGACGCTGGCAGGCTGGTGCGCGAACCTGGACGAGCACTGGGACGAGGCGGTCGCCGAGGTAGGCGAGGGCACCGCCCGGGTGTGGCGGCTGTACATGGCGGGCTCGCGGCTGGGGTTCGAGCGGAACCAGATCCAGCTGCACCAGGTCCTGGGCGTGCGGCTGGGCGCGAACGGCGAATCTGGGATGCCGCTGCGCCCG
>WNGG01008115.1_pt1 | contig 11593 bp, 10 predicted proteins | sample 5400661 | NCBI WGS metagenome assembly WNGG01 (sample SAMN13153372, study PRJNA577476) | soil metagenome | isolation source: 100 cm soil or saprolite under Garry oak tree replicate 1 | place: USA:California | collected 2016-06-15 | reverse complement strand
GTACTGAAAGGACAAGGGCAATGATCGCCTCGACGAGGACTCTCACGGTGGATTTTGCTGACGGCTCGGAACGGCGGGGCAAAGGATGACGCAATGAGTCAATTCCAGATTTCACCGATCACGATGGTCCGTGATTTTTGGAACCGGCGGCCTTGTAATATTCAGCACTCGCCTAAGCCTGTCGGAACTAAAGATTACTTCGATCAGGTTGAGAAGCGAAAATATTTTGTAGAACCCCACATTCCAGTCTTTGCCCAATTCGAACGCTGGTGCGGCAAACGCGTCCTTGAAATCGGCTGCGGGATCGGCACGGACACGATGAATTTCGCCAGGGCGGGCGCTGAGGTGACGGCCGTCGATCTTAGTGAGAAATCACTTGAGGTCGCGCGCCAGCGACCTGGTGTTTACGGACTCCCGAACATCCGCTTCTATCACGGAAATGCCGAAGAGTTGAGTTCATTTGTCCCTGTCGAGCCGTACGACCTGATCTATTCGTTCGGTGCAATTCATCATACGCCGCAGCCGGAGCGCGTGATCGAACAGCTACGCCTCTATAGCCGGCCCGGCACTGTGCTGAAGGTTATGGTCTATCACCGCTACTCATGGAAGGCCTTGGAAATATTGCTTCGCGAAGGGCGTGGAGCTTTCTGGAAATTCTCGGAATTACTCCGACGCTATTCCGAAGCACAGACAGGCTGCCCGGTCACATATTCTTACAGCCGCCGCCGCGTTCCTGAATTGCTATCTGGATTCACGGTCGACTCCGTTTCCGTTGACCATATCTTTCCCTACCGGGTCTCGGACTATGTTCAGCACAAATACGTAAAGATGTCGTATTTCCGATACCTGCCGAAGCGGTTTTTTCACTGGCTTGAGAGGCAAGTCGGGTGGCACTTGTGCGTGACGTCGCACTTTAGTGGAGAAGTTTCCCATAGCGTGGAGGCAGCATGCTGTTGCTCTCCCTCGGATCACAAGCCTCTTTAGAGAGGGAGACACAATGAAGCGTAATGACATCGCTGCTCAGGCCGAGGCCAACCTCGGCACGACTCCAGTCAAGTCTTTGGGAGGAGCCTCTATGCAGACAGCCGTGTCAGTTGTCGGATTGGGGAAACTCGGGGCCTGCATGGCCGCGGCCATGGCTTCACGTGGCGTGCGCACGGTTGGCGTGGATGTGAACCAAGCCGCAGTGGAAAAAATTCAACGCAAGCGCGCGCCGGTTTTCGAGCCGGGCCTTGCGGAGATGATTGCGAGTTGTGACGGCCTGCTGCATGCCACGGTAGACATCGAGGCTGCCATTCGCGAGACGCAAATTACTTTTGTCGTGGTTCCCACGCCAAGCAATGCGGAGGATGCCTTCTCTCTGGAATACGTTTGTGGGGCAGTGGAGCCGATCGGCCGCGCGTTGCGTAACAAGACCGACCTGCACACGATCGTCCTGACAAGCACGGTGCTACCGGGCTCGACCGAATACGTCGTCAAACCATTGCTAGAGAGAACATCGGGGAAGCACTGCGGTTCGGATTTCGGGCTCTGCTACAGTCCAGAGTTCATTGCTTTGGGGAGTGTGCTTCGCGATTTCCTCAATCCCGACTTGTTGCTGATCGGCGAATGTGATTCTGCGGCGGGGGCTCGGCTTGCTGCTTTCTACCGCGACATCCTGAAAATTCATGCGCCGGTCGCTCGCATGGCGGCAGTGAATGCCGAGCTCGCGAAAATTGCTCTGAACACGTACGTCACCACCAAGATTACCTTCGCCAATCTTCTCGCGGAGATTTGTGAGCGCCTGCCCGGGGGAGACGTGGACGCTGTCACACAAGCGCTTGGCCTCGACCAGCGCATAGGGTCAAAGTATCTGAAGGGCGCCCTTGGCTACGGTGGGCCGTGCTTTCCGCGCGACAACAACGCCTTGGCGAGACTGCTTGAGGAGATGGGCGTCTCGGCTGATTTGCCCCGGACAGTGGACCGGTTAAACCGGGGGAACGCCGTGCGCATCGCCTCGATGATCGAAGAGCTCGGTTTCCGCGTGCCGGACCGTATCGCAATCCTAGGGCTGGCGTACAAGCCGCACACCAACGTAGTGGAGGAGTCGCAGGGCGTCGCCATCGCCAGGCAGCTCGCGCAGAAGGGCTTTGAGGTTTCGGTCTTTGATCCCCTCGCGACCGAATCGGCGAAGAAACTGCTCGGCGATGAAGTTCAGTATGCAGCCAGCATTGCGGAATGTGGGCGTGGGGCTGCCGTTATCGTCATCGCGACAGACTGGCCCGAGTTTGGCTCGATTTTCTACCAGACGGCCAATTCCACGCCGCGTCCAGTGATCCTCGACGGGTGGCGGATGCTGCGCTCAACGCGCGACTTGGATGCGGTGTCGTATCGGGGCGTAGGGCTCGGTCACCCATCACGTGAAATGCGCGAGCGGCTCCGGCGTTTCGTTGAGCAACTCGCTCGGCCGAAGTCCGCGGCTGAAGAAATGGAGAAAGGTGCAAAGGCGGAAGCAGCCGCTAACTAGATCTAACGGAGTTAGAGAGCCAATATATGAGCGTGTTTCCTGCAGCCCAGATCGAGAGCCCCGCCGATGCGCAGCCACTGGCGACGTCGGCGACCTCCGTCTTTTCTTTTTGCGCTCGGACGGCTTCGCGCCTGGGGACTCAAGTCTAGATCGTCTCTCTTGTAGACCAGAGCCTAAGTTCAGCGGCTGATTGCCACGTGGAACATAGAGTCCAGAAACTGAGCGGGCGGCTGGAGCAATGGAGAGCGTGCCGAAGATGTATTCGGGGTGCTGATAAACCGTGGGAAAGTACGACGCATCGCCATAAATCGAAAAATAAATGAGCCAGATCTTGGACATGCATGCGTTTCGTGACCGGCTGAAGCGGAATCCTATCGGCGCCGCGCTCGTGTCTTTGGCCAGTGATTCAGCTGTGTATCTTGCGGGCGGACTTCTGGTTGGTCTCGGTAATGTCATCTTGATTCCCCTTTATACACGATTATTGGCCCCGCGCGCATTCGGCGTCTTCGCCCTGATTGATGTCGTGATTCTGCTCGTTGTCACAGTTACCGTGCTTAGGATGGATGTTTCATACTTGAAATGGTTTGCTGACCTCAGTCCGGAGGCGCGGAAGGAGCTACTTGGTTCCGCTCTCCTAACTGGATTGACCGCTTCGACTCTGGGCGGTGTGCTTCTATTTCTGATTGCCGCGAGTCACTTGGGAGAGTCCTGGCTGCACGAGCCAGTTCGGAATTACGCCTTACTGCTACTGCCTATTGTTGTCTTCGAAAATCTTCAAGCTCTGTTTCTTACCGACCTTCGCGCGCGCCGCAAACCAGTGCTCTACACATTGGCCGCGATATTTAGATTGGGGGGAATGCTATTCTCCAGCTACTACCTCATGTCAGTCCGGGGCATGGGACTCTCGGGGCTGTTCGCAGGCAGGCTGATCGGTGACGCGGTCAGCGTCGCATTTCTTGCGGCGGTCTGCTTACGCTCAATGAAGTTGAGATTCTCGCGCTCACTCGTTGGCCCTATGCTCCGATTTGGCTTGCCCCTGATTTGGAGCCTTCTTGCCTTCACGGCTCAAGATGCCGCAGGGCGATATTTCCTTGTCCACTACGGGACACTCGAGCAAGTGGGCCTGCTTGGTGCAGCGATAAAGGTAAGTGCGGTGTTTCAGGTACTCATTAGCGCGCCGTTCGGCGTCGCCTGGGGAGGCGTCGTTTTTCAGATCGTGAAGCAGCGGGAGGCTCAGGTCATTTATTCCAAGATATTCGGATACGTTTATGTCGTCGCGATGGGGATGGCATTGGTTCTCACAATCTTTGCCCCGACGCTTTTCCGCATTTTTACTGCTCCGGCTTACTACCCTGCGGTGGCGCTCTTGCCGCTGGTCCTGCTGGTCCGCGCAATGAATGTCATCGAACAGCCTGCAGCCACGGGTATTTATCTATCTGGACGGACTGAAATCTTCGCAGCGATCTACACCATTGCGCTGTTTGTGAATCTGTTTTTGCTTTATGAGCTAGTTCCAAGATATGGGGCAATTGGCGTTGGATGGGCTTGGCTTATCGGCTCGGCCGTTGTGCCGATTCTTGACCTCGTCTTCGGTCAGAAAATGTACCGCCTTACGCTAAACACGAAGTTAATCCTCTTGCCCGTGCTGCTTTGGCTGCTGATCTTCTTCGGGCTACCGGCGGCTTTCGCCGAGGGGCTCTTGAACCACTTCGTCTTTGAGTGTGTCCTTTGCCTCTTGGTTGTATTTGTCTTTGGCGCGTTGGTCGCCTTTGATATTCGCGATCTGCGTCAGCAACTTCGCCATCGCGCTGGCGCTCCCGTTCTAGGGGTTGTATCGCGATGAGTCTCACCACGCACCAGCAGAAGTCCTATGAGGCTGCTTACCACGAGGCTGGTAATAGTATCGCCGTTCCAGATCCTAAGATCACGGGATCCACTTTGCCCAAGAACAAGCGCATCCTTACGCTGGGGGGCGGGATTGCCAACGGTCTCTGGCACCTAGCGCAAGATAATGTTGTGGTTAACGCTGATTATGCCCTTTCTGGGCTTCAGGTAGGTCGACAGTTCGGCGTTCATGGAGTGGTGATAAACCTAAACACCTCTACTGCACTGCCCTTCGCGGATCGCACGTTCGATCTCGTGGTCTGTAGCGACATCCTAGAGCACGTGCTTGAGCCGCTTAATGTCCTCAAAGAGGCAATTCGTGTGCTACGTGATGACGGCGTAGTTGTCATCAGTGTTCCCAATCACTTCTACTGGCCCATGCGGCTTCGGCTATTGTTCGGGATGGGAATCGTCTGGCGGGGAGCATTGATCAACCACGGTGCAGACTATCAAGAGTGGAACTACATGCATATCCGATTTTTTACCTATAAGGGTTTTCGGCAATTTCTGGAAGCTGCAGGACTCGAACCGATTCGTTTCTACTGGGACTTTGGTTATCTAGCGCACTACTTGAATCCAGATATGCACCTGGCGCCGCAACTCCGCAAGCGTGCGGAAGGTAAATCCCTGTCGAGTAAAGCAAAGTTCGGCATATACGTCATCCGTCCGCTTTGGTGTCTATTCAATATCGTTTTCCCCCGGCGTCTGCGGAGCGCGATTGTTTCACTCGTTCCCGGCTTGCTTTGCGCGGGCTTCTACGTTCGTTGCAGAAAGCGAGACCTTACACGGTCATGCTGACGCTATTCTCAGTTGCAAAGCCGTTTCGCGGCGAGTTCGCCACCATTCAGCGGAACGCTATTGCTAGCTGGGCCCGGTTGGAGCCCGCCTGCCAAATCCTGCTGCTTGGCAACGAGGAAGGGATCGCTGAGGTTGCGGCGGAGACCGGCGCGACCCATGTGCCCGAGCTTGTGCGAAACGAATTTGGCACGCCGCTGGTTAGCAGTATCTTCTCGGAAGCGGAGAAGCACGCTCGATTTCCCTACCTCTGCTACATCAACGCGGACATCCTTCTCTTAAGCGATTTTCTCCCAGCCATTCAAGAGATTCACGCCTGGAATTCACGCAGTTTAATAGTCGGCCGCCGCTGGGATCTAGACATTCACGAATCTCTGATCTGGGAATCCCACTGGAGGGATGCGCTGCGAGCGCGTTTGCGGGCTGCGGGGAAGCTGCACCCTCGCTCGGGGATCGACTACTTTGTGTTCAAGAGCGGGTTATGGGGCAGCATCCCTCCCTTTGCCACCGGCCATTGCGGCTACTGGGACAACTGGTTGATCTTTCGGGCGCGTACGCTTGGAGTGCCGGTGGTGGATGCCACCAAATGCCTCACAGCCATCCACCAGAATCATGGCCATATCTATCATGCAGGTGGCGAAGCTGGCGCGTGCTGGGCGGTCGAAAGACATCGTAACTATGCCCTGGGAAACGGCTTCAGGCATGCCCGTACCTTGCAAGACGCGACCCACCGTTTGACAGGCAGTGGAGTCACCCGTCGTCTCGTTCCTCTTGATATGCATCGCGTTTTCATTCAACCGTTGACGACAAGTGTATGGGGTCGGCCATTGGTACGCATGGCGAAGGCGCTCGCTTACTCTTTGCGTCCGTCCTCACGGCAGGAGACACCATGAAGAGCACGGCGTAGGATTCTAACACCCAAGATTGAGGAAAATTGGATGGACGGAGCAGCACAATTTGGCAACCTAGGCGCACCTCTCTCGGGGAACGCCGCAGTCCCAAAGATTTCTCCTGTGGTAGAGCATCGACCTGCTGCGCAGACAGCAACCCGTTCCGGTCTTGCCGAGCGATTCTTCGCTATCTGCGTACTCACACTTTCTACAACGGCATTCGTGAACCTTTTTCCCGGGGAATCTGGATTGGAATTCGAGGAGCAGGGAAAGCTGTTTGCGCAAGTGCTCTGGTCGATTCTCTACATCCTGATGTTGTTCTTAGTTCGAAAAAGACTCACAGAAATCGTTCGTCTCATATGGCAAGACAAGTTTCTCGTTGCGCTGCTAGGGTGGGCCTGTATCTCCGTCCTGTGGTCGATTGACCGACAGGTGACGATTCGCCACTTCATTGCTCTCTTGGGGACTACGTTGTTTGGAGTTTATTTGGCTGTTCGGTATCCAATGCGTGATCAGTTGCGGCTTCTGACGCTTGTGTTAGGAATTGTTATCTCAGCCAGTGTCTTCGCGTGCCTCGCATTTCCACACTACGCGATAACAGTTGCGGATTTCTCCGAGGGGCCGTCCTGGCAGGGGGTCGTGGCGCACAGGAATACCCTAGGTAGGCTTGCCGTGCTGGTAGCCGTGATCTTGGTGCTCTATTTTCTCGAACGGGTGCGGCGTACGACCATCCTCGTTGCAATTGCTTTTCTATTCTTCGTGGTCATACTCACGCAATCGAAAACCGCAGTTGTGTACTTCATCCTCGGAATCGTGGCTTTTCCCTTCGTTCGCGCTTTTCATCGAAACCCGGCGAAGAGAAAGAAGATCCTAGGCCTCGCGCTATTGGCATTCGGCGGACTCATGGCGTTGACGTATTACAACTGGGAGCAGTTCACATACTCCCTGGGAAGAGACCCTGCCCTAACCGGCAGATTCGCATTGTGGGGTTTGTCGATCAACTGGATTGCGGAGAGGCCTTTCTTCGGATACGGATTTGACGCCTTTTGGTCAAGCTACTACGGGCCGGCCGCCGATTTCCGGATAGCGTCAGGCTGGCTCGCAGCTCCACACGCACACAACGGCTTCATCAACCTATGCCTGGACCTTGGGCTTATAGGAGTGATGCTCTTCATTCTCAGTTTCGCGTTCACGTACCGAAAAGCACTGGCACTGGCAAAAATCGCAAAGACTGCCGAAGGTTTCTGGCCGGTGACTTTGTTGACGTTCTTTTTGGTCTACAGTTTCACGGAACTCGGCTTCATGTCGAGGAATGAACTGTTTTGGATTCTGTACATCGCCGCGATGTTTTCTATCAGAGTTAATTTTGTGAAAAATGTATCGACAGGAAGACACGCATTTTGAAGTTGGTATGCAAATGAACATCCGCTCTCAACTTCGAAAGTACCTTCGCTCATACCCGCGATGGCGATTTGCGCCACCGCGAGTTCAGAGCAGGCGCAAACTTCAGTTGTTTGGCTCTGAGTATGGGGGGTACTTCCTTGACCCGTCAGAAATGGGGCCGGAAGCAATCGTCTATTCTCTGGGTGTTGGGGAGGATATTTCTTTTGACCTCGCGCTTATTCATCAATACGGAGTACTAGTTCATGCGTTCGACCCTACGCCAAGAGTAAAGACCTGGCTCGCGTCACAGACCCTGCCTAGGCAGTTTCAATTCCATGAGGTTGGCGTCACGGATTTCGATGGCGAGGGCATCTTCTATCTCCCTCCGCGATCCGATTTTATCTCTCACTCGCTTATATCCGCACGGCAGTATAGCAATGAATCAATTCACGTTCCCATGATCCGGCTAAGTACGGTGATGAAGCAGATGGGGCATCAGAGGATCGACGTTCTGAAGATGGACGTCGAAGGAGCTGAATATGCCATTCTGGAGGACCTGGTCCGAGAGAAGATCCACGTTAACCAAATTCTCGTGGAGTTCCACCACCGTCTCTCTTCCATTGGAACTAAGAAGACCAGAGGTGTGCTTTCTCTGCTGAACGAATACGGCATGAAGGTCTGCTATGTGTGCCCTCGCGTAGAAGTATTCACCTTGGTTAGCGCGCGTTGAGATAGCAAGATGTACAGAATGAAGAGCGTCCTCATCATCGAAGCGCAGATGAAGCGATACCGCGCGCCATTCTACGCGTGCCTGAGCAAGGCACTCCGAGCGGATGGAATCCGGCTGACCGTGGCCTATAGCGATCCGCCGCCAGCGGAGGCAACAAAAAAAGATACCTGCGAGCTTCCACCTGAATACGGGTTGAGGGTCAAGGGCTATTGGTTCTGGCCGAACAGGCTCTTGTATCAGCCGCTAGTGAGGCGTGCCATAACTTCCGATCTGGTGGTCGTGGATCAGGGAAACAGGTTTCTTCTCAACCATCTGCTTCTACTTCTCTCTCGCCTAGGCCTGCGCCGCGTTGCGTTCTGGGGCCACGCAGAAAATCATAGTGAACGGCGGATTCATTTTTCCGAGTGGTATCGGCATAAGACCCTGAACTGGGTGTCATGGTGGTTCGCCTACACAGAAGCGGACGCCAGGCGTCTCAAGTTGCACGGGGTCCCGCACTCGGGGATCACAGTCGTTCAGAACGCACTAGAAATCCAAGAAATTAGCTCATGCGTAAATAGTCTGACGATGGAAAACCGCGATGCCGTCCGCGCGCGTCTCGGTATCACTTCCCCGGCGTTAATAGGAGTCTTTTGTGGAGCGTTGAACCAGGCAAAGAGTCTTCCGTTCCTCATTGAGGCAAGTCGAAGAGTCAAGGCTCGCGTCCCTGCTTTCCAATTGATCGTTATCGGAGGTGGAGCGGAGGAGGGTGCCGTCAAGAGGCTTGTCAAAGATCTCGATTGGGTGCACTGCGTAGGCCCTCAATTCGGCAGGGAAAAGGCGGAGATCCTCGCGGTTTCTGACGTGTTTCTGTTGCCGGGGGCTGTGGGCCTGGCCGTGCTAGACGCATTTGCCGCCGGATTGCCAATACTGACCACCCGGATCCCGATACACGGTCCGGAGATCGAATATCTGGAAGAAGGCGTGAACGGTCTGATGACTGACCCGCAACCCGAAGCGTACGCGGAGGCGGTGTCATCGGTGCTCAGCGCGGACGAACACCTCAACCGGCTACGGGCCGCGGCAAAGGCCTCTGCCCGACAATATTCCATCGAAAACATGGTTGCGAATTTTCGAATTGGTATTCGGCTCGCGCTGGGGAGTCAACGCTGGGCAAGGAAGCCGCATAAGGAATTGCTCGTTAGATCCGAGTGAATGACTAAATGTCTGCAATGGTCAAGAACATGATCATTACCACGAGCTGGGATGACGGCCATCCGCTGGATTTCCGGGTTGCGGAGCTTCTTGCAAATCACGGCCTACGGGGCACCTTCTACGTTCCATTCGAAAACTCACGGCCGACGCTCTCTCCGGGACAAATCCGTGAGCTTGCACGGACTTTCGAAATCGGAGCACACACAGTGCATCACTGCGTGCTGACGACGGTCGCTAAGGATAAGGCTCGAGCCGAGATCACTCAATCGAAAGCACGACTGGAAGAGATTACAGGCATGCCCTGCACGGTGTTTTGTTTTCCAAAAGGGCGGTATTCGAACGCCCACGTCGCAATGGTCGGCGAGGCTGGCTTCTCCGGCGCGCGCACCGTCGAACTCATGTCCTTCGCCCAGCCGCACGTCAAACGCGGAGTTGCGCTTATCCCCACGACGGTACAAGCGTGCCCCAATCCGCTGTCCGCCTATCTTCGCAATGCCGTGAAACGCTTCCGCACCAAATCCCTCTTGAGACTTTTAATGAACAATCACGGGTCCGATTGGGCCGCCACTGCCATATCTTTGCTGGAGCATTGTCGGCAAGTCGGCGGTGTCTTCCACCTCTGGGGCCATTCCTGGGAGATTGAAGAGACTCGCCAATGGGATGCTCTGGGCCGCGTCCTTGCCGCTATGGCTGAAGTGAGTCGGCCTGGGGAGTGCGTTACAAATTCAGAGTTATGTCACAGTGAAAGGCAAGCATATCAATGATGAGCGCCGCTGCTCAAACTCCAAAGCGCGTTCCTGCAGAGCAGGGATCCGATCCAGCGCGTTCGCCCGTCTTTCTCGACCTCCCCCTCACCGACTTGTCTAAGGAGATACGGACCCGCCTTGCGGCTTTCAGGTTCCCCAGTTGGCTCGGCTCGTTCGGCTTCTGCGAATCGTATACACGCCCACCCACGCAGCGGCTTGCCTGTCTTAGTGATGCCTCTGGTGAGATCAAAGAAGTCATCTTCTACAATGAACGGAAATGGGCAGGTGTGTTCAGGCAAATGGAAATTGTCGGTCCCGTGGTCCCTGAAAGTTGCTTACTCCATCGCCTCTGTTCCGTTCGTCACCCGGACCTGCTGACGCTATCGTTACAACTCACGTCAGATTTTCCTGAGCGCGTGGACAATTGGAGATTGCTGGAAGTCCGCCGCACTGCAGAAGATTACCGTATCGACCTGCCTGCCACATGCGCGGAATACCTGCAGCAACTCGGAAAACAGACGAGAAAACATTTGCCGTACTACCTGCGCCGAATACGGCGTGAATGGCCAGGGAGGTACGACATCCGGGCCGCCGTCAGTGATGAAATTTCATGGGAGTGCTTTACTCGAGTCTTGGAATTGAACGATCGGCGGATGCGAACGAAAGCACGCCTAGGTCTTTGGACGCTAGGGCTTGCGAAGCACCGTTGGCCTCTATTTCAAAAGAGCGGTCTGCTAGTTAGCCTGCATCTTGGCGATGAGGTCGTCGGCGGTGCATTATGTGTTCTGCACTGTAATGAAGCTTTCTTGGTTGTGATCGCCCACGCCCCGCAATTCGACCGCTTCAACATCGGAAATGTCTGTCTATGGCAAACCATCGAGCACTTAATCGGCATAGGCTGCAGCGCGTTTCACCTCCTATGGGGCGTATCTTTCTATAAGACACAATTCGGCGGTAACCTTAATTCAATTTATCGGATCACCTACGGTTTTAACCCGCGTGCGACAGCAGCCTGGCGCCTTTCTCAACTCTTGAAGCTCGATGAAGCGGCATCCCTCGCTCAGAGAATCCGCGCTCGGACTGCAGGTTATGGAGCCTTCGCGCGTGAGTTTCTGGCAAAAAAAAATAAAGGAGCACTGAAGCGCGTTGTCTTGGCTAATGATTTTCGTAGGTGACCGTTGCTAAGAGGAGAAAATGTACTCTGGCTTTCCGACAAATCTTCTTGCTGTTGTTCGCTGTCCTAGGGACGCGGGGAGGCTTGAGGTGTCGAACTTCAAGCAAAGCGTTGTCTTCGACGGCGAAGTGAGGTGTGTGACGTGTGGATTTACATATGGAATCCGCGCTGGCATCTTGCGTCTTCTCCCTGGGCAGCAGCCTCTTGACCCCGTCGTGTTGGAAGAGCAGCGGGCCCGGGATGAAAATGCGGGACGCTACGAAGCACACTTTTCCGACTGGGAAAACCGAG